>SL_5KL_010_SEDDRAFT_10001438_pt1 | contig 14402 bp, 8 predicted proteins | sample SodLakKL_010_SED_FD_9118 | JGI IMG/M metagenome (IMG submission 9118)
CTTTTTTTACAGCAGTTAGTCCTCTCGGTGGTGGTCTCCGGTATCTGGATCACCATGGCGACCATGGTATCAGAAAAGATGGGAACCAAGCTGGGTGGCATGATTGCCAACCTGCCGAGCACCATTCTAACCTCCCTGCTGTTCATCGGCATCACACAAACCCCTCAATTCGCCGCTGAAGCCACGGTAACCGTGCCATTGGGTATGTTTCTGAGCACCATGTTTCTCTATGTCTTTATTTCCCTTGCGGGGAAGGGTCTGGCTGTAGCCCTGGCCGGAGGACTGGCAGCCTGGATCCTGCTTGCTCTGTTTTCGTCGCTGTTCCAGGAAACGAACCGGCTGGTTTGGGTGGTCCTGTATTTTGCCGGTGCGATCGGAACATATATGTTAGCCGAGAAGGTGTTGAAGATCCCATCCATGGGTAAGATCAAAAAGCGCTATTCCATTTCGCAGCTGCTTTTCAGGGCTCTATTTGCCGGCAGTGTGGTAGGTGCTTCGGTGTTGATCGCGCGCACCGGTTCAGCCTTCTGGGCCGGACTCTTTGCTTCATTCCCGGCAACGATGCTGTCCACCATGGTCATCCTCACCGTTTCCGCCGGCCCTCCGTTTGCCAGGGGCACCGGAAAGATCATGCTGCTGGCATCAACCAATATCGTCATCTACAGTTTTGTCGCCGGATACGTTTTTCCGCTAACAGGTTTGTGGTGGGGAACGCTTATTTCGTATGCAGTTTCAGCCCTTTGGGTATGGTTTTTGAAGCCTCTTTTCGACAGGGGGCTATAAAATACCGCTTTATTTTTTTCCTCCAGTTTTGCAAATTTGCTTATTTTGGCCTGATTTTTTATTGCTCAGTTACACGAACCAAGCCATCTCAACCTGATTGATGCAGAGGGGGATGATTGACGCGGAGAGCAATAATGCTTTTTGCTATTAGCTTTTGGCTATTGGCAAGAAAGATGAAAGCCAAAAGCAGCCCAATTGAAAACACAAACATCAGATAACCAATAATTTAAAAAATCACAAACACATGAAAACAACCTCTTTTATTTCCGTTGTCTTACTTGTATTTTTTGCCTTCCACGCCACAGCGCAGGAAGAGATAGGCTATAAGGAGCCGCCGGCAGAGATCATTGAACTGGTGGATGCCCCGGTAACTCCCTCCATGCGGATAAGCCCGCGCAACAACGTGATCCTGTTGCTGGAGAACACCGGACTCCCCACCATCGAAGACCTCGCCAGCGAAGAATTGCGGCTGGGCGGCATTCGTTTCAACCCGCGCACCAACGGCCGCGATTTTGGCCGCTATCACATAGGCATGAGCCTGATGGATATTGACGGTTCCAACGAGAGACCGGTAACAGGACTGCCGGAAGATCCACGCATTCAACGTGTCTCCTGGTCGCCCGACGGGCAAAAGGTTGGCTTCACCCATACACACGATGAAGGCATTGAACTTTGGGTGCTTGACATAGCTTCCGCAGAAGCGACCCAACTGAGCGGCCCGGTGATCAACGATGTGCTTGGCAATGCCTTCAACTGGCTGTCAGACAGCGAAACCATAATTTACAATGCAGTGCCGGAAGGACGGGGCGAAGCACCCGAAAGGCCAAGAGTGGCCACCGGCCCCAACATCCAGGAGAGCGTAGGCGAAAGAGCTGCCGTCCGCACATTCCAGGATCTGCTTAGCGACAGGTATGACGAAGCCCTGTTCGACCACTATACCACCTCCCAACTGGTAAAAACCGACATGCAGGGCAATGCTGAGCCGATCTGGCAACGGGCCGTCATCTCGTCGTTTCACACATCTCCCGACGGACAATACATCCGGGTAACCACATTGCAGAAGCCCTACTCATACATAGTGCCTTTCTCTCGTTTCGCGCAGCGCTATGACATCATTGATGTTGATGGCAACCACATCAGAACCCTCGCTGACATCCCAGTGACAGAGGTGATGCCCCAGGGATTTGGCGCTACACGTGAGGGCCCCCGCAGCGTTTCCTGGCGTAACGACGCACCGGCCACCATATTTTGGGCAGAGGCTCTTGACGGCGGCGACCCAAATACCAAAGCCGAGTACCGCGACCAGGTATTTTTCCTGGAGGCCCCGTTCGAAGGCGATCCCACCGAAGGATTTAAAACAAACTACCGCTACAGCGGCATCACCTGGGGCACCGGCGACTTCGCGCTTGTGAGGGAATTCTGGCGCCCGACACGCATGGCCAGGATGAGTTCTTTCTATCCCGGAGACCCTGGGGCAGGCCTCACCTTGCTGAGCGAACGCTCCACCGAGGACCGCTATGGAGATCCAGGCAACCTGCAAACGGCACCGAATGAATATGGACGCAACGTGCTGATGTTTGACGAACTGGGACGTAACATGTACCTTGTAGGCCAGGGCGCTTCACCGGAAGGCAACCGCCCCTTTGTGGACCAGTATAACTATCACACCGGAGATACAACCCGGTTGTGGCGCAGCGAAGCACCCTATTACGAAAACCCGGTGCGCATCATCGACCCGGACAGGCAGCTCGTGATGACCCGCAGGGAAGCCGTGGAAGAACGCCCCAACTACTTTTTACGCGACCTGCGCAACGAGAGCCTCACCCAGATCACCGACTTTCCCGAGCCTTTCCCGCAAATGCGTGAGGTTCACAAGGAAATGCTCCACTATGAGCGGGAAGACGGCATTCCGCTCTCCGGTGAGATATTCCTGCCTCCCGGCTTTGAACCCGGTGTGGATGATCCCCTGCCAACCATCTTGTGGGCCTACCCAAGGGAGTTCCTCACGGCCGACGGAGCCGGGCAGGTGACCGGATCACCTTACACCTACACGCGTTTGGGTTCCTCATCCATAGTGATGCTCGTCACACAGGGATATGCCGTGCTCAACAATGCCTCCTTCCCTATAGTTGCACAGGATGACGGCGAGCCTAACGACACCTTCGTGGAGCAGCTCGTAGCCAATGCCGATGCAGCCATCAGCACCCTGGTTGAGATGGGTATCACTGATCCTGACAGGGTTGGCGTATCCGGCCACTCATATGGCGCATTCATGACGGCCAACCTGCTTTCCCACAGCGACATTTTTGCTGCCGGCGTGGCCCGCAGCGGTGCATACAACCGCTCCCTCACCCCTTTCGGCTTCCAGCTTGAGGAAAGGACATACTGGCAGGCCCCCGACCTGTATAATGCCATGTCGCCCTTCATGCATGCCGATAAGATGGAGGTACCCATGTTGCTGATCCATGGTGCCGATGATAACAACGCCGGCACGTTCCCGATGCAGAGCGAACGCTATTACGATGCCCTGCGTGGCCACGGCGCCACCGTCAGGCTGGTCATGCTTCCACACGAAAGCCACGGATACCGCGCACGCGAATCCGTATTGCACATGCACTGGGAATGGCTGGAGTGGTTTGATAAGTATGTAAAAAACAGGGAAATATAAAACATCAAAAACAGACACATTCATTCCTCTAACATTATTTAACTTTTCAAAGGGAAAATTACGTACCAGTCGGTATTTGAGATCCGAAAGTGTCTTGTCACCTTTGTCAAAGCAAAGATATCATCTGCGCCGCCGTTTTGGCGGCGCGGATTAAATATCTGTTGCAACCTGCGACGGCAGATATATATCTGCGGTCATTTCTTCATAAGTAATGGTTTTAAGGGAGAGGTAGTGACTCTCCCTTTTTTGTTCCTGCAAAAGGATGCTATGCAAATCATCGAACCAATGAACAAAGCCTGACGCTGCACCGTTACTCAGATATAACATCATATTCACATAAATTACACCAACCATGACAAAACTCAAAGAAGGCGATAAAGCCCCCGGTTTCAAGGGAAAAGACCAGGATGGAAACCTGGTATCACTGGATGACTTCAAAGGCCACAAACTCGTTTTGTATTTTTATCCTAAGGACAGCACCCCCGGATGCACCTCACAAGCATGCAATTTGCGCGACAACTATGACTACCTGCTGAAAAACGGCTACAAGGTTTTGGGCGTAAGCGCAGACAGTGAAAAATCGCATAAAAAATTCATCGAAAAGAACAACCTGCCTTTCCCACTTATCTCAGACACCGAAAAAGAAATTCTGAAGGCTTACGACGTCTGGGGACCCAAAAAGTTTATGGGAAAAGAATTTTTAGGCATCAAACGCACCACCTTTGTTATTGACGAAGAAGGTAAGATTGAAGAAATCATTGAAAAGGTGAAAACCAAGGAACATACGGCGCAAATCATCAAAGAATGATGCATATTTCCTCACCCCATTGACTCAGGCTGAGGAAGCGTTTTCGAAAATACTGACAAGGATTGAACCGCAACGCATAAGCATTGCGGTTCTTTTATTATAATGCAGTTCATTCGTTCTAAAATGCTATATTTGTCTGTAATCCACCTAATGTAACATCCAAAAATCATAAAAGATGACCAACGAAACACTGAAAAACCTTGAGCCCAAGGTATTATGGAAATATTTTGAAGCCATTTGCTCCATTCCTCATCCCTCCAAGAAAGAAGAAGCCATTGTGAATTATGTAAAGGAGGTTGGCAAGAAGCTGGGTTTGGAAACGGAAACAGATAAGGTTGGCAATGTGGTCATCCGTAAGCCGGCCACTACCGGCATGGCAGACAAAAAAACAGTGATCCTGCAGGGTCATCTGGACATGGTGCCGCAAAAAAACCAGGATACCGATCACGATTTTGAGAAAGATCCTATCGAGACGTATATCGAAGGAGATTGGGTAAAGGCTAAAGGCACAACGCTGGGTGCCGACAATGGCATAGGTGTGGCTGCAGCTCTTGCCGTCCTTGAGTCACCTGATATTCAGCATGGCCCCCTGGAGGCCCTTTTCACCGTTGATGAAGAAACAGGTATGACAGGAGCGTTTGCCCTTGAACCCGGTTTCCTTAAGGGAGATATCCTCATAAATATGGACTCCGAAGACGAAGGCGAGCTTTACATCGGATGTGCAGGAGGCATTGACACCAATGCGTATTTCAGCTACCAGGAAGAGCAAACACCGGAAGATCACCAGGCTTACGCAGTTAATATTAAAGGCCTGAAGGGAGGGCACTCCGGCCTGGACATTCACCTCGGACGGGGCAATGCCATCAAACTGCTGAACAGGTTGCTATGGAAAGCCAACCGTGAATTGCATCTCAGGGTGGCCTCCCTCGACGGAGGAAGCCTGCGGAATGCCATCCCAAGGGAAGCCGGCGCAGTGATCACAGTGCCAAAGGATCAGGCCGGTGCTTTCGAAGAAATGGCTATGGCCATGCTCGCCGACTGGCAAAATGAACTCGGGAAGGTGGACCCCGGCGTGGAACTGGTGGTCAGGAACACCGAAAAGCCTGAAAAGATCATGGATCTGTCATCCACCAAAAAAATACTGAATGGCGTTTATGGATGTCCGAATGGCGTGATTCGCGTCATCAGCGACATGCCCGATGTGGTTGAAACCAGCACTAACCTGGCGGTACTTAAGTCGGAAAACGGAAAGGTAGAGGCAGCTACCCTCCAGCGCAGTTCAGTGGACTCGGCCAAGGCAGACCTGGCCAACATGATGCGTGCGGTATTTGAAATGGGAGGTGCCGAAGTGCAGCAAAGCGGTGAGTATCCGGGATGGAAACCCAATGTAGACTCTCCAATACTGCAAACTATGTCAGAAGTGTATGAAAAGATGTACGGCAAAGTTCCTGAGCAGAAAGTTATCCATGCAGGTCTTGAATGCGGCATTCTGGGAGGAAAGTATCCCCAACTGGATATGATCTCCTTCGGTCCCACCATCAGGAACCCGCATTCTCCCGACGAAATGGTAAACATCACCACGGTGAAACTATTTTACGATTTTCTCGTAGAAACATTGGGTAACATCCCTGCAAAGTAAGCAAACATAAAACATGTTAACAATTTGAATTAATTGAGATATTTTTGTAAATTGCATATTCATCACAAAAACCCACCCCTATGAACGCGGAAAAGGTACAAGGACAGAAAGGCCTTCAAATTGGTCTTATCGTAGTAGCAGCAGTATTGTTGCTTTCACTTATTGGAAATGTCATTTATATGACAAGGTCAGGACGCCTCGCCGATGAGAAGGAACAGCTGATCAGTGAGAAAGAAGTATTGCAGAATGAGAAAACAGTGCTTGAAGAGTCTATCGAGGTGAAAGATGGCATTATTGAAGAGCGTAATGAAAAGCTGGAACTCCTGGTCGAAGAGCATGAAGCGGTGGTAGCTGAAAAGGATGCCCGCATTGCTCAACTAAGACGAAGGGTCTCTGCCACAGCCGACGATCTTGAAGAGCAGAAAGAGCTGAACGATGAGCTGGCCGGCAAAAAGGAAGAGCTGGAGCATGAAATTGAAAGGCTGACCGAAGAGATCTATGTATTGGAGCAGGAGATGGATGCGCTGGCTGCCGCCTATGAACAGCTGGAAGCAAGAGGAGAGGAAGCAGCCCTGATGAACGCTTACAATATCAATGTGCTTACAAAATGGGATCGCTGGCTCTGCGCCGACCGGTATAATGTGTCACGTGCACGCCGCGTGGATGAAACCCTGATCGGCTTTGAAGTGGATGGCAGCGTATTTACCGAAGCCGGCACAAAAGCGATCCACATGCTGATGTATGACCCCAATGATGACCTCATGTACCCATCAGGTGACACATTCCAGGCCACGGAAGGAAGGGAAGAAGGGGCACAGATTGACGATAAGTATTACACCGAGATGAGGGAGATAGAATATGCCCACGAACCCGTGATGCTTGAATTCAACATCCTTCACGAGGACCGCCTCCAGCCCGGCCCCTACCGCATTGAAGTGTATATCGACGGGCGCTTAACCCGTACCAGGGTCGTTACCCTGGAATAAAAAACCCTGGAAAAGTTTAACAATGTCCTTGTTATTTCAAAATTATTGTCTATTTTTGCAGCCTGAAAATTCAAAAGGCAGCCATCAGAAATATACGGCATTGTTAACGTCTTAAAAAGTACAGAATAATGAAAAGGACATATCAACCTTCGGTCAGAAGCAGAAAGAACAAGCACGGTTTCAGAAAACGCAGTGCGACAAAGAGCGGAAAACAGATTTTGGCAGCACGGAGGGCCAAAGGAAGAAAGAAATTGTCCGTTTCTTCAGAAAAGACTCATAAGTAGGTTTTGGTTAAGTAATTAGGTTTACTAAAAAAGACCGGTCCATTCGTTTGGACCGGTCTTTTTTTATGCATTTCTGAAAAAATAAGACTTCTGCTGTTTCTTCTGCCTGTCGGTCGTGGCAGCAAAAACCTGCTTCCCGGTATAGGGGTCGATGCCGGTATAGTACATAGTTGTTGCCAGGGTCATAGGTGTCGGTGTAAACTCCTGGACCTGTTCAGCTTTCAGATCCAGCTTTTTCAGAACAGCTGCCAGTGCACGCATATCCTCTTCCCGGCTTCCGGGATGCCCCGAGATAAAGTAGGGAACCATCTGCCACGGCAAACCTTCCTCACGGCACACTTTTTTGAACTGCGAATAGAACAGCTCAAAATATTTGAAAGAAGGTTTTCTCATAGTCCGGAGCACCGGGTCACGGGTGTGTTCCGGAGCCAGTTTCAGCCGTCCTGACACGTGATGCCGGAGCAATTGCCGGGTATAGACATCCAAACCGTAACGTTTTGCCACTTTGTCCGGCTTTCCCACGAGCATGTCATGCCTGATTCCACTGCCGATGGTCAGCTTTTTCACACCCGGGACCTGAAGGGCCTTCTCATAAAGGTCTATCAGCGGGTGATGGTCGTAATCCAGGTTTTTGCATATTTCAGGATTCAGGCAGGAGGGCCGGCGGCATTTTTTACAAACCGACACATCCTTACCTCCCATTTTATACATATTTGCCGTGGGGCCTCCCAGGTCGGTAATGTGACCTTTAAAACCCGGTGTCCGGGTAACTTCCTCCAGCTCCCGGATGACAGAAGCCTCTGTGCGGCTCACCACAAACTTGCCCTGGTGGGCAGCGATGGCGCAAAAGCTGCAGCCGCCAAAACAGCCGCGGTGGGTGTTGACAGAAAACCGGATCATCTCATATGCAGGGATCGGCGGTTTTTTTCTGTATTTAGGATGCGGCAGGCGGGTGTATGGCAGATCGTAAGGCATATCTGCCGTCTTTTGATCCGCCGGCGGATAAGGGGGATTGACGACCACCAGCTTCTCCCCGGCCGGTTGTATCAGCCTGTCCGGCTTCCACGAATCGGCAGCTTGCTCCATGATCCGGAAAGCGTCGGCAAAAGTTTTTTTATCCCGAAGGCAGTCATCATGGGATGGGATCAGGGTGTCTTCATGGCCTTTAAGCGGAGGCAGCCTGTCATCCGAATCTCTGACAAAGGCAGTCTGCCGGATGTTGTACAGAGAAGAGAACGGAACGCCTTTTTGCAGGAGCTGAATGATGCGTATCAAAGGCTGTTCGCCCATGCCGTATATCATCAGATCGGCGCCACTCTCAAGCAGGATGGATGGCCGCACCTTGTCCTGCCAGTAGTCATAGTGGGTAAAACGGCGCATGCTGGCCTCCACCCCACCGAGCAGCACAGGCACATCCGGGTAAAGCTTTTTCAGTATTTGCGTATAAACGATCGAAGGCATGTCTGGGCGGTATCCGGCTCTCCCTCCGGGAGTGTAAGCGTCGTCGCTGCGTTTCCGCCTGCGCGGCGTATAATGGTTAACCATCGAATCCATTGCACCAGCGGTGACCCCAAAAAAATATTTCGGTTGGCCCAGCTTCTTGAAATCGCGAAGGTCATCGCGCCAGTTGGGCTGGGGCAATACAGCCACACGCATGCCCTGATGCTCCGCCACGCGGGCCATCACCGCCGTTCCGAAAGATGGATGGTCCACATAGGCATCCCCGGTTACCAGGATGACATCCGGCTGATCCCATCCCAGGGCTTCGATCTCCTCCCGGGTAACAGGCAAAAACGTCGCAGTTGGTTGCATCATTGCAAAAGTACATCATTGGGGCCATTCCCAAAAGACCTTTCTCACAGAACCATACAAACACCGTGCTCAAACAGCACAAATATCGTACTGAATGGAAAGAGCCACATTTTTCTTACTTTTGCTGATCAGGATCAAAGGCCATTTACCATGCTGCGAGTCATTGCCACATTCATCCTAATATACCTCATCTTCAGACTGGTAATAACCTTTGTCGTTCCGTGGCTTGTCCGCCTGTACCTGAAAAGGATCAAAAAAAAGTTTTACAGAGAAAATCCCTGGGCTGCTGAAGCAGAGGAAAGGCGTAAATCACAACACCGAAAATACCAGGAGAGCCAGAAAACAAGAACTCCCGATACAGACCAGCTTGGTGAATATGTGGATTATGAAGAGATCGATGATGACGATGATAAATGACCATTCAGTGATATGGCTTCCGGGTGCTTCGTTTCATCCGGAGGTATAAACGCAAAGCAACACTCCACCAGATATAACCGATCCAAACGATTATGGAAAACATCAAAGACTTGTTTAAGGATATGCGTCCGGAATCAGTTGGCCCTTATGTAGCAGCGATCCTTGTGTTTTTGCTGCTCACCATAGTATACGTAAGGCCCGTGCTTGAAGGTCAGCAGCTGCTGCAGACCGACATTATAAACTGGCAGGGCATGGCCCAGGAGATACAGGAGCACCGGGAAGAAACCGGTGAGGAGCCCCTGTGGACAAACAGCATGTTTGGCGGTATGCCGGCCTTCCAGATCTCCGTGCAATGGGCCAATAACATCGCCGGCTTTTTCCACGACGTAATGACGCTCTGGCTCCCCAGGCCGGCCGACATGATATTTCTTTACTTTGCCGGGTTTTTCATATTCCTTTTGTTGCTGAAGATCAATCCCTGGATCGCCCTGGCCGGTGCGGTGGGCTTCGCATTTTCATCTTACCACTTTATCATTATTGAAGCGGGGCACAACTCCAAAGCTGTTGCCATAGGATACATGGCTCCGGTGCTGGGTGCAATCATTTACACTTTCCGCGGGAGGTTACTGGCAGGAGGCTTGCTGTTTGCCATTTTCATGGCATTGCAATTATACGCAAACCACTACCAGATGACCTACTATCTTGGTTTTATAGTGGTCTTCTATGGTATATCCCAGCTAATAACTCACTACCAGGAGAAGCAGCTGCCGGATTTTGCCAGGAAACTGGGGGTACTGGTACTTGGACTGGTACTGGCGATCGGGGTTAACATTGGCAACTTCTGGGGCACATACTCCTACACGTCTGAAACGATGCGGGGCGGGACAGAACTAACCATCCGCGATGAACCCGTTACGGCCGGTCTTGACCGCGATTACATTACAGCCTGGAGTTATGGCATCGGTGAAACCTTCACCCTGCTGATCCCTAATGCCAAAGGAGGAGCAACGGGCCAGCTGGGAACCAGTGAGGCCGCACTGGAAGATGTAGACCCGCGTTGGCGCCAGGCCGTGGCCCAGGCTAACCATTACTGGGGCGACCAACCCTTTACTTCGGGGCCTGTGTATGTCGGCGCAGTGGTCCTGTTCTTCTTTTTCCTGGCGCTGTTTTATGTGAAAGGACCCCTAAAGTGGGCCCTGGTGGCGGCAACCATCTTATCCATCATGCTCGCCTGGGGGAAAAACTTCATGCCCCTCACAGATTTCTTTATCGATTATGTGCCTGGTTACAATAAATTCAGGGCAGTATCCATGACCCTGGTGATCGCCGAACTCTGCATACCGGCACTTGCATTTCTTGGCTTATACAGGTTTTACCGGAACCCGGGCACCCTGAGCTTTAAAAGCAAGGCATTTCTGGCGGCTTCAGGCCTTACAGCCGGGATCGCCCTGCTTTTCTACGTGGCACCCCGGTTGTTTTTTAGTTTCATAAGTGATATGGAAGCAGAGCAACTGGCGGGCATGGCGGCCCAGGATCCGGCAATGTCTGCCCAAGTCAACGAATATATACATAACCTCGAACAGGCACGCATCAGCATTTTCAGATCGGATGCCTTGCGCAGCTTCTTCTTCGCTGCAATGGCAGCACTGATAACCTTGCTTTTTGCCTATAAACGCATAGGCAAAGCCCTTCTTCCTGCCCTGGTTATCATATTGATAACTGTTGATATGTGGCCTGTGAACAGACGCTATCTCAATGATGATGACTTCGAGCCCCGTCGCAGGGTAGAACGCCCATTCCCATTGCGGGCAGCGGATCAGCATATCCTGCAGGATGATGATGTTTTCCGCGTACTGGACCTGACAGAAAATACTTTTAACAGCACCCGGACATCTTATTATCACCATTCAATAGGAGGCTATCATGGTGCCAAATTGCAACGATACCAAGACCTGATCGACTTTCATATCAGTCAGGAAATGCAGCTGCTCCAGGAGCAGCTGAACCAGGGTGCCAGCCAGGCAGAGATTGAAGCGCAATTGGCAGAGACAACGGTGCTGAACATGCTGAACACACGCTATGTCATACATCACCCGCAGACGCCGCCCATCAGCAACCCCCACGCAGCCGGAAACGCCTGGACGGTAAGTGATTACGTGGTAGTTGAAAATGCCGATGAAGAACTGCTGGCCCTGCATGACATGGATTTGGTTCATGAAGCCATCATCGATGAGCGTTTTGCCCACTACCTGGAAGATGTCATGCTGGCAGAAGACCCGGATGCATCCATCGGGCTGATCGACTATCAGCCCAACAGGTTAGAGTATGCCGTGAACACCAGCAGCGAACAATTGGCGATCTTCAGCGAAATCTATTACCCCGATGGCTGGGAAGTGACCATCAACGGCGAAGAGGCACCGCATTTCAGGGTAAATTACATTTTACGTGCCATGGTGATCCCCCCGGGAGAGCATACCGTCATATTCACTTTTAAACCCCGGCCCTACTATACCGGGCAGTACATAGCCTTGGCATTCAGCACGATCCTTGTGGCGGGGATCATCGCCTACGCGGTGATTCAATGGCGCAGGATTATTAAACGTAAAAAAAGTTGAGAATGTTCTAATGTGCTAATGTGCTAATGTGCCAATGTGCTAATTAAGGGTTTCGGATGAAAAAATGAGAAATCCCTCTGCCAGAGGCTGACCTGGTTCTTAAACTTTATAACGCGCGCGGTAAATTATAATTAAAATCCATATGACCGGACGCGCTCTTAATTAGCACATTGGCACATTAGCACATTAGCACATTAAAAAAACTCATGAACAACTTACGATCACGTGTTTTAATCATCACCTACTACTGGCCCCCGGGCACCGGGGCGGGTGTATTCCGCTGGCTGAAGTTCAGTAAGTACCTGCGGGATTATGGCTGGGAGCCTGTAGTATATACGCCGGAGAACCCCGAAGCACAGGGTACGGATCACACGCTGGAAGAAGACGTTCCTGAAGGCATGACGATCATCAGGCGCCCCATCAGGGAGCCTTACGGGATATATAAAGCACTTACAGGGCGACGAAGGGAAGAGAAAATACAGTCAGGGTTTTTAAGCGAAGGGCGCAAGCCAAACCCTGCCGATAAAGCAGCCGCCTGGATCCGTGGTAACTTCTTCATCCCGGACGCAAGGAAGTTCTGGATCAGGCCCTCGGTGAACTTCCTCAGGGAGTGGTTGAAAGACAACCCCGTGGATGTCATGGTATCCACTGGCCCGCCCCACAGCATGCACATGATCGCACTGGAACTGAAAAAACAGACGGGATTGCCATGGCTGGCTGATTTCCGGGACCCCTGGACACAGATCGACTTTTATGATAAGCTCATGTTGACCGGACTGGCGGACAAAAAGCACCGGAAGCTGGAAAAGCAGGTGCTGGAAACTGCCGACAGCGTGGTCACCGTTAGCCGGGGCTGCGCCAGAGGCCTGGAAGAAATTGCCCAAAAGCCGGTGGAGGTGATCAGCAACGGGTTTGATCCGGAGGACTTCCGGGATTTACCAACATTCCAGCATAAAAAGTTCTCCCTTACCCATATGGGCTCGATGAATGCTGACCGGAACCACGAGTCGCTCTGGCAGGCATTAAGCCATCTCAGGGATAACCTGGCCTCCTTTCCCCATGATCTTACATTGCGTTTCATTGGGAAAACCGATTATTCCGTAAAGGAGTATTTAAAAAAATACAACCTGCTGAGCCATTCGGAATTCATTGCCCCACTCCCCCACCGGAAGGCACTCAAAATGGCTGCTGACAGTGCTGTTTTGCTGCTTCCCCTGAACAACACACCAAATGCAGCGGGCATAACCACAGGCAAGCTTTTCGAATACCTGGGCCTGCGAAGGCCTATCCTCTGCATTGGCCCTGAAGACGGCGATGCAGCCCGTATCATCCGGGAAACGCAAAGCGGCCATACCGTTGGTTTTGATGACCGGGAAAGGCTGAAAGAGATCCTTTTATCCTGGTACGAGTGGTTCCTGAAAGGCAAACTCCATGCGAACAATACAGATTCAGAAAAATACAGCAGGGCCAGACAAACCGAACAATTGGTGTCGTTGCTTGATCAGGCAAGAGAAAATGTAAGCTCCCTGTGACCCCCTTAGTACAAAATGCCTGAAACATCTGCTGCCCAGGTAAAGAGCAAGCCCAACAGAAAAGCAATCAGGGGAGAAATGATCCAGATGCTGAATATTTTTCTGAGCGGAGCCGTTCGCAGCACATTCTTGTGCCCTGTCTTAACCATACCCAGGGCAATGATGGCAGCCGTATTCATTTGAACAAGGGAGGTCGGGATTCCTCTCCATACAGAAGAAATAAGCAAAATTGAGGCTGTGATAAACGCTATATAGCTGGCGCCGAGGGGCCCAAACTGCGAGATGCCTTTACCCGTGGTTTGCAACACACGATATCCCAGCAGCGAACTGCCTATGCCAAAAAGGGGGGCAAGCATACAAACCATGATCAGCATCAACAGCATATAATTGATACTGCCAGGATCAACCTGTAACATGTTTGATGCCATGATCAGCACGGGTGCAGCAGCATTTGCCATGTTATTCGACCCTATGGCAAATGCCACGTAACAGGATGTGGCAACGACAAACCACCGCAGCATGCCATACTTTCTAAAAAAATTGAGCAATGGCTGCAGGCGATCCCGCAAAGGGAGATAAACCCAGCGGCCGAAGACATATGCGACTACAAACGCAAGAACAGGCGTAATGAACCAGGTCGGGATGATTTCCATGAACAACATACGCGTCTGCAAAACATCGAGGTATATGGCCGGCCCTGCCAGGGCAAATATGGTTGCCTGACTGGTGGACTGCGGGACCCTCAGCAAATTGGAAAAGAGCAATGCCAGCCCGACGGCACCCAATATAATCACACTCATCACCATGCCGACGTGTTCAGCCGGCAAAACAGCTCCGCCTACGGTATGAATAACCCGT
>SL_5KL_010_SEDDRAFT_10001441_pt1 | contig 14378 bp, 10 predicted proteins | sample SodLakKL_010_SED_FD_9118 | JGI IMG/M metagenome (IMG submission 9118)
GCCTCAAGCCGCTCGGGCGGGACCGGTGCCCCTTGCCAGGAGAGGTCCAGGTAGACCCGCTGATCCCCCATCAGCGGCTCGGCGCGGACCTCGGTGATCCCGAGATCACCGCGCAGGTGGCGCAGCAGATGCTCCAGCACCAGGCCGATGGAGTGGCTTTCCGCGTGCATCCACAGCGGGATGCCGACCACCTCCACCTGGGGCAGGCCCTCCGGGTGGCGGCGGATCACGCTGGCAAAGAGATCGGCGCTGCTGATGTCCGCCATGGTCCACGGGGCCGAGACCAGGCGGTGGGTCTCCCGGGCCATGCGCTCGAAGCGCCGGCTGAGCTCGCGGCTCTCGTGGACCATCATCGCCTCGAACGACTGGCGCTGATCCCGCTCCATGGTCTCGTCGCCCTGGCCCAGGCTCTCGGCGGCGGCGCGCAGGTTGGCCAGCGGCGGCCGCAGCGACTCCACGGCGCTGCGCAGGGCGTGGTCGCGTCGGGCCACCCCCTCGATCTTGCGGGTGATGTCCTCGAGGGTGAGCACGAAGCCCGAGCGCAGCGGGCTGGAGGAGGGCAGCAGGCTCATCCGGCAGTGCAGCAGGGCACCGTCGTCCACCGTCGCGCAGACGAACTCCGCGCGGTTCTCGGCCACCGTGTGGTCGTCGGCGACGGCCAGCCGGTGCTGGAGCATCTCCAGGGTGTGGTCCACCGCCGAGCGGGCCAGCACGTCGTAGATCGAGCGCCCGAGGCCCAGGGCGTCGCTGCGCAGGATCTCCCCGGCGGCCGGGTTGTAGAGCAGGATTCGCCCCTCGGTGTCGCAGACGATCACCCCCTGCTGGATCTCGCGCAGGACGATCTCCAGCCGGGTCTTCTGGTTCTCCGCCCCCTGGGCCCCGGAGCCGAGCGCCTTGGCCACCTCGCGGCGGCTCTCGTAGAGGTTGCTGCCCAGGGTCTGCAGGCTCTCGGGCAGCTCGCCGAGCAGGTGCATGCTCGGGATTTCCAGTTCGTGGGCCGGGTTGGAGCGGGCCATGATCGACGCGCCACGGGCCAGTGCGCCCAGCGGGCGGATGACGGCCGCATCGAGGAGGATCCAGATGGCGACGGTGGCGCCGGCGAGCACGGCGCCGGCCCCTGCGAAGGCGAGCAGCGCATTGGCGCGCTCCGGGCCCTCGGGGACGTGTCCCAGGGTCAGGTAGCCGACGGTGGCCAACGCAGCGGCGATGAGCAGGAGCAGGAACAGTGCCGGTGCCCAGAACTTTAGCCGGCGGCGTGCCATGGCGCTGGCCATCAACGGGCCCCGTTGGCGAGGATGTGCTGGACCGTCTCCACCACTTCCTGGGTCGAGAACGGCTTGGTGATGTAGTCATCCGCGCCCATGGCCAGCCCCTTCTCGCGCTCCACGTCGCGGCCCTTGGCGGTGAGCATGACCACCGGCAGGTGCGCCCACTCGCTGCGCTGGCGGATCTCCTGGCAGACCTCGTAGCCGTCCTTGCGCGGCATCATCACATCCAGCAGCACCAGGTCCGGGATGCGCGCCTCCAGCGCCTCGATGGCCTGTTCGCCGTCCTGGGCGGTGCGCACCTCGAAACCGGCCTGCTTCATCAGGAATTCCAGAGACAGGACGATGTTGTCCTCATCGTCCACGATCAGGATCTCTTGGCTCATCTTCGTGGCCGCCTCCTCTCGGTTATTGTGCCGGGTCGCCATCTTCGGGGGCGTGCTGCACCCCCGGCGAGCGCCCTATTCTAAAGGCCGAAGACGCCTTGTACGCGGTCCTGGAAGCGCTTGACCGCTTTCATGCTGGTTGCCAGGGATTGTCGGGTCAGCTCATCGAGCTCCTCCGGGTCGATGTACTTGTCCGGCACCTCGCCCGCCTGGTGCTGCTCGGTCTGGTGGGTCAGCAGCAGATCGAGCAGTTCCTCATGGGCGGTCAGGACCGAATCGATCATCTCGCTGGTGAGCACGCCCTCCCGACGCAGGCCCTTGAGCCGGGCGACGGTGTTCGTCTCCCGCACGTTGGCGGAGAGTGCGTAGATGCGCGCGCCGTTGGCGATGATGCGCAGGCCCTTGCGCTTGATATCCACGCAACCGTGGCCGTTGTCGCCGCGGCGCGAGCGGATCAGGCGGTTGAACAGCCCCACCGCCGGCTGCCCCTCGGCGTCATCGCCGGTCATAAAGCGCAGCAGCTTGGGTTGCTCCTGCAAGGTGGCGAGGACGAAGTCCCAGAGTTCGGTGACCAGGCTCTGCTCGCCGTAGAGCAGCTCGAAGTCGAGGAAGATGTTGCTCCAGCGCGCCGAGGTGCTGTTCGGGTGCCGGGCGATGTAGCGAAACTGCTGCCGCCAGCGCTCCAGCGCATGGCGATACTCCGGGTTGCGGGCCATGATATCGCCCTTGCACCACTCGTAGCCCAGCTCATCCAGGCGGACATTGACCCGCTCGGCGAAGGTGGCGAACCACTCCGCCTCGGTCTCGTCCAGGGGGCGGGGCTCGCTGCTGCCGCGGGGGTGATCACCGATGATCATGGCGTTGTCCTGATCCGGGTTGATCAGCGCCTCACGGCGGGCCAGCGAGCCGAGTACGAGCAGGGCGTAGGGGCGGGGTGCCTCGCCCCAGCCCTCGGCGTGGAGTTCCTCCAGGACCAGGTCGATGCAGCGGCGCTGCAGCTGCAGGTGGAACTCGCTGAGCAGGTAGGTGGCGCGGCTCGCCTCGCGGTTGTTGTTCCATGCCTCGCGGGCGACGTAGCCCACCTCGCCGGCCAGCTGGCGCAGCTCCCCCATGCTGGTGGCCCGGTTGATCCGCTCGCGCATGACCGTCTGCTGGGCCATGATCGCCTGGAGCATGTTCGACTGCGAGAGCATGCCCACCGGGCGGGTACCGTCCATGACGACCAGGTATTTGACGTTCTCGCGCGCCTGGATCTCCTTGGCCTCGGACAGGGGCGTCTCCGGACCGATGGCGGTGATCCGCTCGGCGGCCTCGACGATCGAGGCGTCGGGGCTGAGCCCCCGGGTGAAGATGGCCCGGCCGATGGTGCGCAGCGTGGCCAGGCCCACCAGCCCGCCGGCCTCGTCGAGGACGCCGATGCTGCCGATCTGGCGCTCGTCCATGAAGCGAAAGGCCTCGGCGAGGCTGCAGTCCGGCTGCTGGAAGGTCAGCGGCGTGGACATGGCGGTGCGGGCCGGCTGGGAGAGGGCGCCGGTGGGGCTGCCGCGGTGTTGCCAGGAGTTGGCACGGATTCGATCGGCGATGATCCGGCTCAGGGTATCGGCCAGCGCCGGGTGCTCGCGCTCCAGGGTGCGCACATCCTCGAAGGGGACGCCGACGACCAGCGTCGGCCGCGTGGCCCGGGCGGTGAGGGTGTAGGGCTCGTCGTCGAAGTAGCTCGACAGGCCGAGCAGGGTCACCGGCTCACGGGTGGTGACCACGTTGTGTGCGTCGCGCAGCTCGACGCGCCCCTCATAAAGGATGTAGAGCTGATCCCGGTCCGGATCGCCGAGGTGGAAGAGCACCTCGCCGCTGTCCAGGTGGTGGACCCGCCCACGCTCGAGCAGCGCACGCAGAACGGCGTCATCGAGGCTGCTGAAGACCTCGTTCTCGGCCAGGCGGCGGATATCGAGTGTGTCGGTGGACAACTGCGACTCCCCCGGGCTGTTCGCTCCGGTGGCCATCGGTGCTTCTCCTGTGCGGGCGTCTGCTCACTTTGATCATGCCCAAGCCCGCCCGCAGAGACAAATCACTGCGCGGGTGTTACCCACCGGTGTTACCCGCCAGTGTTACCCCTGGGAACGTGGGTCGTTACCTCGGGTAACGCCCGTGGCCGGGGGGCTTGGTGATGGGCGTTCTCCCTCAATGGGTTAGGGAGTCCCCCGGGGGTGGCACGGTTTTCGCTAGAGAACCGTCGGCCCCTGCGGGGGGCTCTACACCTCATAACTCCAGAAAAGTGAGGGGGAGACACGTCAATGTCAGCTATGGCCATATGGCTGTTGGTGTTTGTAGGCCTGTACTGGGGCTACTGCATCTTCTGGGGTATCAAGGGGTACCTCTGGTCGCGCACAGCCAGCGACTACTTCGTGGCCGGACGCTCCGTCAGTATGTGGGTCTTCATACTGGCGGCAACGGCCACATCCTTCTCGGGGTGGACGTTCGTAGGCCACCCGGGCCTGATCTATCAGGACGGCCTGCAGTACGCCTACGCCTCGTTCTACTCCATCTGCATCCCGTTCACCGGCATGCTGTTCCTCAAGCGCCAGTGGATGATCGGCAAGCGCTGGGGCTACGTCACGCCGGGCGAGATGTTCGCGGACTACTTCCGGACGGACTCGATCCGCATCCTGATCCTCATCGTGGCGCTGATCTTCGCGGTGCCCTACCTGGGGATTCAGCTGCGCGCTTCGGGCTTCCTGTTCCACGTGCTCACCGACGGCTGGATGGGCGTCGAGGTCGGCATGTGGCTGCTGTCCGCGGTGGTGCTCTTCTACGTGGCCTCGGGCGGTCTGCGCGCCGTGGCGTACGTGGACGCGGCACAGGCCGTGCTGCTCATGGCCGGTATCTTCGTCATCGGCATCGTGGCGCTCTACTACATCGGCGGCTGGAACAACTTCACGCACGTGATTGCCGGCCTGGTCGAGTGGGAGACGGCCACTGGCGGTGCCGGGGAGATCTCGCCGGGCGCGATCCCGGGTGACTCCGGGGCCAGCGGCTATGTCGCCATCCCGGGTGCCATCCAGTGGGTTGGCGCTGCAGCCAATGCCCAGGGCGGTGTCTGGACCGGTATGATGAACATCACCTACATGCTGGCGCTGGGCGGCATCATGGCCTCGCCCTCGTTCACCATGTGGGCGTTCTCCAACCAGAACCCGCGTCCGTTTGCGCCGCAGCAGACCTGGATGTCCCCGCTGGGCGTCGGTGCCCTGATGTTCACCTTCCTGGCGATCCAGGCGATGGCCACCCACGGCCTGGGGGCCAACACCGAGTTCGCCAAGGACATCTTCTCCGACGAGTACGGCGAGGAGCTGGCCGAGTACCGGTCGCTGTTCGAACCCGGTGCGGAACACCAGGGGTTGGTCGACGAGGTTACTGAACGGCTGAATGCCGGCGAATCCCTGGACGACATGGACCTCAGCCCGCTGGTGCCCTCGGCGGTCATGCAGCGTGGCATGATCCAGTCCGAGCATCCTGAGCTGAACCGTCAGGAGGTCGAGCAGGTCATCGCGGCCGGTCTGGCGGCGCTGTCCATCGGTGAGGATCCGCGCAACATGGATCCGGACTGGCTGGCGGCCCTGCCGGGGGATCTCGAGCGGGCCTGGCTGGACCTGTCCATTGATCGGGGCGGTGACAGCGAGCTGGTGCCCCAGCTGCTGAACATGCTGGAGGCGGCGGCGCCGTGGCTGGCGGCCCTGCTGGCGGTCTGTGCCCTGGCGGCCATGCAGTCCACGGGTGCGGCGTACATGTCCACCACCAGTGGCATGTTCACCCGCGACCTGCTGCGTCGCTACATCATGCCCAATGCCAGCAACCAGACCCAGGTCGTGGCGGGACGGATCTTCGTCACCATCCTGGTGCTTGCAGCATTGACCGTGGCAACGGTGACCACCGACGCCCTGGTGCTGCTCGGCGGTCTGGCCACCGCGATGGGTACGCAGATGTGGGTGCCCCTGGCAGCCATCTGCTTCTTCCCCTGGCTCACCCGTCCGGGTGTCGTCTGGGGCCTGGGCGTGGGCATCGTCGCCGTGCTGATGACCGAGAACATCGGCATCGACCTGCTGGCGGCGATGGGCGTCGACGTGCCCTGGGGCCGCTGGCCGCTGACCATCCACTCCGCTGGGTGGGGTCTGGTGCTCAACGCCCTGGTGGCCGTGGTCGTCTCGGCAATGACGCAGAACAACAAGGAAGACTACGATCACCGCATGACGGTGCACGCCTTCCTGCGTGAGCATGCGTCGCTGCCGGCCGAGAAGCGCCACCTGATCCCGATCGCCTTCACCATCGTCATCGGCTGGTGGATCTTCGCCTTCGGTCCGGGCGCCCTGCTGGGCAACTGGGTCTTCGGCGATCCGACCAACCCCGATACCTGGTGGTTCTTCGGCCTGCCGTCCATCTGGGTCTGGCAGCTGCTGTGGTGGGTGATCGGTATCTACATGATGTGGTTCACCTGCTACAAGTGTGAGATGAGCACCGTGCCCGAGAAGGAAATCGAGGTCCTCTTCGACGAGGATCAGGGCAAGGCCCGCTACGACGTGAGCCGTCCGTAACGGGTTGGTGATCATCGATCACTGAACCGGGAAGCGAAGGGGGCCGTTCCGGCCCCCTTCGCCCCCACCTTCCAGAAGATCTCAATCGAGCGAGCAATATGGATCCGACGCTTCAATTCCTGTTCTGGGTCGTGTTGCTGGTCGTCATCCTCTTCTATCCCGTCAGTCAGTGGATCTGGGTGTTGAGCGTGCGGCGGCTGCAGCGGAGACTGGATCGGGAGTTGTCTGAAGAGGAGCTGGCGGGGCAGAAACGGCGGGCCCGCGTGTTGGCCGCCATCATCCTGCCGGTGTTCTCTTTCTTCCTGAATTCCGCAACGTTGGGTGTGTTGCAATGATCAAGATTACCGAGCGGGGGTACCGGACCTGGGTGGTGATCGCCATCGTGGCGGCGCTCCTGCCGCTGGGCTACGGCCTGTACCAGGGCGTGGCACCGGATCGGGGCCCGGGCGATGTGAAGACCATCGCCGGCGATCGCGCCTTCCAGGACCGGCGCTTTGATCGCGCCCTGGATCAGTACACAAAGGCGCTGGAGGAGGCGCCGGAACATCGCTACGCCCATCTGGGCAAGGCGACCACGCTGCTCGAACTCGGCGAGTTCGAGCGCGCCATCGACCTTTACGACCGGTTCATCGAGCTGATCGACCCGGAGTTTGCCGGCGCCTACGCCAACCGGGGGATCGCCTACGACCGGCTCGGCGAGCACGAAAAGGCCCTGGCCGACTACCGCAAGGCGGCGGAGATGGATGAGGCCGTGGACGACGGTCCCGGGTGGCTGACCCGCTTCTTCCACATGGGTCCGGACGGGCAGCCCAGTGTCTCGGAGCGGGCCGACTACCTCGAGCAGCAGCTGGCCCTGCCGGAGGACGAGCGCAAGCTCTCCGATCCGGAGAAAGACGGCCAGCAGCGGGCCTATACACAGCGGCCCGACTAGTGCACTAGAAGAGAGGGGATGGCGCGGCGCCGGCCGTGCCCGATCCTGCCGGGTGGGACGTCCGTCCCGCCCATCGTTCCAACCGACCCAGCCCCACCACGGCCCGCCTCAACGGGCCGTGCCGTGGTGTGCTTCAGGCCGCGTCCAGCGGCGCCACGCCGAGGATCGGCAGGCCGAGGATATCGACGAAGAGAAAGCGCATCGCAAAGATCAGGGCGATGCAGCCGAAGAGCAGGTGCACGGTGGGGTGATCGCCGTCCGGGTCCTTGTAGGTCAGCCCGTGCCAGGCGATGGCGAGGGTCACGAGAAAGTAGATCCAGGGTGACATGGGTCTCTCGGGCTTGGCGTTCTGGGGTCAGGGTTCAGGGTCAGGAACAGCGGGACGGGGCCGGTTGCCCGGCCCCGTCCGTCACCCGCCTTACTGGTTGGCCCGATCCTCGATCAGGGTATCCACCACGGTCGGGTCGGCCAGGGTGCTGGTGTCCCCCAGGCTGTCGAGCTCGTTCGCGGCGACCTTGCGCAGGATGCGGCGCATGATCTTGCCGGAACGGGTCTTCGGCAGCCCCGGCGCGAACTGGATGATGTCCGGCTTGGCGATGGGGCCGATCTCCTGGATGCAGAGCTTGACCAGCTCCTTCTGGAGCTCCTCGCTCGGCTCCTCGCCGGCCATCAGGGTGACGTAGGCGTAGATGCCCTGACCCTTGACGTCGTGGGGGTAGCCCACCACGGCGGCCTCGCTCACCTTCTCGTGGAGCACCAGGGCGCTCTCGACCTCGGCCGTACCCATCCGGTGGCCGGAGACGTTGATCACGTCGTCGACCCGGCCGGTGATCCAGTAGTAGCCGTCCTCGTCGCGGCGGGCACCGTCACCGGTGAAGTACTTGCCCGGGTAGGGGGCCAGGTAGGTGTTGATGAACCGTTCGTGGTCGCCGTAGATGGTGCGCATCATGCTCGGCCAGGCCCGGTTGATCACCAGGTTGCCGTTGGTCGCACCTTCGAGCACGTTGCCCTTGTCGTCGACCAGCTGCGGCTCCACGCCGAAGAAGGGCAGGGTGGCGGAACCGGGCTTGAGGTCCATGGCACCGGGCAGCGGCGCGATCAGGATCGAGCCGGTCTCGGTCTGCCACCAGGTGTCGACGATCGGGCAGCGGTCCTCGCCGATGGTGTGGTAGTACCACTCCCACGCCTCGGGGTTGATCGGCTCACCCACGGTGCCGAGGATGCGCAGGCTCTTGCGCGAGGTCTTCTTCACGTGCTCGTCGCCCTGGCCCATCAGCGCACGGATGGCCGTCGGGGCGGTGTAGAAGATCGAGACCTCGTGCTTGTCCACCACCTGCCAGCAGCGGCCGGCATCCGGGTAGGTGGGCACGCCCTCGAACATCAGGGTCTTGGCGCCGTTGGCCAGGGGACCGTAGACGATGTAGGAGTGACCCGTGACCCAGCCGACGTCGGCGGTGCACCAGTACACCTCGCCGTCGTGGTAGTCGAAGATGTACTTGTGGGTCATCGCCGTGCCCAGCAGGTAGCCGCCGGTGCCGTGTTGCACGCCCTTCGGCTTACCGGTGGAGCCGGAGGTATAGAGGATGAACAGCGGGTCCTCGGCGTCCATGTGCTCCGGCGGGCAGTCCGGGGAGACCTCGGCGCAGGCCTCGTGGTACCAGACGTCGCGCCCGTCGTTCCAGGCGATGTCACCGCCGGTGCGGCGGACCACGAAGACCGTCTTGACGTTGGGGCAGCCCTCCAGGGCCTTGTCGGTGTTGCCCTTGAGCGGGATCTTGCGGCCGCCGCGAACACCCTCGTCCGAGGTGATGACGACCTCGGCGTCGGCGTCGAGGATGCGGTCACGCAGCGCCTCGGGCGAGAAGCCGCCGAAGACCACCGAGTGCACGGCGCCGATGCGGGCGCAGGCGAGCATGGCCACGGCCGCCTCGGGCACCATCGGCAGGTAGATGCAGACGCGGTCACCCTTCTTGACGCCGCGGGCCTTCAGGGCGTTGGCGAAGCGGCCGACGCGCTCGTAGAGATCGCGGTAGGTGATGTACTCATGCTGGTCCGGCTCGTCGCCCTCCCAGATGATGGCGGTCTGATCGCCCCGGGTCTCCAGGTGCCGATCCACGCAGTTGTAGGCCACGTTCAGGGTGCCGCCCTCGAAGAAGCGGATGTCCCCCTTGGCCAGATCCCAATGGCACGTGGTGCCCCACTTGTTGAACCAGTCCAGGAACTTGTCCGCCTGCTCCGACCAGAACCCTTCGGGATCCTGGATCGAGCGGTTGTACATCTCCTGGTACTGCTCGAAGTTCAGATGGGCGTCGCGCTGGATCGCCTCGGGGACGGGATACACCTTGGTGTCCGACATCGTTCTCTCCTCCCGGATTTCTGATCGGTCAAGCTGGCCGTCTCCTGGCGACGGCCCGGCCGTAAGTGCCCGCGCTCCGGTCACGCGGGGAGGATAGCAGAGCCGCGTGTTACGAGGTTGCACGCCTCCCCGTCCATGGATGTGTCGAAAGGTAACACGTCACGCCCGGTTGTTACCCGGTCGCGGGATGCCGTGGCGTTGCCGTTTCTCCCACAGCGCCTTGCGGCTGATGCCAAGGCCCCGGGCCAGGGCCGTCTCGGTCATATGGTCCTGATGGGTCAGCACATAGTGGCGGAAGTAATCCTCCAGGGACAGGTTGTGGCTGGGCGCGGACTCGGGGGTGGCGTCGCCCTCGGCCGCCGCGGGGGCGCTGTCGGCGGCCGGCAGGCCGAGCATGTCCGGGGTGATGGTGCTGCCCTCACTGAGAATGACCGCCCGCTCGATGGTGTTCTCCATCTCGCGCACGTTGCCTGGCCAAGGGTGGGCCGCCATGGCGTCGATGGCCGCCTGGGAGAGCTCCAGGGGGGCGCGGTTGAGCCGCTGGCAGGTCTTCTCCAGCAGGAAGCGGGCGAGTTCGGGGATATCCGGTGCGCGCTCGCGCACAGGCGGCAGGCGGATCTCCATGACGTTGATGCGGAAGAACAGGTCTTCGCGGAAATCCCCGGAGCTGACCAGCCCCTTGAGGTCGCGGTGGGTGGCGGCCACCAGGCGGATGTTGACCCGTCGCGCGTGGGTGGAGCCGATGCGCCGGATCTCCCCCTCCTGCAGGACGCGGAGCAGCCGCCCCTGGGCCTGCTGCGGCAACTCGCCGATCTCATCCAGGAACAGGGTGCCGCCATCGGCCGATTCCACCAGCCCGGCGCGGGCACCCACGGCGCCGGTGAACGCCCCCCGCTCGTGGCCGAAGAGCTCCGCCTCGATCAGCCCGTCGGGGATCGCCGCACAGTTGACCGCCACCAGCGGCCCCTCATGTCGGGCGCTTTGCTCGTGCAGGGCGCGGGCCACCAGCTCCTTGCCGGTCCCCGACTCGCCGAGGATCAGCACCGAGGTATCGGTGGGGGCGACCTTGCGGATCCGCTCGAAGACCGCCCGCATCGCCTCGCAGTGGCCGACGATGCCGGTGACCGGATAATCGCGCTCGACATGCGCCTTGAGCGCGGCGTTCTGGCGCTGCAGGCGCCCCTCCTTGAGGGTCCGCTCGACGAGCAGCAGCAGTTCGTCGTGATCAAACGGCTTGGCGATGTAGTCCGCCGCCCCCTGGCGCATCGCCTCCACCGCCGACTGCACGCTGGCGTAGCTGGTCATGATGATCACCGGCGCCGTGGTGCGTGCGATGGCCTCGGTGCCGGGCTCGCCGGGCAGGCGCATGTCGGCGAGGATCAGATCGAAGGTGTCGAGATCCCAGCGCTCCAGGGCCTGCTCGAGGGAGTCGGCCTGGTGGACGCTGTAGCCGTGGCGGCTGAGCAGTCGCTCCAGGGCCTTGCGGATGACCGCTTCGTCCTCAAGTAGCAGCAGGTCGGCCATTGGGCTCACTCCTCCTTGGTCACAACGCGCTCTACCGGCGGCGCGTTATCGAGCACTGGCAGCGTGATCCAGACCGTGGTGCCGCCGCTGTCGGCGGTGATCGAGAACTCCCCGCCCTGTTCGCTGACGATGTTGTAGACCAGCGGCAGGCCCAGGCCGGTGCCCTGACCCACGGGCTTGGTGGTATAGAACGGTTCGATCACCTTATCAAGCAGTTCGGCCGGGATCCCCGGGCCGTTGTCCACTACGCGGATCTGCACGCGATCGCCGTAGCAGCGTGCCGAGATGGCCACACGCCCGCCGGGCTCGCAGGCGTCGGCGGTGTTCGAGAAGAGGTTGACGAAGACCTGGGCCAGCCGCTGACGGTCGCCGCGGACCTGGAGTTCCGGCCAGAGCTGGTTGTCGATCTCCAGATCCTGGCCGCGCTTGCTCAGCTGGACCAGTCGGCGGGCCTCCTCGACCACCTCGCTCAGCGGCACCGGGTCCGGCGTGCGCTCGTCGGCGCCGCCGGCGTGGGCGTAGCCGATCAGCGTCTGCACGATGTTGTTGATCCGCCGCGTCTGATCCAGGATCTCATCGACGCTCTCGCGCACGATCTCGGGGTCGGCCTCGTGGCGCAGGTTCTGCGCCAGGGAGTCGATGCCGGTGACCGGGTTGCCGATCTCATGGGCGACGCCGGCGGCCAGCCGCCCGATGGAGGCGAGCCGCTCGCTGTGGGCCAGCTCCCGCTCCAGGCGGCGGATGTGGGTGATGTCCTCGATGATCATCAGGGTATCGCCGGTGCGGCCGCGACCGGATTCGCGGATGCACGTCTTGTGCAGCGACAGCCAGCGCTGCTCGCCGCCGGCCTGCGGGACCTGCTCCTGATACTGCGGCTGCTCGATGGTCAGAAAGCGCCCCAGGACCTGGTCCCACGGCGCGGGCAGGTCGCAGACCCGCGAGCCCAGCGCGGTGCCCGCGGTGATCCCCGAAAGCCCCTGCATGGCGGTGTTCCAGCGCACGACGCGGCCGTGGGCGGTGGCCGCCACCACCCCCAGGGGCAGGTCCTCGAGGATCTGCCGGTGGTAGCGGCGCAGCCGGTCGAGTTCGGCGGCGAGGCCACGGAAGCGGTTGCGCGAGGACTCCAGGCGCTCCTCGATCAGGCGGATGTTGTGGGCCAGGGCGGTGCGGGCCGTGCGGTCGAGCTGCAGCCGCTCATCGACGATCATCCGTGCGAGCATCGGCCCCATCATCCCCGAGAGGTTGCGCTCGACCTGATCGCGCAGCGCGCGCAGGCGGTCCGGCCGGTCCTCGCTCCAGGTCAGATCCAGGTCGTTCAGTGCCTGTGCCACCTCCTGGCGCGCGGCCTCCTCACCGGTGACCGGGGCCAGCTGGATGACGAACTGTGACGGCGAGGCCGCCTGCAGGGTCCCGGCGCCGACGGCGGCGGTCTGATCGCGGCAGACCTCGGCGGCCTGGCGCTCCGCCGAGCGCTGCGGCGTGAACAGCGAGACGCCGATAAACAGCAGACCGTTGAGGGCCAGGGACCAGAAGGTGGCGATGCCGTAGAGCTCGGTGGCGCTCTCGCGGGCCTGGGGGAAGCCGAGCAGGAAGAACGGCTCGGTACCGGCCAGTGCGGGCAGCAGCACGGTGTCGAGCCAGATCAGCGAGCCGCCGAGCAGGCCGGCGACAAAGCCGTAGACCGTGGCCCGCTGCCAGTAGAGGACCCCGATGATCCCGGGCAGGAACTGGGCCATGGCCAGGAACGACATCAGCCCCCACTCGACCAGCGCCTCGGTGCGGTCGAGCAGTTCATAGAAGGTGAAGCCGAAGACGATCAGCATCGTGATCAGGAACCGCCGCGTCCAGCGCAGGGTCGCGTAGAGGTCCGGCTCCTGGTGGGGCAGCGACTTGATCAGCGGCATCACCAGGTGGTTCAGGGTCATCGACGACAGCGCCAGGGTCGAGACCACGATCATCGCCGTGGCCGCCGAGATGCCGCCCAGGTAGACCAGCAGGGTCAGCGGCTCGGAGCCGGAGAGCGCGGCCAGCGCCAGCACGTAATAATCCGGGGCGGTGTCGGCCTCCAGCGCCGTCCCGGCCCAGAGGATGGGCGGCACGGCCAGGGCCAGCAGCAGGAGCATCAGCGGGAAGGCCCAGCTGGCCCGGGTCAGGCTGCGCGGCGAGAGGTTCTCGGTGAACAGGATGTGGAACTGGCGTGGCAGCAGGAAGGCGGCCGCGAAGGTCAGGGTCAGCAGGCTCAGCCACGGCCCCTCCAGCACCGGCTGATAGAAATCATCCGTCTGCTGTGGCCGCTCGCTCAGCCACGCCGACAGGCCGGCCGGGCCGTCGAAGGCCAGATCCACGGCCACCCAGGCGACCATCAACAGCGCGCCGAGCTTGACCAGGCTCTCCAGGCCGATGGCCACCACCAGCCCGGTGTGCTTGACCCGCGGGGTGACATGGCGGGCGCCGAAGATGATGGCGAAGACGGTCACGATCAGGCAGAAGGCCAGCGCCAGGGGGCGCGGGTCGTGCCCCCCGCCGGTGAGCACCAGGGTCGACTCCGCCACGGCGCGGATCTGCAGCGCGATGTAGGGCAGGATGCCGGCAAGCATGATGGCCGTGACCAGGACGCCGGCGAACTGGCTCGAGAAGCGGAAGGCGAAGACATCGGCCACCGAGGTCAGCTGCTGGTTGGTGGTCAGACGCAGCAGCGGGGCGAGGAGCACCGGCGTGAGCAGGAAGGCGGCGGTCACGCCCAGGTAGATGGTGGCGAAGATCAGGCCGTGATCATCGGCGAACCCCACCGCGCCGTAATAGCTCCAGGTGGTGGCGTAGACGCCCAGCGCCAGGACGTAGAAGACCGGGTGCCGGACCACGCTGCGCGGGAACCAGCGACGGTCCACGGCGAAGGCGATGACGAACAGCAGCCCCAGGTAGGCGACCCCCACCAGGAACAGGGTGAGCAGATCAAAGGTCACGGTGGCTCCCCCGTTCGATCAGCCACGCGCCCAGGGCGATGACTCCAGCCCAGCCCAGATACGGCACGTACCAGGGCGGCTGCGCGCTGATCCACCACTCGGTGAACGGCGTGGCCAGCAGGAACAGCACCAGCAGGAACAGCGCCACGCTTCCGGCAGCGGGTCCGGGTCCATTGCGCAACAGGAATCTCCTCCAGGCGGCGCCGGTTCGGGGCGCCTCGTTATGTTACGGAAAGTAGCACGGTGGCCGCAGCGTGGCCAGTTTCCGAAGCCGCCGTCAGTTCGAGATCGTCCCCGGCCCCGATGCGATCCTCCAGGGGGTCGGCTCACCCGGTGGTGCCATCCGTTACCAGGGCAAGCGACCGGC
>SL_5KL_010_SEDDRAFT_10001442_pt1 | contig 14367 bp, 9 predicted proteins | sample SodLakKL_010_SED_FD_9118 | JGI IMG/M metagenome (IMG submission 9118)
CGGTCGGCCTTGCTGCGCATGCGCACCGGGATGACCTCCAGCCCGGCCGCCTCGAAGCGGCTGCGCATGGGCGCATCGGGCTGGCAGACGATGGTCGGCACCACGCCGTGGCTGGCCATCTCGATGACGCTCTCGCTCTCGGCGCGGTCGGTGGTGTCGAACAGATACAGGACTCGCACGGCAGGCCCTTCGGCGTCTGCGGGTGGTTGAACGCCGGCATGGTACCACCGCCTCAGCCGCCCACGTAGCGNCGCCACCCGCCCAGGTGGGTGATCTCCTCGGCGCCCTCGAGCCCGGCGGCCTCACACAGAAAGCCCGGGATCCAGCGCCCGTCGGCCAGTTCCACCCGGCCGATGCCCAGTGGCGCGGGGATGCCGGCGATGAAGGCGCCCACTTCCTGCGCCGGCAGGCTCCACACCTCCACCTCGATGGCGCCGCCCTCCCGCCGGTCGCGGATCAGTCCGGGGCGCTGCGGCGCCTCGCCGGGCAGGGCGTAGAGCCGGTAGCGGGGCGCCGTCTGCATGGTGGCCAGCAGGCGGCCGCGGCGCTCGGTGAGCTGGTGATTGAGCGCCAGGCCGCTGAGGTGGGCGCCGCAGACGGCCAGCTCCACGGCGTGCCCCGGATCGGGGGGCGGCGGCTCGCTCGGCGGCAGCGGCCGGCCGGTGGCGCCCAGGGTGTCGACGCCGGTCTGATGGAGCTGTGCCGCCAGGCCGAGCAGGTCGGTGTCGTAGAACGCCGGGGCGAAGAGCGTGACCCCGAAGGGCAGGCCCTCGTCCTGGAATCCGGCGGGCACGGCCACGGCGCTGCAGTCGAGCAGGTTCATGAAGTTGGTGTAGTAGCCCAGCTCGCTGTTGCGGGCCACGGGCTCGGCGGCCACCGCCGCCTGGCTGGGGAGGGTGCCGGCGGTGGGGGTGATGGCCAGATCCACCTGCTGCCAGGCCGCCTGGGCCTGGCGGCGCAGGGCCTGCAGGCGGTAGGCCGCGGCGAAGGCGTCGCCGGCCCGGGGTTCGCTGCCGGCGCCGATGATCGTGCGGGTGACCGCCAGCAGGCTCTCCGGCTGGCGGTCGATGAAGGCGCGGATGGCGGCGTAGCGCTCGGCCACCCAGGGGCCCTCGTAGAGCAGGCGCGCGGCCTCGAGGAAGGGGCTGAAGTCCAGCTCCACCGGCACGCCGCCAAGCGCCTGCAGGCGCGCAACGGCCCGTTCGAAGAGCGCCGGCGTGTGCGCGTTGCCGAAGAAGGCGCGCTGCTCGGCCGGGGGTACGGCGAAGCGGAAGCCGTGGGCCGGGATCCGCCCCGGCCCCAGGGGCGGCGGCTGATCCGCGCGGGCGTAGGGGTCGGCGTCGTCGTAGGCGCCAGCCACGGCGAGGATCCGCCCGGCGTCGGCGGCGGTGCCGGCAAAGATCGAGACCGCATCGAGGCTGCGACACGCCGGGACCACGCCGCGGGTGCTCAGCCGCCCGCAGGTGGGCTTGAGGCCGACGAGGTTGTTGAACGCCGCCGGCACCCGGCCCGAGCCGGCGGTGTCCGTGCCCAGGGCGAAGGGGACCTGGCCGAGGGCGACGGCCAGCGCCGAGCCGGAGCTGGAGCCGCCGGCGACGTAGTCCCGGTGAAAGGCGTTGGGGCAGGCGCCGTAGGGCGAGCGCGTGCCCACCAGGCCGGTGGCGAACTGATCCAGGTTGGTCTTGCCCAGGGGCACCGCCCCGGCGTCGATCAGCCGCTGGACGACGAAGGCGGACTCCGCCGGGGTGTAGGCGTAGTCCGGGCAGCCGGCGGTGGTCGGCACGCCGGCCAGGTCGATGTTGTCCTTGATGGCGAAGGGGATGCCGTAGAGCGGCAGCGACGCCGGGTCGAGCCCCGCCAGGCGGTCCAGGTAGGGGGCCAGCTGCGCCTCGTCCAGCACGTGGATCCAGGTGTGGTGGGTGTCGGCCAGGGCGGCGGCCCGGGCCCGGTGCAGTTCGCTGCGCGGATCCAGGGTGCCGTCGCGGTAGGCGGCCAGCCGTTCGGTTACGGTCAGCGGGGTCATGGCGTGCTCCCGTCGCGGCTTAGGGTCAGGAGGGTCTGCCCCGGGGCCACCTGGGCCCCTTCGCTGCACAGCAGGCGGCGGACCGTGCCGTCCTGTTCGGCGCAGATGGGGATCTCCATCTTCATCGATTCGAGCACCAGCAGGGTCTGGCCGGCCTCCACGCGCTCGCCCTCGCGCACCTGCAGCGACCACAGGTTGGCGTGGACGTGCCCGGTGACGGCCTGCTCGTCGGCGGCGAGTTCGACGCCCTCGGTGGCGGGCGGCGGCGGTTCGCTCTCGGCGTCGTAATCCGCCTGGCCGTTGGCGATCCAGCGCTGGCGCTCGGCCTCGAAGGCCTCCTGCTGGCGGGTCTTGAACGCCTCGATGGAGGCCTGGTGCTCGGTGAGAAAGCGGTTGTAGCGCTGCAGCGAGAAGGTGCTCTCCTCGATCTCCAGCGCCAGGCCGCCGCGGGGGAAGGCATCACGCATCTCCAGCAGTTCTGCCTCGCTCACCTCGTAGAAGCGGATCTGGTCGAAGAAGCGCAGCAGCCACGGCTTCTCGAAGGCCGGGGTGATGTGGTAGCGGTTCCAGATCTGCAGCGTCCGGCCCACGAACTGGTAGCCGCCGGGCCCCTCCATGCCGTAGATGCACAGGTACGAGCCGCCGATGCCCACCGCGTTCTCCGGCGTCCAGGTCCGCGCCGGGTTGTACTTGGTGGTCACCAGTCGGTGGCGCGGGTCCACCGGCGTGGCCAGGGGCGCGGAGAGGTAGACGTCGCCCAGGCCCATGACCAGGTAGGAGGCGTCGAAGACCGTCCGCTTGACCGCGGCCTCGTCGGGCAGGCCGTTGATGCGCCGGATGAACTCGATGTTGTCCGGGCACCAGGGGGCGTCGGCGCGCACCGACTGCATGTACTTCTCCGTGGCCAGGCGGGTCTGGGAGTCGTCCCAGGCCAGGGGGAGGTGGACGATGCGCGAGGGCATCTCGGCCTCGGAGAGATCGCGCAGCTCGCCCTCGGCCTGCTCGAGGATCGCCACCAGCCGCTCCTGGGGCAGGTGCCGGGGCTCGTAGTGGATCTGCAGGCTGCGCACGCCGGGGGTGAGTTCGAGGATCCCCGGGATGGCCTGCTCGGTCAGCCACTCGAGCAGGGCCTGGACGCGGAAGCGCAGGTTCAAATCGAGCACGATGGGGCCGTACTCCACCAGCAGGTAGCGCTCGCCGGCGCTGCGGTAGGTCACCGAGACCGGGGTCGTGGTGGCGTTCGCCGGGGCGCGGGCCGGATCGACCCGGCCCGGGTTGGTGGCGGGCAGGGGCGGGTCGGCCGGCTGGCCGGCGGCGATGGCCGTCTCCTGCGCCTCGGCCAGGTGCTGCCCGGTGGCGGCGTCGACGGCCTGGAAGCGGACCCGGTCGCCGGGGCGCAGCTGCCCCACCTTCCACAGGTCGGCGCTGACGATGGTCGCCGGGCAGACGAAGCCGCCCAGGCTCGGCCCGTCGGGGCCGAGGATCACCGGCATGTCGCCGGTGAAATCCACCGTGCCGATGGCGTAGGCGTTGTCGTGGATGTTCGACGGGTGCAGGCCGGCCTCGCCGCCGTCCGCCCGCGCCCACTCGGGCTTGGGCCCGATCAGGCGCACGCCGGTGCGGCTGGAGTTGTAGTGGACCTGCCAGGCGGTGGTGAAGAAGCGCTCGATGTCCGCCTCGGTGAAGAAATCCGGCGCGCCGTGGGGGCCGTAGACCGCGCGCAGGGTCCACTCGGTGGCGTGGGCGGGGATGGCCTCGGCGGGCAGGCGGGTCGGCGGGTGTTCCGGCGCCGGGCCGAGGTGCAGCACATCGCCGGTCTGCAGGGCGCGGCCACCGTGGCCGCCCATGCGCCCTAGGGTGAAGGTGGCGCGGCTGCCCAGGTGGCGGGGGACGTCGATGCCGCCGCGCACGAGCAGATAGGTGCGCACTCCAGGGCCCTCGGCGGTGCCCAGGCGCAGCCGCGCTCCGGCCGGGACGCTCACCGCCTGCCAGAACGGCACCGGGGCGCCGTCGAGCTCGGCAGCCATGGCCGCGCCGGTCAGGGCGATGGTGGCCTCGGTGTGGAAGCGCAGGTCGGCCCCGCTGGCGGTCATCTCCAGCCCGGCGGCCTGCTCGGCGTTGCCGACGATCCGATTGCCCAGGCGGAAGGCCAGCGCGTCCATGGGGCCCGAGGGCGGGACGCCGACCTCCCAGTAGCCCACGCGCCCGGGCCAGTCCTGCACCGTGGTCTGGGTGCCCGGCTGGAGGACGTCGATGCTCGCCGGCTGGTAGGCAAAGCGATCCAGGTAGCGGGTGGTGGCCCGTCCGGCGGCGAAGGTGGCGTCGGCGGCGATGGCGCGCAGGTAGGGCAGGTTGGTCTCGACGCCGTGCAGGGCGGTCTCGGCCAGGGCCTTGCGCAGGCGCGTCAGGGCATCGGCCCGGTCGGTGCCGTGGACGATGAGCTTGGCGATCATCGGGTCGTAGTGCGGGGTGATCGTACTGCCGCCCTCGACCCAGGTCTCGATGCGGGCCGTCTCCGGGAAGCGGACCTCGGTCAGCAGTCCGGTGCACGGCTGGAAGCCCTTGCCGGGGTCCTCGGCGTAGACCCGCGCCTGGATGGCGTGGCCGCGGGGCTCGGGCCGGCGGGCGGCGAGGTCGGTCAGGGTGCCGGCGGCGGCCTCGAGCATCCACGCCACCAGGTCGATGCCGGTGACCGCCTCGGTGACGCCGTGCTCGACCTGCAGCCGGGTGTTCATCTCCAGGAAGTAGAAGGCGCCGGTGTCGGCGTCGAGGATGTACTCCACGGTCCCGGCACTGCGGTAGGCCACCTGGCGGCCCAGCCGCTCGGCGGCGTCGAGCAGGGCCTGGCGGGTCTCCGCATCCAGGCCCGGGGCGGGGGTCTCCTCGACCACCTTCTGGTTGCGCCGCTGCAGCGAGCAGTCGCGCTCGCCCAGGGCGATGACGGTGCCCTGCCCGTCGCCGAAGAGCTGCACCTCGATATGGCGGCCGTGCTCGACGTACTTCTCCAGAAAGAGGCCGTCGTTGGAGAAGTTGTTCGCCGACAGGCGGCGCACCGAGTCGTAGGCCTCTTGCAGCGCGGCGGCGTCGTGGCAGAGCTGCATGCCGATCCCGCCGCCGCCGGCGGTGCTTTTGAGCATCACCGGGTAGCCGATCCGCTCGGCCTCGGCCACCGCCTCGGTCACACTGCTGAGCAGCCCGGTGCCGGGCAGCATCGGCACGTCGCTGGCCTCGGCCAGGGCGCGGGCGGTGTGCTTGAGGCCGAAGTCGCGCATCTGCTGCGGCGTCGGGCCGATGAATGCGATCCCCGCCGCCTCGCACGCCTCGGCGAAGGCGTCGTTCTCCGACAGGAAGCCGTAGCCCGGGTGGATGGCCTCGGCCCCGGTCTGCCGCGCGGCGGCGAGGATGGCCTCGTGGTTGAGGTACGACTCGGCGGCACTCGCCGGGCCGATGCAGATGGCCTCGTCGGCCTGGCGCACGTGCAGGGAGTGGCGGTCGGCCTCGGAGTGGACGGCCACCGAGGCGATGCCCAGCCGGCGCAGGGTACGCAGGATCCGGCAGGCGATGGCGCCGCGGTTGGCGATCAGGACCTTGCTGAACATGGCGGTCACTTCCAGACGATCATCTCGAGGGGGGTGGGGTTGTAGTCGCTGCACGGGTTGTTGAGCTGCGGGCAGTTGGAGAGCAGGACGAGGACGTCCATCTCGGCGCGCATCTCGACGTACTTGCCCGGCCCGGAGAGGCCGTCCTGGAAGCTCAGGCCGCCCTCGGGGGTCAGTGGGACGTTCATGAAGAAGTTGATGTTCGGGCCGATATCCCGCTTGCCCAGGCCGTAGTCGCTCTCGGCCAGGGCGATGAGGAAGTTGTCCCGGCAGTTGTGCATCGGCTTCTTGTCCAGGGCGTAGCGCACCTGGTTCGACTCCGCCGCACAGGCCCCGCCCAGGGTGTCGTGCCGTCCGCAGGTGTCGGCGGTGATGGTCAGCATCGGCCGCCCGGCGGTGGAGCGCAGGCAGCTGCCGGTGCTCAGGTAGGCGTTGCCTTGCTCGCGGATGGTGTCCACGGCGCTGTAGCGCTCCCCGCGCGGGTCGTGGAGGTTGTAGAAGAGGGTGTCGGCGGCCTGGTTGCCCTCCAGGTCGACGATGCGCAGGGTCTGTCCGCGGCGCAGCTCCCCCAGCCACGGCTCGCCGGCGGGGACGGTGACGCGAGAGAGGGCGTCGCAGGGATCGAGCGGGCTCTCGACGAGGTTCATGCCGGTCATGGCGCTTACTCCTGGCTGTGGTAGGCGGCGGTGTTGGCGTAGGCGCGGGCGTTCTCGGGGTGGCTGACCAGGCACGGATCCTCCGCCGCCACCGGCTCCGCCCGGTAGACGGTCAGATCCACCGCGCCGGGCGCGTACTCCGGGCCCGGGGCCATGGGGTGGGGGGCGGTCTGCAGGATGATCAGGGTGTCCATCTCCGCGCGCAGGTCCACGCAGGCGCCGGCGTGGCTGTGTCCGGGGCGGTAGCGCAGGTTGCCCGCCTCATCCGCCTGGACCTTGCTGAAGAAGTTCACGTTGGGGAGCAGATCGGCGCGTCCCAGCCCCCACTTGGCCAGCTCGATGAGAAAGAGCTCGCGGCCGCTGCGGTGGAAGTCGTTGAGCCGCTCCTGGTAGCGGGCCTGGCCGTAGGTGCCGCGCACCGCATCGGCGTCGCTGATGCCGCCGATCGGGTCGTGCCAGTCGAGGCTGTCGGCGGTGATCGAGAGCATCACCCGGCCCATGTCCGAGTAGAGCATGTGGCCGGCGGTCAGCCGCGCGGTGTGCTGCCCCTTGAGGGTGTCCGGGGCGTTGTAGCGCTCGAGCAGGTTGTGCGGGTTGTAGAGCAGCACGGCGGCGTTGGCGGTGCCATCGACGTCGGTCAGGCGCAGGGCGAAGCCGCGCCGGAGGATCAGCGAGGCGTAGCGGGCGCCCGGCACGCGTTCCTGATAGACGATGCGCTCCGGCGACAGCGAGGGGGTGCTCATGGGGAATCCTCCGCGTTGCGGTCGAGGGGGATGTCGTAGGTGATCTGGGCCCCGTAGGCCTCGGGGGCGTGGGGGTCGTGGCGGACCTTGTCGAAGACGAGCAGCCGGCTGCCGAGGGTGAAGCCCTCCTGCAGGTCGTGGGTGACCATGAAGACGGTGACCCCGGTGCGCTGCCACAGGCTTTGCACCAGGGCGTGCATGTCCTGCCGGATGCCCGGGTCGAGGGCGCCAAAGGGCTCGTCGAGGAGCAGCACCCGGGGGTTCTTGATCAGGGTCTGGGCGATGGCCAGCCGCTGCTGCATGCCGCCGGAGAGCTCCGGCGGGTACTTGTCCAGCGCGTGCCCCAGGCCCACCGACTCGAGCGCGGCCACCGCCTCGGCCCGGGCGTTGCGCCGTGCGGCACCGAAGAGCCGCCCCAGCCACGGGGCGCCGGCCAGCTCCAGGCCGAGGAGCACGTTCTGCACGGCGGTCAGGTGCGGGAAGACCGAGTAGCGCTGGAAGACCACGCCGCGGTCCGGGCCGGGCTCGCCGGGCAGCGGGGCCTCGTCCAGGAGCAGGCGGCCGCGGCTCGGCGCCTCCTCGCCGAGGAGCAGCTTGAGGAAGGTGGTCTTGCCGCAGCCCGAGGCCCCGACCAGGGTGACGAAGGAGCCGGCGGCAACCTCCAGCGACAGGTTCTCCAGGACGACGTCGTCGCCGTAGGACTTCCAGACGTTCTCCAGGCGGATGGTGGCACTCATGAGCGGGCGCTCCTTGCGGCGTACCAGGGGAAGAACCAGCGATTGACGCCGCGCAGGGTCAGGTCGATGAGGAAGGCGAGCAGGGTGATCCACGCCACGTAGGGGAGGATCGTCTCCATATCCAGGTAGCGCCGGACGAGGAAGATCCGGTAGCCGAGCCCCTCGGTGGCGGCGATCGCCTCCGAGGCGATGAGAAAGAGCCACGCGGCGCCGAGGCTCAGTCGTGTGGCGTCGATCAGCCGCGGCAGGGTCTGCGGCAGCACCACCCGCAGCACGATCTGCCAGGTGGAGGCGCCCAGGGTCTGCGCCTTGATCAGCTGCTCGCGGGGCAGCTCTTCGACCCGTTGCTGGAGGTCGCGCATGATGAACGGTGCGATGCCGAAGACGATCAGCATCACCTTGGCCAGCTCGCCGACGCCGAAGGCGATGAAGAGGATGGGCAGGACCGCCAGGGGCGGGATCATGGCCACGGCGGTGACGAAGGGGGCGAAGGTGCGCCGGGCGTAGGGCAGCGAGCCGTTGAGGACGCCGACCAGCAGACCGGCGGCGGCCGCCAGGGCCACGCCGAGCCCGAGCCGGGTCAGGCTGGCGCCGGTGTCCAGCCACAGCAGCACCTCGCCGGTGCGCCGGCTCTCCTCGCTGGCCAGGCGCAGGAACGATTCGGCCAGGGTGATCAGCGACGGCAGCACCGGGTCGTTGGGGTTCTCGGCCAGGCGCTGGGACGAGGCGATGGTGTAGGCGACCAGGGCAAGGATGAAGGGGAGCATCGCCAGGGCGGCCCCTGCGACCCGGCCCGGGTGGCGGTTGATCAGGCGTTTCATGGATGACGCTCCTGCGGCCGATGGGGCCCGGGGCGGGCTGATCCGCCCCGGGCGGGGCGTTACAGCTCGCCTTCGGCGGCCTTGCGCATGAACCGGTCGGTGAAGCGCAACTGGACGTTGGCCTCATCGCCCAGGGTGGAGCCGTCGGCCAGCTCGATGCCGACGAAGTCGGGGCTGGGGGCACGCTCGCCGAGCAGCCCGTGCTTGTAGGCGAACTGGCGGACGTTCTCCATGGTCTCGGCGGGCTGTTCGCTGGTGACGAAGTCCACCGCCTCGGCGGGGTCGTAGAAGAAGGTGGTGGAGGCGAGCTGCGCCTCGTAGCCGGCCAGATCGGTGCCGGCCGCCTCGGCCATGGCGGTGCGGGCAGCCTCACCGTCGGCATCGTCGCCGGACATGACGTCCATGATCTCGTACCAGGCCCCGGTCAGTGCCTTGCCAAGCTCCGGGTGCTCTTCCAGCACCTCGGTGCGCACGCCGAGCAGGTCGATGATCTCGCCGGGGATGTCCGAGGAGTCGAAGACCACGTGGGCGTCCTCGTGATTGCGGATCTCCCCCAGTTGCGGGTTCCAGGCCACGGCGGCGCGGACGTCGTCCGAGCTGAAGGCACCGACGATGTCGGCATCGGCGGTGTTGACCACCTGCACGTCCCGCTCGCTGAGCCCCACGGAATCGAGGGCGCGGGCGAGCAGGTAGTGCGAGACGGAAAGCTCCACCAGGTGGATGCGCTGCCCCTCGATGTCGGCCAGGTCGTCGGTCCCTTTCAGCACCACGCCGTCGTTGCCGTCGGAGAAGTCACCGGCGATCAGTGCGGTGGTGTCGACGCCGCCCGCCGCCGGGATGGTCAGCGCATCCATGTTGGTCAGGGTGACGCCGTCGAAGGAGCCGGCGGTGTAGAGGTTGATCGACTCGATGTAGTCGTTGACCTGGACGACATCGATCTCGATGTCGTACTTGTCCGCCCACTTGTCGACGATGCCCTCGGCCTCGCCGTAGTCCCAGGGCATCCAGCCGACGTAGATGCTCCAGGCGATGCGAAAGGAGTCGCGTTCATCNGCCGAGGCGGCCAGGGGCAGTGCGGCCGTGCCAAGCAGGGCCGCGGCGGCGCACAGGTGGGTGAGTCGTTGGCGCNGGGNGTGCTGGTTGCGGCTCATGGGACCTCTCCCTCGGGGTTGCCGTTGGGTACAAAGCGGGAGCATCGATCGCGATCTCCCGGGCTTTTGTCCCTCCGTGTAACCCCCCTGAGAGAGGTCGGCGACTCTCGGACCAGGCCCCGCGGATGTGCGGACGGAACCCTAGTCGCCCTTTTGGCCAGATTGTCTGCGGTGACGCGTCGGGCCGGATCCTCCGAGCCGTAGCCCTTCGCGGTCGATACTGCCGCCGCCTGTACCCTAAGCAAGACGCGGGCCAGGTTATCGGGGGTCTTGCAAAACAGTTAGTTAGGCGAGTGCCTGGTGGGAGACCGCCGGCGTCGGGCGCGGCATGCTGGATGAGGGGGCGCCCTCTCGGGGCAGATGCACCACCCTGGTGCAGGTGCGGCGCGCTACCCTTGCGAAGGGGGGCGGCGATCGGTCGGGCCCGGGAGGCCCTGGGTGGTGGTGGAACACGGCGGAACCGCTGGGGAGGCGGGTATGGCGAAACGCATGGAGACCGGCAACGGCCTGGTGTTGGAACGGCTGGATGGCTGCCGCTGGCGGGTGCCGCGACAGGGGCGCATGCGGGTGGACGGGCTGATCTTCGCCAGCGACGCCCTGATCGAGGATATCCGCGACACCGAGGCCGTGCGCCAGGTGGCCAACGTGGCCTGCCTGCCCGGGGTGGTGGGCCGTTCCATCGGCATGCCGGATATCCACTGGGGGTTTGGCTTCCCCATCGGCGGCGTGGCGGCTTTCGATCCGGCCCAGGGTGGTGTCGTCTCGCCCGGCGGGGTCGGATATGACATCAACTGCGGGGTCCGCCTGCTGCGCACCCCCCTGCACGCCGAGGATCTGGGCGGCCATCTGCCGGCGCTGATGGACCGGCTCTTCCAGCGCATCCCGGCCGGGGTGGGGCGGGGCTACGGCGATCGCCTGCTGCGCAACCGGGACATGCGCCGGCTGCTGCGCGAGGGGGCGGAGTGGGCCGTCGAGGTGGGGCTGGGCGAGCCCGCGGACCTGGCGCGGATCGAGGATGGCGGCCGGCTGCCCGGGGCGGACCCCGAGGCGGTCAGCGATCGGGCCATCCAGCGCGGTCGGGATCAGGTGGGCACCGTCGGCTCCGGCAACCACTTTATCGAGATCGGCTGCGTCGATGCCGTCTACGACGAGCCCGCCGCCCTGCGCCTGGGGCTGGAGGCGGGGACGCTGACCGTGCTCATCCACTCCGGCTCGCGCGGGCTCGGCCACCAGGTCTGTGATGACTTTCTGGTGACCATGGAGCGGATCACCGGGCGCAACAGCATCGAGCTGCCCGATCGCCAGCTCGCCTGTGCCCCGCTGAGCTGCTCCGCCGCCCGGGATTACCTGGGCGCCATGCAGGCCGCCGCCAATTTCGCCTACGTCAACCGCCAGGCCATGACCCAGCAGGTGCGCCAGGTCTTTGCCGAGGTCCTCGGCGAGACCGCCCACCTGGAGCTGGTCTACGACGTCTCGCACAACATCGCCAAGTTCGAGCGCCACCGGATCGACGGCGAGCAGCGCGAGCTGTGCGTCCACCGCAAGGGGGCCACCCGCGCCTTCCCGCCGGGGCATCCGGAGCTGCCCGAGGACCTGCGCGGGCTGGGGCAGCCGGTGCTGTTGCCCGGCGATATGACCCGCTACTCCTACGTCCTGCTCGGCACCCAGGGCGCCTACGCCGAGACCTTCGGCTCCTGCGCCCACGGCGCCGGGCGCCGGCTGAGCCGCCGTCAGGCCAAGCGGGCGGCCAAGGGGCGCGACCTGGATGCCGAATTGGCCGCCGCCGGCATCGAGGTGCGCGCCTCGTCGCGGGATACGGTGGCCGAGGAGCTGGCCGAGGCCTACAAGGACGTGGCCGACGTGGTGGACGTGGTCGCCCACGCCGGCATCGGCCGCCGGGTGGCCCGGCTGCGTCCGCTCGGCGTGCTCAAGGGGTAGGCGCGGGGCGGGCTAGCGCAGCACCCCGCGCTCCTCCAGGGCGGCAAGGATCCGGCGCACCGAGGTCTCCAGATCCTCCGCCACCGTATCGACGTGGACCTCGGGCTGCTCCGGCGCCTCGTAGGGGATATCCACACCCGGCAGCCCCTGGATCTCGCCGGCGTCGGCGCGGGCGTAGAGGCCGTCTAGGTCCGCAGCGCGGCACGCCTCGATGGGGGCGTCCACGTACACCTCGATGAACTCGCCGGGCTCCACCCGCTCGCGGACCATGGCGCGGTCGTCGCGGTAGGGCGAGAGGCTGGCGCAGACGGTGATCAGACCGGCGTCGACGAACATGGTGGCCGTCTCGGCGATGCGGCGGATGTTCTCGGCCCGGGCATCGCGGCTGAAGTCCAGGTCGTGGCTCAGGCCGTGGCGGACGTTGCCGGCGTCGATCAGGTAGCTGTGGTAGCCGCGGCGAAACAGTGCCTGCTCCAGGGCATTGGCCAGGCTCGACTTGCCCGAGCCGGACAGGCCGGTGAGCCAGACGATGCACGGCCGCTGGCCCTTCTGCCCGGCGCGCTGGGTCTTGCTCAGCGCCAGCTGGCGGCGCGGCACGTCGGTCTCGGCGCCGGCGGCCTCGGTGGCGGCGCGGGTGACCATGCCGGCGCCGACGGTGTGCAGGCTCATCCGGTCGATGACGATGAACGCGCCGGTGTTGGCGATCTCCTCATAGGGGTCGAACGGCACCCGCGCCGAGAGCTGGACGCGGCACAGGCCGATCTCGTTGAGCCCGAGCTCCTCCGCCTGGTGGTGCTCGAGGGTGTTGACGTCGATGCGGTGGTGGATGCGCTCGACCACCGCCGGGACGGTGGCCGTGCCCAGCTTGATGTCGTACTGGCGTCCGGGCAGCAGGGGTTGCTCGGCCATCCACACGATGCGCGCATCCAGGGTGTCGTCCACCGTCGCCGGCCGCCGTGGGCTGGCGAGGACATCCCCGCGGGAGATATCGATCTCGTCGGCCAGGGTGACGGTCACCGACTGCGGCGGGAAGGCCACATCCAGGTCGCCGTCGTAGGTGACTACGCGCTCCACGCGGCTGCGCAGTCCGGAGGGCAGGGCGACGACCTCATCGCCGGGGCGGACCGTACCGGCGGCCAGGGTGCCGGCGAAGCCGCGGAAATCGTGGGAGGGGCGGATCACGGTCTGTACCGGCAGGCGCAGATCGCGCAGGTTGCGGTCGGCCTTGGCCTCGACGGTCTCGAGCAGCTCCATCAGCGTTGGGCCGTCGTACCACGGCATCTGCTCGCTGCGGTGGACGACGTTGTCGCCCTTGAGCGCGGACAGCGGCACGCAGCGCACGTCGGGGATGCCGAGCCGGCGCGCGAAGGCCGTGTACTCGTTCCGGATGCGCTCGAACGCGCCCTGATCCCAGTCGACCAGGTCCATCTTGTTGATGGCCAGCACGACGTGGCGGATGCCCAGCAGCGCGCAGATGTAGCTATGCCGCCGGGTCTGTACCTGCACCCCGTGGCGGGCGTCGACCAGGATCACCGCCAGCTGCGCCGTCGAGGCACCGGTGGCCATGTTGCGGGTGTACTGCTCATGGCCCGGGGTGTCGGCGATGATGAACTTGCGCTTGTCGGTGGAGAAGTAGCGGTAGGCGACGTCGATGGTGATGCCCTGCTCGCGCTCGGATTGCAGGCCATCGACGAGCAGTGCCAGGTCCACGTCGTCGCCGGTGGTGCCGTAGCGACTCGAGTCCTGGCGCACCGCAGCGAGCTGGTCCTCGTAGACCAGCGCCGAGTCGTGGAGCAGCCGCCCGATGAAGGTGCTCTTGCCGTCGTCCACCGAGCCGCAGGTGATAAAACGCAGCAGATCCTTGTGCTCGTGCTGCTTGAGGTAGGACTCGATGTCGGTGGCGATCAGATCGGAGGCGTGGGACATGATCAGAAATACCCCTGCCGTTTTTTCTCTTCCATCGACCCGGCCGAGTCGTGGTCGATGACCCGGCCCTGCCGCTCGGAGGTGCGGGTGAGCAGCATCTCCTGGATGATCTCCGGCAGGGTGTCGGCCTCGGAGCGGATTGCGCCGGTGAGCGGGTAGCAGCCGAGGGTGCGGAAGCGGACCTTCTCGTAGCGCGGCTGCTCGCCTTCTTCCAGCGGCATGCGCTCGTCATCGACCATGATCAGGGTGCCGTCGCGCTCGACCACCGGGCGCTCGGCGGCGTAGTAGAGGGGGACGATGGGGATGTCCTCCAGGTAGATGTACTGCCAGATATCCAGCTCCGTCCAGTTGGACAGGGGGAAGATGCGCATGCTCTCGCCCTTGTGGACGCGGCCGTTGTAGAGCTGCCAGAGCTCCGGGCGCTGCCCCTTGGGATCCCAGCGGTGGTGGCGGTCGCGGAAGGAGTAGACGCGCTCCTTGGCGCGGGATTTCTCCTCATCGCGGCGGGCGCCGCCGAAGGCCGCATCGAAGCGGTGGTGGTCCATCGCCTGCTTGAGCGACTGGGTCTTCATGACGTCGGTATGCACCTTGGAGCCGTGGGTAAACGGCCCGATGCCCTGCTCGACGCCCTCCTGGTTGATGTGGACGATCAGCTCCATGCCCGACTCGCGCGCCATGCGGTCACGGAAGGTGATCATCTCGCGGAACTTCCAGGTGGTGTCCACGTGCATCAGGGGGAAGGGCGGCTTGCCCGGGTAGAACGCCTTGAGCGC
>SL_5KL_010_SEDDRAFT_10001443_pt1 | contig 14350 bp, 1 predicted proteins | sample SodLakKL_010_SED_FD_9118 | JGI IMG/M metagenome (IMG submission 9118)
TCGAAAAACAATAATTAGCCGTGAAAATTTTATAATCTCCTCAAAGAAATACATTTTCGATGTGGACAAATAACAGATTAAAATAGATGGATATAGTCTTTAGATAATGGAGAATAATGGATTAATCATATAACAGTTTTAAAATGATGGATGAAGGGGATTAGCAAAATAAATGTCAACTAACTTTTTTATTTTACACTTTCATCACTTTTACATTTATTAAATCGATGTTTTTGAGTTTTACTATAGATACTTCCATTGTACTTACGTCATCTTCATTTGATCTGTTTTTCAACTAGTAAGAATAGGATTATTTGGACTTTTATGTCATTCGTCTCCGTATATATTTTGTCAACTGTCCAATTCCTTATCACACTTCTCGATCCAAAGTTCCATACCGATATCTTCAAACATCTTTCGAGCTTTCTTGATCTGTTTTCTCCATTTTTTCTTTTCCCCCATATCTTTCCAAAGAAGGGCGTAGTGGTAAAGTAGTTCTGCCAATTCATTTTTTTTCCCAGCATTCTCCAATGTTTTTTTTCCCGCTTCAAATTCTTCTTGAGCTTTACTCCATTCCTTTTTTTCTTTATGGACCCTACCGAGAATACAATGACTAATACCTACCTCAGGTTCTGCCCCTATCTTTTTCGATATGTCTAACGCCTTTTTTCCCTTTTCTAATGCATTTTCAAGTTCATTCTTTTGAATATAATTTTTAGATAGACCGTTCAATGAATATACAAGTGGATTTCTGTAGTCATGATTTTGGCTTATCTCTAAACTCTTTTTAAAGTATCTTTCCGATCTATTTATCTCGTTTTTCAGTAAATACACTGATCCGATATTGACTAAGCACGTAACCTCTCCAATTTTGAAATCAATTTCTTCACAAACATTCAAACTATTCTTCAAGTTCTCTAACGCAATATCTAGCTCTCCTTTTTTTTCGTAATAATCTCCGATATTCATCAAACACACAGCGATACCTTGTTGGTCACTAATCTCCCTCCATATATCATGACTTTCTTGGTAATGTTTGATAGATTTTTCTAGCTCGCCCATTCTTAAGTAAACTACGCCTACATTATTTAATGTAGAAGCAATCTCCTTTTTATCTCCAACTTTTTTTCTCATTTTCAAACTTTGTTTGAAATATTCTAAAGCTTTGTCTAAAACTTCTCGATTCAAAAAAATATTACCTAAATTATTTAGAGTGGACGACACACCCTCGAAATCTCCTATTTTTTCAAATTTTTCCAAGGCCTTTTTTAAATGATCAAGAGAATCACCATATTTTCCTTTGTTATTGTAAATCATCCCTAACCCCCTGTGGATATCAGCGATTTCTTTGTCCCTTCCTATATCCTCAGACATCCTATGTGCTTCCAATAAATCCTTTTCTGCTAAATCGTACATTCCCTGCCTTCTTTCTATTAAACCCTTTCTATATAACAATCTCAGGAATTCTATGTTTTTGTCATCTTTTTCTGCCAACCCTTTTTTTACAGATTCTAATGCTTTATCGAATTCGCCCTTTCTCTCATATAAACTTCCCATTTTTCTATAAATTCTCTGTTTGTATTTTGGTTCTATTTCATCTTTAGGTATTTTATCATAATCTTCTAGACTAACATCGTAATTACCAATAATCTTGTTTACATCTCCATGCCTTTCCAGTATTTTCCATCTCTTCTTTTCATTCAAATCTCCTTTTTCAATAAGATCCAAGGCTTCGTCATACATCTCTAAGGCATCTTCGTGGGCATAAAGAGATTCGGCTTTCTGTCCTGCTTTTCGGTAAAACTCGAATCCTTTATCAAATTCATCTGCTCTTTTATAGTGAAATCCAATATCAGAGTAATATTTTTTGATGTTTTCCTCGAACTCTCTTTCCATGGATTTACCAACTTGGTCATGAAGAGTTTTTCTTAAAGACTTAGGAATATTTTCATAAACGTATTTACGAATTAATCCGTGTGAAAAGTATAACCTGTCTTCTTCAGGATTTTCTTCTAATATACCTGTTTCAGTGAGTATATCTACCGACTCTAAAAGATCGAAGGGATCAATATTAGTCACAGATTGTAACAGAGAAAATCGTATTTCTTCTCCTATTACACTACCTGTTTGAAGAATTCGGAGGTCTTCTCGGTTTAATTTTCTGATCCTCCTCTCTATAATATCGCCAACAACTTCCGACAGTTCAATATCTCCTTTCTTAGTGGGAAATTTATTATTTTTTGGATCGATTATATCTTCTTCCAACATCTCTTTGATTATTTCTTTAGAAAAAAGAGGATTTCCTTCAGAAATATCATGTATCAACTGAACGAATTCATCTGGAATATTGACTTCACCTGTAAGTCCTTGGGCAATCTCTTTGGTATCTTTCCATTTTAGAAGACCGAGTTTTAATTCATCGAAGAGATTTTCTCTCCTCATCCTTTGAAGTACTTCATCTAAGAAATCATTATCTGAGACGTTTTGAAGGCGAAGAGCGCTAATCAATAATATTGGTACATCCTTCAGATTATCAGACAGATAATGGAAAAGCATCAAAGTAGCTTTGTCGGTCCATTGTAGATCATCTATAAATATGATCATCGGTCTCTTTTCTGCCAATTTACTTATATTTTTGATTGTTTGAGAAAAGATCAAATCACGTCTATGTTTTTGTATTTCTTCATCCTCTAATTGAATTCTTCCCCCTTCTTCATCTCCTCTTTCTATGAACTTCAATGGAGCTACTTTATTTTCATCTTTTTCCGAATAAACCTCAAAGGCCTCCTTAAAGGGAAGGTAAGGTTCAGAAGTATCATAGTGTCCTTTTCCCATCAAAAATTCAAAACTAGCGGAGATCGCTTTATGCTTGAATTCATTAACTAACCGTGTCTTTCCTATGCCCGCTTTGCCTTCAATCAAAATGGCTAATGAATTGTCGTTCTTTACATGATCCAATTTTTTCAAAAGAAATTCCATCTCATCTTTTCGACCTGCGAAGACATCTTCTTTTTTCTGCATTTCCATTTTCGTTAAATTGATCACTCCATCATCATTGATGTTGTTAAGAGCTAATAGTAAAGGGTTCTGAGAATCTATATATGAATCGATTTTCCCGAGTTCTACTTCATATTCTGAAGAGTTCTTTTTAAGAATGACTTTTTCATTTACTAATTGTTTTCGGATTTCTCTAGCTCTCTCTAAACCTTTTGATGTGAGTAAATAAACTTTACGTCTTCTTTTGAGTCCTACTACACGGCGAACTTCTTCTTTTATCAATCCTTTATCAACCAAATCCCTGATAATGTAACCTACACCAGACCTTGTTAATTCGATGTTTTCAGCTATACCTTTCTGGCAGAGTCTATATGGAGTCCCTGATTTTTTATCAAAATAAATTGAATTCTTTTCGGTTTCCAAATGTAGTACGATTCTGTATTCTCCTTTATTCAGTTCCGTCATTTAGAGTACTATTAAGATTTATTCTATAAAGAAATTTCTATGAAGTGAAACCTTTCCCATGGGAAAAACACGTTTATATAATTTTATAGATTCGAAAGAAATGTGAGGTAAAGTATGGAAAAAAAACCAAAGAAGATATTTTCGGTTTTAGTGATAGCCTTTGTACTAGTGATAGGCACTCTAAACCTTGGGATGATGTTCCTGGGTAGTGCCGAAACCGAGGATGATTTGTTTGAAACGGATACGAGAGAAGAAGAAATTGTACTGGTTAACGTTGATGGGTCATATGAAGTTGATAGATTGAGCGAACACGGCGAGATTATAGACCATTACGGAAGATACGTTCTGATGAGACCTGAAGACAATAATATTAGGACACTTGAAACGGGCTACGACGTCGAAACATTAGATCATAGAACTGAAATGATGGTCAAAGGCTATGAGTTCGACACGAGAGGGGATTTCCCTGATTTCAGTGAAGAACTCGAGTTCGAGATGGCCGAGAGATCACTTAATGAAGAACAATTGACTTTGAACAGAGCTGAACTGGAAAATGAAAGAGAGCACGTCTATCTTGTCCAAATGCTTGGCCCAAGGAATCCGGAATGGAGAATAGAATTGGACGATATGGGAGTCGGAGTTATGACTTCCGTCCATCACTTCGGATACGAGATAAGGATGACTCCAGAACAGGCAGAAAAAGTCGAAAAACTCGAGTACGTAGAATGGGTAGGTCCTTATCAACCGGGCTTCAAGATAGCTCCGGAGTTGGCCGGTGATCTAGAGGCAGAATTACAAGATGCGGCCAAACAAAATGATTATAGGACAAAGCACACAGCGGAAGGAGTAGAGAGTGAAGAAAGAAACGTCATGGAGAGATTTGAAGAAGCTCAGCCCAACTTCCCAGAGGAATTGATCATCGAAATAGAAGTCTTGAAGAACCAGTTTGGAACCCCCATGCAAGAATTGTCTGATATTGTTGAAAGTAAATTGAGCATAGCAGAGGTCGGCGATAGATACAGTGTAAGAGCGGTGATAGAAGATCAGGCCGATCTGATAAATATAGCCCAGATCAGTGAAGTATACTACATATCGCCGCACCTGCCTGTAGAACTGCACGAGATGTCATCGCAGATCCTAGGAGGCGGTTCTTGGCATCACGCTCCACAGTGGGATTGGGAAGATCCTGATCCACCTGGAAGAGAGCCGGAAACGCCTGTCGATCCCTACAGGCACGATGATCCAGAATGGGAACCAGTAGGTCCAATGAACGCACAGATGGGATATACTGGTGAAGGAGTATTGTTCAGTATTGCTGACACCGGTCTCGGCGACGGAACGCCTGGAGACGCAGGTCATCCGGACTTCACTGGTAGAGTTGTAAGCGGATACGATTGGGCTACTGGTTCGACAGAAGAAGGTGATTGGTGGGACCCCGACCATCACGGAACAGGAGTAGCAGGCGTGGCTGCGAGTGATTCGGCCCAAGGTACCGGATACCAGATCGATCATGAAGAATTGGATTGGACTGGTATCGAACCTAATGAACACTGGAGTGAAGATTACTATGCTTCGCAGGGTTTTGCACCAGAAGCCGAGATGCATGTATCTCGTATATTTGATCCGGATGCCCAGATACCCGATGATCTCCACGAGATACCTGAACAGGCTATCCAGCAGGAACCAGAAATGTTTGGACAGACGCATTCCTGGGGAACAACGGGTGCCCGAGGAGGATATGCTGAAGGCACGGGTCAGATAGATGCTGCCGTGAGAGATGCTAACAGAGATACCGAAGAAGAGGAACCGGTCTTCATAACTTTCTCCGGCGGTAATGATGGTCCAGGTGAAAACACCGTGGGAGAACCCGGTGGTACCGCGAAAAACGTGATCTCTGTCGGAGGAACGCAGAACTACGAGCCATCTGGCGAATTCATGGAGCCAAACCCGAATCCGGATATGTGGTCCGTAGGTTCATGGGGTTGGACTGACGATAACAGAATCAAACCTGATGTTGTCGGACCGGCTGATAATGTATTGACCACAGGTTGGTATGACGATCCAGATATAGATCCCAACTATGTAGGATTCGGTGGAACATCTTTCTCATCACCGGCAGCTCAAGGTGCAGGAGTAGCGCTAGTCGAGTGGTGGGAAGAGAACCCAGAGGTAGAAGGAAGACCGAGTCCAGCTATGCTGAGAGCGATGATAACGAATACTGCCTATGACATGCCGGAAGATCTAACAGATGACGGAGCTAGAGATTATGTACCTAACGAAGCTGAAGGCTGGGGTAGGATCGATCTCATTCCGTTTGTGGATCACGACTACGAAGAAGGTGGACCTTTCGCCCTTTACGACAGAGTCGATTCAGGTATGGAAGACACCTATTTGACTACTGGTGACGTGGAAGAGTACACCGTGAGCCCGGAAGATGAAGACGAACCGTTGAAGATCACAGTCGCATGGGATGATAAAGAAGCGGATGCCGGTGCTGATCCGACTCTGCAGAACGATTTGAGATTGAGTGTCGAAGGTCCTGAAGGTGAAGTCTACAGAGGCAACGCTTTCGCAGAGGACGAAGGAGAAGTTTCCACTTCTGGATTCAGCTATCCGGATACAGAAGCTATGGCTCATTTCGACCACAGCGAGGACGGATACGATGACGCGAACAACATCCTGAAAGTCTACGTAGAGGATCCTGAACCAGGCAATTATGATATAGAAGTGATAGGTCATGACATTCCGGAGTATGCTAATGAGAACTTGGATGAACCGAACCAGGATTTCGCACTGGTCGCTCAGAACGTGCCAGCAGTTGACGTTGTGCCTGATAAGGATGGAGAGATCACACTTGATAGAGAGGAATACGCTGGAGATGACATCGTAGAGATAACACTTTCCGATGTTATCTTAGAAGATTACGAGACTTACGAAGTCAACATTTCTAGTCACGATGTAGAAGGCGAGCTGATCGAGAACAAGACGGTCGAATTGGAAGAAATCAGTGGCGGCGTATTCGAAGGCGAAGTACAGTTGAGTGAAGAGGACGAGGAAGACACGTTACAGGTCGAACACGACAGCGAGATAACTGCTTGGTACTTGGACGAAGATCCGGGCTATCCAGGTGAAATAGAAGGCGAGATTTATCATTCCTTAGATGAAGCTGAAACTACAGGCGGAGCCGTTCGAGTGGCTGTCGTCGACGAAAATGATTTCATGGAAGGAGATATCGCCGCTCAACTCGAAGAATACCTGCCAGAATTATTCACGGTCGACACACTTGAAGCCGGTGAACTGTTAGATGAGATGGAGAACTATGACAGTTTCGTACCATGGAGATTTGGAAGCGATGAATTGGCGGAGGACTTTTTAGAAGAGCTAGAGGACTACCAAGGGGTAGTTTACCTGGATTCCTACGAAGGCCCCACCCCCGAAAGCTACGGGGACGCTGTAACTAGACTTCATAACGTCAGAGGAGACCCAGGCGAGCATTGGTCAGCCTCGGACACTGAGCCACCTGTTGAAATTGAGATAGTAGAAGATCACGAGATATTCGATAACGTAGGTGAAGAAGGAGACATAATAGAGCTTTACGATGATGGAACTATCTGGGGTTCAACTTATGGTGATTACAGCGGTGAAGACCTAGCTGAGGTTCATTATGGCGGCGATTACGAAGAAGGATACGGTGTGAGTATCAACGAAACGGCAGAGGAGATCCTGTTAGCCGCTAAGAATCTAGATAATTTTGCGACTGCAGACGATGAAGGTTGGACTGAAGAATCATGGACATTATTAGCAAATTCTGTAGAATTTGTAACAGAAGTACCTGATGAAGCTGTAGGAGTGACCGAGATAGTTGCGCCTCCTGAGCGTGTAAATAGCGAAGAGGAACACGCAGTCGAGAGCACCGTAAGCAACCTTGGAGAAAGCGATCTAGAAGATGTAGAAGTCGAAGCGGCGATATCTAAGATCGCTGTAGAGCTGTATGAGGATTTCGACGAGGAGATCCCCGACGAATGGACCATCGAAAGCGAGGTCGATGATGAACCATTGATGTGGCATCATGTCGATGACATGGCCTACGTCGAAGATACGGGTGATGATTACCAGGAAGAATGGTTGATAACTCCGGAACTCGACATGAGTGAGGCGGAACAGAGTAAGCTAGAAATAAATCAATACTTCCACAATCATACTTCGTGGGGTGAATCCTATGGAGAGGTTATGATCACTACAGATGGTGATTCATGGGATCTAGTAGCATCCTATACAGAAGAGGAAGTATTTGAGAAAGAACACGATATATCGGACTACGCCGATGGCGAAGACGAGGTTCAGATCGCTTTTGTTTTCAACTCTCACGATCATGGTGACGTTTTAGATGGCAATGACTATTGGGAGTTATACGAAGTGACTGTCAGTTCCTTGGAAGAGGAATACTCTGATGTGACAACGGTGGATGTTGACGCCGAAGATGAGGTGACCGCGGAATTCGATCCTTGGGAACCTTCAGATGTAAGCGAGTTCGAATTGGAATCCACCACCGATGTGACCGGAGATGAGGACTACGCGACCTGGGGAACCACTCAGGATATCTTGGTCGAAGATGTACGTGATGTAGGAGTTACCGAGATAATCTCTCCGACCGGCACCATCAGAGAAGATGAGATCCACGATGTGATCGCTGAAGTAGAGAACTTCGGTACCTACTTTGAAGAGGACGTGCCTGTTTACGCGACCATCGAATCATCTGACATCTTTATCGACGAGGATTTCGACGAAGAGATACCGGAGAACTGGGAGATCGATAATACTACGGAGGAACCGAAAACATGGCATCACGAGGAAAGTCATGCTTACGTAGAGGATGACAATGATCAAGAGCAGGAAGAGTGGTTGATTACACCGACGTTTGACGCTAGTGGAGCTGTAGGAACGGAATTATTCATCGACCAGTTGTTCCTGAATACTACTGAAGGATATACATCTGGAGAGGTCCTCATCAGCACCGACGGTGGAGAAGAGTGGGATGAGATCGATCACTACACAGATGCATTTGTATTGGAAAAGGAATACGACATCTCGGATCTTGCTGATGGTGAGGAAGAGGTCCAGATCGCTTTCGTGTTCAATACCGAGATACACGACGATGATATAGTGGATGATTACTGGGAGATAGATGAAGTCTATGTTGGTTATGATTTCACAGAATACGAAGATGATATGGAGATCGATCTGGGTATACTCGAAACAAAGGAGATCGAGTTCCCCAATTGGGAAGAACCGAATCCAGGTGAATACGAACTTAACATAACGACAGACATGGAAGGTGACGAAGACCCGACCAATGATTACGAAGTAGAAACCATAACCGTTAGGGAGTCGGAACATGACATAGGAGTCGACGAGATAATCTCTCCTGAAGCGGAGATGTGGCAGGAAGAACAACCCGTTAACGCCAACGTGACGAATTATGGTGACTTCGACGAGGAAGACGTACCTGTTGAAGCTACTGCCGAACGCATCGTTGGAATAATGGAAGACTTCTCTGGTGAGTTCCCTCCTCTTGGATGGCAGACCGATGATTGGGATCAATCGGATTCTAACAATGCCGGTGGAGAGCCGCCGGAAGCGCATTTGTCGTGGAGTGATGTTGAAGGAGACTATTCATATCTAGAGAGCCCTGGAGTCGATACAAGTGATGCGAATGAATTGACATTGGAGTTCTATTCTTATGTAGATGATTTTGCAGGAGCAGGCACTTATGACGCTAGAGTGCTAGCTAGATCCACTCCAGGAGAAGATTGGAGCGACATCACCCCGTGGGAGAATCCCATAGACGGAGATGTCGGACCTGATCACTATGAAGTTGATATAACAGATTATATAGGAGACGGTACCCAGATAATGTTCGAATTCGAAGGCCCTGGAGCTGATTTAAACCACTGGTACGTCAACGAAGTAATGGCAGGACATACGGAGGAAGAGTATTCAGAAGAGATCGAGATCGACCTAGACAAAGGTGAAACTAAGTTAGCTGAATTCCCGGATTGGACTCCAGAAGCAGCTGGAAGTTATATCTTCGACGTTACGGCTATACATCCTGATGATGCGAATCCAGATAATGCTACAATCGAGAAGGAAATTTACGTAACACCAATCATCTACGATCTTGAAGCCACTTCTATCGATGCACCGGAAGAACCGATCTTCCAGTATGAAGAGGAAGTCTTGGGAACTATAACCAACGTAGGAAATCAGAACATAACCGAGGCACCTGTTCACATGACGATAGATCCTGTACATGAAGAGATGGCTATAGACGAGGACTTCTCCGACGACCCGATAGACAACGGTTGGGAAGCCGAAGATAGAGACGAGAACGACAATACCTGGGAATGGATAGAAGACGAAGATTGGATGGAGATCACACCTGAAGACGATCTCGAACACGATATCTTATGGAGTGAAATAGCTGATTTAAGTGAAGGAGATCATAGAGTGATGCTTGAATTCTATTCAGACTACGAAGGACCCAACAACAGAGATCTGTTGATATCTAGGGACGGTGGAGAGACATATCGTAAGATAGATATGGACATCGGAGAAGGCGAAAAGTACTACGATATAACCCAATTCGCGGCTGAAGAAGAAGAGCTGAGGATTGGATGGGAATTCTTCTCTCACGAGGTCGAAGATGACGAGTTCTGGGCTATTGACGACGTAACATTGACCTACGAGTACCTAGGAGAAGAGTACGATGACACCGTTTATGTAGAAGATTTGAATATCACGGAAGAAGAACAGCTGCAGTTCGATAATTGGGAACCAGATGTAGATGAAGAAGGAAGCGATTACGTTATAACTATGACTACAGACCATCCTGAGGATGAGAACCTAGAAAATGTAGAGATATCCGAGAGAGTCTTTGCCCGTGAGCATGTACCACCACAACAGCCTGAAGATCCAAGTCCGTACGACGGAGAAGAAGGTGTTACACATTCGCCTTGGTTGAATGTCACTGTATACGGTGATGAACAGTTGCCTATGGACGCTACCTTCTATCTGTACGATGAAGAAGGAAATGAGATAGGAAACGAGACCGATACTGGGGTACCATCTGGTGAGAGAGTTTCGATTCAGTTCATCAATCTTGAGACTGATTCTACATTTGAATGGTATGTGGAAGTTGATGACGGCATAGCAACGAACGTTTCAGAGACATGGGAATTCCATACTTATGAACCAGAGCCGATATGGAAGACATATTCTGCTGTCATAAACGCTGAACCACCTGGTCAAGTGGAAGATCTCGCTGTGGATTGGGATGCACCGATCGAAGAGGTCGAAGGCAACGAATTGACATGGGACGCTTCACCGGACGACGGTGCGGGCGCTGAAGATGTCGATCATTACGTCATCTACAGGTCCGATTCCGAAGACGGTCCTTGGGACGAAGATGCCATAATACATACCGTGGAAGCGGACGAGTCGGAAAGCTATACTTACCTCGATGAAGGTATGGCGTACGATGGCTATCAGTGGCATTACGTTGTAAGAGCAGTCGATAGAGTGGGCAACATGGAGATGAATGAAGACGCAGTCTCTGAACAGCCGTTGCCTGAAGCTACAGATCCACAACCGGAAGACGGCGAGATGGTAGAAGGATTAGAACAGGACTTATCGGTTGACGTCACGAGCCCGACTGACGAATACTTAGACGTTGAATTCTACGACGGTATCACTAGGGATCTAATAGGTTCTCACCATGAAGTCATCGATGAAAGAGTAGAAATTACTTGGGAACTTGAAGAGGAAGGTAAAGCCGAAGATCATTATTGGTATGTGATCACGTCATACGAAGATTATAACGTTGGTAGGATCAACCCAGCACCGGATTACGTGCTGTCCATCTTAGAATCTGAAGGCGAAGGAGACGTTTACCTTGATGGAGATCTGATCGATCATGAAGAATGGCCTTATACGGAAGATATAGGCGAATTTGAAGAGGTCACTTTAGAAGCTGAACCCGGTGAGCTGAACGGATTAGAGTTCGAATTCAAAGAATGGGTCGGAGATGTACCAGAAGATATGGCCGAGGAAGAGGAGATAACCATCATCATGTACCAGGACATAAGTGTTCAGGCAGTCTTCGAATTGCCCGATGTTGATACAGGATGGAACTGGCTGTACAACCAAGACCATAGAGAGGATCCAATGTGGGGAATAGGAGAAACAGAAGAGATGACATGGTACAGTGCTATAGTCTTAGACCTTTCAGACGAAGTCGGCATGGACATATCCGAGGTAGCCTATCATGATCCGCACTGGTTCGATGCACCACAAGCTAACGAGGTCCAAGCACATGTATCAGCGGATGATGACGGAGCTCCTGTAGAACCATGGGAATCTTCTTCGGCAGTCTACGAGCCCGCTGGCGGTGAAGGCTGGATAGAGCTTGAACTTGCCGAGCCGGTACAGATCGAAGAACCTGGAGAATACTGGATAGTACTTGAAGTCGATGAACCCGGTTTGGATCACTTCCCAGTTGGATCTTTTGAAGGCCACGTTGATCAAGGCGGTTGGTGGAACGACGGTGATCCACACGATGTAACAGACTGGGACCAGGATATAATGAGTACTGAAGACTTGACTTTCAGTCTAGAAGCCTATGTCGAGATACCTGAGTTTGACGGCGAAGTACAACCGATCGAAAAAGAAGGAAGAGGACTAAATGTACAAGACAGTGAAGAAGAATCGATCAGACACGAAGAATTGACTGGTACTGGAGGCAATATTGCAGTATTGGACACAGGTCCCGAACCAGCGCATGACGGAGAAGTGTTCGTAGATATACTAGAAGATGAACTAGGTGGTGGATACACCATCGAGCTAGAAACAGATTGGGACGATTTCATTGACAATATAGGAGACTATGACACCATAGTGGTACAGAGAATCAGCGGTGATGATTTCTCTGTAGACCCGGTTAGGGCGGATCAATTCTTCGACAGTGTAACTGAAGAACAGGGCGTTGTGTTGATGGATTGTTGGGGTAACAGTGGTGGATATCCTGACGGCGTAGAAGGTAGAGAAGAAGCTTTAGGTCAACCTACTGACATAGGGGATAGTAATAACCTTCCAGGTCTCGCTGATCTAGAGATAACAGAGGATCACGATATATTCGATGGAGTCGGTGATGAAGGAGATATCGTTAACTTGCATAATGAAAATAGGGCTCTCTGGTTCAATACACTTGATGAGAATGATTTCGAGATCGTTGGAGATGTCTCATCCGACGGGATAACACAAGGTCATGGATTTGCTGTTAATGAGGAAACTAAGGAAGTGATACTATCTCCGATGGGACAGGCTGATTCTGACTGGGCTACAAAAGAATATACCGATGAAGCAAAGACGTTGCTTGCAAACTCAGTCGAGTTCGCCACGGATGAGATCGAACTCGATCCGATGGGCTGGCATTTCCACTTGATGGGAGATGAAGACCCAGTTGCGATGGCAAATGTCACGGAAGAAGAACCGTACTACCAGGGAGAGACCATCGAACTGAACGCTACTGAGTCTTACGATCCGCAGGGAGCCGAGATAGAAGAGTACCACTGGACAATAGAAGATCCTGAAGGTCAGATAACAGAGTTAGAAGGCGAACTGGTCGATTTCACTCTAGAATATGCTCTAGATTACGAAATAGAGTTGACCGTTTACGACCCATATGGTTACTTAGATACGGATACCATGGAGATATACGCTATAGATACGGAGGATCCTGTAGCGGACGCTGGAATCTCTGATATGGTCAGAGCAGGTGAAGAATATCCATTGGATGGAACAGGTTCTACAGATAACGTAGGTATTGAATCTTATCACTGGACCGTCGAAGGAGTACATGGAGAGGCCGAAGGATATTATGGCGAAGCAGAAGGAGAAGAAGTGGACTATCTATTCCCAACCGAAGGTAACTACGAAGTAACTTTAGAGGTCTTTGACTACGAAGGTAACAGCGATTCAGACAGCATCGTAATAATAGCTCATCCGCCTGTAGAGGCTCTTGAGATTACACATCCCGAGACTGATTACGATGTGATAGACGACGATAAAGTTACGGTCGAATGGGCAGGTCACGGTTACTATGACGATATGACCTATGAAGTTCGAATCGGTTACGGTGATTGGCTCGACGTAGGAAGTGATACGGAATATACATTCGTTGGTCTAGAAGAAGGTACTCATCAGGTCGATGTCAGAGCTACGGACGAGTACGGCAACACCCATGTTGCTTCAAGAATATTCGTGATAGACACAGTCATAGAAGAGCTCGACATTATGGAACCAGAAGACGGCGTTGAGAGCCTGACTTATGATGAAGATTTCACGATCGTCGGAGAAACAGATCCTGGAATGGACGTGTATATCAACGACGAACCCGTAGAGGTCAGTGAGTTTGGCTTGTTTGAATACGATACAACATTGGTCGAAGGTCAGAACGTTTTCCGTGTGACCGCTGAACATGGCGGGGATGTGGCTGCTCAAACCACGGTATATGCGCTGTACTTACCGCAGATACCTGAGATGCAGGATGATATCGATAATTTAGAGGACGATATAAGCGAGAACAGAGAGAACATCTCTGAATTATTCGATATAACGGATGACCTAGAGATAGACATCGGAGAACTCGAAGATGAGCTGAACGCTGAAATCGATAGACTTGAAGATGCATTGGATGAGAACGTGACAGCACTCGAAGACGCTATAGATGAGAATAGGACCGATCTCATAGACATCATAGACGATAACATAACTTACATAGAAGGTGAACTGGTAGATATCGAAGATGAAATAGACGATTTATGGACAGCTA
>SL_5KL_010_SEDDRAFT_10001444_pt1 | contig 14348 bp, 14 predicted proteins | sample SodLakKL_010_SED_FD_9118 | JGI IMG/M metagenome (IMG submission 9118)
AAAACAGTAGGAGTCCAGGGCGATAAAAGAGCCTACGGTCACACTGTCGCTGTGAGGGCGGTTCAATCCTTGGATGCTATGAGCGCTAGTTTCAGTAAGATACCTAGTGATGTACTGGAGCGTATATCTACCAGGATCACCAACAAGATGAAGGATAAAGTCAATAGGGTGGTTTATGATATCACAAATAAACCTCCCGGTACCATCGAATGGGAATGAAGATGTGACCAGTAAATTTTATAAACGGTCCATAAATCGCCGACCTCGTGACACCAATTTCTTTATTATTAGCGGCAACGATGTTCACTTTCATCGGAATCGGTCTTGGCATAATCACAGGTCTGATTCCTGGTATACATGTGAACACCATCTCTTTTCTTATTGTTGCGTCTCAAGGAACTCTCATACTGTTCATCAGCGGGATCATCGAAGGGTTTAACCCGACGGTCCTCCAGATATTAGCTATATTATCAACCATGGTGATGGGATGTCTGATAACCCACACTTTTCTTAATTTCATCCCGAGTACCTACCTCGGTGCTCCTGAGGGAGAAACCGCCTTATCGGTTCTGCCCGCCCATAAGATGATGCTGGAGGGTAAAGGATATGAGGCTATCAAGGCCAGTGCCCTGGGCAGTTTCGGGGCGTCTATCTTCGCTCTGCTCTTCATAATACCTGCAAGGGTGGTCATGGGTCCGCCTGTCGATCTTTACGATAAAATCATTCCCTGGATCCCTTTCATACTCATAGCAGTCGTTACTATACTGATCTTTCAAGAAGGCAGAAGTTTACTCGATTATCGGCCAAAACTCAAGGGGTTGGGTGTGTTCTTGTTATCTGGAATCTTCGGTTTCATAGTATTGATGCCTAGAGGATTATATGCAGATAATTGGTTCCCATACCAGCAACCCGGCGTGTCTCCTGCCTCTTTGATGCTGTTCCCCCTGTTCACCGGTATGTTCGGTATATCCACGTTGCTGGTGAGCCTGATGGATGATCCCGACATCCCTGATCAAGTCACTGAAGAGGTTGAAGTAGATCTTGAAAATAAAAACAAGTTTCGAGGAATAATCGCAGGGACATTCTCGGGAGGACTGGTAGGTTGGCTACCAGGTATAACCGCAGCAGCAGCTACAGCGGTCACTAAGGTATTCTCAGGAGAAGACGATGAGGAAACTCAAACCAGGGAATATATTATGGCGGTATCTGCAGTGGATACCAGCTGCGCTATATTCACTTTGGTAGCTCTGTTCGTGATAATGAGAGCTAGAAGTGGAGCTATGCAGGCTGTTCTGCAGATTAATCAAGACAGTATCGACCCGTGGATATCTTTGACAAGGATGCCGTGGCTCATGGCTCTGTTATTGTTCTCAGTCATACTGGCATCTTCTATCGCTTATCTGATGACACTTTACCTAGGAAAAGTGTTTTCAGGCATCCATAAAAAGATCGAATACGAAAAGATGTCTAAAACCATAATTGTGTTTCTGTGTATAATGATGTTCATTTTTTCTGGTCCCATGGGACTGGTCATAGGTTTGATATCTACGTGTATAGGTATAATCCCTCCTATAGTAGGGTTGAAAAGGGTCCACATGATGGGGAGTTTAATATTTCCGATAATAATGTTCTTGACAGGGCTAGATCAAATTATACTGGAATTATTAGCGTTATAATTATATAGTAGTGTCATATCCATAAAAAAGACTCATAAGAAAAGATTAATTTATCAGTAGTTGTATCAAAAAAACAGATGTAATAAAAAGACCTTCTGTAGATAATAAAACAGAGGAATAAAGTTATGAGATGGGTATATAATAAGGAAGACTATCTTTATGTTCTTTCCCAATTAGGCCTTATTTTAGTTATCATTTCCTTCGTCATGCTTATCCCAGTTGTTATCGCTATTATTTATCAAGAATATGTAGCCTATCGTCCATTTTTGGCAGGTTCAGTATTGTCAGCATTATTGGGTGTTTTGTTCAGATTGCTCACTCATGTATATTTCAATTTTTATTCATCCTCTATACCTTTTGAGAGAAAACATGCTATAGGTATGGTCGTTTTAATATGGCCCTTGGTCTCTATCCCGTCTGCTCTTCCTTTATATCTATTAAAACCAGCTGGGCAAGACATATCTTTTCTAGATGCATTTTTCGAATCTGTTTCTGGATGGACGACGACCGGTTTAACTACATTCGGAGGTGAAGCAAGTTATTTCTTACATTCTGTCAATTTCTGGCGACATTTCATGCAGTATCTAGGAGGACTCGGTATCATAGTTATGGGATTGATAATCTTGATGCCTCTAAAAAGATGGGAGGACACTATGGAGATCATAGTGGCTACCGGGAGGGATTATCGGATATCACCTTCCCTTTCCAACACCATCAAGTTGATCGGTGGGATATATCTGGTCCTTATGGTCGCTGGAACGATCTTATTCCGTGGAGCTGGTATGGAAACATGGTTTGATTCGTTATGTCATTCTATGTCAGGCTTAAGCACTGGAGGGTATTCTGTTAACAGTAACAGTTTCGAAGCATATTATCACTCACCAACTATAGTTCTTGCTGCCTTACCGATAATGGTAGCTGGTAATACTAATTTTGTTTTGACATATTATATGCTTAGAGGGAGGATAAAAACATATTTCAAGGACATAGAAAGTCAGACATTTTGGTCATTGTTGATATTTTTCACAAGTATATTTTTTATTCTATATGTCTTTGAACATGAGAATATATGGTTCGTCTATGAAGGAAGAAACTATGCAGGATTCTATGATGTGATTTTTAATGTCGCATCAGCCCTGACCACTACCGGTTGGAACAGTGTACCTTACAGTGTCTGGTCCGGACTTACTTTCCCTGTCATATTCCTGATAATCCTTATCTCTATGATAGTAGGTGCTAATACGTCTTCTACTGGTGGAGGCCTTAAAGCTATGAGGGTAGGAGTCATGTTGAAATCCATTTATTGGCAGATCGAGGATATAGTTCTACCAAAGAGTATAGTTTCTAAGAAGAGGATACATCATCTAGAAAAAAAATATATCGCTGATGAAAATATAATAAAAATATTTACCTTTGCCACCATATATTTCATAATCCTATTTATAAGCTTTGTAATATTTTTATTGCATGGATATGGCTTTTTCGAGGCTTTATTTGAAGTCACAAGTGCCATCGGTACTGTAGGTTTATCTTCAGGAGTCACTAGTATGGCCTTAGAACCCGTGTTAAAGATAGTACTCATAATAAATATGTGGTTAGGAAGGATAGAAGTACTACCACTGTTCTACTTTATCAGGTATATCCTCGGTAGAAAATTGTAAAGTCTGAATGATTCACAGTAAGCCAAATTTCTTCTTCGGTTCGAATAATTTCTTGACTTCTCTTACATTGGCAGTGCGAGTAAGAACTGTGACTAAGTCCTCAGGTCGGATCGTTGTTTCTCCATCCGGTATATATGTCTCATCACCTCTACCGAGAGAGACTATTATGCAGTCCTTTGGGAGTCCTGCATTTTTTATCTGCCTGTGAGCTATGGGAGATTTATCGGTCACCTTAAATTCTAATAACTGAGCTTCTTTACCTCCTATGGTAAGTATAGTCTTAGAATCTCCTAAGATGTTTTTTATCTTCATGGCACTCGCCCGGGTTGTACTTATAGTGTTTTGAACACCTAGATTTGAAAAAACACCCTCATTCTTCGGATCATTGACCCGGGCGATGACCTTTGGGACCTTGAAAATATTATTCGCCAGCTGTGCCGAGATAAGATTTACCTTATCATCACCCGTGACAGATATCAACGCATCAGACTTGTGAACACCAGCATCTCTCAACGATTCTAGATCTGTACCATCTCCCCGTACCACCAATGCATCGAATTGCGTAGAGAGTCTTTGAGCCACTTCCTCGTCTTTCTCTACAAGAACTACATCATGTCCTTCCGGGAGCAGTAATTTTACTAGATCCGTCCCGACACGTCCACCACCGATCATTACCACATACATAGGTACACCATGCCATCAAATAACCAGGTATATTATAGACTTTTCCATAAAATTTATTTATCAGTATATTGCAGATCTTCAACATACACTTTTCACAGGAATAAGAAACAGGAATAAGAATATATTTGATGCGGCCATTAAACGTATCGATGTTTCAGTGGATTTGGAACCTGCATTTCATAACCGCCTTGGTCATGATCATCATCTTGATCGGTTTCCTAGTGGTCATGAATTCCGATTTTTACTTTACCCAGATAATGCTTATCGTAAATCTGATTGTTTTTATATCGGTCAACATATTAGCTTTAAGATATCCAGTAATCTATTTTATCGTTTCAGAAGAATTAGCAGGGAAGGCGATATATCTCCAAACAGGTGAAAATCTTCACACATTTTTAACCCTTATGTTCCTCCATGGTGACATGTGGCACCTATTGGGTAACATGCTGATCCTCTTTTTCATAGGTATGGCTCTCGAATCCAGGATAGGAAAAAAATGGACTGGTATAATATATCTTTCCGGTGGTTTGATAGCTACTATGGGACAATATATCGTAATATGGGGCTCCGAGGTCCCTAACTTAGGAGCATCTGGTGCTGTCATGGGTTTGATGGGAGCTATAGTATATCTTTATCCAAAGGATAAGATACCTATGTTTTTAGTGTTTATACTCCTTCCAGAAGTAAGAGTGGATCTTGCCGTTGGAGCTTTTCTTTTGATGCAGGGAGCTATGGTATTTTTAGTTCCTGCGGGTGTCGCCCATGCGGCCCACTTTGCAGGCTTCGCAGGGGGGATGGTCATCGCCTACTTCATCAAGAGAGCAGGTCTGATAGAAAGAGATAAGACTAGTGAGTCCATTGATCATACTAGGTTCAAAAAACTAGTACACGACGAGGAGAGTAAGGAGATCTATGATAAGATCATCGAAGAGGATGACTATATAGTAAAGAAGGCATGGATAGAACATCTGATCGAAAAAGCGGAATGCCCAAGATGTGGAAGAGATCTTCAAGGAGCTAGATGTGACTGCGGATTCGATCTATGGGAAGATTGATATAACATAATCTATAAGATGGAATTAAGGATGATATCATGGACATACCTGATTCATATTATCTTATATGCACTAACTGCGACCAGGAGACAGAACACGAGATACTTAAAGGAGAAGTTGGAACAGGTGGAAAAGAGATCACTATCGATGGGGTCGTACGCTGCCAGGAATGTGGTCACACCAGACATAAAGTGATAAGGGAAAGCAATGCTATCGATGTGCCGGTGATTGTAAGCTGGAAGACAGAATCTAAAAGAAAGAAAATTTCTCTTTATCCAGATGAATGGGTACACCAAGGAGATGAATTTATCGTAGATGGATCTAGAGTAAAAGTTACATCTCTGGAACAGGAAGGAAACAAAAGGGTTTCTTCTTCTAAAGTGGAAGAACTAAAGACCATTTGGACAAGAAAACATGAAAAATCATTGGTAAAAGTTTCCATCCACAAAGGTAGAAACAGCGTATCTAAAACATTAGAAGTTCCACCCGAGGAAGAGTTCTTCATAGGCGATAGATTGGATGTAGGTAAATATCAAACGGTCATCCACCGGATCAAGACAGATGAGGATACATTGAGAAAAGGTAAAGCCAGGGCTGAGAATATCGTACGCATTTACACTAAAAATATAAGGTAATGGATTTTAGTACTTTTATTATCACATCAGTCCAGCTTCTTCGAGTTTTTCTGGAAGATATACATCCGTTACGTAATCCAAACCGTATTTAGCCAGAGCCTGCTGTTCCGCTTTCTTATCGATCTCTAACATGGTCTCGATCTCATCTCTCCAGAACTGTGTATCGAACCTAGGATCTTCCAGTTCCTGCCGGAGTGCTTTTCTGTCGGTTTTGGTCAACTTATCCGTAGGCAAGTCATAATTCATTATATCGCTGGCAGTTATGCCGATATATTCTGCCCCTGGTGTAGCTAGATATTCAGAGAGATGAGCACTTTTAATAGCCCCATAGGCTACACTTGAAAAGATACGGAAACTCCATGGATCACCGTCGGTGAATACGACAACAGGGATACCTTCTTCTTCATTCAATCTCTTTATCATCCTTCGAGTCGAACGTGCTGGTTGCCCTTTTAGATGTACAAGTAAACAGTTGGCCTGCTCATCAAAACCATTTTCGACCAATCTGTCGAACATACCACCGGTTTCGATGGCTATTAAAAAATCGACATTAGTATCGGTGAATTTTATCTTGTCTTCTTCAACATTGTACGGTATAGTGTATCCAGAGTCACCGACATCGTCTCTACAGTTGATGTTCCTTATCTCACCTTTTCTGTTCTTCTCCTCAACAGTGATATCGCCGATGACTCGAGCACCGTCTTCTTCTGGTCTAAGCTTGAAATCTTCCCTCAAGCAGTCCGTTACTATCTCCATATCTTCAGCTAATCTGTTGGACTCACTCTGTCGATTGAATTTTCCCTTTTCCCAACTCTCAGATATATAATACATCTCTCTTAGTGTGGAAGATTTGTCTTCGCCTATCATGTCCCTTATGAACTCCAACATATAAAGGGTCCTAAGGATCATCCTAGCTCCTTTCAATTTCTTAGCGGACCTCGTACTCTTGGACTTACCATACTTCCAAACCCCCTGGTGATCGTCAAATTCTATATTATTCTTTGTTCTTGTAGGGATCCTCATATTTGGTATGTTTCCTTCAATAAGTTGATCATAGATATCTTCCGCTATATCCTCTAATTCTCGTAACGCATTCTTATGTCTTTCTTTCATACCATCAATCCTCCTCGTGGATATCTGCTAATTCAACACCCCAATCATCTGGTAAGGGTTCAGCACCTATCAGGTGTGTTTCATTGACACCATCGATGAACACATCGGTCCCGTCTATATCCTCTTTATCTAAATTAGAAAACTTAAATTTGATCTTACTAGTTTTAGATGGTTTTAATTTTTCTAGTTTCCATTCTATATAGTCTCCATCATGTTCGGGTTCCCGACTAGAATCTAACAATTCAGTTTCAGGATATGGTTTCTCGATGAAAAGGGACATTTCCCTTTCTTTAGACGTGTAATTCATTATCTCGATGATACCTTCAGCTGCACCGTTGTTCCATTCCATCTTTTTGTCTATATAAACAACCCCCATGATATTTGTCATGACCTTATCTAATGATGGTGTTTCCTTTCCTACTATACTCGCTGATTTCTCGGCTATCATAGGTAATATATCTTTAACGATCATAAACTTCTTGGATACCTTCTTCCTCTTTTCCTTTTTATTCAGGTGTGTCCTGAGTTCACGGGCACATTCTCTCAAGCCTCTTTCGATCTCATCCACTATCACCGGTATATCAGCGATAGCTTCCTTAGCCTCGGATGTGAACGGTACTCTAGTTGACGCTACATGTATGAGGATTATCACAGGACCCCTTGGCATACCGCTTCCACCTTTCTGATCCAGCCCGTATATCCTCCAATCGATCTGCTGGATAGCGGTAGTTGTTGCACAACCTCCTTTCTTATACATCAAAGGTACTCGGTTGGCGAACCTGAGAACTCTTACAGGACCATCTGATGGAAGGTCTCCTCCATAGACCAGTCCCACTTCCACCTGGAACGGGTTACCAGAAGCAACTTCCGGGTCCCTAGTTATCGGCGGTGCGTAAAATTCTGGTCTGTACCCTTTAAGGACGTTTTTGAGCCCCTTCTTTATGAGCATACTTTTTATGGGTGAAAGACAATCAGTTTTAGGAGCCATTATCTTGACGTTTTTAGTAGCTTTCAACAGTTTCTTACAGGATTCCACATCTAGATCACGTGGTTTCATCTCTTCTTCTATACCGGCTTCTTCACAGATATCTCTAGCGGTGTTGTAGCTGATCCTGCTGAAATCGTTGACCAAGAAAGATACAAGCTTCCTCCTATCGGAATTTTTAGCCATCTTGGCGAAGGTCCCCAATTCGATGCCTTCTATGTGAGGTTTCACGGCTTTTGTTTTTCCAGGGAGCTGATCTGTTGCACGTTTGAATACGGTGGTATCTCCATTCCTAACGTAAGTGATCCTGGCATGTGGGTTAACGATAGCTGTGTTCTTGAGATATTCGAAAACAGAATGTTTACCACTTCGGAGCAATCCCCTGATAGTTGTTTCAAAGAGTGTTCCATGTTCTTTGTCTTCCCAGAGGACTACCTCTTTGGACAAAACGTCTGGTTCATTCTTTTTAGTATCTAATGTGATCTTCATCTCCTGCGCATAGTCCTTTTCCTTCACTTTGGATCGCACTAGAGTTGGTTTACCCGTGGTCAATTGTCCGTACATCACAACAGCAGATACACCTATACCCTGTTGACCACGGCTCTGTCTGATCTCGTGGAATCTAGAACCGTATAATAGTTTTCCGAAAACATCGGGTATCTTACGTTTGGGTATCCCCGGTCCATTGTCTTCTACGGAAACCCTGTATTCCTCATCATCCACTTCTCTTATCACGACCTTGATATCTGGAAGTATCCCTGCTTCTTCACACGAATCTAAGGAGTTATCTACACCTTCTTTTACAGCTGTAACTAGTGCTTTAGTAAGGGAATCGAAACCTAGAATGTGTTTGTTCCGTTCGAAAAATTCTCCGACTGAGATCTCTTTTTGTTTATCCGCTAATCTTTCTGCTATGGAATCCATGGCATCCCATCTAGAACGTTTAAAGTTTCATCTATAAATAAACTTTCTGGGGAGAGTGGGTAGAAAGTGACCGGTTGAACACGAAAGTTCAACGGCTCGATTCTCCATCCTGAAGCCTTTCTTCTTTCGGAATGGTCTCTATATCTTTACCGGACATAGCTTCACCGAGCCCCTCAGATATCTCAGTTAATTTTTTAGATCGTCATAATGTTTAACTGCATCCATGATAGCTCTTCCCATGATCTTTTTGATCTTTTGAGGATCTGCCATCCTAGCTACTACTCCAACTTCCCTGATATCTGCAGGGACCTTTTCTAGGGCCATCACAGCTACTGCCCCTGCATCTTCAGCGAGCTTCGCCTCCTCAGCGTTGGTTACGTCCATGACTACCCCGCCTTCCTGCATCTTCGCAAATCCTCTTTCTAATAGTTCAGGTCTATATCGTAACTTTGACATATCTAACGACAAATTTAAAATCGTTCCTACATTATGAATTGATTATAAGAAGCTCACTGCCTCGTTTTCTTGATATGAAAAAATCAAAAACTAAATATACCTTAATAACGTTAAACATTTTAATATGGACTCCATTGGGTTGATACTGGTTGTGATAGGAATCTTGCTTTTGATCATCGAAGTGGTTGAACCTGGATTCTTTTTGGCCATCCCTGGAGGAGTACTGCTTGTCTTAGGGATAATCGGTTTGGCTTATCCAGCATTGTTGACTACGATCTGGACACCGGTGATCGTGGCATTAGTTGTCACTCCATTGATGGTGTTCTCTTTAAAATTCTATCAACGGTTATCACCTCCAACGAAACCAACGACCACTATGAGTTCATCTCTCAAAGGGAGAACTGGAAGAGTTCTAAAAACCATCCAACCCGAACAAATCAAAGGTAAAATACGTATAGAAAATCAGATCTGGAGCGCTACTGCTGATACAGTGATCGAAGAAGGTAAAAAGGTCGAAGTGATCGAGGGAAGAGGAGTCCATCTCTTAGTTAAAGAAGTTGAAGAATAAATCAAGGAGGATATGATATGCTACCACTGCAGATAACTGTAACGACCGCTGGATACATCATACTGCTACTGATCATAATAGTGATATTCATAGTAGCAGCTGCCCGAACGGCTTTCTGGATCATACAGCCGTATCAGCAGGGTATATGGATAATGCTGGGTAACTATAGGGGAGTACTGGAACCTGGTGTGAATATAGTTTATCCAGTAGTGTCAAAAGTGAAAAAACTGGATCTAAGAACGCAGGTTCTTGACGTTCCTAGACAAGAGGTCATCACAAAAGATAACTCACCGACCAATGTAGATGCTATAATCTACATCAAGGTTGTAGATGTTGAAAAGGCCTTCTTCGAAGTTACCAACTACAAAGCAGCTACGATCAATCTAGCGCAGACCACTCTGAGATCAGTAATCGGTGACATGGAACTCGATGAGATATTATACAACAGAGAAAGGATCAATGCCCACCTAAGAGAAGTTCTTGACGAGGCTACCGACGCTTGGGGAGTAAGGGTTGAATCCGTCGAGATCAGAGAAGTTGACCCCGTTGGGACCGTTAAAAAGGCCATGGAGGAACAGACTGCAGCTGAAAGAGAAAGAAGAGCTGCTATCCTTCGTGCTGACGGTCAGAAAAGATCAGCTATCCTCGAAGCAGAGGGTAATCGACAAGCTAAGATCTTGAACGCCGAAGGTATGAGACAGAGCAGGATATTGAACGCCGAAGGTACCAGGATGGCAGAGATTCTCAAAGCCCAGGGTCAAGGTCAGAGGTTGAGGATACTTTCACTAGGTGCCAACACTTTAGATGAGAAAGCTATGACCTATCTTTCGCTAGATACCTTGAAGACGATGGCCGATGGAGAGGCTACTAAGATACTATTCCCATTCGAAGTTACACGCTTGATGGAAGGCGCTTCAGAATATTTAGGCGCATCTAGAAAGGTACCAAGCAGAGAACCTACTGAGATCAAAAATCTAGAGGATATAATCGGAAAAGCTGAGGACATACTTGGAGAAGTACCCGGTAGATCAGAGATGAGAAAAGAGATCGAGAAGATCGAGAAGAAAGTGAAAGGCGAAGGCGGTAAAGACAGAAAGAAGATCCGAGAAGAAGCAGAGAAAGACGCTCGAGAAGTCTTAGATGAAGTCAAAGAAGAAGTCGGTGAACTGAAACTAGACGAAGACGAGGATTGACACTCTAAACCCTTTTTATTTTTATTATATTCTATTTTCAGGGGTAAAACTAAAATCATTATGATCTATTGTGAAAAATATGAGACACCAATCTAAGGATCAAATCGAGATAAACGGTGAAAAGTTCTCGAAAGATGTTATAAGTATTTTAGCTGGTGAAGAGGGGGCCAATGGATTGAACGATGAATGGATCCCAGTAGCGAAGGCCTTCGAGGAACCTGAGAAATTACCATTTTTATTATCTGATATCAAAGAACTGGAATCAACAGAAGAACTCAGGTTGGCCCTAGTTAGAGTTCAGATCAACGCACAGATCAAAATGAAAAAGGATATGGATCATTATAAAAGACAACTGTTCGTTGCTAAAACTATCGAGGTACTGCTCTATGGTAATCTACTTCTGAAACCTTTGGGTAAGAAAAAGAAGAAAAAGAATAAAGGTTGAATGGGTTTTACTTTCCAACTACGTTATCTACTATCTCTCCAGCCCTGCCAATATAACTTCCGGGTTTGAAGATTTCATCTAATTCATTTTTGGTTGTAACAGACATGACTTCATCGTTTTCCAGAAGCACCTCATTTAAAGGACGGTCCTCAGCTATAGATATCATGGATGTTTCACGTAAGATCTCATGTGCTACTTGTCGGCTGATGCCTTTCCTAGAAAGATGCATCATCACAGGTTCTGCCATTACAAGTCCCTTACTCATCTCTATATTATTCATCATATTTTCTGGAAAAACTTTCAGGTTTTTGAACAGTTTAGTGGATTTAGCGAGTATATCGTCTAGGAGTACAAGTGTATGTGAAAGCGTTATCCTTTCCGATGATGAATTACTCAGATCCCTCTCGTGCCAGAGTATCATATTTTCATAAGTTGGTACAACAAACCCTCTTAACGTTCTGGCCAGCCCGGATATATTCTCTGCTATTATAGGATTTCTTTTGTGAGCCATGGTTGAACTGCCTACCTGTTTCTCAGTATCGAAGGCTTCAGCTGCTTCCATGATCTCTGGACGCTGTAAATTCCTGACTTCTGTTGCAAATTTCTGTAAAGAAGCTGATATACTTGCTGCTAGGGTTATCAATTCTGTGTATCGATCTCTACCTATGATCTGACCGGTAGCCTCTTCGATACCTAATCCAAGATCATCCATGACTATCTTTTGGATCTCTTCAGCTTTTTCTCCAAGGGCTGCACCTGTTCCAACAGCACCACTCATCTTTCCGACTGTTACCCTATTCTCAGCTTGATCCAGACGTTCGATATGTCTATCTATTTCTGAAACATATGCCGCTAATTTTAAACCGAAAGTCATCGGTACAGCATGCTGTGCATGGGTCCTGCCGATCATGACCGTGTCACGATGTTCTTTTGCTCTATCTGCAAGGGTATCTCTTAAATGGTTAAGGTCTTCTTTTAGAACTCCTATAGCTTCTTTTAACTGAAGTGCCATACCTGTATCTATTATATCATTAGAAGTGGCACCAAAATGTATATACTTCTCAGCATCTCCACAATACCTACCCAGAACTTTAACGAGAGCCATGATATCGTGTTTAGTTACCTCTTTTTCAACCCTTTCAACTTCTTCCCAGTCTACAACGTCGGTATTGGCATTCTCGGATATTATTTCAGCAGCACTTTTAGGTATATTTCCGACTTCAGCATGTGCTCTAGCTAAAGCTGCTTCGACCTCTAAAAGTTTCTGTGTCTTATTCTCTTTACTGAGAACTGACTTCATCTCTTCTCGGCCATACCTGTAATCTAGTGGACATACTAACATTTGAATTCCTCTACTTTACTCTATACCCATGTTCTCATTGGTACGATGTATGCTTTTGATATTATCCTCTTCCATCTCCATCATCGCACGGATAGCGTCTATATTCTCAGGAACTATATCGCTCTCCTGATGGATGGCTTGGTAATAATATAATCTTCCATCTTCAACTTTAACAGCATCATCCCAAACGGCTATCTCGTTGATGTCTCCCCTTGGATTGTTTCTATCCTTAGCCCATTCCATCACTTTGGCTGTAGAATCAACACCCTGGAAAGCATTGAAGAATTTTATTCGAGGGGTTTTCTCCCACAAATCCAATATATCTTCAGTTGATACATCCTTTTCCAAGTCCACAATAACACTGTGTAAATGCATTATAGTGGTAGGAACTTTTACAGCAGTTGTCTGGATATTGATCTCTGGAACCACACTCTGAACGTCTGGTCCGTGATGTGAAGGTATGTTTAGAACAGGCGTAATAGCATCTATCGGCCCTCTTTTTGTATCCCATGGATCTGCCCCTCTTCTTACCATAACTGCCTGCACTGAGTTGATACCGATGTCTCTATGTATTGGATACAAAGTCCTTAGAAGGCCTGTGGTATTACATGAAACAACCCTCACATAATCAGCACCAAAGCATTCATCATAGTTAGCCATAGAGTTAAATGAGAGTCCCGTTAGTTTGTGATCCTCTCCTCCCTGCCAAATAGCTTTGACACCGTGTTTTTCGTAGATTGGTTTATAACCAGCTTTTTTCGGTGTACCATCGACTATTATATCAGCCTTTTCGAGTAGATCGTTTAGCATTCCTTCTACTGGTATTTCTTTTTCCTCGAAATCATCTAAGTATTTATCCGAGGCTGCATAGAATGGGAAACCTTTCTCTACGGCCATCTCAGCTTCGTAAGTAGGACTGCGTTTAGCAACTCCTACGATCTCCATATCGTCCTGTTGGGACACTGCGTCTGCGACTCTCTTCCCTACGGTTCCATATCCATTAATTCCTACCTTTACAGTCATGTTATTCCCGATTGTAGGTAAAAGGATACAGGATAAGTAGATTACGGTCGGAAAAAATAAAAAAGGGAGTTTATTTGTATGAATCGAGTTTCTGTTTCAAAGTTTCTTTATCCATTGCGCCTACTAATCTATCTACGTTCTCACCATCTTTGAAGATCAGTAGTGTGGGGATAGAAGAGATACCGTAATCTCTACTTTTTTCTTTGTTTTCATCGACGTTGAGTTTTCCCACAGCAACTTCGCCCTGCATATCCTCTGCCAATTCGTCGAGGACCGGTTCCATCATCTTACAGGGTCCACACCATGCAGCCCAACAATCGATCAAAGCCAAATCGTAATCGTTAACAAACTCATCAAATTTATCGTCCGTCACCTTTACAGGTTTATCTGGCCAATTTTCACTCATTTTACCACCTTAGTTATGTATTTATTTTGCAAAAACGTATTCTGTTTTAACATATTTATAACTTTTGGTTTTTGGGCTCAGTTGTATTATCTGCAAAAAATTTCGTCAAAGTTTAAGTAGTGATTTTGATAATGATTTTATGGGATTATCTAACGAAGACATTAGAAAGATCATTTCATGGG
>SL_5KL_010_SEDDRAFT_10001445_pt1 | contig 14344 bp, 15 predicted proteins | sample SodLakKL_010_SED_FD_9118 | JGI IMG/M metagenome (IMG submission 9118)
ACGACGACCCGGCCCGCCTCTGGGTGGCGCAGCACTGCCCGCAGGCCTGCTGGCTGGCCGGCGCCGCCGGATCGCCGGCGGCCCTGGCGCGGCACCTGGGCGGCGGCCGGGCGGAGAAGCTGATCGTCAGCCGCCGCAGCGCCCTGCTCGCCGCCCACGACGCCCGCGCGCTGATCGAGGCCGTACAGCTCCCGGTGCTGGTGGTGCCCTAGTCGTCACCGCGCGGCGACGACGGTTCCGCCGCCCGGGTGGCGGCCTGGTACTCGTACTCGATCTCCGCCAGGCGGCGCTCGAACTCGGCCCGGAAGCCCGCCTCCACGCCCTCGATCTCCTGTTGCTTGGCGCGCCGACAACCGGCGATCAGGTCGCTGTCCACGGCGCGCGAGCCCGGCCGTGCCGCCGGAAAGATCAATACCCCGGTGAGCGCGTAGGCATCCAGCCAGGCCAGCTGGCGCAGGACCTCCGGGACCAGCGCCGGATCGGCCTCGGCGGCGGTGCCACGATGGAGCCACAGGACGCGACCAGCGCCGCGGCCCTCGAACGCAAAGCGCCGGCGGCCCACCTCCCGACCGCCGCGGGCCTCCCGGGACCAGCGCGCGGCGCTGCCCTCGGCGATCACCTCATCCACCTGGCGGACCAGCTCCTGCGCCTCGTCCAGGGCCGCGGCGTACGCCTCCAGATCGCGGTGGGCCACCGCCACACAGGCGCCGGCGTACCCCGCCCGGCGGCTGGCATCCAGGCGGCGGACCAACGCGCCGATCAGATCCAGCCGGCCGCCGCGCTCCGGGGCGGTGCTCTCCTGGTAACGCACCACGCGACGGAAGACCACCTGCTCATGACCGGCCGGCAGGGCGTGGTCGTCGCCACCGCGGCCGCGGAACTCCACCGCCTGGGGGAAGCCGGAGAGTCCGGCCAGGGCGCCGCTGCCGTGGACGGTCAGACCGCGCACGGTGGCGAAGGCGCAGCGGCCGAGGATCGCCGATGCCCCCTGGCTCATAGGCGCAGCCACTCCAGAATGCGCTGCCACCAGGTCGGCCCCATCCGCCCGCCGCCGAACTGGCCGTAGATCCAGGCGAAGATGTCGCGGATGTCGTCGTAGTCGGGCTCCTGCAGCCGCGGCCCCTGCTCGCCGTCGGTCACCGTGCCCAGGTGCAGGGCCATGAGCTGCACGCGATCCTGGTCCGTCCAGCCGTCGAGGATGCGGTAGGTGCGTGGCGCGAAGCGCTGCACGAAGGCCTCGCAGGCGTCGGCGCTGAGCTCTTCGTAACGGCGGTAGTGCTCGTCACGCCCCTGCAGCCGGCGCAGCGCCTGCTCGGGCTTGGAGACCAGCACCGCCAGCGAGGTGCGCCCGCGCAGGGCCGGGAAGTGCAGATCGAGGAAGGCGAGCAGGTTCTGGAAGAGGATGTCGTTCTCCTCGCCGTGCTCCGGATCGACCACCAGCACCAGGATCAGGCGCAGCTGCTCGTTGGCGAAGTAACGGCTGAGGGTCTCGATCATGGCCGGATCGCGCACACGGTCGGCCACGACCTGGGTCATCAGCTCGCCGGAGGCCTCGAGGAAGCTCAGATCCACCGCCTCACCGCTGCCCTGCAGCGGCCGCACCCGAAAGCTCAGCTCGCGGATGTCGCCCTCGTCCACCGGGTTCGCCGGCGGGAAGCGCCCCTGGCCCCAGATGCGCATCCACTCGTTGAAGATGGCCATCGGCTCCCAGCCCTGGACGCTCTGCTCCGGGGCAATGAGCGGCTGGGCCTCGAACGGGCCGATGTGGGTGATGTAGTAGGCCAGGAAGGACTGGAAGGTGGTCTTGCCGGAGCCCGGAAAGCCAAAAGAGATCAGGTAATTGCCTTGGCGCTGGTCGATGTTGTCGTCGATCAGCGCGCCGCGCTGCACCGGCTCTACGTCGGCGGCCAGGCGCTCCTCCGGCGAGGGCCACGGCGTGGGGGCCGAGGACGGCTCCTGCTCGCCGCCCTCCTCGGCCGGCGACTCCTGCTCCGGGCGGCGCTCGTAGTAGCGCCGCAGCTGCCAGCGTGACTCCCTGGGCTCGACCACGGTTTCCCCTCCTTGCCCGCTAGCGCGTCGCCACCCGGTTACGTCCCCGACCGGTGGTACCGCCACCGCGCGCGCCGGCTGACGCCGGCGCGAAGATCAGCCAGGCGAAGAGCACCGGGGCTACGTCCACGAACACCCCGAGGATCACCGAGACCGCCGTCACCCCGGGGTTGGGGCGGTCGATGAAGCCGTCGCGCACGCTGATCGGGATCTCGCCGAGCTTGTCCAGATCGGACCGGATGATGCGGTGCTGCACCTGCCCCGCCTCGGGCAGGAGCACGTTCGCACGGCGCTGTACCTCGCGGGAGTGGGTGCGCAGGGTGGCGATGATCTCAAAGTCGCGATGCTCAAGCAGGGCCCGATCCCGCTGCTCGAGCTCCTCGGCCAGCGCGCGGTACGGGTCGTCGTAGCGCTCGAGCAGGGCGTCGATCTGTCCGATCAGCTCCCGGGTCCGGTGGTACGCCTCGGGCACGACGCCGTTCTCGAAGTCGTTGATGACCGCCTCGCGGAAGTGCTCGTACCAGCGTTCGTTGGCCTCGGCGCCGGCATCCGGCGAGGGCACGGCGAGCTCTGTCGGCGCGCCACCAAGCTGATCGTGGATCTGCTCGATGTGCTCGCGGCAGCGCGCCCCGCAGCCGGGGCGCAGCGGATCGTTGATCTGGGTGTCGAGGTTATCCAGCGCGCGGGCCAGCTCGCGGCGCTGCTCGGCGACCCGGTCGATGATCGGCGCCTCGCCGAGCACGCTGCGCGTGGCGGTCAGGTCGTCACGGAAGACCGAGAACTGGTCGCTGACCACGCGCTCGGCCATGTCCCGCTCCATGAAGTTGGTGTAGAGGAAGTTGTAGTTACTCGCGCCGCTGAAAAAAGCGACGATGACGAAGAAGGCCAGCGGCTTGATCGGGCTGCGCCCCTCGAGCCGGAAGCGGCGCAGCAGCATGTCGGTGCCGAAGAGAAAGATCCCGAGCAGGGCGGCGAAGAAGATCGCCAGCTCTTGGAGGTGGCTGTAGTAGCCGTAGTACGAGAGGTAGACACTGATCCCCACGCAGATGGCCGTGGCCACCACGTACATCAGGGTATAGAGACTGCGGCCCGACATCGAAACGACCTGCGCTGCGCTCCCCCGGGAGCCTGGGCAACGCCCGGTAGTGTCCTACGGACCGGGGGACGAGCGCTAGTACCCGCGTCATCCCGGCGCGGCGAACCGGGGCCGGCTACAGGCCGTAGATCAGGCTGGCGATGACGAAGTAGTTGAGCACCCCGAGCACGTCGATGGCGGTGGTGACGAAAGGCCCGGTCGCCACCGCCGGGTCGGCATTCAGGCGCACGAAGAGCATCGGCAGGGAGACCGCCAGCAGGGCCGCGCCGGCCATATTGGTCAGGATGGTCAGCCCGACCACCTGACCAAGCTGCAGGCTGTCGTACATCCACAAGCCGTAGAGGGCGAGGATCACGCCGTAGAAGGCACCCAGCAACAGCCCCACCCGCAGCTCCTTGAAGACCATGGCCACGGTATCGCGCAGATGGATCGCGCCGGTGGCCAGGCCGCGGACGGTGACCGTGGCGGACTGGACGCCGACGTTACCGGCCATGCCGATGATGATGGGCACGAAGGCGCTGAGGATAATAACTTGGGCGAGGATGTCCTCGTACTGACCGATCACCGCCGTCGCCCCCAGCCCGCCGAGGAAGGCGGCGAACAGCCAGGGCAGGCGCACCCCGGCGATCCGGAAGACCGAGTCGGTGAGCATCTCCGACTGCCGGGTACCGGCCATGCGGAGCATGTCCTCGGTGGTGGATTCGCCGATGACGTCGATGATGTCATCGACCGTCACGATCCCCACCAGAACATCCTCCTCGTCCACCACCGGCAGCGCGAGCAATCGGTACTTGTCGAAGAGCCGCGAGACCTGCTCCTCCTCGGTGTCGGTGCGCACGCGGATGACCCGCCGGCTCATGACCTCTGCCACCTGGGCGTCCTCCCGGGCGAGCAGCAGCTGGCGCAGCGAGATGACCCCGGTCAGGTGGCCGGCCTCGTCGGTCAGGAAGAGATAGAAGACCATCTCGGCATCGGAGCATCCCCGCAGGGCATCGATGGCCTCGCGCACGGTGACCGTCTCGTGCAGGGCAAAGAACTCCGTGGTCATCAGACCACCGGCGGCCCCGGGATCGTGGGCCAGCAGGGTGTCTAATTCGTCGCGGCTGTCGGCGGGCAGCGCGGAGAGCGGATGCTCGCGCCGATCCTCCGGCAAGGCCTGGATCAGGTCCGTCAGCTCATCGGGGCGGAAATTCTCCAGCAGCTCCGCCAGCTCCTCGCGGGGCAAGGCCTCGACGACCTGATGGCGCAGCGCCTGGGGCATCTCATTGACGATCCGCGCTGCGTGACGGGGCCGGCTTACCACCTGGAGGGTATCGACCACCTGCGGGACCGGCAGCTCGGCGAAGACCGCCGCCGCATCGGCCGCGTGCAGCCGGCGCACCAGCCGGTCCAGCGGCCGCCACGCACCGCGCAGATAGAGCTTGGTGAAGGTATCCACCAGCCGGCGCTTGCGCGCGTCGTAGGCGCTCGGGTCGGTCGGTGCCGCAGCTAGGTCAATCTGCAAGGGTTCTGCCTCGGCTCGGGCTCTTCGAACAGGGTCCAGTAGGCGTGGGCGTCAAAGATGGCCAGGATAGATACGATCCGCGCCTGCTCGACGCGCGCCCAGTGGGCCAGGTCGATCTGCTGCTTGTCGGAGAGCTGGATGCAGTAGCGCAGGATGTGGCAGACGTCAGGACCATCCACGAAGCACTTGACCACCTGGCGCTGCTGGACGATCGAGCCGCCGATCATGGCGTGATCCAGCAGGTCTTCGGCCCGGGTGTAAGCGGCGATGGGACTGGTGTAGCTAAAGCCCTGATCCGCAAGGCACGCCCGGGCCGCCTCGTAGTCGCGCTCCTCAAGGGCCTGCAGATAGCATTCAACGACCGCCTGCGGGTCCGTCTCCATAGCCCTGCCCCCTGGCTCGTTAATAGGCGTACTCCGTGAAGACCGGATCGAGCGAGCCGCCCCAACGCCCATGGTAGGCGTCGAGCAGGTCCTGGGCAGGGGTTCGTCCGGCGTCGACGATCTCCCAGAGCCGCTCCAGGTGGCGGCGCTCATCCCGCCCGCGTTGGTCCAGGCGCTGGCGGTTACGCAGCCCGTCGCTGGCGATGGTCAGCACCTCCCGCGCCAACGCCCCCACCGTGGTATCACGGAACGGGGTGTCGAGCGCCGTGCGGGGGACCTCGTGACGCAAGGTGACGATCTCCTCGACGCTCCAGTCCCGGATCAGCGCCTCGGCGGCGGCCAGGGCCGCATCGTCGTAGAGCAGCCCGGTCCACAGCGCCGGCAGCGCACACAGCCCCCGCCACGGCCCGCCGTCGGCGCCGCGCATCTCCAGGAACTGCTTCAGGCGCACCTCGGGGAAGAGCGTGGTCAGGTGATCGTCCCAGTCACTGAGCGTGGGCCGCTCACCCGGCAGCTGCGGCAGCCGCCCGGCCATGAAGTCGCGGAACGACTCGCCGGCGCAGTCGATGTACTGACCGTCGCGGTAGACGAAGTACATGGGCACGTCGAGGACATAGTCCACGTAGCGCTCGAAGCCCATGCCCGACTCGAAGACGAAGCCGAGCATGCCGCAGCGATCCGGGTCGGTGTCCTCCCACACCCGACTGCGGTAACTCAGGTAGCCGTTGGGCCGGCCGTCGCTGAACGGCGAGTTGGCGAACAGCGCCGTGGCGATGGGCTGCAACGCCAGGCCGACGCGAAACTTGCGGACCATGTCCGCCTCGCTGGAGAAATCCAGGTTCACCTGCACCGTGCAGGTGCGCAGCATCATGTCCAGACCCAGGTTGCCGACCTGGGGCATGTAGCGGCGCATCACGCCGTAGCGCGCCTTGGGCATCCAGGGGATCTGCTCGCGCCGCCAGACCGGGTGAAAGCCAAAGCCGGAGAACCCGATCTGCAGCTCCTGGGCCACCGTATCCACTTGCTGGAGGTGCTCGCGGACCTCGATGCACGACTCGTGCAGGGTCTCGAGCTGCGCCCCGGAGAGCTCCACCTGCCCGCCCGGCTCCAGGCTCACCGAGGCACCCCCCTCGCGCTTGAGGGCGATGATCCGCCCTGACTCGCGGACCGGCTGCCAGCCGAAGCGCACCAGCCCCTCAAGGAAGGCGCCGATGCCGCGCTCGCCCTCATAGGGCACGGGGCTGAAGTCCTCCAGATGGTGGACGAACTTCTCGTGCTCCGTGCCGATGCGCCACTGCTCCGGTGAGCGGGATCCGCGCTCAAGGTGCTCGGCAAGCTGAGCGACGCCGGTCACCGGCTCGCCCGGCTGATTGGGGATTCCTGACATGTCGTTCCTCGGTCCGGCTCCAGGCAAGGGCGGCTATCTTACCCGTCCGCGTCGACGGTTTCGACGAAGGCCGCCTCGTCGCCGGAGGGCGGCTGCGCCGTGCGAAGCTGCGCATCCAGCACCGCCTCGTCGGCCTCGGAGGGGTCGCGCCCCTCGGCCAGCCGCTTGCGCAGGCGCCCGCGCAGGACCTGCTCATCGGCGCGCACATGCAGGATACGAAACCGGCAGCCGGTGCGCTCGGCCAGATCGAGGAACGGGCGCCGGCGCTCGGCCTTGAGGAAGGCGGCATCCACAACCACCGAGAAGCCGGCCTCCAGGGCACACTCGGCCTGCTCCAGCAGGCGCTCGTAGGTGCGCCGGGTCGCCTCCGGAGTGTAGAGCCCGCTGTCCAGGGCGGAGTCCGAGCGCGCCCGCGGCTCCAGGCCGAAGAGCCGCTTACGCTCGACATCCGAGCGCAGCCGCACGAAGCCGCGCTCCTCGACCAGGCGACGGGCGCGGGTGCTCTTACCGGAGCCCGAAAGCCCGTAGGTGATGACCAGCTCCGGCGTCTGCGCCGCGGTGTAGCCGCGGGCCAGCTGGACGTGCTCGGCCAGGGCCTCGCGGGCGGCGCCACCGGCGCCCTGCTCGGCCTCCAGGCCATTGATCTTGGCCCGCACCAGGGCGCGGTAGACGGCGTAGAGCGGCAGCAGCGCCAGCGCCTGATAGTCGCCGCTGTGCTCCAGGTAGCGATCCAGGAAGCGATGGCGCAGGCGCCGGGCACCCTCGAAGTCCAGGTCCATGACCGTGAAGGCGATCTCGCTGGCGGTATCGATCCAGCGCAGGGCCGGGTTGAACTCGATGCCGTCGAAGATGATCAGCTCGTCCTGATGCCAGGCCACGTTGCCCAGGTGCAGGTCGCCGTGGCACTCGCGCACCGCGCCGCTGGCACGCCGCTGATGGATCAGCGGCTCCAGGCGCTGGAGCTGCGCCTCGCTCCAGCGCGCCAGGGCGCGCAGCTCGGCGCGAAGCCCGGCCGCCGCCGGCAGCTCTTCCAGGGCGCGGAAGTTGGCGCGCATGGGCTCGGCCACGGTCTCCGGCGTGCCGTACTCACTCTCCTCGCCCACCGACGGCAGTCCGGCATGGAAGTGCGCCACCGTCTCGGCCAACCGCTCGACGGCGTCGGCGGGCAGTCGCCCCTCGCGCAGCAGGCGGCTCATCAGCTCGTTTTCGGGGAAGCGGCGCATGAGCACGGCGTGCTCGAGGGCATCGCCCTCGCCGTCGACACGCGGCTCCGCCGGGCTGCCGGCGATCGCCACCCGGCGCAGGTAGATCTGCGGGGCCAGCCGACCGTTGAGGCGGATCTCCTCGTCGCAGAAGTAGCGCCGCCGCTCGAGGCTGGAGAAATCGAGGAAGCCGAGATCCAGCGGCTTCTTGAGCTTGACCACGTACTCGCCGGCGAGCAGCACCGTGGAGATGTGGGTCTCGATGCGCTCGACGGTGTCCACCGGCCATGGATAGCACTCCGGGGCCTGCAAGGCCTCGGCCAGGGCCCGGTGGGCCTCCAGGGTCGCGATCGGGTCCGTCACGGCTAGACACTCCTCACTGTTGCTCGCCCCGCCCAGCTTGCCGGCTTCAGCCGCCCGCCTCCAGCCTGTATCCTCCCTATCATGATCGGACAAAACGAGACGGCTCGCCCGGGAGACGGCCTGGACTGGTCGGCGGTGCTCGACCAACTGCCCTTCAATGCCGACGGCCTGCTGCCGGCCATTGCGCAACAGCACGACAGCAACGAGGTGCTGATGCTGGCCTGGATGAACCGGGAGGCCCTAGAAGAAACCCTACAGACCGGGCGCGTCTGTTACTACTCCCGCTCGCGCGGAAAACTCTGGCGCAAGGGCGAATCCTCGGGCCAGGTCCAGCACCTGCGCGAGCTGCGCCTCGACTGCGACGGCGACACCCTGCTGCTGCGCGTCGATCAGCACGGCCCGGCCTGCCACACGGGGCGGCGCACCTGCTTCTACAACGTGCTCCAGGGCGACCGGGTGGTGGTCAACGAACCGCCGCAGATCGACCCGCAGACCCTCTACAGCCGCTGACGGCCTAGGCACGGGCCGCGCCCAGGCCACGGGCGCTGGTGACCAGCGCGAAGATCGCCGTGGCGGTGACGACGATCGCCGGCCCGGTGGGCAGATCCCACTGGAACGATCCGGCCAAGCCACCGAGCACTGCCAGCGCGCCGATCAGTGCCGCAATCACCGCCATCTGCTCCGGGGTACGGGCAAACGCCCGCGCCGCGGCGGCGGGGATGATAAGCATGGAGATCACCAGCAGGATTCCGACGACCTGCATGGCCAGGGCGATGGTCGCCGCCACCAGCGCCATGAAGACGAGCTGGACCGGCAGCACCCGCACCCCCTCCACGCGGGCCATCTCCTCGTGCAGGGTCAGACTCAGCAGCGGCCGCCAGATGGCCACCAGGGTGGCGAGCACCAGCAGCCCGCCGCCGTAGATCCAGTAGAGGTCGGTGGGTGTCACCGCGAGGATGTCGCCGAAGAGATACCCCATCAGATCGACGCGCAGCCCCTCCATGAAGGCGATGGCCACCAGCCCCAGCGACAGCGAGCTGTGCGCCAGGATGCCGAGCACCGTATCGCTGGCCAGGCGCTGATACTGGCGCAGCAGCACCAGCAGCACGGCCACCACGACGCAGACGGCCAGGATGCCCAGGTTGAGGTTGATGCCAAAGAGAAACCCCAGCGCCACCCCGAGCAGTGCGGAGTGGGCCAGGGTCTCACCGAAGTAGGCCATCCGCCGCCAGACCACGAAGCTACCCAGGGGGCCGGCCACCAGGGCTACCCCCAGCCCGGCGGCGAGCGCGGTGAGGATGAACTCATCCATGGCCACCCCCTGCCGCGCTGCGCCTCGGGTGGGCGTGGGAATGATCGTGGTGGTCGTGGGGGAAGACTCCGGTATCCGGCCCCAGGTGCGAGCCGAAGAGCTTCTGATACTCCGGATGCTCGATCACCGACGCCGGCGCACCGCGGCAGGCGATGCGACCGTGTTCCAGACAGAGCACCTCATCGCTGGCCGCCATGACCAGGTTCAGATCGTGGGAGATGACCACCACGGCGCAGCCGTAGCGATCCCGAAGGGTGCCGATCAGCCGGTAGAGCGCCCCCTGGCTGCGCCCATCCAGACCCGCCGCCGGCTCATCCAGGGCCAGCACCGAGGGGTGCTGGAGCAACGCCCGGGCGAGCAGGATGCGGCGCATCTCGCCGCCGGAGAGCCCCTGCAGGGGCTGATCGAGGAGTGCGGCGACCCCGGTGTCATCCACCACTTCCTGCCAGCGGGCGGCATCGGCGTATCCGGACAGGGCCATGAACCGCCGCGCCGTGATGGGCAGATTGACGTCCACCGCGAAGTGCTGCGGCACGTAGCCGATGCGCACCCGCGATGCTCGCCAGACCCGGCCGGCGGCCGGCCGGGTCAGCCCGACCACCACCCGCAGCAGGGTGGTCTTGCCGGCGCCGTTATTGCCGACGAGCGTAGTGATCCGCCCCGGCACCACATCCAGGCTGACGTCCTCGAGGATCGACCGCCCGCCCAGGGTGACGGCCACATCCTGCAGGCGGATCCGCGGGGCCTCGCCGGAGGCCTGCATGGCTAGCTGCTGCACTGCGGGCATACGCCTTCCACCTCCACCACCGCGGAGTCGGCCTGAAAGCCCATCCGCCCCGCCTTGTGACGGAGCAGCCGGGCGACCTCGTCGTCGGCGAGTTCGGCCACCGCCGCGCAGCAGCGGCAGACCAGCAGCTGCACGGGGTGGAGATGGCCCGGATCGCCGCAGCCGACATAGGCGTTGAGCGACTCCACCCGGTGGATCAGCCCCTCCTGGAGGAGGAAGTCGAGGGTGCGATAGACCGTCGGCGGCGCCGCACCAGCGCGCTCGGCGCGCAGGCGCTCGAGCAGCTCGTACGCCTTGACCGGGCGGTGCTCGTCCCAGATCAGCTCGAGCACCTGGCGACGCAGCCGGGTAAAACGCATCCCGCGGCTGCGGCACAGGGCATCGGCCCGGGCCAGGACCGCCTCGCGGCAGACGCCGTGATCGTGATCGCTGCCCGGGAATCCGGTGACCAGCGGACGGTTTGCGGAGGCCATTGCTTGCTCGCCGCTACAGATGAATTTGGTATGGTATAACATTACCATTTCACGAATACATCCCGGGGTTCCGACCCATGCGCACGCTTACCGCCCTTCTCACTACCCTGGCCCTGCTCGCCTGCGGCCCCGCCGCAGCGGCGCCGCAGGTGGTGGTCTCGATCAAGCCCCTGCACAGCCTGGTGGCCGGGGTCACCGACGGAGTCAGTGAGCCGGAACTCCTGCTCGCCGCCGGCGACTCGCCCCACACCTACTCCATGCGCCCCTCCGAGGCGCGCGCCGTGCGCAGTGCCGATCTGGTCGTCCACGTTTCGCCGCACATGGAAGCCTTCCTTGAGCGCGCCCTGGACGCCCGGGGGGATCGGCAGAGCGTACTGGCCGCCGCCGATCTCGACGGCATCGAGCTGCTGGGCGGCCGCGACGGCGAAGCATGGGGCGAGCACGGGCATGACCACGGCAACGACGATGCCCACCGCCGGGATTACCACATCTGGCTGGATCCCCGGAACGCTCAGACGATCACCGCCGCAGTGGCCGAACGGCTGGCCGAACTCGACCCGGAGCACGCCGACACCTACCGCGACAACGCCGAGGCGCAGAAACAACGCCTCTCGGAGCTCGAGGCGGACCTCAACCAGCGCCTGGAGCCCGTCCGCGGGCGCCCCTATGTGGTCTTCCACGACGCCTACCAGTACTTCGAGCAGCGCTTCGGCCTCGAGGCCGTCGGCGCGGTGACGATTCACCCCGAGCAGCCCCCGGGGGCGCGCCATCTCAACGAACTGCGCGGGCAGATCCGCGAACTCGGCGCCGTCTGCGTGTTCAGCGAGCCGCAGTTCGAGCCGGCCATCGTGCGCTCGCTGGTCCGCGGCCTGGATGCCCGCCCGGGTGAGCTCGACCCCCTGGGCGCCGGCCTGGAGCCGGGGCCGAAGGCGTACTTCCAGCTGCTGGAGCGGTTGGCGGACGGCTTCCTCGACTGCCTCGATCAGGATCGGTAAGGCGACGCCGCGGCGGGCCTAGACCCCTTCGCGCAGATAGACCGGGCGCACCGCCTCGGCATCGCAGACGCGTCCCGCACGCCTGTCCGCCAGCGCCATCGGCAGCAGATCGCGGGCCTCGGGCAAGGCCTCGGGGTCGCGCCCGGCTCCGGTGACCGGCAACTGCTCGGCGTAGGCGGCGAAGCCGCGGCCGACCCCGAACCAGTCGTCGCCGCCTCCGGCCACGTCCTGGGGCGCATCGACGGCCTCGGCACCCCCGGCCAGCGCCACCCCCGCGCTACCCAAGGCGCGATAGCTGCCCCAGTAAACCTGGCCCATGCGGGCATCCAGGGCCGCCAGCACCTGCCCGGCCCCGTGGCGGCGGCGTGCCCCCTCGGCCAGGGCGGCCAGGGTGGAAACCGGCAGCGCCGGCACCCCCCACGCCGTGCACAGCCCCTGGGCCGCGGAGGCCGCCAGACGCACGCCGGCAAAGGCCCCGGGCCCCTGGCCAAAGGCCACCGCGGCAACATCGTCGCCGCCCACGCCGGCCTGCGCCATCACGGCCTCGAGCATCGGCAGCAGCCGCGCGGTGTGCCGGCGCGGGGCCTCCTCGCTGTGGGCGAAGATCTCGCCGTCGCGATAGACGGCCACCGAACAGCCCTCGGTGGCCGTCTCCAGGGCGACGATCACGGTCTGCGTCATGCCATCCCTCCTGCGCCGGCCCACACCCCGCTGGGGGGACGCGGCGGTGGTCTCTGCGCGCGCTGCGGGCGGGCAATATACCGCTGATCCCGCCCGGCGGCGACCCGCCCGGCCCGGCGCCCGCGCCAGCGGCCCGGCTTGACCACCCCCGGGGCGGCTGCTGTAATTGATGCGAATCTTGTGAACAAGAGCGCAGCTCGTTGTCCGAGGAACCTACCATCGTCTTTCGCCCCCCGGCGCGGGAAGACGGGGCCGCCATCCACCAGCTGGTTCAGCGCACCGGCGTCCTGGACGTCAACTCCTGCTACCTCTACCTGCTCCTGTGCACGGAGTTTGCCGACACCTGCGTGGTGGCCGAAGAGGACGACGCCCTGCTCGGCTTCGTCACCGGCCTGCGCCTGCCGCAGCGCCCTGAATCCGCCTTCCTCTGGCAGATCGGCATCGACCCGGACGCCCAGGGCCGCGGCCTGGGCAAGCGCCTGGTGCGCGCCTTCCTCGAGACCCCCGGCATCCGTGACGCCCGGGTCCTGGAGACCACGATCTCGCCCTCCAATGCGGCCTCCCGCGGCCTGTTCCAGGCCATCGCCCGGGAGCGCGGGGCCGAGGTGCGGGTCAGCGAGTACTTCCGCGAGGATCACTTCCCGCCAGGACATGAGTCCGAAGAACACTACCGCATCGCCCCCATTCGCTGAGTCTGCGGCGCCCACCGCCGCGGGCCGCCCAACCCATTGCATGTCAAAACCGAGGCAACAACGCCATGACCCTTGATGTAATGCAGACCATCGAGCAGCACGAGTCGGTCGTGCGCTCCTACATCCGCACCTTCCCTAAGCCGTTCGACAAGGCCAGCGGGGTACGGGTCTACGACACCGACGGCAACGGCTACCTGGATTTCTTCGCCGGAGCCAGCGTGCTCAACTACGGGCACAACAACCCGGAACTTAAGAAGCCGCTGCTCGAGTACCTGCAGGATGACCGCATTGTCCACAGCCTGGACATGGCTTCGGTGGCCCGTGCCGAGTTCCTGGAGACCTTCCACCGGCTCATCCTCGAGCCGCGTGGCATGCACTACCGCGTGCAGTTCCCCGGACCGACAGGCACCAACGCCGTCGAGGCGGCGCTGAAGATCGCCCGCAAGGTCACCGGCCGCCAGCGCATGGTCTCGTTCACCAACGCCTTCCACGGCATGACCGTCGGCTCGCTGGCGGTCACCGGCAACGCCTTCAAGCGCAAGGGGGCCGGTTTCCCGCTGACCTACAGCGAGAGCATGCCCTACTGCGGCTACTTCGGGCAGGACGTCGATACGCTCGAGTACATGGACAAGCTGCTTGCCGACAAGGGCAGTGGCGTGGACCACCCGGCGGCGATCATCACCGAGACGGTGCAGGGCGAGGGCGGCCTGGCGGCCTGCAGCATGCAGTGGCTCAAGGGCCTCGAAGAGCTCTGCCGCAAGCACGACCTACTGCTGATCGTCGACGACATCCAGACCGGCAACGGCCGCACCGGGCCGTATTTCAGCTTCGAGGAGGCTGGGATCACCCCGGATATCGTCACCGTCTCCAAGTCGATCAGCGGCTACGGGCTGCCCATGTCGCTGACCCTGGTCAAGCCCGAGCACGATATCTGGGAGCCGGGTGAGCACAACGGCACCTTCCGCGGCCACAACCTGGCCTTCGTGACCGCCAAGCGGGCCCTGGAGCTCTACTGGAGCGACGATGCCCTGCAGCGAGAGACCGAGCGCAAGGCACGGCGCATCTACGAGGCGCTGCAGGAGCTGATCGACAAGTATCCCCGCGCCGGGGGTGAGCACCGCGGGCGCGGCATGATGCGCGGGATCCGCTTCACCAAGGACAAGGAGCTGGCCAGCACGATCTCGGAGATCGCCTTCGAGCACGGGCTGATCATCGAGACCTCCGGCCCGGAGGACGATGTCCTCAAGCTTCTGCCGCCGCTGATCATCGAGGATCAGGACCTCGAGGAGGGCCTGGCGATCATCGAGCGTGCCCTCGGCGAGGCCATGCAGCGCCGCGGACTGGCCTGAATCGGACCCGGCTGCCGGTGGCCCCAGCACCGCCGGCAGCCCCGGCCAACCTGTCCCGGCCTGGCGGGGGG
>SL_5KL_010_SEDDRAFT_10001447_pt1 | contig 14336 bp, 11 predicted proteins | sample SodLakKL_010_SED_FD_9118 | JGI IMG/M metagenome (IMG submission 9118)
GAGCCACATGCGGCAGGCCTCTATCTCGGCGGGTAGCGGTTCTCGATTCTCAGGCGGCCGGCACTTGACGACGTTGGCGATGTAGACATCGTCCCGCCTCAAGCCGATTGAGGATAGCAACTGCTCCAGAAACTGCCCGGCCGGTCCGACGAATGGGCGCCCCTGCTGGTCTTCGTGCCACCCCGGTGCCTCACCTATGAACAGCAGGTCCGCATCTTCGGCCCCTGCACCGGGTACCACCCTGTTACGGTGACGTGCTAGCTCACACTCCTGGCAAGCCCGGATATCATCACACAATCGGGCCAAAGCTGACATCTAGTTTCGATGGTAGCACAAGTACCTTTGCCGGTCAATCAGTGCTCCCTTCGGATTGGCGAACGCCATGCTCACTCATCCATGTCCTCGTCCTCATCCTGCTCCCAGATCGGCTCCGTGAACTGGTCGATGAACTCGGCAGTGACCTTCTTGGCTATTCGGTCCATCTCCCGGTCCACCTGCTCGGCCATATTCTCAAGCGCCGTCAGGTCCAGCGTGATGCCCAGCATCTTCGTGAGGATGCCAAGCACAGCCAGCGAGGCCCTGGGATTGGCTATCTGAGTCGCATATCCGGGAACCTCGCCCAGCAGGCAGAGGCCCTCCATCCCCCTCTCTTTCGCCATCCCCAGGATCAGGCCGTTAAGGCCTGCTATACGGAGGTCCCCCCTGAGAATCACGTTATGTCTGCTCAGTTCCTCAACCAGGCCGGCGTTGGTAGCTACCCCCCACACCTTCATCTCGTCACTGTGGTGGACGCGTGTCACGGCGGCCGCGCAGGCATATAGCTTCTCCACCTTGAGTTGCGCCGCCACATCCAGAACGCAGTTGACCAGATCATACCCTTTGGCAACGGGCTGTTCCTCCCCAATGAATATGACCAAACCCGTATCGGAGTTGTCCGACTCCCAGTAGTAGAACTTGCTCTCGGGAAAGCGCGGGCTTTCCACCACATTCTCCTTCACGGTGACACCTACCGGTTCGAAGAAGCCGACAGGCTCGATCTCGCCGATCTCCCTGGCACCCAGCTTATCCACAAGGTACTTCGCTGCGGTAAGAGAAACGTCGCCAATGCCCGGCCAGGAGGCAAGCATGTAGCACCTCCCGGGACCCGGCTGCTCGTAGAGTTTTATCGCATCACTCATTTTTCAGCCCCCTTTGTGGAGATCGATACACGAGGGCAGTACAACGGTGGAGTGTACACCATGCTGTAACCCCATCCTGCCTCCCGGCCGATGCCCAGAAGCTCCTCCAATACCTTGAACACGTTGCCTGCGATCATGGTATCCTTGACCCTTCCTGCTACCTCGCCGTTCTCCACCTTGTAGCCGAGCAGGACATTACCTCCGAAATCGCCGCTCAGAACATTGCCCTGCCCGGCACCGATGACATGCTCGACGATCAGCCCCTCTCTCATGTCCTTCACCATCGACTCAAAGGATACGTCGCCCGGGCCCACGACAATCGAGCTCGTTCCCGGAGTCGGGACACTGCCACCCACCCTCCTGCCGTTACCGGTGCTCTCAGTACCGGCCCGGGCCGCCGTCTGCAGATCGTAGAAGAAACTCTTCACCACTCCCCTCTCGACGAGCGGCAGACGCCGGGTGGGCACCCCCTCGTCATCGAAAGGACAGCTCCCTGCTGAATGGTCCAGGGTGGCATCATCCCAGAGGCTAAGCCCTTTGTCCAGCAACCGTTCGTTCTGCCTGCCCTTGAGCGGAGAAGCACCTTCCAGCACCGTCTTGCCGTTGAAAGCCACAGCAATGGGGCTGAGAAGAGCACTGGCCACCCCGGAGGGAGTGAAGATCACGGGCAGAAGCCCGGCCGTAACGACGGCATTCTCTTTCGCCATATCAAGCTGCCTCTTGACCCTGCGGGCCATGTCTTCAACACCATACTCGAAACGACATGAGCTGTAGCTGTCGCCCACAAAGAGCATATCGGTATCCTTGACAAGAACCCCCTGCGCACTGAGGCCGAAGACGCTCTTGTCGTACATGCCTTCGCCACCCCGGGAGTTGATGAAATAGACCGAGCTTGTGGTCCTGGTCACCTCCACATCGCAGAGGATGCCCGGAGTATGCGCGGTGATCCTGTCTATGAGATCCCTGCCCGCCTCAACCATCATCTCCAGGGACACCTCGTCGACCCCGGAGTCGAAGACCCGCACATCAGAGTGCTCGCTGGATAACGGGAACTCGAAATCGGCCGAACCGCCGAACTCGGATGTCTCCACAGCTATGTCGACCAGGGTTTCCGTATCCACGCCACCACCGGCAGTGGCGAAGCCGACTCTGCCATCCCGGAAGATCCGCAGGGCGACGCTGTTACGCTCTCTTGTCTGAACCTGTCTCAGCCGATTGGCCTCAAACTGCACCTTGACGGAGGCAGGAGACGATAGCGCAAATACCTCGGCCTGCTCAGCCGCTTTCTGCGCAGAGCGGAGGATCTCCCCGAGACGTTCCTCTGCGGTTCCCATGCTCTATCGTGCGGACGACACCGGCGCTCGAAGATGCAGGCTTGATGCTACTATCAGGGTGCCGGAATTCTCCACTATCCTTCCTCTGGGGGCGATTAACGACATCGACCTCTGATCCTGCCTCAGCCCGATGGCTGGATCAGCAATGAAGTCGCGGTCTCCGGGTAGGGCTGCCGCACTCACACCTTCCGTGAGATAGACCATTTTAGACCGTCCGAACCTCGTTTTCAAGCTCGGAGATCGGCCGCCGGCGGGCCATGTAAGAGGACAGTTGAGATCGACCATTACAGCCTGTGCGTGCACATCATCGCCGCACCATGAGTGGCAAAGGCGGCACCGGTTTGATTTGCACCTGCGATTTCAGTATCATGAACCCCATGGAAGCAGACGGCCTGATCGAGAAGGTCGGCACATACCTGTCTGACGAGGATGTGGCACGGGTCAAGACGGCCTATGATTTCGCTGCCCGGGCTCACCACGGACAATTGCGCAAGACGGGAGAGCCGTATCTGGCGCATCCCCTCAACACGGCCCTGGCCCTCGTCGACTTTCAGCTTGACGCCGATACCATAGCTGCGGCCCTGTTGCACGATGTCACCGAAGACTGCGGAGTGCCGGCGGACGAGATCGAGGCGAGGTTCGGCCCGGAGGTGGCGAAACTGGTTGACGGCGTCACCAAGCTGAACAAGCTCTCACGAAGAACTCGAACAGGGGAGACGAAGTCCTCTGTCCAGGCTGAGAACCTCCGCAAGATGCTGCTGGCTACCGCCGAAGACCTGCGCGTTATCATCATAAAGCTGTCGGATAGACTGCATAACATGCGCACCCTGGGCGCTTTGCCTGCAGATAAGAGGCGCGCCATCGCTCGCGAGACCCTGGAGATATACGCTCCGCTGGCCCACCGCCTGGGGGTGGCACAGGTGAAGTGGCAACTGGAGGACCTTGCCTTTCGTTACCTGGAACCGAGGTCATACCACAAGGTTGCCCGGCTCGTGGCGGGTAAGCGGGACACCAGGGAACGCTTCATCGCCGAGATCAGCGAAAAGCTATCAAAGGAACTGGAAAAGGCAGGAGTAGAGGCCAGGGTGTCCGGTCGACCCAAGCATATCTACAGCATATACAGGAAGATGGCGAAGTATGACGCGCTGGGCAAGGAGTTCAGCGACATTCATGATCTCTCTGCTTTGAGAGTGCTGGTGAACTCGGTCTCGGACTGCTACAAGGCGCTCGGCGCAATCCACAGTCTCTGGCGTCCCGTTCCCGAGGAGTTCGACGATTTCATCGCCAATCCCAAGAGCAACGGGTATCAGGCCCTGCATACCACGGTTATGTGCGAGGGGACAACACCACTCGAGATACAGATCAGAACCCATGAGATGCATCGCGTCAACGAGTATGGGGTGGCTGCTCACTGGCTGTACAAGGAGGGCAGAGCAGGCAGGCAGGCCGCTGAGGAAACTGCCTGGTTACGACAGCTCGGCGAGTGGAGGGAGGAGCTAGAAGGAGAGGACTTCCTGGAATCTATCAAGACCGATGTTCTCGCGGAACGTGTCTTCGTCTATACCCCAAAAGGGGAGATCAAGGAACTGCCCAGAGGCGCCACCCCTCTCGATTTTGCCTTCCGGATCCATACAGACCTCGGCTTCAGATGCATCGGCGCCAAGGTTAACGGCAGGCTGGAACCGCTGAACTACGTTCTGAAGAATGGAGACGTGGTGGAAGTGATGGCCAGCAAGGGAGAGAGGGGCCCCAGCCTTGACTGGCTCAATCCTGAACTGGGCTATATCAAGACATCTCAGGCGCGCAGCAGGGTTCGCCAGTGGTTCAAGAGACAGGAACGTGGTCAATGCATCGAGACAGGAAGACAGATTTGGGACAAAGACCTCAAGAAACTGGTCGCCGGTTCGGCCACCATCGACGAAATCGCCCGTCTGCTCGACTATGACGATGGGGATGACCTCTTTGCTGCGCTGGGAAGCGGCAGCATCACCTCTTCTCAGGTGGCGCTCAGGCTCAGTGGAGACCTGGAGCCCGCCAGAGAGGGAGTCACAGTCGTAACTCCGCGCAAGGTCAGCCCTGCCAGCATCAACGTGCTGGGGGTGGGTGACCTGCTCACCCGCCTGGCCAACTGCTGTCATCCTCTTCCCGGGGACAAGATCATCGGATACACCACCCGGGGGCGGGGCATCACGGTACACCGCAAAGACTGTCCCAACATAGTCAACGAAGAGGACAGGGAGAGGTTGATCAAGGTCGACTGGGGAGAGGTGGCTCACGTCTACCCCGTCATGATCCAGGTCGGGGCCTGGGACAGAGTTGGCCTTGTCAGGGACATTAGTGCTATCATAGCGGAGGAGAGGGTGAACGTCACCGAGATGAAGGCTACCAATCACCTCGATGACAGCGTATCCCTCTACTTCACCCTCGAAGTGAAAAACGGCGTCCAGTTGAGTAGAATAATGTCCAGGATCTACTCCGTCTGGAACGTGGTAAGCGTGATGAGAAAGGGGGCATAAGTGGCAAACACTGATCTGAGTAACAGGGCAGCCAGGTCATCCAGGAGAAAACGTCTCCGCAACCGCCTGGTTCGCCGTAGCCTCAAGACCTATCTGGTCAAGGCCAGAAGCGCAGTCGCTGCCGGCAACGAATCGGCATACCAGAGAACGATGATTGCCGTAAGCAGCGTGGACAGGGCCGCGAGCAAGGGTGTAATCCACAAGAACAAGGCCGCGAGGCTCAAGTCCGCCCTGATGAGCAATCTGAACAGGGAACAGCAAGCGACCGGTTGACACCCTCTTGTAGGTTACTGCTATGCTAACCCAATTCCAGTCGGTAGGCCGGGCTCTCTTCACCCAGGGTCTGGTCTTCTCCCATGGAGGCAACCTCAGCATCAAGCTTGGCGAGCATCTGGTTATCACCCACCGCGGCAGCACACTCGGCTTCATCCAGGAAGGGGATCTGGTGGAGACCGGGATAAGCAAGAACAACCGGGTGACGCCCCTGGCATCCAAGGAACTCGAGATCCACCGCTGCATCTACAGGAACACGTCGGCATCCGCAGTGGTCCACGCGCACCCGCCATACGCTGTGGCCCTGTCGTTTACTGAGAGCGAGATCGTACCCTGCGATCTGGAAGGGCAGGTACTGCTATCGAGGGTCCCCGTTCTGGGCAGAGACGCAGTGGCCAGACTCGATGACCTCGCCGGGGAAATAGCCCGCCTCCTTCACGAGTACAGGGTCGTCCTGGTACGGGGCCACGGCACCTTCGCCGTTAGCCAGTTGCTGGAGGAAGCATACTACTACACGTCCGCGCTGGAGCAGAGTTGTCGGCTGCTCTACCTTCTCAAGACCATGGGCATGACACCCCGCTGATCACGGCTGATGATCGGCTTGTGCATCCTCCCGGCCCCCTCAGTCAGGCGAGAACACGTAGTACCAATCCGAATATCTGGCGTTCCTCCCCAGGATAACCTCCGAGTAGAGCCTCTGTAGTTGAGTGGTGATCCTGCCGATCTGGCCTGTGCCTACCGCACGGCGGTCGACTTCAAGCACGGGAGCCACATCGGACGCCGTACCCGTGAAGAAGCACTCGTCGGCCACGTAGAGTTCGCTCCTGTCTATCTGCCTCTCTATGGTACGCACACCCAGTTCGTCTGCCGCCAGCTTGATCACAGTATCCCTGGTGATGCCCATCAGGATGTTGTCGGATGACGGGGGAGTTATCAGCTCGCCCGCCATAACCAGGAATATGTTCTGCCCGGTGCCTTCGGAAACATGCCCGCTCTGGTTCAGCAGAATCGCCTCGTCGAAACCGTTCTCCATTGCCTCGGTCTTGGCCAGAGCACTGTTCACATAGAGTCCGCAGATCTTTCCCCGGGGAGGGATCATATTGTCGTCTACCCGGCACCATGATGAGACGCAGCAACGAACGCCCTTCTCCGTATCAAGATAGGTTGGGAAGGTGGCCACCACGGCCAGGAAATCGTCCTCAATGTCATGCAGACGTATGGCCAGGTTTGCCTCACTCTTGTAGGCGAGCGGACGAATATACACGTCTTCCCGATATTCGCTCTTTGCCAGGAGCTCCGTGGTCAGCCGGCACAGATCATCGATGGAGTAGGGGAGGCTTATCTTCAGTATCCGGCAGGAGTCGAGCATACGCTTATAGTGATCCTGGAGCCTGAAGAGGCAGAACCGCTTCTTCTCGTCATCCCAGTTACCGCGTATGCCATCGAAGCAGGCCGTACCATAGTGCAGGGCCTGCGTCAGGACACCGACCCTGGCCTCGTCTAACGGCATGAACTGCTTACGGAAAAACGCATAGGGCGGCATATTCCCTCCTTGTTATGTGTTAAGTCGTGAAGTCGATCCGAATTATACTTCTGCCTTCTGTCCAACACAAGCTCACATCCCCGCTTCTCCTGCCCCGGGCAACCGCCGGGCCAGAGAATCATTGCCGTTCAGATGCTCCCGGCCCACTCAACTGCGTTGACAAAGACCTGCAGGCCGTCTCCACGGTCAGGCACGGACTCCCTGTTCCATCTCGGGTGCTGCGTCCCGCGAACATGACGCTCAGGATGCGGCATCAGCCCGAAGATCCGTCCCGAGGCGTCACATATGCCCGCTGCGTTATCAACGGAACCATTCGGGTTATGCGGATACCCTGCCGAAATATCTCCTGCCTCATCGGCGTAGCGCAACGCCACGTTCAACGCTCCCGCCAATCCGGCTTCGGAGAACACTTTACCTTCCCCGTGTGCCACCGGCAGATACATGCTGCTTATACCCCTGGTAAACACGCAGGGGGTGGACGGGTCCACGTGAAGGTACACCCAGCGGCATTCAAACCTCGCGGAGTCATTGCCGGCCACGGTCAGCGACTGCCGGGTTGCATCCCCGTCCCGCTGCAGGATGCCCGCTTTCAGCAAAACCTGCAGTCCGTTGCAGATGCCCAGGATAAGCTTCCCATCGTCAACGAACCTCTCGATGTCCTCTCCCAGCCTTAGCCTGAGCTCATTGGCCAGAATCCTACCGGCCGAGATGTCATCACCGTAGGTGAACCCGCCCGGAATGGCCAGTATCTGGTGATCGGAGAGCACCTTCTCCCGACTCAGCAGTTCATTGACATGTGCGAACTCGACGGCCGAACCGGCCACCTCAAAGGCAAAGGCCGTCTCCATGTCGCAGTTGGTTCCCGGAGCCCGGAGTATCAGTGTTCTCACTTCCGACATAGTATCAGCCTTCTACCAGCGCAACGGCCTCTGCCATGCGTCCTTCAGCTCGGCAAGAGAAACAGAGGCCACCCTGTCTCCTGAGAGGCCGAATACCCGCAGTTTTTGGTCCTTCGTGACCCGCCCGATGACGGCGAAATCGATACCGGTCATCGCATCCTCGAACCCGGCCCTGTCTCGGTCCTTCACCTCTACCAGAAAGCGCGTGTTGGACTCGGAGAAAAGGACGAAGTCGTCCCGACTCATAGGTTCGCCCAGCGGAACCTGCTCCAGATGCAACTCCATCCCCAGCCCTCCGGCGAACGCCATCTCGGCGGCGGCTGCGCCTATCCCTCCCTCACTGCAATCATGACAGGCCGTGACCAGTCCCTCCCCCATGGCCCGGCTGAGCGCATTCATGAGCCGCTTCCCCGTCGCAGTGTCCACTCTGGGCACTCTATTGCCTGTGTATCCATGCAGGCCGTAGTAATGCGAGCCGCCCAGTTCGTTCCATGTCGTACCGACAACGTAGATGAGATCGCCCTCCTCTTTGCAGTCCATCGAGACGGCACCGGTTACGTCCTTCATCACCGACACCGCCGAGATGAGCAGAGTGTGCGGAATGCATATGCTGTGATCCCCGTACTCATACTCGTTGTACAGGCTGTCCTTGCCCGATATGAAGGGCGTCTCGTATCCGATTGCTATGTCGTGGCATCCCTGCGCCGCTCTGACCAGAGCGCCCAGCCTGTCGGGCTTCTCCGGATTGCCCCAGCAGAAGTTGTCCAGCAGAGCTACCCTTTCCAGGCTGCCGCCGACCGCGATGATCTGTCTCAGTGCCTCGTCTATGGCCGATGCCGCCATCCAGTAAGGGTCGATGTCGCCGTACCTCGGGTTGATGCCATTGGAGACGATCACGCCCATGTCCGAATCGAGCACCGGCCTGATGATCGCCGCATCGCCGGGACCATCGCTGCCCACTCCGACCAGCGGCTTCATGACGCTGCCGCCCTGCACTTCATGATCGTACTGGCGTATCACCCACTCCTTGGAGCAGACATTCCACGAGCCCAGTATTCGCATCAGGGCCTGTCCCAGGTCTGCAGGTTGCGAAAATTCGGGCTCTGGAAAGCGGGGCGGCTCCCCGACCGCCTCTCGCTCGATCTGGGGAATACCATCATGCAGGAATGCCATGTCGATGTCCCCGACCGGGTTGCCGTCGTAGAAAAGCTGCAGGCGCCGCTCGTCGGTGAACTCGCCGATGACCGTGGCCTCGACATCTCCGCCGCGACACACCGCAAGCAACTCCTCAACACTGTCCGGCGGCACCGCCAGCACCATCCTCTCCTGCGATTCGGACAGCCATATCTCCCTGTAGGAAAGCCCTGCATACTTGAGCGGCACCCTCTCAAGGTGGACTTTCACTCCTGTCTCGGCGGCCATCTCGCCCACCGCTGAGGACAGGCCTCCCCCGCCGCAATCCGTTATCCGCCGGTAGAGTCCCAGGTCCCGCGCCTTCAGCACGACATCGATGACCTTCTTCTCCGTAATCGGATTCCCGATCTGGACCGAACTAGCCGATACACTCTCGGACTCGGTGGTCAGTTCTGCCGACGCAAAGGTGACCCCGTGAATCCCATCGCGTCCCGTCCTGCCGCCCACAAGCACGACCAGGTCGCCCGGATCCTGCCGTCCCATCCCCGCCATGCCGACCGGCAGCACTCCCACCGTTCCGCAGAATACCAGCGGGTTCGCCACATATCGCTCATCGAATAGTATGGCTCCATTGAGCGTGGGAATGCCCAGCCGATTCGCATAGTCGGCCACGCCGGCACGAACGCCTCTGAATATCCGCCGGGGATGCAGAACCCCTTCAGGCAGCCTCTCGTAGGGGTAGTCGGGCGGGCCGAAGCAGAAGACATCGGTGTTCATGATCGGTTTCGCCCCCAGGCCCGTGCCCAGCACATCCCTGATCACGCCGCCTATGCCCGTAGCCGCCCCCCCGTAGGGCTCAAGCGCCGACGGGTGATTATGCGTCTCCACCTTGAAACAGACGGCATAGCGCCCGTCGAAGTCTATTACCCCTGAGTTGTCCTTGAAGACCGAAAGGCACCAGGGCTTGTTCAGTTCCCCTGTCGCCTTCACGATCGTACTCCTGAGCAGGTTGTCGATCGTCACCTGCCCGAGCCTGATCCTTCCCCGGAAGGTCTTGTGTACGCAGTGCTCGGACCAGGTCTGGGCCAGGGTTTCCAGTTCGACATCGGTGGGATTTCGATCCTGTCCCGCGAAGTAGTCCCTGATCTGCTTCATCTCTCTCAAGTTCAGCGACAGCCTGCTTCCTCCGATCTCCATGAGTTCGCTGTCGCCGGCATTCAGCAGATCCACCCTGTTAAGGGCGAACTCATATTGCGTCGACGGCACGGATGCCGCCTCAAACCCTGTAACCACATGCTGGATGACGGGGTTGACCAGCAGCCTGTCACAGATAGACTGAAAGGCGTCTTCGGAGAGATCTCCCTGCAGCAGGTACTTCCTGGCGGTCTTCACCGAGTTGACGGCGGTTATCCCCAGGTCGCGGATTCCCTTTTGAACGCTCTCCTCGACAGGGTCGATCACGCCCGGATTGTAGGCGACCTCGACAAGGCGATAGCCTTCAGGTGGGTGCCGTGTATCCGACACATCGCAGGAGTACCGATCAACCACCGGGTCTGCGAGCAGATCTTCACAGATCCGCCTCGCATCGTGCTCGCCGAGGTCTCCCTCGATAACATACACGTCGCTGACCCGCGCTGATTCCACGCCCGGTACGCCGAGGTCGAGGATGTCCTTCTGCAGAGCTTCGCCCCGCGGATCGCGGAAGCCATCCTTCACCGCGACTTCAACTCGATATGCTGGCATTCCCTATCGCTCCTGTCCTCCCTCCACACACCACAGGGCCCCCGGGTACACACCGGGTCTTGATGTTCTCACAATACCGGCAGGTACTTCTTCAGTTCGTAATCGGTCACATGACTGCGGTAGTTATCCCACTCGATTCTCTTGTTCTTGATGAAGGCCTCGAAGACGTGGCTGCCCAGGGCCTTGCGCACCAACGCGCTCTTCTCAGTCAGCATTACGGCCTCCAGAAGACTGGCCGGCAGTGTCCCGATCCCTCGCCTGCGTCTCTCCTCTTCCGTCATGTCGTATACGTTGTCTTCCACGGGATCGGGGGCCTCGTACCCCTTCTCTATCCCCTCGAGTCCAGCAGCCAGGATGACGCTGAACGCCAGGTACGGATTGCATGCCGGGTCCGGCGACCGCAACTCCACCCTGGTGGATTTCTCCCTTCCGCGACGGTACTCGGGGACCCGGACGAGGTCGGAGCGATTCTGCCTCGCCCAGGACACGTAGACCGGTGCTTCGTAGCCTGAGACGAGCCTCTTGTATGAGTTGACCCATTGATTGGTGACCGCGGTGATCTCCGGAGCATGCCTGAGAAGCCCGGCAACGAAGCACCTGGCGGTTCTGGACAAACAGTATTCATCGTCCTTGTCGAAGAAGACATTCCTGTCACCTTCGAACAGCGACTGGTGGACGTGCATGCCGCTGCCGTTCATCCCGAAGACCGGTTTCGGCATGAAGGTAGCGTACACTCCGTGCCGCTGAGCGACCTGCTTCACCACCAGCCGGTACGTCATCACGTTGTCGGCCATGGTCAACGCATCGGTGTACCTCATATCTATCTCGTGCTGGCTGAACGAGGCCTCGTGATGCGAGTACTCAACCGCTATGCCCATGTCCATGAGCATGAGAACCGTCTCCCTCCTCAGGTCAGAGGCGATATCCGAAGAGGTCATGTCGAAGTAGCCCCCGTCGTCCAGACCCAGCGTTCCTTTCGAGTCCTGAAAGTAGAAGTACTCCAGCTCCGGCCCCACGTGGAAGGTGTACCCCATGTCGGCCGCACGCTTCAGGTTCCTCTTCAGCACATACCTGGGGTCTCCCTCGAAGTGCCCGCCCCGGGGCTTGTATATGTCACAGAACATCCTGGCTACGGTGTTGTCATCTGTCGGTCGCCAGGGTAGCAGACACCATGTATGAGGATCGGGCATGGCCACCATGTCGCTTTCATCTATACGGGCGAACCCCTGGATAGAGGACCCGTCAAACCCCATACCATCCTCCATCGCCCCTTCGAGTTCCTCAACCGTAATGGCGAAGTTCTTCAGAAAGCCCAGGATGTCGGTGAACCACAGCCTGATGAACTTCACGTTATGCTCTCTGGCCATTCTCAGGACATGCTCTTTGGCTTCTTCTCTGTTTCTTGTATCGATCATAGTCTCCTTATCTACACGCGGCGGTCGTCGAGTTAGTACTGGCGCGGCACAAGGATGGGCATGGCGGCCGCTCTCTGCAGGCTACATTCTAGCACTCCGGCCCCCCCCGGCGTAGCTATGAAGTCTGCGGCTCCATATGATATTCTCCGCCGGTGTCGAGGTCCTGCATAAGTAGTGCAGTTCTACCGCTGCCGACAGGGAGCATGGTGTTTCGTTCCGGTTCATCCTACACACCACAGAGACGAGGGACCCAGGCAACGAGGGCCCTGGAAAACTGTGGCCTAACTCAGGGTGCTCCATGCTTCGAGGAAAGGAAGAGCCGTCTGACTATCTGCAGTTACCACACGGTAGGTTCGCTCGACGCCGTTCGACTTTGTGCACTCTTCTATGTACAATACCTCTGCAAATGGACGCCAGGAAGCCCTTTAAGCTGAGTGCCGTCTACTGGGGACTCCTTCTCTTCATAATCGCCCAGCTGGTGGTCATGGGTGTCGTGACCCGCGCAGACCCATTCCTCGACGAAAAAGACATACATGTGCCGACCCAGCCCCCGGTGCCCGTATCCTGGTGGCCGCGAGAGATAACAACGCCCGATGGAGATGTTATCGACGTGCCAGCCCACTCCTCGGTAGGACCGGTGCTGATCTACGTTCTTGCGGCATCAGCCGTGCTCGGGATCACACTGTCGCTAATACCGCTGACCGCCCTGCAGTTCTTCCTCAGGCTCGTATTCGCCATTTTGTTTGCCTGGGGTGCGTTCATGGCGATCGTCTTCCATCTCGCTCTTCCCCCGGCCATTGCCATCGCCGTGGCGATCGGAACCCTCTGGCTTGTCATGCCCCGCGTCTGGCTGCACAACCTCTCACTGATCCTTGCTGTAAGCAGCGTCGGGGCCGTCTTCGGCCGCTTCATCACGCCGTGGACCGCTATGGCCATCATCCTGGCGCTCGCCGTCTACGACCTCCTGGCGGTGCGGTTCAAGTTCATGCTCTGGATGGCCGACAGGCTTTCCCAGATCAACGCCCTACCGGCACTGATCATCCCCAAGAAGCTTCCGGGCTGGAACATGAACTTAAAGGGACGTGAAGGATCCATGGTGACAGCCAATCCCGAGGACCGGGAGTACTCCATACTGGGAGGCGGCGATATCGCCTTTCCCTGCCTGCTTACGTCCTCGGTCTACTTCGCCCAGGGACTGACACCCGGGATCACCATCGCGGCGCTGGGTGCCCTGGGGCTGGTCGCGGTCTACATAATCCAGGGCAGGTTCCTGAAGGGACGCCCGATGGCCGCTCTGCCTCCCATCGCCGCCGTCACGCTCATCGGGCTGCTGATTATCTCGTGAGGTGGCTGTTTATCTGCCGGCGTATCCGGTCGGCCGTCTCCCTGGCCACCCCGGCGAAATCCTCTCCCTTTGAGGCATAGAGAATCTGCCTCGACACGTTGAATATCGCCCTTTCTCCCCGGGCATCCACGCCATAGCGAACCGCCGAAGCCAGGTCTCCCCCCTGCGTGCCTATGCCGGGAATCAGCAGGCACATCTCGGGGCACATCGAGCGCACCTTCTTGAGTTCCTCAGGATAGGTGGCGCCGACCACCAGGCCGATGTTGCCATGCACATCCCATTCACCGGCCTTGCGGGCCACTATCTCGTACAGCGGCTGGCCGTCGGTGCGCAGGTCCTGGAAATCCCGGGCTCCCCTGTTCGACGTGCGGCACAGGATGAATACCCCCTTGTCCCGGTAGCCGACGAACGGCTCTATGGAGTCATGGCCGAGATAGGGACTCACGGTCGCCGCATCGAAGCCGAAGACCGAGAAGAGCGCCCTGGCATAGGCCTTCGCCGTGTTCGCTATGTCGCCCCGCTTGGCATCGGCGATCACCGGCACATCGCCCGGTATGTGCTTGACAGTCTCTTCCAGTATGGAAAGCCCTGCGCTGCCCAGGGCCTCGTAGAAAGCCAGATTGGGCTTGTAGGCACAGACCAGGTCACCCGTCGCCTCGATGATCGCCCTGTTGAACTGCACGACATCCCTGCCGGGCATGAGCTCGGGGTCGGGATCGAGCCCGATGCAGAGCAGGCTGCTGTTCTGCCGGCTCATGTTCAGCAGCTTGTCGATGAATCTCATTGGAGTGCGCAAATCATATCAGGAGACAGGCGCAAAACAAAGCTCGAGTCTCTTCCAAGGCAAGATGAGCGTGGAGGGGGTATCGATTTCCAGCACAAGGTGAGCCTGAGGTGATAATGGGGCATGCAGCTGATTATGAAGGACAGAGGATTGCAGACGCTCGATCAGGCAA
>SL_5KL_010_SEDDRAFT_10001448_pt1 | contig 14336 bp, 9 predicted proteins | sample SodLakKL_010_SED_FD_9118 | JGI IMG/M metagenome (IMG submission 9118)
CAGGCAGCTGTGGAATTAATTGAAGGCCTGGGAGGTAAGGTAGTTGGCATAGGTTTTCTAATCGAGCTGGCTGCCCTCAATGGCCGATCCGACCTTGAAGGCTATGATGTCTACTCTATTCTGGAAGAATAGTTTGCAAGAACAGTCTGGAAAAGCAGTTTTATCCTGGAGCTGGATTAAGTTTTTGCTTTATTCTCCAGGATTTTAAGCACTTCCGAAACCTTAAGCACTTCTGGAACCTTAAGCACTTCCAGGATTTTAAGCACTTCCGGAACCTTAAGCACTTCCGGGATCTCAAGCACTTCTGGAACCTTATACATTTCCGGGACTTTAAGCACTTCTGGAACCTTAAGCATTTCTTGAATCTTAAGTATGTCCGGAACTTTCAAGCACTTCTGGAACCTTATACACTTCCAGGATTTTAAACACTTCCGGGACTTTAAGCACTTCTGGAACCTTATACATTTCCGGGACTTTAAGCACTTCTGGAAACTTATACATTTCCGGGACTTTAAGCACTTCTGGAAACTTAAGTATTTCTTGAATCTTAAGTACGTCCGGAACTTTCAAGCACCATTGAAGGCCATGTTTATTTATTATTTATCACTGGCATTATAACTGCCTGTAAAGAATTTGATAGCCATTCTGTCCCGGTTTCTGGATTTTCTTCCTATTTTTAGCTGAAGATTCTCGACCCGGAGCGTTAGGAGTATTTTTATGGATATCAACAAGATTTTCAAAAAAATCAAAACCTATATAACTGACCCTGATTTGAGTGAGATAAAGCGAGCTTATGAAGTTTGTCAGCAGGCTCATCAGGGTCAATATCGTATTTCCGGGGAGCCCTATGTCGAGCACCCTCTGGGAGTGGCCTATATTCTGGCTGAGCTGGAACTGGATCTCACCACAATCACCGGTGCCCTGCTTCACGATGTTCTGGAGGATTCTAAAATAACCAGAGAAGATATTGTGGAGGAGTTTGGCGAGGAAATTGCTCTCCTGGTTGATGGGGTTACCAAACTGACCCGGATCGAGTTCAAGACCAAGGAAGAGCAGCAGGCAGAAAGTCTGCGTAAGATGTTCCTGGCCATGGCCGATGACATCAGGGTGGTCCTGATAAAGCTGGCTGACCGGCTGCATAACATGAGGACCCTCGGTTATATGAGCCGGGAAAAGCAGCTGGAAAAAGCTCAGGAAACGCTGGATATCTATGCTCCCCTGGCTCACCGGCTGGGAATGTCTCGCCTTAAATGGGAGCTTGAAGATCTCTGCTTTCGCTACCTCAAGCCTGAGATGTATTATGAGGTTTCCCGAAAAATAGCAGCCAATCGCAAGGAGAGAGAGGAGCATATTCAGGAGGCTATTAACAAAATTTGCAGTCATCTGGAGAAGGAAAANATAAAGGCTGATATCTCCGGACGGCCCAAACATCTTTACAGCATTTATCAGAAGATGGAAAGGAAAGAAGTGGATTTTAACGAGGTCTATGATCTGACGGCCGTCAGAGTGCTGGTCGATTCAGTTCGAGAATGCTATGAAGTTTTAGGTGTCATTCACGAAATCTGGAAACCGATGCCGGGCCGCTTCAAGGATTATATCGCCATGCCAAAATCCAACATGTACCAGTCCCTTCACACCACGGTAATCGGACCCAACGGCGATCCCCTTGAGGTGCAGATCCGGACCCGGGAGATGCACCGGACTGCTGAGTATGGTATCGCTGCTCACTGGAAATATAAGGAGGGCAAAAAGGGGGAAGATGAATTTGAGGAGAAGCTCTCCTGGCTTCGTCAGCTACTGGAATGGCAGAAGGACCTGCAGGAACCTCATGAGTTTATTGAAACATTAAAGATTGATCTTTTCGAAGACGAAGTCTTTGTTTTCACCCCCAAGGGCGATGTCATATCTCTACCCCGGGGCGGGACCCCGGTAGATTTTGCCTATAACATCCATACCGAGGTCGGTCACAACTGTGTCGGTGCCAAGGTTAACGGCAAGATAGTCCCTCTGGAATACAGCCTTGATAACGGCGATATTGTGGAAATTCTGACCTCCAATAATTCCACCGGTCCGACCCGGGACTGGTTGAAATTCGTGAAAACCTCCCGGGCTAAAAGCAAGATCAAGCGCTGGTTCAAACAGCAGCAGAAGGAGAAGATTGTGGCCAGCGGCAAAAAATCTCTTTTTCAGGCTCTGGAAAAGGATGAGATTAATTTACCCAAGGAGGATAAACAAAAAGTACTGCAGAAGGCAGCCAAAGAGCTGAACTATTCTGATCTGGAGTCACTTTATGCCGCCATAGGTTATGATCAGCTGACCACCCGCCAGGTAATTAACAAGATACCGGAGGAGTATAAGAAGCAGGTTGAGATTCAGGATCTCATCAGCAAACCCCGGAAAAAGTCCACTGACCGCGGGGTTAAGGTTAAGGGCATGGACGATATCCTGGTCCGTCTGGCTCAGTGCTGCAATCCGGTACCCGGCGATGATATTATCGGATATATCACCAGAGGTCGGGGAGTTTCTGTTCACCGCTCAGACTGCCCTAACCTGAAGGGCTTAAGCAAAGATAGATTTATCGAGGTCAGCTGGAGCGGCACCCGCACCGGTTCCTATCAGGTTGAGCTCACCATCAGGGCGGTTAACAAATCAGCTCTGCTCAATGAAATTACCGGTCTGATTTCCAAGGAGAAGATCGAACTCCATTCTGTTATGGCCAACACCGATAAATACAATCAGGCCTATATTAAACTGGCAGTCGAGCTGAGCAGCCTGGAACACATGCGGGATCTGATTAAAAAGATAGAAAATGTCTCGGGAGTTCTGTCGGTCAGCCGCTCCCGTCCCAGCTAACTCAACGGGCTATCGGCATTGATTACTTCTTAAGCTAGGTTTAATTTCTGCTGAAAGCTATTCGCTGGTTTCACTGCAGAAAGTAATATTTCAGCAAATATTTTTATCAGAATCATTTCTATGACAGAGATCACAATAACCATGAAATTTAAAAAAGACTTAATGCAGCACAATCATCTGCTGCTGAAATTATTCATTACAAACACTTTATTCATTACAAACACTTTATTCATTACAAACACTTTATTCATTACAAACACTTACAAACACTTAAAATATCCCTAAATAAAATACCCTTAATAATATATCATTAATAATATGGTTCTGCTGCAAAAAGTCATTTTACTGGCAATTTGATTGACGGAATGACTGATGTGACGGGGATTATAATTTCGAAATTTTAGTGATATCGACTTTATGCAGTGCAATCATAATATATCATTAATAAAATGTCATTAATAAAATGTCATTAATAAAATGTCACTGACAAAATATCGCTAATAATGTTGCTTGAGACACTCGCAGTATTGATATCATCATGTCATTTATAATTAGCAGGAGGAGATAGAGGATGCGGGCAGTTGTTCAGCGAGTAAGGGAAGCTAAAGTTCTGGTGGACGATGAGGTAATAGGTGCCATTGATTCTGGCCTCTGCGTTTTTCTGGGAGTAGGAGAGGGGGACAGCCGGGATGATGCTGATTATCTGGCTGATAAAATTGCAAACCTCAGAATTTTTGCTGATGAGGATGGTAAGATGAATCTTTCAGCCCTGGACCTGGATAAAGAACTTTTGATAGTATCACAGTTCACCCTATATGGAGACTGCCGTCAGGGACGTCGTCCCGGCTATGGTCAGGCTGCCTCTCCTCAGCAGGCTGAGGAACTTTATCAATATTTTCTAAAGAAGCTCGAAGAATACAATCTACCACTGGCCAGCGGAGAATTCAAGGCAATGATGGATGTAGATCTGATAAATGACGGCCCGGTAACCCTGCTTTTGGACAGCCAGAAAAACTTTTGAAAATTTGTTCTAAGTTGAATCTCTAGCTCCCTCGAAAAGTGAAGTTTTCTGAAACACTGCCTGTGTTTTTTCTGTCCGTCACTCATATTTTTTTTTATTAAGCAGAATCGCCGGGGAGAAATTTTGCAAAAGCAGCCAGATATCTGGTTTACGTGCCAGAACCTTTGTGTGCTGTGTCTATCTTCTGTGAATATTCTGATAATATATGTTTAAAAAAATTGTCTCTTTATATCAGTTATTTATATCAGTTATATCTGTCTTCTACTTTTAAAATCTGGCCAGCTTTCAGTAAAATTTAAAAACCCCATTCCTTAGTCTCTGCTTTTATATATAAGAGCATAGATGAGCATAGATGAGCATAAATGAGCATAAAGGATCATAGAGGATCATAGATGATAATAAAGGATCATAGAGGAGCATAGAGGATCATAGAGGAGCAAAAAGGAGCAGAAAAAATCTTAACTGCATCCTATCAACAGGCAGACGAAAAACCATATTTTCTCCTAGGAAAAATAATCTGCGGAATATTAGTTTAAACAAATAATTTTGAGGTATTGACCAATATTGAGGTGATCTATATTAAAGTAATCACTATCAAAACCGGCAGAAACGCAACCAACTGTTATCTGGTAATCAGTTCAGGAGAAGCCCTGGTTATTGATCCCGGCTCAAAGAGTGAGATCGCTAAAATAAAAAGCAGAATTGAGGCTGAAGAAGCTGTTTTAAAATATGTTGTTAATACCCACAGCCATTATGACCATATCGGAGGTAATAAGTCCCTGCTGAGCGGATCCTCGGCTGAACTGCTGGCCCATCCCTCAGCTGCTGATAACCTGACAGATCCCAGAAAAAACCTGTCGGTCTTTATGGGAGCAGAATACAGCAGTCCCGAGCCTGACCGGGGTCTTGAAGCCGGAGCGATTCTAAAACTGTCTGAGGAGATCTTTGAAATCTATCACATTCCCGGACACTCACCTGATAGCCTGGCACTTTATTCTCCCTCGGAAAATCTACTCTTTGCAGGAGATCTGATCTTCAGCAATGGTATTGGTCGCACCGATCTTCCTGGAGGAGATCAGCAGCAGTTAAAGAAATCTGTCGAACTTTTACTGCGGGAACTGCCGCTGGAAACTCGGGTTTATCCCGGCCATGGAGAGCCGACAACTTTAAAAAATTTCAAAGAACAGATTTATCCCGTTTTTTTGGGCTGATCTTTTCAGGATAAAACACAACAGCAGAAACAGTTGTAGAAAAAGCTGAATATAATTGACAATTGCCGGACTCTAAGGTAAAATAAAAATGCCAATTGTAAGCTGTTTAGGATTTTTTCTGGAATGAAATTTGGAACTAAATCTTGAGCTAAAACTTGGAACAAAAATCTAAATTAAATCTTGATCTAAATATGGAGCTTATATTTATGGTTCAGCTGCAAAAAGTAATTTTACTGGCTATATGATCTTCAAGGTACTTGATATGAAGGAGATTATAATTTATAATTTTTGATGATATTGACTTTATGCAGTGCAATCATTTATAAAGTTTGTAAGAAGACTCAAATCTTAATCCTGTTACTTTAATACTGTTACTTTAATAATGTTACTTTTATTATAATAATTTACTCCGGCAAAAAGATTTATGATTATAGAGTTTCTGCCTAAGGGAGGTTAATTTAAGGTATGTTTAATGAACTCAGGAATTATAGTAGATTTATAGTTTATCTTGTGGTTGTAGCCTTTGTTATTACCGGTGGTTTTATGGGTTACGGAGCCCTCTTTGGAGGGGATACCGGCGGTCAGCCGGAAGGTCCGGCAGATATTGAGGATGCCATAGTGGTGGTTAACGGGGAAGAGATCCCTCGCCAGCAGTACCTCAATATCCTGGACAATTATCGTCAGCAGACCGCCAATTTTACCCGCTCTCAGATGCTGCCCTTCCGACTCAGCATACTGGAATCTTTAATTGAGGAAAATCTCTTAATTCAGGAAGCCCGGGAACGGGAAATCAGTCCGGAGGTCTCTGAAGTTGAAATTGAAGAATTTCTTCAGGAAATCCTGGAGCAGAATCAGATGGAGATGGAAGAACTGGAACAGATTATGGAGATGCAGGGCATGACCATGGAGGATCTGCGGCAGAGTCTGCGCTACTCTCTGGAACAGCAGGCCATGGTAGAGAAGACTGTAGAAGATATTCAGGGTGAGATTAGCGTCTCTGATGAAGAGATAGAGGAGAAGTTTGCCGAACAGTATCAGGATGAAGAACTGGATGAAGAGGAAGCCGAGGAAGCCCGTCAGGATATTGAAGACCAGTTAAGAGATGAGAAGAAACAGCAGGCCTTTGATGACTGGCTGGCTGACAAAAAGGCCACAGCCGAGATAGAGATCAGGGATACCGGTCTGCAGGCTTTAAAATACCTGCAAGATGGCCGTTACAGTGAGGCCCGGGAACAGTTCTACAGTGCTCTGCAATACAGCAGCGATACCGCTCTCTATATCTTTCTGGCTGAAGCCTATCAGGAGGAAGAGATGTATGCTGAAGCCGAAGAGGTCCTGCTTGACGCTCTGGAAGGGGATCCGGAAAACTGGGAACTTGCCTATAAACTGGGAGAGCATTACCGCCTGGTTGGAGAAGAAGAGCTGGCCCTGGAGCAGTACGACGCAGCTTCAGAGTATGCCGGACGGAATTTGATGGCCCGCTACCAGCTTAATATGGCCTTCAGTCAGCTGGAAGCAGAGGACCGGGCTGCTGAAGAGATGGAGAAGTTTGTCGACATCCAGCAGCAGTATCAGGATGTTGGTGCTGAAGGTATGGCACCGATGCCTGAGGGTGAAGAGCTGGATGAAGAGGAGCTTGAGGAACTGGAGGAACTGGAGCCAGAAGAAGAGCTGGAAGAGGAACTTGATGAGGAGCTGGAAGGAGATCCCCTGGAAACCGAACCGCTGGAATAGAAGCGGATTTCCAGTCTTTAGCAGCCATTAAAAGAACTATAAACTGGATATATCAGAATCGGAATAGGTGATAAATTTATGACAATCAAAGCACCGCGGGGGACAAATGATATTTTGCCCCCCGCTTCTTTTAAATGGAATTATATTGAAGAGCGGGCCCGGGAGATCTGTCAGCGCTACAATTACCAGGAGATCAGAACCCCGATTTTTGAACATACCGAACTCTTTGCCCGGGGAATTGGCGAGGCCACCGACATAGTCCAGAAGGAAATGTATACCTTCACCGACAAAGGCGGTAGAAGCATCACCCTGAGACCGGAGGGTACCGCCCCGGTGGTCCGGGCCTTTTTAGAACATAAACTCTACGGTGAGGCCTTACCTAAAAAATTTTTTTATTTTGGACCAATGTTCCGCTACGAAAGACCTCAGGCCGGACGCTACCGCCAGTTCCATCAGTTTGGCGTTGAAGTTATCGGCAGCGATGCTCCCGATGTTGATGTCGAAATAATCATGCTGGGAATCGACTTCATCGAAGAATTTGGTTTCCAGGACTATTATGTAGAAATTAACAGCATCGGCTGCCCCGAGTGCCGTCCGCCCTATCTGGAAAAACTAAAGGAATATTTATCCGGCAAAGAGGACCTCTGCGAAAACTGCCAGGAGAGACTGAAAACCAACCCTCTAAGGGTGCTGGACTGCAAAAGTCCGGTCTGTCAGGAAATTGTCAGCGAAGCCCCGACGATAACCGAACATCTCTGTCCCGCCTGCCAGGAAAACTTCAGCCAGGTCAAGCAGGGGCTGGAAAAACTCAACCTGGATTTCAGAGAAGTACCCACCCTGGTCCGGGGGCTGGATTACTATACCAATACCGTCTTTGAGGTCAAGTCCGATGAACTGGGAGCCCAGGATGCCATCTTTTCGGGAGGCAGATACAACGGCCTTCTGGAAGAGATCGGAGACCGCGACATTCCCGCCACCGGTTTTGCCCTGGGGCTGGAAAGGCTGGAGATTCTTATAGAAGAGGAAGCCCGGGAGTTCAGCGATGATCTTGATATCTACATCACCACCATCGGAGAGGAAGCCGAAAGAGAATCTCTTAAAATCCTCCACCGCCTGAGACAGGCCGGCTACTCAGCCGACCGGGACTACGGCGGCCGCAGCGTCGGCAGCCAGATGAAGGATGCCGACCGCAAAAACAGCCGCCACTGCCTGATTATCGGCAGCGAAGAACTAAAGGCCGGCGAGGTAACCCTCCGCGACATGAAAAGCGGAGAGGAAGAGGCAGTCCCCCTGGATGGCATACTCGAGCATTTGAGCGGGATATTTAAAAACAGTTAGGGCGATAAATGGCCGGTACCGGGTTCCATGACAAATATCGACACAATTATGGCCCGACCTTTGAAAGGTATCTTTACAGTTTTATCAATTAGCAGAAACAAAATAACAAAATAATTTAATCTGCCCATTACACCGTTTATATTTTTTTTCTGAATATATTTTTTGCAATATATACAAACATGTAAACCATTTTATAAATCAGCATAAGAATAAAAAAATCAATTAAAAAATCAATTAAAAAATCAATTAAAAATTCAATTAAAACAGTAATGGCAAAAGCATTATTCTGTACCGGGAGACTATCTATTTTTTAGGCGCTACCTCCCGGTACAGTTATTATTTTAGTTTTTATTTTATATATTTTATATTTTACTTTATAAATATGCTGTGCTTTTTCAGCTGTTGTTGACTTGCCGGGAGGCATAAGGGTTTATCAAGAAAAATTACAGGATTAAAATAAAACATGTTCGATATCCCGTTATTTATCGAATATATGTCCATTTACATCACTTACATAATAATCTTAAAAATGAACTTAATATGAGTTCAAGTTTTAAAATAACTTCAGGATGACTTCAAAATGACCTCTAGAATCAAATTTACCTTGAAAATTTGCAGAAAAATTTTCATCTATTGTTGTGTCCCAGAGGGGCATGGCGGTTTATCTACAGATGAACTTAAAATAACTTCAAGAATTTATTATAATCTCAAGATGACCACAAAGATTTAAGATAGCCTTAAGCTTCAAGATGATTCCAAGAATACAAAATCAAGTAAATCCAGCAGTTCTGCAGCGTTCCAGCAATAAAACAGTAAACCGGGAGAGCAAACAGCAGCAGAGCTTGGAAAATCAAATTATTTAACCTGAAGAGCATGATAAGGAGAGTGCGATAATGAATTTGTCAAATCAAAGCAAACTAACAAGAAGCCACATTTGCAGTCAACTTGACAGTGAAATGATAGGAGAAGAGACAGTGGTAGCCGGCTGGGTGCAGCGAACCCGAGACCATGGCGGTCTGCTCTTTGTCGACCTCCGGGACAGATCCGGTCTGGTACAGCTTGTTTTCTCAGAAAAAATTTCAGCAGAGGCACTCACGCTGGCTGAAAAACTGGGCCAGGAAGATGTCATTGCCGTCCGGGGTCTGATCAGAAAGAGACCTGAGGAAAATATTAACCGGGAGATTCCCACCGGGGAGATTGAAATAACGGGAGAGGAAATGGAGCTTATTTCCCCTTCAGAAACACCGCCCTTTTTAATTGAAGACAATGTCAATGCTGGAGAGGACCTGCGGCTGGAATACCGCTATCTAGATCTCCGCCGACCCGAGATGCTGGAAATTATCAAAACCAAACACCAGGCTATGCAAACCATCAGGAGATTTCTCAGCCAGCGGGATTACTGGGAGGTAGAAACCCCGATTCTGACCCGAAGCACACCGGAGGGAGCCCGGGATTACCTGGTTCCCAGCCGTCTCCATCGGGGAAAATTTTATGCCCTACCCCAGTCCCCCCAGCTCTTTAAACAGGTTCTAATGGCCTCGGGCATTGAGAAATATTTCCAGATAGCTCGCTGTTTCCGGGATGAGGATCTCCGGGCCAACCGCCAGCCAGAATTTACCCAGATAGATATCGAGGTCTCCTTCATCGATCTGGAGAAATTCCAAAGAGAAATGGAAGAGCTGATGAGGGAAATCTTTGCCCTGAAAGGCATTTCGCTGCCCCTGGAAGTTCCTCGCTTGAGTTACCGGGAAGCCCTGGATCGCTTTGGTTCTGACAGTCCCGACACCAGATTTGGCCTGGAAATTAATGATCTGTCCGCCATCTTCGCCGAGAGTGAATTCCGTGTCTTTAGCGGAACCATTTCCTCTGGCGGTACCGTCAGGAGCATAAGAGTTCCAGGTGGTGCTGAATTCAGCAGGAGTCAGCTCGACAGATTGGAGGATAAAGTTAAAGAGCACGGTGCTAAGGGTCTGGCCTGGCTGGTCTTCAGCGAAGAAGAAGTCAGCTCACCCATCGCCAAATTTCTCAGCCAGGAGGAAATTCAGCAGCTCAGAGAGGAACTCAATATATCAGCAGGTGATCTGCTTTTGATAGTAGCAGCAGATTATAAAACAGCAGTAACCTCCCTGGGCCAGCTCCGCCTGGAACTGGGCCGCCAGCTGGATTTAATTCCTGAAGAAAGCTATGATCTCCTCTGGGTGGAGGATTTCCCCCTCTTTACCTATAACGAGGAGGAAGAACGTTTTGAAGCCGAGCATCATCCCTTTACTGCTCCGCTCCCTGAAGATATTGACCTTTTGGAGGAAAACCCTGCAGAGGCCCGGGCAGCTGCCTATGATCTGGTTTTAAATGGAGAAGAAATCGGCGGCGGCAGCATAAGAATCAATAACAGGGATCTGCAGAGCAGGATATTTTCCCTGCTGAATATGTCAGAGGAGGAAGCTGAAGAAAAATTTGGTTTTCTGCTCAGAGCCTTTAACTATGGCACCCCACCTCATGGTGGGATAGCCTTCGGTCTGGATCGAATCATTATGCTGCTGACCGGGAGAAAGTCAGTCCGGGATGTCATCGCCTTTCCCAAAACCCAGAGGGCTACATCTCCTATGACAAAAGCTCCCGGAACGGTAAGCCCGGAGCAGCTCAAAGAATTAAACCTGAAAACAATTCCTCCAGAAGAAGAATAGCCAGCAGCCCTATTTCCCTTTACGGTCATTGATGCTGCTGATCAGAAAAGCCTGAAACTCACCAGAGAGCTCCTTTGAAACTCCCGGGAGAATCCAGCAATTGCTGGCAAAATCCCAGGAGGTTTATCAATTAATGCCAGCTCAACACCAGGAGGCATACATAAATAATGCCAGCTCAAGAAAAGGAAAGGGAAATTAAAAATCTACTGGAGCAGCAGCGCAATTTTTTTAAGCAGGGCGGAACCAGAGAATTTTCCCGGCGAAAGGAATTTCTCCTTCGTTTAAAACAGGGACTAAAGGAGAAAGAAGAGGATATAATTGCAGCCCTCAAAAGAGATCTCGGCAAACACCCCGTGGAAAGCTATGCCGCCGAACTGGGAATAATCAAGCATGAAATTGATTATGTTTTAAAACACCTCAAAAAATGGATGAAGCCCAGAAAGAGGAGACTCTCTCTTTTACACTTCTGGTCCCGGGGTGCCGTTCACCCTGAGCCCTATGGCAATGTTCTTATCATCTCCCCCTGGAATTACCCCCTGCAGCTGGCTCTTCTGCCCCTGGTCGATGCTCTGGCAGCAGGAAACTGCGCTCTCCTTAAGCCCTCCGAACATTCTCCCGCAACCTCCCGGGTGATTGAAGAGATTATTTCTGAACATCTTCCATCTGAACTCGCAGCAGCTGTCCAGGGAGAAAAGGAAACCGGCCAGTTTCTCCTGAAGCAGCAGTATGACTTTATTTTCTTCACCGGCAGCCGCCAGGTAGGCAAAATTGTAATGAAGCAGGCAGCTGAAAATCTGACCCCGGTAAGTCTTGAACTGGGAGGCAAATGCCCCTGTCTGGTAGCTGAAACGGCCAAGCTGGAAATGGCTGCCAGGCGGATAATCTGGGGAAAACTTATCAATGCCGGCCAGACCTGCGTCGCTCCCGATTATGTCCTGATTTACCGCCAGCAGAAGGAGGCTTTCCTGGAAAAGTCCCGTCAGGCAGCCAGAAACTTTTATGGCAGCAATCCGGCAGAAAGTCCGGATTACGGCAGGATAATTAATGAAAATCATTTCCAGAGAATCAAAAATTACCTGGATAACACCGAAGGCCGAATTGTCCTGGGCGGCGAGACAGATCGGGAAAATCTATACATAGCTCCAACCATCATCGATGAGGTAACACCTGACGATGCCCTGATGCAGGAGGAAATTTTTGGCCCCCTGCTGCCTGTTCTGGAATATGAGGACATCTCTCAGGCCCGAGAGATAATTGAGAGTTTCCCGACCCCTCTTTCTTTTTATCTCTTTACCCGTAACAGCCAGCTTAAAAAAGAGCTGATTCAGGATATTCCCTTTGGAAGCGGCTGCATAAATGATACTATGATCCAGGCCTCTACCCCCCGCTTTCCCTTTAGCGGTAAAGGAGAAAGTGGAATGGGTGCCTATCATGGCCAGGCCGGCTTTAATCTTTTCAGCCACCAAAAAACAGTAATTGAAAAAACCGATCTTTTTGATATCAAGCTTAGATATCCCCCCTATAAAGGCAAATTAAAGTTTCTCAAACGCCTCTTTCGCTGGTTTTAATTTTTCATGAATAATATTGCATATTTTGACTGTAATATGATAAAATTGGAATATCAGGTTTGAGCTCAGGGACGCTCTGCCCCTGACAGGCAGCAGACCAAATGGTCCGGGCAAATAATCAAGGGCAAGTGATAATATCAGAAAATCTATGAAAGAACCTGTCTAGTTAGGGGGATTTATAAATGAAAAAAGATAAAGCTCTTGTAATTGGCGGGGGACTGGGAGGCATGTCGGCAGCTATTTCCCTGGCAGCTAAGGGCTACCGGGTGGAAATATTTGAAAAGAATGAACATCTGGGAGGCAAATTGAATCGCAAAGAACTGGAGGGGTTCGAGTTTGACCTTGGACCTTCGATACTGACCATGCCCCAGATCTTTGCCAGGCTTTTTCAGCAGCATGACCGGAAAATGGAAGATTATCTAAAAATAGAAAGACTTAAGCGGGAATGGAGGTGCTTTTTTGAAGACGGCACCAAAATTGACCTCTATGCCGACCCGGAGAAGTTGTTTGCCAGCAATGAAGCGGTTTCCCTCCGGGACAGGAGAGAGGTAGAGGAATACCTCGACTACTGTCAGAGACTAGGCAGGATGGTTGAAGAGGGCTACTTCAAGGAAGGTCTGGATACCCTCTGGCAGATATTCAAGCATCATGGTATGATAAAATTTCTTCGCGGTTTTGACTATTTTTCCACCATGGCAGAGGGAGTTGAGTCCCGTCTCAGCAGCAAATATCTCCAGCACATCTTCAATTTTTTTATCAAGTATGTCGGCTCTTCACCCTACCGGGCCCCGGCCGTGTTAAACCTGCTCCCCTATATTCAGTTCGAGTATGGACTCTGGTATGTTCCTGGAGGTCTTTATAATCTTTCCCTGGGCCTGCAGCGGTTAATTTCCGAGCTGGATATTGAGGTTTTCACCGGCACTGAGGTTGTGAAAATTAAAGCCGAGGGAGATAAGGTTGCCGGACTTCTGCTGGAAAATGGAGATTTCAGATCAGGAGATCTGGTAATTTCCAACATGGAGGTCATTCCTGCTTTAAGAGAACTGCTTTCCGAATCAGAGATGGCAGATAGCTACGAGCAAAAGTTTGAACCGGCCTGCTCCGGTTATGTCCTCCATCTCGGCCTGGACCGGGAGTACAGTTTCCTCGATCATCATAATTTTTTCTTCTCCCGCAATCCTAAAGGGCACTTCCACTCAGTCTTTGAAGACTATCAGCTTCCGGAAGATCCCACTATTTATCTGGTAGCAACCACCCGCAGCGATTCAGCTCAGGCTCCGCCGGGATGTGAAAATATCAAAATTCTTCCCCACATACCCAATCTTCAGCATAATTCTTTCACCGCAGCAGACTATCAGCAGCTACGGCAGAATGTTCTAACCAAGCTGGAGCGGATGGGTTTTACAGATTTAAGAGAACACATCCTGGTTGAAGATGAATGGCTTCCTCAGGATATCAGAGACAGCTATTATTCCAACCGGGGAGCAATCTATGGAGTTGTCAGTGATCGCAGAAAAAATAAAGGTCTGAAGGCGCCCAAGAAAAGCGAATTATATCACAATCTCTATTTTGTAGGAGGCAGCGTCAATCCTGGAGCCGGAATGCCGATGGTTGTACTTTCTGGTCAGCAGGTAGCAGAGATGGTAACCAGATGAGAAACACAGGTCAAGCTCAGCAATAAATCTTATTAGGCCAAAAATAGAATCAAATTAGCCCGGCATAGAACCTAACATGCTGAGAAATAAACCTAATTTGCTCAGAGAAATAAACCTAATTTGCTCAGAAAAAAATAAAAAATTTTATTTAGAGCTTGATAGATGATTGCACTGCATAAAATCGATATCACTAAAATTTCGAAATTATAATCCCCGTCACATCAGTCATACCGTCAATCAAATTGCCAGTAAAATGACTTTTTGCAGCAGAA
>SL_5KL_010_SEDDRAFT_10001449_pt1 | contig 14311 bp, 12 predicted proteins | sample SodLakKL_010_SED_FD_9118 | JGI IMG/M metagenome (IMG submission 9118)
TCGGCCTTGTCCTGGTCAAGGTCCAGGATCACCAACCGCACCCCTCTCCCGCACAAGCCTTCGGCAATCGTGGAACACAATAACCCTCCACCTCCGGTCACAACCACTACTCCGCCGCGGAGTTCAGACATGCCGTCTCACCCCCAGGGTATCCAGATGCCTTCCCAAATGGCACGAAAGTGCCAGATGATGGTCATCTTCCCTTGTCTCAAGCATCTCGCGCAGCTCGTTTCCGAGCGAACTCCGAAGCACGGAACCGAAGGCAACATGAAGTACCTGGCGTCCCTCATCCTGCGAAAGGAGCTGCATCAGCTCATCATCTGCAATACCATCTGGATTAGGGATCTTCGTCATATCAGTGGACAGATGGTAGGTTGCCCGTTCCTCGGCGAACTGCCCTAGCGAATGCCTGGCGATCCTTTTGAACAGGCTGGGAGCCTCGCGGACTGCCACCTCGAGGGCGACCAAGTAGCTCGTACCTGCTGTCTTGACGTGCCACAGGCCGTCCGTCTCCTCTGCTAATAGTCGATATATGCTGAACTTATCCGACCCCGAATGGAGACTCAACCGGTACGGACCGAATGCCCTAGCGATCGTCGCGTGTGCATGGAGTTCCTGCCGGAATTCGTTGAGATCACCGTACCAATCGATCGCCTTCTCCATTGCCCCAGGCAACCGAGGCGCCAGGCTAGCCAATTCCACGTTCTGCCTTCCTAGCTCGAAGGCGATGAACAAGTGCTCGACAAGACTCGTTGGGCTGTCCGTCTCATCAACGGAAAGCTCAAAATCAAAACCATCGCTACAACGATCGGCAAGCGCACGGTACATGTCCACAGCGAACCGGACAGCATCGCCGTACTTCACTGCCGCCCGGGCCAGCTCCTCCTCCGTGAATCGAATAGCGCCCAGCCCAGCAATCACGCTCTCCCTATGCGCGTATTCTCGGAGCAGTCGCTCTGCTTCTGGCAACTCGCGGAACCTCTCGGCCACTGCAGTCGTACCAAGGTCCTTCACCGGCATAAGGTGTTCCGAAGGATCGCAGGTGAAGAACGTGTAGCCGAGTTCAGCCGCGCGCACAGCATCTTCGATTGTCTTGAGGTGATCAGCATCAGCGCCAAAACCATCTCTGTAGCCCTCTTGCAATGCTCCGTAAACCGCCTGAGCGAGGACATCCTGGAAGGTTCGCCCCGTGCGAGCGTTCTCCCGGACGGATTGCTGCGCCAGAATGGGAAACACGTCGGCGCCCTCAACTGCCCGCACGTGCCCCGGCGTCGCCAGTCCGATCCGGTCACCGAAGCCGAAACTGGACTGGCCTTCAGGAAGCCGCCGGGGGGAAAGCCAGGGAAGACTGGATGTCAGCACCCGCGCGTTCTCGTAGGAGAGAGGACAAACGAGCCCACCACCAGGGAGGGCGTCACCCGTGAGAGCGTGAACTCTCGAAGAAACGAAAAGTCTCTTGCCTTCACTTCCCCTCACCAGGGCCACCTGCAGTCCGTTGACCTCTTCCCGGGAGGAGGGATATACGTGGTATCCTGCCGCGGTCAGCCTTTCGATTCGCACCTTCTCTGCAACTCCTCTCGCAATGACTCCGCAGCTCGCGGCACTCCCTCGGGCCGGGGTCTTGGCAGGCACTCCAAGATCAACGATCTCGCGTAGCCGACCTCCGCCAAGGAGGTCCACACCTCATCAAATCTCAGGTGCCCATATCCTGGAGGCCATCGGTTGGAGTCAGCAATATGCACGTGAAACAGGCGATCTCCCGCCGCCCGAATGGCAGCTTGCAGCGAACGCTCCTCGATGTTGGCGTGGAAGGTGTCGAACAACAGCCCTGCGTTGTCCTCGGCCACCTTGTCCAACAGAGCCAGAGCACCCTCCACTGTGTTCACCAGCCGCGACTCGTATCGGTTGAGAGGTTCCAACGCAAGCGGCACCGTGGGGACCGCTCGGGCGCAGTGGCGCAGTGAACCCGCTAGAAGTCCCGTATCTCCATCGGCTCCCCGAAGTGACCCTATGATGACCACCGCCCCGTGCCTCTCAGCCAGCTTCATATGGTCTACGATTCTTTCCACAGTCTTGGCCCGAACGGATTCGTCTGTAGTACTGAGGGATAGACCTTCCTTCGCTGCAGCCTGCCCCGTGGTGAGCGACGCCAACTGTAAGCCGGACTCCTCTAACGTCCTTTCCACCGCACACAGATCAACCCGTTGGGGATCGGTTATCGCCAACTCAACAACAGTGTGCCCATCGCTTGCCAGCCGTTTCAGAGCGTCGCGCCAGTCATCTGGCAAGAACGGGGAGAACGGTGTCGGGTCCTGCAACGGAACGATAACACCCACGGGACATCGCTGCCTATGTCCCCCGGTCCCTTTCCCCGTATTTCCCTCTCTCCGTTCGTTGATGGAGGGCATGCTCCCTCAGAAACCTCTTCGTGGCAACGCGTATACAGGTTTCCACCCTGGCGTTCCCGGTTCCTTGAGATAGGGTTCCATTTCTTGGGCGGTGCGCAGCGTGACTTCCTCCACTGGCGGCACCTGGCCAGCTGGGAAGGCCTCGATAATCTCACCCACACATTTAGTCAGGTACTTCAAGATCGCTGCCACCGGTCTCTTCGCCTTGGCTGCAGTGGCCCGCGTGGGGTCGCCCACAACTCCTTGCGGCGTCGCCGCCATCTCGATGGCGATGTGCCCTTCCCCCTCGGACCACTTGTGCGGCCTCCGGTGGGCATCGACCGCAGTGTCGAAGTGCCCGACGGGAAGGAATTGCTTTCCATCCGCCTTTTCCGCCAGCGACATGTTCACCATCCCCTCGGGGAACATGAGGAGCCCCACAGACGTCTCCGCCTCGTCCGCGTGCACGAAGTGCGTCTCCAGTGAGTGTTCCCTGTCCACCGGGAAGAAGAATTCTCGCACCGCTCGGTGCCAGTCCAGCATCTGAAACACACCCGGCAGCTGGTAACGGTACATGAACTCGTGCAGCGCAGACTCCAGCATCCACAACTGGCCATGGTTGTTCACGATGATCTGTTTGCGAAAACCATCGTTCCATAAGCCGAGCATGACGTTAATCAGAGTCTCCCGCACGACCTCTTCGGGCATGATCACCGTGCCCGGCATGCCGATGTGGTGATAAGGGTGTCCGCCGTAGTTGAGCGGTGGCAGCGCCAGATTGACGGGCCGCCCTTGCTTGGCGGTGTACCTACGCACCGCCTCGCAGATCTGGGTGACCATGAAGGTGTCAAGGCCCGAGACGGTGTGGCGGCCATGGTTCTCTGTACACCCTATCGGGATGAGCACAACGTCGTTCTTCCTGCGGTTGGCTACTAGATCTGATCGCACTGTAGTCTGAATGTACGTGCCAGCCTTCCCCAGCTCCGGAGGTGAAGGGACCTCATACTCAGCCAATATGGTATCGATCTTCCCCTCCGAGGCGTCCCACAGCTCTTTCTTCAGCTGCCCCACCTCGTTATCCTCGAACACGATCGCCGGGTGCTCCGTTGTAATCCACATTGCCATCAGGCCCCCTTGTGTCTACTCCCCCAGTCTCACGCCACTACGGCGTGACGATGATCTTCCCGTCTTTCCGGAGCGTGGATTGCTTGATCGCTTCAACCGCCTGGCTCAGCGGATAGCGGGCTGTGATGATGTGGGAGTTGTCCACCAGACCAGCTCCCATCATCCGAATCACCGACGGGAAGATCCCGTGCCCGGAGTGCCCTTGCGCGCCGTATAGCTGAGAGCGACGGACCTGAAACTGCTCGAGAAACATCGGGACTCTCTGCGACGCTCGCCCAACCACAGTGATCTTCCCATTGATGGCCAAGGTCTTCTCCATCTCAGGGATCGTCTTCTCCGGCGCCCCGGCAGCTTCCACGGAGAGATCTGCCCCTTCGCCGCCGGTGACTTCCATCACGACCTCCGAAGGGATGACGTCGGTGGGGTTGTACGCGTGGTCAGCTCCTACCACTTCAGCCAGTTTGCGCCGAGCCTCGGAGACTTCAAACGCTATCACCTTTGCTGCCCCCGCAGCCCGAGCCAGTTGGATTCCTGCCAGTCCGATCGGCCCTGCCCCATACACAACCACGTACGCTCCAGGTCTGAACCCCCCTGCGCGCTCGAAGATAGTGTTATACGCGACGCACGTGGGCTCCGCGGTCGCAGCCACCTGCCAGGCTACCTCCTCGTCGGGGTACCTAGCGAACACATCGTCTACCTTCCAGCACAGCTTGGCAGGGACAACAATGTACTCGGCCATCGCACCATCGATGGTGAAGCCAATTTCCTCCAAGTTCTGGCAGTGGTTGGGGAATCCGTCGCGGCATGGTCGGCAATAGCCGCACCACACCATTTCCTCCACCGTCACCCGGTCGCCAATCTTGAGCTCTTCCCCATCCGGGCCTGGCCCAACCTCGACGATCTCCCCCGCAAACTCGTGCCCGAGGACCGCCGGGAACTTCGTCAAGCCGGGGTACAGAATGTAGTCGTCCTCATCCGTCTCGTAGAAATGCATGTCAGACCCACACACGCCGCATGCATGCACACGGATCAGAACCTGCCCCGGCCCCACCTTGGGCTCGGGCGCATCCACGATTTCCAACTTGGGATGACACCACATGTTGGAGCCTTGGACTGCCTTCCCAGTCCGTCTTTCAAACTCCGTAACCACATATCCAGAACGGGGTTCACACTTCGCCGACAACACCAGTGCTCTCATCGCTCCCCTTTCGCAAACGTTTGTATGATGTCACCCATTGTACCACTCGCTCGACGCTCCGTCCCAGGACTTATCCCGCGAATCCCGTCTCGACCTCAGCAAGAGTCACCGGCCGTCCCAGCTCCAAAGAGCGTCTGGCCGCGTATCCCATGACTACCGGCACACGACCATCATGTCCGCTGACCGCGACCTCTTTGTCCTCCCGCACAGCGTCCACAAATGCCTGCAACTCATGCACAAAGGCCTCTGCATAGCGCTCTGTGAAAAAGTGGAGGTTTGCTGGGCCTTGCTCGCCGTGCTTGTCGCTCAGCAAGGTTGCGTAGGCCTTGGGGTTCCCTACTTGCACCATTCCCTTCTCGCCAAAGACCTCTGCCCGCTGGTCGTAGCCGTAAGCCGTCCTGCGGGAGTTGTCGATCACCCCCAGCGCTCCACTGACAAACCGCAGGGTCACGCAGGCGGTGTCAATATCTCCCAGCTCGCCGATGGCAGGATCGACAAGGGAGGAACCAACAGCAAACACTTCTTCTACTTCCTCCCCAACTAAGAAGCGTGCCATGTCGAAATCATGGATCGTCATGTCCAAGAACATCCCCCCCGATACTTTGAGGTAATCAAGGGGAGGAGGACCGGGATCGCGGCTGGTTATCTTGAGCAGGTGCACACTTCCTAGGCTCCCATCCACCACAAGCTCACGGGCGCGGGTAAAGCCGGGGTCGAATCTGCGGTTGAACCCCACCTGCAGCTTCACCCCCGCCAGCTCTACCGCCGTAAGCGCCCGATCGATGGCGCCCACATCAAGGGCAATCGGTTTCTCACAGAAGATGTGTTTGCCAGCGCGCGCAGCAGCCTCGATCAAAGTGGCATGTGTATCAGTACTCGAACAGATCAGAACCGCATCTATTTCCCGGTCACTCAGAACATCTGCAGGATCGTCGTAGACTCTCCTTATGCCAAACTTGGCCGCGCATTCCTCAGCAGCGTCCTTTGCCACATCGGCAACGGCCAGAACCTCTACCCCCAGCAGCTTCTGTACCATATTCTGTGTATGTAGTCTTCCGATCCTGCCGGCCCCGAGAACGCCAACCCTTAGCTTGTTCACCATCTCTCCCTTATTACCACTTAGCTTCTCTCAACACGTCTCGCGCCCTCTGGTAAGCATCTAGCGCCACAGACCTACAGTCAGCCTGACCGTACTTGGGATGGAATACCTCTACCGACACTGCGCCGTTGTACCCTGTGGCACGAATCGCAGAGAGGATGCTCACAAGAGGGAGCCCACCCTCACCGGGAAGCACTCGGTCCTCGTCGGCAAGCGAGTCGGTGGCTTTCCCGACAGTAAGGGCATCGGAGAGGTGCACAAGCCCAATCGCCTCGCCCGGAAGCCGTGCGATCTCGTCAGGTGCAGCCTGAGCCACCGCAAGGTGAAAGGTATCCAGAACAAGCGGAAGCCCAGCCTCCGCCGCAACCTTGTAGGCCTCGGTGAGGTTCGCGAAGGCGAAGCTCTGAAATCCAAGCATCTCATAGAGGACCGAAACACCATAACCCTCGCCTATCTCCATGAGGCGGCGGAGGGTGGCCACTCCCGAATCCATGCCAGGAGAACTCCCTCGACCGGGAACAGCGATGATCGAACGGATGCCGAATTCACTGGCCATGGCGCAGGCCCTCCGCATCGAGGCCGCTGTGTCAACTTCAGGCAGAGCGAACACGCCCTCCACGGCGTTCAACGGAAGCCACTGCAGCCCAAACTGCTCAACGGGATTCGGCGGGCCTTCCCTCCATGCCTCGATTAACGGAATTCTCGGTTCAAAAGCTTGGAAACCAGCCTCAGAGGCAGCCTCGAGGCCCTGACATAGGTCAGCCAACGGAACAGCTGCGGCATTGAGTCCGACGATCATCACACACCACCTCCGAATTGGTCCTGGCCCGAGGGCAAGACGTACGAGTTCATAAGCTATTGGGAGAACCCAATCTGATGGCTCCCAGGTTACGATTCAGCGCACTCGGCCAATGCGACACCCCATCGATCCAGCCCCGATTCCCTCGACAGCCAGTGCCCACTGTTCTCACCATAACACCCGGGGCAGATTGAGCACCGGTCAACATGTTGCACTGTCATATTGGCCATACTCCGTCAGCGCGTCTCGCATGGCCATGATATTCTCGGGCGGGACATCAGCCTGAACGTTGTGAACCGGAGCAAAGACAAAACCACCTCCCGGCGCCAGATCGTCGATTCTCCTCCTTACCTCATCTCTCACTTCTTGCGGATCTCCGTATGGCAACACACGTTGAGTGTCAACGCCGCCGCCCCAAAACGTCAGTTCTCTCCCAAACGCCTTCTTGAGCTCCTTGGTGTCCATTCCTGCAGCGCTAACTTGGACAGGGTTTATGGCATCGACACCAACATCCAACAGGTCAGGTATCAACTCCTTTATTGCGCCGCAAGAATGCATCAGCACATACACTCTTTCGGGGGCACAGCTGCGGATGTGATTGATCAGTTCCCGGTGGCGGGGCTTCAGCATTGACCGGTAGAGCTCTGGGCTGATAATCAACCGTTCTTGGGATGCAACGTCATCAGACTCAGAGACCACATCAACGTATTCCCCAAGCTCACCCAGCATGCACTCCCAATACCGGAGCCTGTAGTCAAGCAGTCTGTCCAACAGGCGTTCCGCCAGCTCCCTTCGGAGCACAACATCCATCAGGACGTCCTTATGTCCCCTCACAAAACATGCGTGCTCAAACATGCCACCGCCGATTCCATCCAAGATCACGGGATAACCAGCCTGGCGGTATTCAACAGCGTTCTTTTTCAACTGCTCCAGTTCCTCTTGACCAGGCAGCGCGGGTAGCGGTAGATCATCGATCATTTTCGCAGTCAATCTGCTTCCACCAAGCGGGTGCACCCTTACATCATAGTAGAGACCACTACGCTTGGGCTTCACCCAGGTTATCCCCCAGTCGTCAGTGAAGAAGCTGTTACGGTCATCTTCTCTAAGCCGACAGCTCTGACGCCGGGCCACGTAAGGCAAGGTATCAACCTTTCTCGTATCCACTCCTAAGCGTCGCAGCTGAGCTTCACCGACAAGTGCCCTCTGTGATACGATGTCCTCAACTTCCACAGGGTCCGTCGATCGCCAGTAACCTAGCAAGCGCTTGTAGGCCTGAACATGGATGCCAGCATTGGGGCTGCCTCCCAGGTCGAATGGCACATGATCCGGTTCTTCATGGTTGAGTGCAGATAGAAGCCGCTCGCGTGAGTTCATTCGCACCCTCCTTTATCAAGCACTTCCACACGCCACACCGCCCATCGAGGACCGACTGTCTCTGTGTAAGCTGATCTTCTATCAGGCAAATTCCTCCGAGACTTCCTTCGCCATCTCTGCCCACCTGTGAAGCCGCTCCGGATCTTCCCTGATGGTGCTGATGTCCTTCATCACTATTTCCACGTTGCAGCCTCGTGTCTCCATCAGTTTGGTGTGTAGTTCGTCCCTTGCCGCATCCAGGTCAAACTCATCCGCCGCGAATACGGCTGGGCTCATTTTCAGTGATATTACGTATCTATCGCTGCATTGCTCAGCAAAGCTTGTTACATCAGCCCAAGGACTGCAGGAGATCTTCCGCAGATTAGGGATGTGCTTCTGCAGGATCCCTATCTTGTGGTGCAAAGGCTCACAGCAGCCATAGTAGGTTAAGCCAAAGCGGCGCAGCCATTTACTCTCATACTGCAATGCGAACTCCTCGTGCATCGCCGGAGAGGCGACCCCAAGCGGTTGGCTGAAAGCTGTTGCCCACAAGCTACTCGTGGGAGAGACTTCCTCCTGACCAGCCCTAGATCTAACCGGTAGGTCCTCCGTATAACCCAGGCCACCTTGTCCCGTTCGACCGTAATCGTTGTTGTCGCTGCCGATGAGCCCCAGGGCTTCGTACTGACAAAGGCGGGTCAGCCAGGCCTCTGTGAGCCTCCCCATTATGTCGTGCAGGAAGCCCGGACGTTTTATCAGATCGCGTAGAGCTTCCTGCATTCCTGTCCACATAACCAGTTGGTCCCACGGGACAAACCAATAGGTGCCGAGAGCAAACATGTCCAGAGGTTCCTGTACAGCCCTGACAAACCGCTCGCCTTCGCTCTCTGCCTGGGAATAGCTGGGTGAAGGGGGATGTCTCCCTCTGTCCACAGCAACGATGTCGCCGAACAGATCCTTGTATAGTTCGTGATACTGCTGAGTCTCATCCTCGTCGTAGACCACAACCGGATCTGCAAGCTTGTCGAGATCTCGCTCGTCCGTGATCTGTGGCCTGAACTGCTTTGCCAACCCGACACATTCCATCTCCACAGTGAGAACATCTGTGTCTCGAACAACAAGGGGACTGTAGATAACCGGCCTGACAACGATGTCCCCAGGCACATGCCTCCATTGGTAGATCGTCCGCCGCATCGCTTCCTCGATGGCCCGCGCCACCGGGTGGTGACACTTCGCGGTCAGCTCTTCGTCATGGATCTCGTCCCACGGGATCTCGTAGATGCAGACCATTGGCTTTGCCCGCCGCAGATCGTTGAGCCTGACCCATTCTCTTCTTCGTTCCTCGTTGGCTGGGTGCGCGGCTATCCGTGCCCACTCCTCCGCCAACTCACGGAGGGTGTTCCGATCGTGTGCGCTGATCGCTACCGCGCTGTCCCCACTGCACTGAGACAATAGAACACCTCCTCCCCTTCGCTCTCCGCCACCCCTGGGCCGATAGACTGCGACCGCTACAGGTGTCCTCTTCCTTCCCTCAGCCTCTTTCAGAGCGGGCGCGCTCAACCCCTTTTCTTGCGGACCACCGTGTAGAACGTCACCGAGAGGAGTATCAGCAAACCGTAAAAGAGCCTTGTCCAAAAACCAGCGAGTCCCGCCGAGACTATGCCAGCCTCAAGTGAACCGATGATGAACGCCCCAACGAAAGTGCCGAAAATGGTCCCCTCTCCCCCAAACATCGAGGTCCCACCCACGAACACGGCGGCCATTGCCGGCAGTAGGTAGCCCTCTCCGAAAGAAGGGTACCAGCGAAGCATTCGAGTGGTCTCTATCAGTCCTGCAAAAGCTGCCAGAACTCCCATGAGCACGAAAACACGTATCTTGATGCTTTCCACGTTGATCCCCAGCATCCGCGCAGCATCCTCGTTGTCTCCCACAGCACGGCAGTGGTTCCCGAATCTATGCCGGAACAACAACAGCATCAGCAAGATAGCCAGAGCAGCAAACCACAGTGCGTGCGCAGGAATCCCGCCCCATACGCGACCGACAAGAACACTTCTCAGTAGATGGTCGCGCCCCAGGGGGACGGACAGGCTGAGCCCACCGGCAAGAACGTAGATGGCACCACGCAACAAGAACATCATCCCCAGCGTAACCACAATCGAAGGGATGCCGACCTTACGGATCATAAAAGCATTCGCTAACCCTACAACCACACCGCTGCTGATCGCAGCTCCTATACTTAGAACGACGCTCCCTGTCAGCCCGAGAACCGCTGCAAACGCATAGCCGGAGAAGCCCATTACGGACGGAAAGGAAAGGTCAATCTCCTTGTTTACCAGGACAAAAGTAAGCCCGAGTGCCATTAACCCCACAACGGGGACTGTTCTCAGAAAGGCCTCGTATATTGGCCAGCTCAGGAACACCCTCGGATTTCCTATCGCGAACAGGCCGAACACCAACGCTGCCAGCGCAAGTATAGCCAACTGCATCCGGTACTTGGCCAGCATGGGACGTGCAACGCCGAGAAGCGATCCTGTCTGCCGTATGACTGTCCGATCCTCTGTCACTTTCATTCTGGGGACTCCTCCAACCGGAACGCCCGAGACAGCCGCTCGTTTAGCTCTTCCTCAGTTACATCATCCCGCCTGTACTCACCAACTATCTCTCCTCGGTCCAAGATGACGAACCTGTCCGAGATGGCGTATACGTGGGATATTGTGTGGGATATGTATACACAGGACTTCCCGTTCTCCTTTAGCTCCTTCACAAAACGGAGTACCTTCCCTATCTCCTTCACCGATAGCGCACGTGTAGGCTCATCGAGGATGATCAGTTCAGCCTCGAAGTACATCGCTCGCCCTATCGCCAACCCCTGTCGCTCGCCTCCAGACAGGGTCATCGCGTGTGTCTGCGGAGCCATCCCTCCTCCAGTGAACTTCAGTAGCCCACTCATCAATGAATCAGTCTCACGAATCATCTCTTTCGACTTGAGAAATCCCAGTGGCCCGGTGATCTCCCTGCCGAGGAACAGGTTTCGCCATAAGGACTGTTTATCAGCAAGCGCCTGCTCTTGGAAGACTGGTTCTATGCCATACCTATGGGCTTCCCGCACCGAGTATCTCCGGAGGTTTACTCTCTCCCCGCGGATGCGGAGTTCCCCTCCGGTCGGCCGATGGACTCCGCTTAGTATCTTTATCAGCGTGGACTTTCCGGCCCCGTTGTCGCCGATCAGTCCGACCACCTCGTTTTCCTCAACGTCGAAGTTCACTCCACGCAGAGCGAACACTTCGCCGAATTTCTTGTATACATCCCTCATTGTCACCAAGCTCATCAGCACCCCACCCATCTGGAAGGATGGGCGGACCTCTCAAGAGGCCCGCCCTCCCTAAATGTACGGTCGATGGCTAGCCCGCCAGCCCCTGATCCACCAGGTCCTCAATCACATCAACGTTTGTGATGTCAAACAGGCCGACTCCGGTGTCGATGTTCAGACCAGTCACCCCAAAGTGGTGGCTGAGGTAGATCTGCATGACAGGCAGAAAGCCCTGTACGAATGGCTGCTGGCTATGTACAAGATCGATCCAGCCATCCCTAATATGGTTCACCATCGTGCTGGACAAGTCGAATGTACCGATGTATACATCCCCAGGACCATACCCCAGATCCTCTAGGAATGTGGGCATAGCCAAGGCAATAACCGTGTGATCGGGGATTATGATCTTAGTATCAGGATGCTGCGTCATGTTCGCTGCGAACGTAGGGAAGCTCATTTCTGGATCCACTTCCCACTCTGGCATAATCTCGACGTAATTCACGACCAACCCGGCTGCTTCCAAGGCATCGATGATGGCTTGAGTGCGGAGTCCTCTAACTGGTTGTCTCTTCAGCCCCCACACAAGCGCACGGTCACCCTCAACCGGCCCTGACCGCTCTACCGCTGCCTCCGCAAGCAAATAGCCCGCATCATACAGATCAGATCCGGCGTAGCCGAAGCCTGCGGTTCGATGATTCTGCTCAAGCGTCGGCAGGCTCACGTTGGCAGTCGTAACGATGATTCCCAGCTCGATCGCTTCATCAACGAAAGGCTCATATGGCTCCTCACCAGGATGTCCCATGATGACTATGCCATGCGGCCTAGCAGCGACTGCATGCTCAAACTGGCTAACCTTCCTCTCCGGATCCCACTCCGACCACACTACACGCAGGTCCACCCTATCTCCAAGGACCTCTGCAGCAGCCATGGCGCCGTTGTAGATGACTGAGCCAAACGGGCAAGCGGGCGTACCTCCACAGATGAAGTAGATCTCCAATGGTTCCTGTTCTGACAAACCCGGTACCGCCAGAAGCAGTACCCCCATCATCAAGATACAGAGTCGCTTGAACACCCCCACCACCTCCACTCAACGTCAGCAATCTCTATCGTGCAGCTCTTGAGTTGCTCTCCACTCAGTTGTGGAGTTCTCCCTACTTCCCTCCTCACAGATCACTCCATCCGTGAGCACCACAGTGGTCAGGTTGTCAGTTCAGTACTGAGTACACCTCCTCCTAGCCCTGGTGTGCCAATGGCACAGCGTTGCGGCCATTGGGGGCAGTGGACCGCCAGCACTTCTGCAAGCCTTTGCACAACCCACCATAGTGGATACGGTTGTCGCTTGTCAAGCATCAACGCCCATCTACTGAACGCATTACCACTCCGTTATATGTGCTTAGCTGTGTGCCACGGAAGGCGCTAATCAGTGGATGCCGACGGAATGTAGCTCGGAGAGTAGGGGGGGCCGGGAGGGGCGAACGGGCAGAGCCGCGTTCAGGGCGAACACACCGGCAAGGCCTACAATAAGGGATAGAAAGTATACCCCGGCCCTCCTACAGACTCACCGGGAGCATTGTCACAGCCGCCTCCGTCCGTTGATCGAGACGGTACCGGTCCAAACTCCTGTTCTTGGTAATTGCACTGATTTGAACTCGAATGGAGTTAGCATTGCCATACTGAGGATCTCAGGTCACCAGCAACCACAATGCAGTTGAAGGCCAAGGTTCTAACACACAACATCAGACTGAAGGTCGCTCCCCCTGACTTCACCCACTCATGCTCCCGGGCGGCGCCGTTGTGTTCCGCACCACAAACCTAGGCTGGAGGAGTTTCCTGAGCTTCCTGCGCCTACCCTGCTGTGCTACAGCCAGGAGATACTCTGCGGCGATGCAGCCCATCTCATAGGTCGGCTGGGCGACGGTGGTAAGCTGGATACGAGGGAAGGAAGCATAGGCAATATCGTTGAAACCCACCAAAGAAAGATCCTGGGGGATCCCCACGCCCAGTTCGTCAGCCGCTTCCATTACCCCCAGCGCTATCATGTCGTTAGCGGCAAACAGTGCCGTAGGGCAGGCCATCCCCGACAGAATCGACCTGGCTGCCTCATAGCCTGCCTCTCGGGTAAATTCCGCGTAGCAGAACCAATCCTCCTCGACAGACACGTCTTGCTCCATCAGCACTTCCTTGGACGCTTCCATGCGGTCGCGACTCGATTGCACATCGCTGGGCCCACCTATGAAGCCGATTTTCCTGTGGCCAAGTGAAAGCAGATGCTCTACAGCCAATCGGCCCCCCGCGCGATCATCAACGACGACGAACGGAGCATCCACCAAATTGGATAAGCGCGAGACCATAACGTACGGAGTCTGGGAGCGTGCCAGCTCTAACACGTATGGGTCATCCATCTTCACCGAGGCCAGTATCAGCCCATCCACTCGCCTCCGGCGTAGCAAATTGATGTAGTCCCGCTCACGCTCTACGCCACCCTCTGTGTTGGAGAGGAAGACCCCGTAGCCTGCACCGTGAGCTATCTTGCTTACACCCCGCGCAATATCTCCGAAAAACGGGTTGCCGATATCGGGGACGACGAGACCGATTACCTTTGTCACGCCCTTGACCAGCCCCAGCGCCAGCTCGTTTCGTTCATATCCAAGCTGCTGGGCAATAGTCCTGATGCGCTCCTTCGTCTCGTGCGGAAGAAGCGGCGAATCATTGAGCGCCCGGGACACAGTCGAGGGTGACACACCAGCTGCCTGCGCCACATCCCTTATCGTAACCATGTGTACAATCGTTTGTACTTCTACGACTCCGGGTAGCGATTGTCAACTCGCTCGGCTTGCGCGCCAGGTGCCTTGTCCAGCTGAGTGCAGCCAGTTCTGGGTGACTACTACAGAACTCCGCCGGCACGCGTGAGTACTGGACCGGTCACCGTTCAGCCGTCTCCCTCCAGATCCAGCTTGAGGTTCAGAAACTCCAGGAGGTCTTTTAGGGCAACCACGCCCAGCAGATGGCTGTCCTCCACGACCATCAACCGGCTGTTGCC
>SL_5KL_010_SEDDRAFT_10001450_pt1 | contig 14309 bp, 12 predicted proteins | sample SodLakKL_010_SED_FD_9118 | JGI IMG/M metagenome (IMG submission 9118)
CCGTCCGGGCGGAGTTAATGCATGCTTGTTTCCTGTTATTTGAGCCGGGTTGAGTTGGAAGGGAATCTTATTCCGGCAGGATCACTCCGGGAACCTTACTTTTATAGACTCAGCAATTTCCAGCGCCGTGGTAATTGTGCTTAAGTCGGTAAACAGCCTGCCGTCTTTCCCCGACCAGTGGCTGTGTCCTATGGCCTTCATTTCGTATTCGTTCTTCCCGTCTTCGGGGTCAATAAGGGCCTCATATACGATAGCCGGCTGGCTGGATGTCATGTAATGCTCATCGTCCGGAAATTTGTTGTTGGTCCAGTATTCGTTCCAGTTCCACGACTGGTTGATCTCAAACAGCAGCCTGAATTTGTGATTCACATCAGCAGGCGTATGGCTTTGGAGCACAAAATTGTTTTTTGGGGTTGCGCCCGTCAGGGCATCGGGCATGGGATCGTCCTGGTCAGGGATGAAATACCCGTCACCGGCTTGCACGCCGCGCTGATGACCCCAGTAGGGAAGGGCGGCCGGTCTCCGGATGGGGCCGGGCTTCCAGCGGCCCGTGGAGGGGTCGCCATGACGGAAGACCCCTTTGGCAATCGACTTAGCTACATAAAGGGTCTGAATGTAATTGCTGTCAAGGTCTTCAATCCAGATAGCCATAAGAGGGTGGTTGTGCTCCTTACCTCGTTCAAACAATATCTCCAGGGGCAGTCCCTGCGGTTGAAAAGAGGTGACAAGGGTGTCGGCAGGAACGTCTGCAGGCTCTGCCCTTCGCCGGAGCCTGAAACCATCCTGGCCTGAAGCATCAGGATATACCTGCAGAAAGAGGATCCCTGCCAGAAGAAAGAATATGAATTTACGGGGGTGGACTCTGTGTGCCATAGCTATCTCGGGTTGTGGTTACCTATAACATTATAATTATTCCCACACTGGGCAGAACGCTGCCGATCTCATTTTCGAGCTCTTTGAGTTCATAACGTTCCACACCGTCGTCATCAACAAAAGGCGGTTCGTTTTCTGCCCTGGTCAGATTGGGGCGCTGCCGGGTTTTAAAGTTATAAACATTTTGTACATCAAGATACAACATCAGGCTGAAGTTGTTCAGGAAAAACTGCTTATCAATGCGCACGTCCAGCTGGTGAAACGCAGACAACCTCTCGCGGTTAAAGCGGGAATAGTCAAGGTATCCCATTCTCATAACATCCCATGCTTCTCTTCTGCTCGATAATTCCTTATCGTAAGGCGTAAACGGGGCACCTCCTGTATAGCGCCACTTAAAACCTATTTCCCAGTTGCGTGGCAGCCTTCTGAGCCCTGTAAGGTTAACCAGATGACGGTTGTCCCAGGCAGAGGGAACAAAATTTCCCTCATAGTCGGTAAAATCGCTCCGGACCCATGTATAGGAAAGGATCACATTCCAATTGAACAGGTCCTGGTTCCTGTAATATACCTCGGCACCATAAGCACGTCCTTCTGCCGTAGAGGTAACCACCTCATCGCCCACGATGCCAAAGTCGGCCGAAAGGCTTCCCAGGGCTACGGAATCGTTCACAGAAAAAGGATAATTGTTGTACAGCTTATAAAAGCCTTCCAGAGTCAGGATGCTTCTGCGGTCCGGGAGCCATTCAATCCCTCCAACTATGTGGTCTGATGATATATAGGTAAGCCTGTTCTCGCGGTTCACAAGGGTGCCGTCGACTCCTCTGAAGCCCAATGTGGTATAGGCCGGAAGCTGAAAGTATCTGCCCGTGTTGAAGTTCAGGAAAAAGTCATCGCGCAGTTTGTATGAAGCCGAAAGTCTTGGCGAGAGCTGGTCGAGGAGGTTCGACATCTGGGAGGAATAGCTGTTGGCATCGCTCCTGATACCCATCGACAGGGTGAGCCGGTCGTCGAAAAGGCGGCGCGTGGCCTGGCCGAAAAGACTCCATTTAAAGAAGTCAAGTGAGGTCTCGTACTCAATGACGGCAGGCTGGTTATTCTGAAAGACCCGTTGAAACGTATCGTTCCGGTAGCGGGCATATTCGGTTCCGGCACCCACGTTAAACCGGTACTCTCCCAGTGAAAATTGTCTTTCGTACCGCAGCTTGTTTTCTATCTCATCCGATGCATAATCGAGCAGCCGCGGGAAGGATTCGTTGTTATCGGGGTATTTGTATGCTGAGTTTCGCAGCATGTTCCGGCTAAGTACCCATGTTTCGCGGCCGTTCGTCCTGAAACGGCGGTAGACGGCACCCAGTGTATAATTCCATTGTTCATTGACCGGGAGAAAATCAAGGATATAGCGTTGTTCCGGGGTGTCGTCCAGGTCGAGGTTCAGGTCAAACAGGTCTATGGCTCCGACACCTACAATATTCAGTGTGGAATTATCGCTCAGCCGGGTAGATGTTTTAAACTGAAAGCCGTTGTAGGTAGGCAAAAAGGGCAGGCCTACCACACGAAACAGGTACTGCAGGTAAGATCTTCGGGCCGAGGCAATAAAGGTGGTGTTTTCGGTAATGGGGCCATCCGCTGTAAAAGCAAGGTCACTCGCTCCCAATGTGGCCTGTACGTTCAGCCTGTCGCTGTTGCCGTTTATCTGACGGAATTCGAAAACCGAGCTCATGGCATTCCCTCTGCTGGCGGGAAAAGCGCTTGAATACATTTCCACTTCGCGAATAAAATCGGTATTAAGAATACCCACGGGGCCGCCGCTGGCACCCTGTGTGGCAAAATGGTTGATGTTAGGGATCTCTACCCCGTCCATAAAGAAACTGTTTTCAGCCGGGCCGCCCCCCCTGACAATTACATCGTTCCGGAAGGCCGGGGTCGATGCCACACCGGGCAATCCCTGTATGACCCTTGAAATGTCCCTGTTAGCCCCGGGGCTGCGCTCGATCTCCTGTATGCCAAGCCTTCTGAGCGAAACAGGACTTTCATCACTCCGCTCAAACTGGCTGACTGTTACCTCAACTGCTTCAAGCTCAATTTGCTTCTCAACCAGCCCAATGTCAATGTTGGCTGTCCGGTTAGCATTGACCATGATCTCTGAACTGAGACGTGTTTCGTAACCCACAGCCGACACCCTGAGCCTTAAAAAACCGGGTTCAACACCCGTAAAACTAAAGTTGCCATCCAGGTCGGTCGTGCTGCCAATATTGGTTCCGTCGATTACAAGGTTTACAAAGGGCAATCCTTCGTTGGTATTGTCATCATAAACACGCCCCCTGATGGTTCCGGTCTGTGTCATAGCCTCCATGGCCGGGAGCAACAAAAACATAAAAGCAATTATACGGGTCATAAAAACAGGGCGTATCTTAAAGAGATGATGATTTTTCTGATCTGGATATAAATAAAAAGTACAACCGAATAACAATAAATCAATACCATATGTTTACTTAACGCATAATTACCCCGGTATACAGGCATCTGCCGATAGTTCAGACGGCCTGTCTTTAAACCGGTATTTATGACATACACCGGTAATAGCGAACCCATCAAAAAAAAGTGAATATCTTGATAAAAATAGTAATTTTGCAAAAAAGCTTTACAAAACACTCTATTAATTAACCAAATCCGCTTTACGATGAGATCTCCACGTTTGTTACGTATCGTTGCAGGCCTGGTATTTCTTTTTTTCGGGCTGCTTCTTCTGATGAAATGGGCAGGAGTAGACATACCCTTTGAAATCCCTTCAGACCTTATTTCCTGGAAAACGATCCTAATGGCACTGGGTTTGTTTTTCCTGGCTTCCGGCAACCGAAGCACCGGCCTGGTGATGTTGCTCATAGGTGCCGTGTTTTTTATACGTGACCGGTATGATTTTACCTTGCAGGAGATCGCAATGGTGGTTATTGCGGTGTTGCTGGTGCTGGCCGGTCTTTTCCTGCTGTTCCCGAAACTTCTCGCTAAAAGGAGGAAAGCCTTTACTGCCGTAACGGATACGGACTCAACCATGCGTGCCATTCACATTTTCAGCGGAGGCACCCGGTTTGTGAAATCCGAAAGTTTTGCCGGGGGAGAAGTGGTTTGTATCTTTGGCGGGGCAGATATCCGTTTCACCGGCAGTGCATTGGCGCCTGGGAGCAATACACTGCATGTCAGCTGTATATTCGGAGGATGCGATATTTACGTTCCTGAAGACTGGACCGTAAAGCTGGATACCACAAACCTGTTTGGCGACGCATCTGATAAAAGACTCAGCCAGTCGGAAAACATTGAAAAGCCACCGGAAAAAGTATTGGTAATTAAAGGTATTGCCCTATTTGGAGGGGTTGAGGTCAAGAAAGCCTAGCTTTTGTATTTAAGGATTTTTGGGACAAAAAAACGCTAAAAAGCATTACCTTTGCATCTGTTTATGCAAAAGGTTCGCATACAAGTAAGGATTGATTCTTTTATATGTTAAGGACAAAAAGGACAATACAAATCTCCGGGCTGATCCTGTTTCTGCTGACAGTCAGTTCGTGCAGCCAGTATCAGCGGTTGTTGCAGAGCGATGATCACGAGCTGAAATTCAATACAGCCATAGAATACTATGAGGAAGGGGAGTATGGCAGAGCCATAACACTGTTGTCGGATGTTATGCCTGTATACCGGGGGACTGCAAAGGCACAGCGCCTCAGCTATTACTTTGCCAAAGCTCATTACAGAAACGGGGAGTACACCCTGGCGAGCCACTATTTCAAATCCTACGTGGATGCCTTTCCCCATAGCGAAAATGCCGAGGAGTTTCTTTTTTTAAGCGGCTATTGCCAGTATCTTGAATCGCCCCGCTATTCTCTTGACCAGACCAATACCCGCCAGGCCATCAGGGAGCTCCAGAACTTTATCAACCGGTACCCCAACAGCGAACGGGTCGCCGACGCCAACGACCTGATAGACCAGTTACGGTACAAACTGGAAAGAAAGCATTTCAAGATCGGGAAGATGTATTACAACATTTCTGACTACCAGGCAGCGGCTACCACTTTCGAAACATATATCAACGACTATCCCGACAGCGATTACAGGGAAGAGGCGATGTTTCTTACCGTAAAGGCGTATTATGAATTTGCCGCCCGCAGCATACCCCAACGCCAGGAAGAGCGGTACGAAAAAGTGCTTGGCGCCTATAATGCCTTTGCCAGGCGGTTTCCGGAAAGCGACAACATAGATGATGCCACCCGGATGTACGAAAGGGCAACAGAAGCAATCGCCAGGTTTCAGCGAAACAGGGAGCTTACAGGAAATAATTGACAGCTAATTCAGCATATATCATGGAAGAGAAAAAGAATAATCTGGAAATGACAACGGTTACCCGCGACCTGAGAGAGTTCGACAAAGACACTGGTAACATTTACAAATCAGTGGTTATCATCTCAAAGAGGGCTAATCAGATCGGACAGGAGGTAAAAGAAGAGTTGAATTCTAAACTGGAGGAATTTGCCAGCTCAACGGATAACCTGGAAGAGGTTTTTGAGAACAGGGAGCAGATCGAGATCGCAAAGCATTATGAGCAGCTTCCCAAACCAAGCCTGATTGCAATCAGTCAGTTCCTCTCAGACGAAGTATATTATCGCGTGCCGGCCACAGACACAGAAGACAAGTAAACCAGGAAGCGTCGCCGGACCATCATGATGCTCTTAACCCGCAAGCCTTTCTTCAACAATGAATGGAAAGAGAATCATACTGGGGATCACAGGTGGGATAGCAGCCTATAAAGCAGCTTTTCTGATACGTCTTTTCAAGAAAGCCGGCGCAGAAGTAAAAGTCGTCGGCACCTCCAATGCATTTCAGTTCATCACAAGGGTAACCCTTGAGTCTTTATCCGAAAACAAGGTATACGACCAGGTTTTCGGTGAGCAAAACGACTATACTACCGAACATGTGGCCCTGACCGACTGGGGGGATGTATTTGTTGTTGCCCCTGCCACGGCTAATATTATCGGCAAGCTTGCCAGCGGCATTGCCGACGATGCGCTTTCCACATCCTTGCTGGCATTTGACAAACAGGTTTTTATCGCTCCTGCCATGAATTGCAAGATGTATGCTCATTTTGCCGTCCAGGAAAATCTGAAAAAACTTAAGGAACAGCAAGTTGAGATCATAGAACCGGCCGAGGGTTTCCTGGCATGCGGTTACGAAGGCTGGGGAAGGATGGAAGAGCCAGAAGCCATTTTTGCAAGGGTAAAAGACCATTTCTCACGCGGAGACTCCTCATTTGCCGGGAAACGTATATTGATCACCGCCGGACCGACGCATGAAATCATTGACCCTGTCCGGTATATCGGAAACCATTCATCCGGCTTGATGGGCTACAGCCTGGCAAAAGAACTTCTTGCAAGAGGTGCTCATGTGCATCTGGTTTCGGGGCCTTCAACACTTAACCCACCTGAAGGAGCGGAACTGACAAGGGTAACCACAGCCCGGGAGATGCTGGAAGCCTGCCTTGAGGTTTTTCCCGAATGCGATGCCGCCATTATGGCAGCTGCAGTCGCAGATTATGAACCTGAAGAGCCATCTGCCAATAAAATCAAAAAAGAGAAAAAGCGCAAAGCCATTACCCTCAAACTGAAACCCACTCCGGATATTCTTGCCGAACTGGGAAAAATCAAGGAAAACAGAACTCTCGTTGGATTCGCCCTCGAAACCGATAATGCCGAAAACAACGCCATCCAGAAATTAAAAAAGAAAAACCTGGATTTTATCGTTCTGAACTCATTAGAAGATCAGGGTGCCGGTTTCTCATACAACACAAATAAGGTCAGTATAATAGACAATAATCTGCATATTTCCCGTTATCCTTTAAAGCAAAAGACCGAAGTCGCTTTTGATATTGCCAGTTTACTGGAAAAAGCCATAAAAAAATGAGTAAGTACATAGGAACCCTACTTGTATTTCTGGGATTTGCACTATCTTCAAGTGCCCAGGAAATGAACGCCCAGGTATCTATATCAACACCCGGAATGTCCGATACGGAGAGGCAGATCATGCAAACGCTGCGTTCAGATTTGCGTGAATTTGTTAACGAAACCAACTGGACCCCGTTTGAGTTCGAAACCCGGGAGCGCATTGAAGCTTCAATACAGATCACCATAGAGGACAGAATGGGAGGGGATGAGTACCGCGCCAGTATCCAGGTTTCGTCCAGAAGGCCTGTGTACAACACATCCTATGACTCGCCGGTGTTTAACCATCGCGACAGGGATTTTGAGTTCCGTTACCGGCAGGGCGATCCGCTCGAATACGATCCGAACAGCTTTTTGAATAACCTCACCTCTGTAGTGGCCTATTACGTATATATCATTATCGGCTTTGATTTCGACACATTTGCCCCCCTGGGCGGCACCCCCTATTTTGAACAGGCACAGAATATTGTCAACCAGGCACAGAATGCCACTCAACCCGGATGGAAGTCGTTTGAAAACCAACGCAACAGGTACTGGCTCATCGAAAATATTATGAACAATCGCTACAGAAGGATCCGCGAAGCGATGTACCGTTACCATCGCCAGGGCTTTGACAATATGACGGACAACATGGACCTGGCACGTGCAGAGGTGCTGGAAGCCCTCGAGATGCTGCAGCGCGCACATCGCGAAAGACCAGGCACACTGCTGATGCAGACAGTAATGAATGCAAAAAGCGACGAACTGGTTAACCTTTTCTCAGAAGCCCCGGGAATGGAACAGACAAATGCCATAGAGATCTTATCAGAAATTGACCCTTCAAACAGCTCAAAATACCGCCGGATAGCAGATAGCAATTGACCAAGACAAAAGTTTTCTATCTTTGCATGCTGATCCAATCCTTTTTCTGATATGCTTAAACACCTGCAGATAGAAAACTATGCACTCATTCAAAAGCTGGATGCAGAGTTTAACAAAGGACTTACCGTAATAACCGGCGAAACGGGTGCCGGGAAATCTATCCTGCTGGGTGCCCTCTCACTTATCCTTGGTGAACGGGCCGACACCAGGGTTCTCAACGACAAGACCAGGAAATGCATTATCGAAGGGAGCTTCAGCCTTGAGAACAAGGGACTCAGGAGACTGTTCGCTCATTACGACCTTGATTTTGAAGAGGTCAGCTATTTTCGCAGGGAAATTACCCCCAAAGGTAAAAGCAGGGCCTTTATCAACGATACGCCTGTCAACCTGGCGGCCATGAAAAGCATCGCTGAAAAACTGATCGATATACACTCGCAACACGAAAACCTGATCCTGGGCAGCTCCTCGTTTCAATTTGACCTTGTCGACAGCTATGCCGGCAAACTCGATGATGCCAGTCAATACCGCAATCTTTTCAGGGAATATCGCCAAATAACCGGGGAGCTTTCTGAACTTCACGAAAGAGAACGACGTGCAAAAGCTGACCTCGATTACTTTCAATACCAGTACGACGAGCTGGAAAAGGCACAACTTGACCCGGAAGCCTACAGGCAAATGGAAGAGGATGTCCGTGTGGTCCGGCATGCTGAAGAGATACAGTATACTATGGAAAAGGCACTGTATATGCTTCAGGATGCTGAACACAACGTATCTGACCTGCTGAACGAAATCCGGCAACTTCTCCAGGCTGTCAGCCGCTATGGAAGCTCCTATGCGGAAATAGCAGAAAGAATTGACTCCCTTCACATTGAGGCACAGGATATTGCGCGTGAAACAGCCTCGCTTAAGGATACCGTAGAACATGACCCNCAGCAGGCCGCCCGCCTTGAAGCCAGGCTCGACGGCATCAACTCGCTGCTGATGAAACACAGTGCTGCAAACATAGAAGAGCTGGTTGCTTTAAAAGAAGACTACCGGCAGAAAATTGAGCAGACGGCCTCCCTGGGCGATCAGATACAAAAGCTTGAGGCCAGCAGGGAAGAACTCCTGGGAAAGCTTGCAGCGCAGGCAGAGGAACTGTCGGAGGCGCGCAAAAGCGCAATCCCGGAGATAGAGTCTGAAATCACCAGCTTACTTAAAAATTTGGGTATGCCCGGGGGGCGGTTTGCTATCAGGCATACAAAAGCCCCTGAGCTGACATCCAACGGTACAGATGAGCTCGGTTTTCTTTTCAATGCCAACGTGGGCGGCGAATTGCAGGATATTTCGCGCGTTGCCTCAGGCGGCGAACTTTCGCGTGTTATGCTGGCCATCAAAAGCATCATCTCCGAAAGAAAGATCCTCCCCACCATTATTTTCGACGAGATAGACACCGGCATCTCAGGAAAAACGACCACACGTGTTGCCGCTATACTCGGCAAGATGGCAAAACAAATGCAGGTTATCGCCATCACACATCTGCCCCAGATCGCGGCCAAGGGGCAAACGCACCTCCTGGTGTACAAAAATACAGAAGACGGCCGGACACACACGCACCTGACACAACTAGATGATGATCAAAGGGTTATTGAGATTTCAAAAATGCTGGGCGGGGAAAAACCCTCAAAACATATGGTGGAAACCGCAAAAGAACTTATCTTTAACAAAGAAAACTAAATATTTAACTTTTTTAATATGGTAAAAGATCTGTTGAAAGGAAAACGGGGGATTATCCTTGGTGCCCTGGATTCCAATTCCATTGCATGGAAGGTTGCTGAGAAAGCGCATGAGCAGGGGGCCACCTTTGTGCTCTCAAATGCACCCATAGCGCTTCGCAAGGGCGATATTTTTGAGCTGGGGAAGGCTACGGGCAGTGAGGTGATTTCCGCTGACCTCACCCAGGTAGATGAAATAGAGCACTTGTTTGAAGATTCTGTGAAAATCCTGGGCGGCAATATCGACTTTTTACTGCACTCGGTGGGAATGTCACCCAATGTCAGGAAGGGCCTTCGATATACCAACCTGGATTACAATTACATGATGAAGACTCTTGACGTATCGGCAATATCGCTGCACAAGCTGTTGCAAACGGCCTACAAAATGGATGTGATCAACGAATGGGGTTCTGTAGTGGCGCTCAGCTACATCGCTGCACAAAGGACCTATTCGACATATAGCGACATGGCGCAGGCCAAAGCCATGCTTGAGTCGATCACGCGCAGTTTTGGATACCATTACGGGAAGAAAAAAAATGTAAGGGTCAATACCATCTCCCAGTCGCCCACTGTTACCACCGCCGGAACAGGGGTAGGGGGGTTCAAGAGTTTTTACGCCTACGCCAACTGTATGTCGCCCCTGGGCAACGCTTCCTCTGGTGACTGTGCGGACTACTGCATTATGATGTTTTCGGATCTCACACGCAAGGTCACCATGCAGAACCTTTACCACGACGGGGGATATTCTACAATGGGAATCAGTGAAACCCTGATTCAGAGCTGTTTTACCTGCCAGGGCGAGTGCTTCGATGACATTGCTGAGAAAGAACTCGTCATGGGGAAGAAGAAAAAGGAGTAAATATCTTCGCTGAATTCGGGAATTGAAGATGCGGATTTTGAGTTTTCAATAATTATTATATTTGTAAATTCTTTAACAGGCATCACCGGCAGAAAGGCGGTCTGACTGTATTTTCCGCAACTTTGCCGCATGGCTGTCCTGTTATGATCATGATTCTTTTTAGTTAAACCTTCTAACATTTTATCCATGAACATATTAGTTTGTATCAGTCACGTTCCTGACACGACTACGAAAATAAAGTTTGCAGAGAACAATACCCGGCTGGATACGACGGGCATCCAATGGGTCATCAATCCGTGGGATGAACTCTCGCTCACCCGTGCCCTTGAGTTAAAGGAGAAGAGCGGCAGCGGTGTGCAAAAAGTGTCTGTAGCCCATGTAGGGCCATCATCAGCCGAACCTACTATCCGCAAGGCTTTAGCCATAGGTGCCGATGATGCGTACCGGGTTGATGTGGAGGCACTTGATTCGTACCAGGTGGCCGCCCAACTCGCCGAAATTGTAAAGGCCGGGTCGTTTGATATGATTTTATGTGGCATTGAATCGAGTGATTACAACGGTTCAAATGTGGGTGGTATGCTGGCCGAGTTTCTTGATTATGTGTCGGTATCGGGTATCTCCCATCTTGATATTGAAGGCGGAGAGATATTGGTGACAAGAGAGCTTGACGGGGGCAGGGAAAAGCTTGTGGTTCCGTCACCTTTTGTTGGCATCGTACAGAAAGGTATCGCCAAAGAACCGCGGATAGCTGCTATGCGCGGTATTATGATGGCCCGCAAAAAGCCTGTCCACCTGGTTGATGCTACGGAGGCCGGACCGCTGACCCGGGTTAAAGAGTTTGAACCGCCACAGCCCAGGCCGGCCTGCAAATTTGTTGATCCCGAAAACCCGGAACAACTTGTCGAACTGCTTCAGAACGAAGCAAAAGTGATCTGATCCCATTAACCGAATAAAATTCCAAATCATATGTCAGTATTAGTCTATACAGAAAACTGGGACGGCTCTTTCAAGAAGCTTTCCTGTGAACTTATTTCATTCGCCGTTAAGCTGGCCGAAGAGATGCAAACCGATGTGGCAGCTCTTTCCATCGGAAATGTGGAAGCGGAAGAGCTGGAAAAGCTTGGGCAATATGGCGTAAAGCGTATTCTTACCGCCCAAAACGGGGAGCTTTCTCAATTTGATCCCCAGACCTATGCAAAAGCCATCACTCAGGTGGCTGACAAGGAGCAGGCTTCTCTTATTGTGATGGCCGACAATAACACCGGTAAAGCATTGGCGCCCCGGCTGTCAGTGCGCATGAAGGCTGCCGTGGCTTCCGGCGTAAGCCATATGCCCGACACGCTGTCGCCTTTTGTGATCAAAACAAAAACATTTTCGGGCAACGCTTTTGCGGTCACTGAACTGCCTACAGATGTAAAAATTCTTACCATTGCCCAGAATTCGTTCGACCTGAAAAAAAATCCGGCAGAGGTAACCGTTGAAGATGCCGGCATAGACACTTCAGGCCTCCGGCCCAAAGCTGCGGTTAAAGAGGTTGAAAAGCAAACCGATAAGCTTTTGCTTACCGATGCCGAGATCGTTGTTTCTGCCGGACGGGGCATGAAAACACCCGAAAACTGGGGTCCTATAGAAGAGCTTGCCTCGCTGTTAAACGGAGCAACAGCATGCTCGCGGCCGGTATCCGATGAAGGGTGGAGGCCTCATGAAGAACACACAGGGCAAACCGGAAAAATCATCGCACCCAATGTGTATTTTGCCATCGGTATCTCAGGAGCCACACAACACCTTGCCGGCGTGAGCGGATCCAAATACATTATCGCTATCAACAACGACAAGGAAGCACCCATTTTCGATGCTGCCCAATACGGCATCGTCGGGGATGCATCCAGGATTCTGCCCAGGCTTGTGGATGCGCTTAAGAAAGCAAAATCTGCATAACCTGTCACCAGCCAACCACACCGACCAAAACACATCCTATGATTGAAAATTTAATTTTCAGCCTTTTACTGATACTGGCAGTTCTTCTCTTCACAAAAAATGTGCGCCGGATATCCCAGGATATCCTCATGGGAAAAAAGGCGCAGATCAATGACCGGAAGCCACAACGCTGGAAAACCATGGCACGTGTCGCCATCGGCCAATCCAAAATGGGGAGCCGCCCCGTATCAGCCATCCTGCATATTTTTGTCTATGTAGGCTTCATAGTGATCAATATTGAGATGCTGGAAATCCTCATCGACGGGGTTTTCGGTACGCATCGGATCCTGGCTTTTCTCGGAAGCGTTTACCCGGTGCTGATATCCGTATTTGAAATCCTCGCTTTCCTGGTGATCCTGGGTTGCGTGATCTTTCTTATCAGAAGGAACATCCTTAAAATACCCCGTTTCTGGAACAAAGAGATGACAACATGGCCGCGAAGCGATGCCAATATCATTCTCGTTACCGAGATCCTTCTGATGAGTTCAATCCTGATCATGAATGCTGCCGACGGACTTCTTCAGCAGAGCGGGCATTCCCATTATGCTGCCGTAGGACCTTTCCTCATCAGCGATATGATGCAACCCTGGTTTGCCGGCATGTCAGAAGGCGCACTTGTAAACCTTGAACGGGCCAGCTGGTGGTTCCATATTATCGGAGTCTTCATTTTTCTGAATTATATTCCTTATTCAAAACACTTTCATATCTTTCTTTCTTTTCCCAACGTATGGTATTCCAAGCTGGACCCGCTGGGAAAAATGGACAACATGCCTGCCATCACCAATGAAGTGAAAATGATGCTTGACCCGGCATCAGCCCAGGAGACGCCCTCAGGAGATGAGGAAGACATCGGATCTTTCGGGGCTAAAGAGGTCACCGATCTGACCTGGAAGCACCTTATGGATGCATATACCTGTACGGAATGCGGGCGATGCACTTCAAGTTGTCCTGCAAATATAACCGGCAAAAAGTTGTCTCCCAGAAAGATTGTTATGGATGTNCGCGACCGGATCGAAGAAGCAGGTGTGCTCATGCGAAAGCAGGGAAAAGATGCGGTAGATGACAAAAGCCTTTTCGACCGGATNACGGAGGAAGAACTGTGGGCGTGCACGACATGTAANGCATGTACCTACGAATGCCCGGTTAACATTGATCCTTTAGCTGTCATTCTTGAACTCAGGCGTTACCTGGTGATGGAACAGGCATCTGCACCGGGTGAGATCAATGCCACGTTCTCAAATATTGAAAACAACGGCGCTCCCTGGCAGTTTTCACATGAAGACCGTATGGATTGGGCAACAAAATGATATTCANACACCATCCAGGCATATAAATCAACAACACAAAACAAGCTCCAAAGACTCTCCACAATGGCTGAAAAAGAGAAAATGCAAGTTCCGGTAATGGCAGACCTGGCCGCCGCGGGCAAAAAACCCGAATTCCTCTTCTGGGTGGGATGTGCCGGTGCATTTGATGACCGTTACAAAAAGGTGACCCGTGCTTTTGCATCTGTTCTGAATCATTTGAAGACAGACTATGCCGTTCTGGGGACGGAAGAGACCTGCACAGGCGATCCTGCCAGGCGCGCCGGCAATGAGATGCTTTTTCAAATGCAGGCCCTGCAGCTGATTGAGCTGTTTGATGCCTATGAGGTCAAAAAGATCATCACTATATGCCCGCATTGCTTTAACGTTTTCAAGAATGAATATCCGGAACTTGGTGGAAACTATGAGGTCATCAGCTACGTGGACTTTCTTGAAAACGCTCTCGAAAACGGCTCGCTGAAGCCCAATATGGAACATTTCAAAGGAGTTCGGATAACCTACCACGATCCGTGCTATCTTGCCCGTGCAAACGACATTATCGAACCTCCCCGCAATATTCTCAACCTGCTGGGCGGAGAAGTAGTGGAGATGGAACGCAATAAATACTATGCACTGTGTTGCGGTGCCGGCGGAGGACAGATGTTCAAAGAAGCCGAAAAAGGCGACAAGGAGGTTTTCC
>SL_5KL_010_SEDDRAFT_10001452_pt1 | contig 14308 bp, 20 predicted proteins | sample SodLakKL_010_SED_FD_9118 | JGI IMG/M metagenome (IMG submission 9118)
CCGCGGGCTACGAAGCGGCTCGCGAGGCAGCCGCCGACCGGGGGTTCCCACCGGTCGAACGGAGCGTTGGAGGCCGAGCGGTCGCCTACGACGGGACGACCACCCTGGCATTCGCCCGTGCCGAACCGGTCGCGGACTTCCGGCGGGGCACCGACGACCGGTACGACCGCTTGGCCGCCACACTCGAGACGGCCCTATCCCGCCACGGACTCCCTCTCGAACCTGGAGAACCCGCCGACGCCTTCTGTCCCGGCAGCCACTCCTTTTCGCTCCAGTCGAGCGAGGGCGCTCGGAAGGTGGTTGGTATCGCCCAACGCGTCCGGGCGAACGCGGCGCTCGTCTCGGGTCTCGTGATCGTCGACAATGCACCGACACTCGCGGGCGTGCTCGAGCCAGTCTACGCCGCGCTGGGGGTCGACTTCGACCCTGCTGGTGTGGGGGCGCTCACGCAAGCGACAGCGGTCTCCGTCGAGGCGATCCGTCAGTCACTCGAGGACGCACTCGTTGGGGAGGCTGTCCCGACGATCGAATCGCTCGAGCCATAGTCGATCACAGCAGTGCCGAGAACGCGAGGATCAGGGAAAATCCCACCACCGGCCAATCGAGGCGGCTCATCGAGAGGGGTGGCAACGTCGGATTCCAGGCGAAACACCGCGCCTGGAGGGCCAGCGCCAGCCGATCCGCACGGGTGAACGCCCGCTCGAGGCTGGCCGTGCCGAGGTGGACGATCCGATCTTTGAGTGATCGTTCGGTGCCTAAGCGGGCCGCAGAGGCATCTCGAATCGTTCGGAGGTCCGCCTGCAACAGGGGAACGAACCGGAGGAGCATCGCGACCCCCATCCCCAGCACCTGGCCGGGCTTGCCCGGCACGGTTCGCTGGATGGCCGCCCGTGAGTCACGGACCGGCGTCGAGCGGATGTACGCGGCACTGACCAGAATAATCAAGAACACGCGATAACTCGCGCGGGCCGACTCGCCCGCGTCGGCCACGTCGAACCAGGGAGCGCCAAGGGTCAGGCCGGCGACCAGCGGCGCGAGACAGAGAAACGGGAGGGCAAACCGGTACGTGTAGATGGCTCGAGGAACGGACACGCCGCCACTCCACAAAAACACGAGCGTGAGCCCCGTCAGTACCACGAGTGCGACTGGATCGGTGTGGGCGATGGCCGTGATCGAAAACCCGAGCTGGACGGCGAGTTTCGACCGGGGATCGAGCCGATGGGCGAGCGTGTCGTCCGGTTCGTAGGCCAGCATGCTATCGCTCCTGTTCGCGCCATCCTCGCGGGACGCGAACCCCGTACTCCGCGAGCGTCTGTACCCCCTCATCGGGCTCGATATCGGCCGCAATCGTCCCCTCGTGGACGAGCAACACGCGGTCGGCCACCTCGAGGACGTCCCGCAGGTCGTGTGTGGCGAGGATAATTCCCGTTCCCGTTGCAGAGAGTGACTCGAGGTGACTTTGCACCGACTGTCGGGCGGGTTGGTCGAGGCCGGTGAAGGGTTCGTCGAGTACGAGGTGGGTGGGCTCCATCGCGAGTGCACCCGCGATGGCGAGTCGCGACGCTTCACCGCCCGAGAGGGTGTCGATCCTGTCGCGTTCACGCCCCTCGAGTCGGACTGCACGCAGGGCCTCACGAACTCGGCGATCGATCTCCTCGCGCTCGAGGCCCAGGTTTTCCGGCCCGAAGGCGACGTCTTCACCGACGGTCGGGGCGACGAATTGGTCTCGAGGGTGTTGAAATACCATGCCGACGGCAGTCCGGGCGGCGACCAGGTCGTCTCCAACGGGTGTGTCGTTTACGAAGACCGTTCCCTCCGTTGGGGTGAGCAGGCCGTTGCAGTGACGCAGGAGGGTCGTCTTCCCGCTGCCGTTCGGACCTGCGACCAGGACGAACTCGTCGTCTGGAATCGTGAGCGTGATCTCCTCGAGTATCGGGACGTCCTCGATCCCGTAGCTGACGGACCGAAACTCGATCATTTAGGGGCCGACGTCGAGTCGTTCGCTCTTCACGATCGCGATTGCTGCGAGGAGTTTGACGATCTCGAAGGGGATGAAATACAGCGCGCCGATGACGACGGCTTCGGCGAGCTCGAGTTCGAGGACGTACGCCAACCAGGGGACGCCCATCCCGTAGATGATCACGGTCCCAATGGCGAGGACAGTAGCGAGCCCAAACGGCGAGGCGTTCGTGAGGTCTCTCAGTTCTCGTCCCTGGTGGGCCGCGAAACCGATCGCGAACGCGGCGACTGGATAGGAGAGGAGATAGCCCCCTGAATCGGCAAAGAAGACCCCGATCCCACCCGTTCCACCCGCGAACACTGGTGCCCCGATCGCGCCGGCGGTCAGATACAACAGCATCGAGATGGGGCCCCACACTGGCCCGAGGATAAGCCCTGCGAGGAAGACGAACAGTACCTGCAGCGTGAACGGGACCGGTGAGAGTGGGATGGGGATCGAGACGTACGCACTCGCGCTGATCACCGCCGCGAGCGCGACGGCTCGAGCGAAGCGTTGGACGGTGACACCGTCGACCAGGTCGACGGATTCGGTCTGTGTTGCCATACGCTCGCCTTCTCGTAAACAATCATTAAGAGTTTGGTTTACGAGCGGGTGAGTGAGCGGGTACTCGAGCACTGCTTACGCGTTGCTATCCGTCCTGTGCTGACGAAAGTTGGTTGAAAAGGATACGCTAGTGGTGGTGACCCGTCGCCTCGGCGAACGTCACGCCGAAGCGCTCTTCGAACAGGTCCATCGCGCGCGCCTCCATCGCCTCGAGGTCAGCACTCGGCTCCTCGCCGTGGTGGACGATGTGGTGGGCCCGGCTCGCAAACGAGAGCAAGGTGATGTCAGCGACGGTTTCGGCCTCCGTTTGGCCCTCTTCAGCGAGTAAGTCGACGAGTCCGCTCGGGATCGTGACGCTGTCTTCGCTGTCGTCGGTCGTGATCGAAAATGTCGTGGTCTCGATATCGTCCGTCATTACCCGTTCCTTGCGGGGGAGCCCTAAAGATGCTGTGGCTTCACGGCCACGCTCGACTCTCCCTCCGAAACCGCCCCGAGAAATCGTTCGAGTCGCTCAGCAATGCGAACGGCGTTCTCGATGACACAGGCGTGTGCGCCGTTCTCGAGTTCGAAATACTGGCTGTCAGGGAGCGCTTCGTGGAGCAACCGGCCGTTCGCAACGGGGACGACCCGATCCTCTGCGCCGTGAATCACGAGCGAGGGTACTCGAAGTCTCGAGAGCCGTTCGGTCACGTCGAATCGTTCGAACGCCCCCAACTGCGCCTCGAGAGACGGATCGGCCGGGTCGCGCTCGAGTCGCCACTCGATCAGGCGATCCATCAGGTGGGGGTTTCGGTTGCTGAACGCGTCAGTGAACAGCGGCCGGGTTCGGTGGCGGACGGTTTCTCGCTCCGTCGGGCCGGGACGGGCGAGCAGTTGTTCACGCGTTTCGTCGGGCATTGGGACAGCATCGGAGCCACCGTGTGTCGTCCCGATGAGCGTCAGTGAGGCTGCTCGAGTGTACTCGAGGGCGTATCGTTGGGCGACGGCGCCTCCGAGGTCCAGCCCAACGAGGTGAGCCCGGCGGACGCCGGCATCTTCGAGCACGGCCTCGAGGTCGGCGGCCAATCCGCCAACGTCGTAGGCGAAGCGGCCAGTGAGCAATCGTCGCCGAAGCCGTGTCGGGAGCCGCGGGACGAGCGGGGCAAGGCCGGGATCTGAACGGCCAGTCCCGCGTGTGTCCGGAGAGAGCTGTTCAGTTCCCTGCAGTCCCTCACGAATCCACCGCCACTGCCAGCGGCCAAGCCCAATTCCCTGGAGGAACACGACAATTGGGGCGTCACCGTCAGCTCGTTCGTGTTCGTACGCAAGTGAAACGTCGTCGCGGGTGACCCTGGGCATGTATCCATCGACAACCACCAGGGTATTGATACTGTCTGTTGAGAGAGCCAGCGTTGGCGAGCGATGAAAAGCAGACTGCTAGTAATCCGTGTGTTTATCCACCAGCGGTCGAATAGTGGGCACAATGAAACGGCTTCATGCCCGGTATCCGTTCCTCGAGGGGGCTCGCGAGGCCGTCGCGACGCAAGCAGTCGACCTGGCAACGGTGGTCGAGCAAGACGAGGCCGTCGTGAACAGAGCCCACCAGCGCGTCGTCGCCGCGCTCGAAGACGGAACGACCGGTGAACCGAGTCGCGAGGTTCGGGTGGAACTCCTCTCGTACCCAGTTGCTCGAGTGTTAGTTTCGCTCGTCAACGAACGCGTGCTGATCCGTCGGTACGCCCGTGCGGAAGCCGCCACGGCGTTCGATCGATTCACGTCGGACTTCACCGACACGAGTGAACTCAAGAGCGTCGAATCTGCCGGGGTCGACCTCGAGATGCTGTTCGCGGAGTTCGACCTCACCGATGCGGTGACGCCGGCCTCGACTGAGACGGATGCGGGCCAATCCACCTACCACGTCGACGTTGGGGCGTACTTGCCCCTCACGGCTGACCTGTGGGGTGACGAGTGGAATCTGGTCAACCGAGCGCTCACCGACGGGGCGGTTCCGGTCACTGAAGCCGAACTCCTCACTCTCCTCCGTGAGGCCGTCAGAGAACGCGTCGAAGACGGTCTTCCGTTCGACGTACCCGACGCGATCGGTGGGCCGCTCGAGGAGGAAATGACGCACATCAGAGACGTGCTCGCGGATCTCGACCTGACCCGTGAGATCGACACGGTCGTTCCCGACCTGTTCCCGCCGTGTATGCAGGCCCTGCTCGACGATATCCAGAAAGGTGAACACCTTCCACACCACTCCCGCTTTGCGATCACCTCGTTTCTCACGAGTATCGGGATGAACACCGACGAGATCGTCGCATTGTACCGCGTCAACTCTTCGTTCGGTGAGGAGATGACCCGCTATCAGACTGATCACATTCGTGGTGATACCTCGCCGACTGATTACTCACCGCCGTCGTGCGCAACGATGCAATCCTACGGTGATTGTGTCAATAAGGACGACCTCTGTGACCGGATTCCCCATCCAATGGCCTACTACGAGGAACGTCTCGACGACGCCGACGAAGACGAACTCGAGGATTGGCGCGAGGAGTCGGCGGCAGACGACTGAGACTGATACCGGCTACCGACTTCTTCGAGATCATTGCCACTCGAGTCACGATATCACGGCGCTGTAGGACCACTTCTCCTGTTAGCGTCCTCGAGACTGCTTCGTGCGGTACATCGGACGCTCTGCAGCCGAGAGACTATGTCATGGTGACACATCTTAGGAATATTATCGATATGTTCTTGGCTATGGGCAATACTTTTCCTTCGCCAGCCGACAATCGTCCATAAGCGATGAGCAAAGCCGAGCATTCATCGATTGTAATTGATGATAAATCGACGGACGACGAATGGATCGTGATTCAACCCTTCATCGAGGGGAGCGGCCAGCCGAAATACGAACTCAGTACGGAGGATGCCACGAGAAATCGCTCGTTCGAGTCGGATCTCGTGGTGATTCGTCGAACGTCAGCACTCGACGGCCGAAGCCAGTCGTTTACCGTTCCAAAAGCCGTCCTCGAGCATGCAGTCGACGCGCTCTGAGTGTTAGCGGCCCCTGTATCTGCATACCTGAACTCGAGAATCCGTCTCAGGCCGTCTCAGTCTCTGCGTCACTCGAGGCACTGTCATCCTCGAGGCCGTCGGTCGGGTCGTTCGTCAAGAACGCAAGCGCCACGCCCACGGCAACCATCAGAAAAATAAAGCCGATAATCGCTCCGACGAGCATCTCTCCGCCCTGACCGCCGAGGTCACCGCTTCCCGTTTCGTAGGTCGACCCAATGTACGTCATCGCGACGATCATCGTCGCAACGGCAGGGATGGCAATGACGATCTCGATGAGGCGTTCACGCTCGAGCATTGCACAAGGTTGATTCGGCGTGCTCAAAAGCGCTTCGAACGGGTCCGAAAGATTTAGTGTGAGCCCCCCGATATGGCGTGTATGGACAGAGGACAAAACACAGGCGGACTGATGTCTAGTGCCGGTTTGGTCCGGTACTTCGACGCGGAGGACTCGAACGCAATCCGAATCGACCCCAAGACGGTCATCGCGTTCGGTGTCCTCCTCGGGATTTTGGTCCAGTTGCTGACGTTCGTCTCCTGAAGACGGGCGCCAGTCCCATTCGATTGTTCCCTCGAGTGATAACTTAGTTACTCAGCGCTGTCCGCTACAGCGACGCCCGCATGGCGCGCCCTTTTTCGATACCCGGTTCCAACGGCCTCTATGTCACTAACAGCAGGGGTTGTCGGGGTCCAGGGGAACGTGAGCGAACACACGAACGCGATCGAACGTGCCTGTGCCGCCCGCGGGACGTCCGTGACGGTCCACGAAATCCGGTCCTCGGGCGTCGTCCCGGACTGTGATCTGTTGGCGATGCCTGGCGGTGAATCCACGACCATCTCGAGGCTCATCCATCGAGAGGGTATCGCCCCCGAAATCGTCGACCACGTCGAAGCGGGCAAACCACTGCTCGCCACCTGTGCGGGCCTGATCGTTGCCGCCGCGGACGCCCACGACGACCGCGTCGACACGCTCAATCTCATCGACGTACAGGTCGAGCGAAACGCCTTCGGACGACAAAAAGAGAGCTTCGAAGCGCCCCTCGAGTTCGATGGCCTCGATGAGCCGTTCCCGGCCGTGTTCATCCGTGCCCCCGTCATCGACGATGTCGGGAGAGCGGACGTCCTCGCGACGTGGGATGGCCGTCCCGTCGCGGTCCGTGACGGCCCAGTGATCGCCACCTCGTTTCATCCCGAGCTGACGGCCGACGATCGGATTCACGAACTCGCGTTCTTCGACGAGTGAGCGGTGTCTGTCGTTCCAGTTCTGCGAGGGGTGACTCCCCTGATCTGTGCTGTGACGAGAGTGGCCTGATACCGGTGTGTGTCCTCCCCACCTGAGGATCCTGGAAACGTGAGTGTTCACGTCGCTCGAGCGTCAGGCAACCGGACAGATCAGTACACAGTACCAACATTTATAAACCTTAAATACGTCTTTTTAAACGACTTATGACGGATCCGAAGGACACCATCAATATTGAAAACGTGGTGGCGTCGACCGGTATTGGGCAAGAACTCGACCTCCAGAGTGTCGCCATGGACCTCGAGGGGGCCGACTACGACCCCGAGCAGTTCCCCGGTCTCGTCTACCGTACCCAGAATCCAAAATCCGCCGCACTCATTTTCCGTTCGGGGAAAATCGTCTGCACTGGCGCGAAAAGCACCGACGACGTCCACGAGAGCCTCCGAATCGTCTTCGACAAACTCCGTGAACTCCAGATTCAGGTCAACGAAGACCCAGAAATCGTCGTCCAGAACATCGTGACGTCTGCCGACCTCGGTCGGAATCTCAACCTGAACGCCATCGCGATCGGGCTCGGCCTCGAGAACATCGAGTACGAACCCGAGCAGTTCCCCGGACTCGTCTACCGCCTCGACGAACCGGAAGTCGTCGCCCTCCTGTTCGGTTCGGGCAAACTCGTCATCACCGGCGGGAAGAAACCGGTTGACGCCGAACACGCGGTCGACAAGATCGTCTCCCGACTCGAGGATCTCGGCCTGCTCGAGTAACGAGGACGAGCGGTTTTCGCTGTTGAAGCTTCCATCAGCAACCGCTGTCGGTGCAAAGACGGGCATCTCGAGCACCCTGATCCGGCATACACAAAGGGATCGGGTTCCTACGCCCGACTATGGACGAACTCGTGGTCACGGCACTGTCGGTGTGGCCCGGCCAGGTCACTGGTGGTGACATAGAGCCAGCGGCCGGTGGCCCCCTCGCCTACCTTGGGACCTTTCTCCTGGCGACGGCCTTCTACGGTATCACGCTGCACATCGCGGCTCGGTACGTGCTTGGAACGGTCCGACTCAAACGAGCGTTTACGGTCGGCCCGATGCTCGCGCTCGCGTCGATCTTGCTCCAGCAGTGGGGACCGCTCGTCGTGGTGCCGTTTCTGGTGGCGATGGCCTACACGTCGATCCTCGTCGTCTACGACCTGAGTTACAAACTGGCGTTGCTGGTGTCGATCGTCTACTACACCGTCGCCGTCCTGGTCGGCTTTACGATATTCAACATTTATTTCCTGCTGGGAACGGCTCCCGGATAACGAAGCGTGGTTACTCGTACTCGATCGTCGCCGGTGGCTTGTGTGTCACGTCGTACACCACTCGAGCGACGTTCTCGTTCTGGCCCGTAATTCGCGACTGGATCCGCTGGAGTGTTTCCCAGTCGAGTTCCTGGGCGCGAGCGGTCATCCCATCCCTCGAGTCGACTGACCGGACGGAGACGACCCACCCGTGGACGCGGTTGTCACCCTTGACACCGGTTGCTTTGCCGATAACGGCAGCGAGGGCTTGCCAGGGCTCGTACGCCTCGAGTTCTTCCTCGACGACGTGACAGGCGTCACGGGCCACCTCGAGTTTCTCCTCGGTGACCTCACCGATCACGCGCACGGCGAGCCCGGGGCCGGGGAAGGGCATCCGTTCGGCGACGAGTTCGTCGAGGCCGAGATGTCGGGCGACCTCGCGTACTTCGTCCTTGTAGAGATCACGAACGGGTTCGACGATGCCCTCGAAGTCGACGACCTCGGGGAGGCCACCGACGTTGTGGTGGGACTTGATCCCACCTTCGCTCTCGATCCGGTCGGGGTAGATCGTCCCCTGGACGAGGTAGTCAGCGTCTGACTCGAGGGCCTCGCGCTCGAACTCGCGGATGAACTGCTCGCCGATGACGGCGCGCTTTTGCTCGGGATCGGTCACCCCGGCGAGCGCCTCGAGGAACCGATCTTTGGCGTCGACGACCTGGAGGCTCTCCATGAACGCAAACGTCTCACGAATCTGTGCCGTTTCGCCTTTTCGCATCAGGCCCGTGTCGACGTAAACGGGTGTCAGTTGGTCGCCGATGGCTTCGTATGCGAGGGCGGCGGCAACCGAGGAGTCGACGCCCCCGGAGAGGGCGATGACGGCGTGTGCGTCGCCGATTTCGTCTTCGATCTCTGCTATCGCGTCGGGTACAAAGGTGTCAGTGTCGACCATTAGTGGGATACCTCAGTCTGGGTGTGTGTGTCGGAGTCAGTCGTCGCTTCAGCCAGTTCGAGGGCCGCCTCGACCAGGCCGAAAAATGGGGGGCTCGGTTCGCCAGGACGGGAGCTATACTCGGGATGATACTGCGTGCCGAGGAAAAACGGATGGCCCTCGAGTTCGAGAATTTCCATCCGGTTACCCGCGGTCCCCGAGAACGTCAGGGGTTCGTCCGCGAACGCCTCGAAGTACTCGGGGTTGACCTCGTATCGGTGTCGGTGGCGTTCCTGACAGGAAGTGTCGTCGTAGAGCTCGTATGCCAGGGTTTCCGGTTCGATGACCGTCGTGTGTTCGCCGAGTCGCATCGTCCCTCCGAGGTTCTCGACTTCGTACTGTTCGGGGAGGATATCGATGACCGGATGGGGCGTCTCTTCGTCCATCTCTGCGGAGTGAGCGCCCTCGAGGCCAAGGACGTGTCTGGCGTATTCGACGACGGCCATCTGGAAGCCGAGACAGAGGCCCAGGAACGGAATCTCGTGTTCGCGGGCGTAGCGGATCGCCTCGATCTTTCCTTCGGTTCCACGCATCCCGAACCCACCGGGAACGATGATCCCGTCGACGTCGTCGAGTTGCCCGTCGTAGCCCTCGGCGAGTTCGTCGGCAAAGACCCACTCGACGTCGACGTCTGCACCGAACTCGAAGCCGGCGTGTTTCAGGGACTCGTGAATCGACATGTAGGCGTCCTCGAGGTCGTACTTCCCGACGAGGGCGATCGTCACGTCATCGCGCTTTTCGGTGGTCACAACCTCACGCCACTCCCGGGTTCGTTCTTCGGGTGGAAGCGCCTGCTCGGCTAACTCGAAGTGCTCGAGGACGTACTCGTCCAGCCCTTCTTCCTCGACGACGAGCGGGACGTGATAGACGTCCTCGACGTCGGGGTTCGAAAACACCGCTTCCGTCGGGATATCACAGAAGAGCGCGATTTTGTCTTTGGTCTCCGGCTCGAGTTGGGTTTCAGAGCGGCCGACGATAACGTCCGGTTGCAGGCCAATCGACCGAACCTCTTTCACCGAATGCTGTGTCGGCTTGGTCTTTTGTTCGCCGTTTTTCGAGTAAGGGACGAGGGTGACGTGGACGAACAGGACGTTCTCTTCGGGTTCTTCGTGGGCGAACTGGCGCAGAGCCTCGAGGTAGGGCATTCCCTCGATGTCCCCGACGGTGCCGCCGACTTCGACGATACAGACGTCGGTTCCCTCGGCGGCCTCGCGGATCCGGCGTTTGATGTCGTCGGTGATGTGTGGGATGATCTGGACGGTCTTGCCCAGGTAGTCGCCAGCGCGCTCTTTTTCGATGACGTGCTGGTACGTTTTCCCGGTGGTGATGTTGTGATCGGAGTGCATGTCGATCCCCAGGAACCGTTCGTAGTTTCCGAGGTCGAGGTCGACTTCGCCACCGTCTTTGAGGACGTACACCTCGCCGTGTTGGTAGGGGTTCATCGTCCCGGCGTCGACGTTCAGGTAGGGGTCGACTTTGACGGCGGTGACGTCGAAGCCTGCGTTCTTCAGGAGACGGCCCGTGCTCGCGGCCGTGATTCCCTTTCCGAGGCCCGACATCACTCCGCCGGTGACGAAAATAAACTTACTCCCGAGCGAGGAGTCATATTGGGTGTCCGGTTCCGTCGGCATACTGACTGTGCGCGTGAGGAGGTCAAAACGATTTCGGGACGCCCTCGCTTCGCCACTGACTCACAGGGGTGGTTACTCGTCGTCCGGTTCCGGAGCAGCGGCCTCGAGCGCTCCGTCAACCACCTCGACGACTGTCTCGGGGAGGGTGGTTCGTTCCACTACGACGACGGCCACGAAGCCCAGGATCAGCCCGACGAGAAATGCATCGATGGCAGCGAACAGGGGCAACTCGAGCAACAGCAGTGCTGTCACGCCAAAGGGCAACGCCAGGATGGCGAGGCCGACCCCAACCAGGACGAGCGTGGCGCGGGTGCTGGCTGCGAGCAAGCCGCGGGCGAGCCAGGCGAAGGGGCCACCGATCACGAACGCGCCGAATGCCGTCCCGATGAGGTGCGCCCAGGGGAACGGATCGCTCCCGGCGAGATTCCACGCGCCACGAGCGACTAATACCGCGATGACGAGCCACGCCAGTGCCGTTCGTCGGTCGAACACCCATTCCTCTCGGAGGCGCGTGTTCGTCCCCTCCTCAGGCATCGTCCTCGAGCAACCCCAGGTCGTCGACGACGAGGTTCGCGAGTTGTTCTTTGAGGTCGGGATCGACCTCGGCGACAGCCTCGCCGTCGTGGACATCCTCGTTGTGGCGTTCGATGGCCTCAGCCAGGTCCGAGAGTGGGACGCGAGTCCGGGTGTCACACGCTTCACACTGCACGGGCACGCCTGTTTCGTCGTCGGACGCGGTCATTACCGTGGCTGTCGAGGGCAACCCACAAAGTCGTATCGTCGTGGAGCGGTCGACCGGTCGAGTGCCCACCGGTTTCTCGCTCTGTGCAGGCTATCGCGCTTCCCCCACCTCACCCCCGCCGTCGCCCTCGAGTGCCGTTTCGTGGACATCGAGCCACTCGATTCCATCCTCTCTCGATCGCAACGCGACGGTGCTCAGGCGAACGTCGGTTCCGTCGTCGGTCGTTTGCCACTCCTCGTAGCGAACGAGTGCGACGTGCTCGAGGCGATGGCGAACCTCGACGTTTCGAATCTCGATATCGAACTGCGTGACGTCATCCCGATCGTAGGACCCTCGAATCCACTCGAGGACCGTCTCGCGGTCGAGTCGAGTCCCATCCGGACTCACGAGCTCGAACCCGGGGGCAAGTGCCCGCTCGAGGCGGCTAAACCTCGTTCGATCACACCCACCGGCGTACCACTCGACGAAGAATTCGTGGAGTGATTCGATCTCCTCACGGCACTCGGCTGCTGTCGGTGCGGTCATCGTGGCTTATCCTCCGTCTCCTGATCGGAACCGGTCACCGCTCCGAGGATCAACCCTTTTCCGCTCGTCGGCAGGCTCAACCATTGTTTGACGGCAATGAGAGCACCAGCGAGGCCGATGAGGACGAGCCCGATCCCCAGCCGACCCGCGAGCAGAAAGTGTATCCCTGCTAATCCGGGCGGGATCGCGAGCACCAACACCCCAGCGAGTTTGATCGTCTCGATAAGTTCGTTCATTGCCTCCCGTTCGGATTGGGGATGCAAAAACACGGCGACGATCGCATCTCGAATCCGGTACCGGAATCAGGGCCGGAACGCCTAAGCCTGCCACGGCGTGAGTTTCGAATATGTTCACCGGCATCGTCGAGGAGACGGGCGAACTCATCGAGCGAACGGCGACGGACGACGGCCTTCGGCTGCGTATCGAGGCGGACGCGGTTGCGAGGGACCTCCACCACGGCCAGTCGATCAGCGTCAGCGGCGTCTGTCTTACCGTCGAAACGTTCGAACCCGACGACTGGTTCGAGGTCTTTCTCGCCACCGAAACCGTCGACCGAACCTACCTCGGCGACCTCGAGGTCGGGGACCCGGTCAACCTCGAGCGCGCGATGCCCGCGGACGGGCGATTCGACGGGCACGTCGTGCAGGGGCACGTCGACGCCGTCGCGACGGTCTCGGCAATCGAATCGGTCGACGAAGACTGGTACTTCGCGTTCGATCTCCCCGAAGGCTACGATCGGTACGTCGTGGAAAAAGGCTCGATCACGCTCGATGGCATCAGCCTGACGGTGGCCGACCGAACTGACGAGCAGGTCACGGTCGCGATCATCCCGACGACGTACGATCTCACGACGCTGTCAGCGAAAACCGTCGGTGACCCCGTCCACCTCGAGGTGGATGTCCTCGCGAAGTACGTCGAACGGTTGCTCGAGGGCCACCTCGAGCGAGAAGAGACGGCCACCGTCCTCGAGTAGTGTTATTCAGCCTGATCGGATGCGGGGGAGTCGGCTTTGACGATTCGATTTCACGCATTGGCCCGGCCGCGATCAGAAACTATCGCTGGCCCGGTTCGAACTCCGTTAACTCGGACCGCTGGCCATCGTACTCGTCTCTGACGGCCCGATACGTTCGGCGGTAGCGTTTGATTTTCCGGTAGAGGTAGTAGCCGATGGCGATGTCGAACGCGATGACGTAGAGGATCACTGAAGGGAGTGCACCGATAGCGAGCACTGCGTCGATGATACCTGGAACGACCTGCACGGTCACGTTGTACGTTCCGTGGACGAACGAGGCGATGAGCAACCCCTTGACGACGAGTGGGCCGGCGTGCTCGGGGTTGAATTTGGCCAGCCCGAGGTAATAGCCCGCGATTGCAGAGTAGATGACGTGACCGGGGCCAGCCAGGGCTCGACTCGTGGTGATCCCCGTGGCCGCGGCAACGATGGACGTTTCGGGGGCTACTGGAGCGACATCGCCCGTAATGTAGAGAATATTTTCGATCGTGGCGAACCCAAGGCCGGCAATGGCCCCGTACACCGCGCCGTCGATCACCGCATCGAACGTTTCACTCCGATAGGCAAATATCCGTACTGCGAGGAGTTTGACGGCCTCCTCGACGGGCCCGACGATCAGGTAGAAAAACAAAATCGCGCCGACGACCGGAATCGGCTGGAGGAACGCCCCACCGATCGTATTAACCACCGCCGCGAACGTCGCGAACAACATTGCCAGGATAAACGTCGCGACGAGCAGCGACAACGGTTCGTGCGTCGTGATATCGGCATACCAGATGTACCCGGCCAAGAGCGCCGCCGGAACGACCGATAGCGCAAAGAAAATCCCGACGCCGGGTTCCTCGAGTACCAGCACGGTCGGCGTGGCCAGCAACGAAAGCGTGATCAACAGAGCCACGGTGATGACGATGGCGTGCAGTCCGTAGCTGATGGCTGCATACAGGGCTGCCGCGAACCGGTCGATCCGTGAGCGGGGCTCCCACGTCGATACGTCGTACAGATCCGCCGAGGAATCCGCTGCGCGCTCGATCGGGTCCCGCTTGCTTGCCATAGGGTGTGTACTCGAGCAAGCACTGAAATACGTTGGTTCCCTGGTTATCCTAGTATGGTATTGACTCTCATTATATGTTTTAGGGGTGGTACTATAGTGGACGAGTGGTCAGAAACCGACATGAGTGAACGCCAGCGCGGAATCCTCTACACCGCCCCACCTGCCCCCGATGACACACCCGTCCGAAACCGACCACCAGCAATCGCCGCCACCCTCGAGCGTGAAGCCG
>SL_5KL_010_SEDDRAFT_10001453_pt1 | contig 14306 bp, 11 predicted proteins | sample SodLakKL_010_SED_FD_9118 | JGI IMG/M metagenome (IMG submission 9118)
TAAGGATATTTATGATGGCAAAAGCCGCTTGATGGATTATCACAGGGATATGGCTGATGAAAAAGAGAGCAAGCATGTCCATAAATGGTTTATACCAGGCCAGATAGTGCGGGGATTATTATTATCAATTGTCTTATACCCCATCCTGGTTCCACTTGGGGATCTGTCTTTTGGGATAAGGTTTTTATTCTTTGCAGGGTTAATGTTCGTGTATACCCATGTGGCCTGTGCTGCTCCCTGCCCGGATAATATTGAAGGGCTGGTTTACATGAAGGAACGCTATATTAAGAAGCCTTCTTTCTTTAAATTCCAGTTTGAAATGGTTATTTACAGCTTGCTGCTGGGGTTTTCAGCCAGCTATTTTCTTTTTTAGCATGGTTCCTTAAGTCATTGGAGTATGTCTGACAGGGGTGTCTGACAGGGGGACGTTTCACCTGTCACCATGACAGGTGAAACGTCCCCGCGTCATGCGTCCCCCTTTTTTCTATAACGCCCTCCCGTATTGGCATAAACAAGAAATACTACAGTTGCTGCTATAAAGATGATCCAGGCTGCTGAAACAAGCCAGGCTCTGTCCAAATACTCTCCAAGCGCAGCTATAAATAAAAGGGCGGCCAGAACAAATAAGAAATTACCTACACCGCTGCAAAGAGCTGCCGTATCATATTGCGCTTTTTCCTCCGCAGATGAAGTGTTATAACCAGCAACCAGCCAGCTCCACTGCCTGTACTTGACCAAATACCCGAGCCCTAACATCAACAAGCCGATCAGAATATGGATCATATCAGTCACCCTGCTTTCCTCACTTCAAAAGATATCCTTTTGCCTCCATTTTATTTTAGCATTTTTCAATGTTCACCGGATATGTTTCTTGATGGCGTCGATGTTATTTTACGCTTCAAAAAATCAAGTTCAGTGGACCAGATCCTGGCCAGTAAAATCGCTAAGGCTACCAGCCCTGCGCTTTATTAATTGCTGCGTGAATACCACTCCCAGAGGTGCTCCGCTTCAGCGGCTTCAACATCGGTAACCTGGAATGCCTTGCCCGACGGCGAGGATAAAACCCAGGCCCGGACGCTCCGTAAACCCCGCAATCGCTGGAAAGGGTTAACGCTGACCTGCAGGGCCTGGACGCAATTTCTATGCATCAAAACCCGGACCCGGTTAACGAACCGGAATCGCAGGGAAATCTGCCTGTCGTCTAGAGAGGTGCCACCAGCGCAGTAGCGGCTGTACCCCCAGAAAACTGCCGGTATAAGCAGAAAGAACGAAAGCCAGCCGTAGGGAACCCACTGCAGGGGCACGATTACCAGCAAAGTCGGCGCCATAGCCCGGAATATATAGCGGCGCAATGACCTGGAGGGTAAAGGGGTAAATGATTCGGGCATACGGTACTCGGGTAAAATCCGGCCCAGGAACTGATTTATTTCAGCAGTGCGTAAGAGGGGAAATAGCAGGGTAATATAGTTCTGGTCGCTTGAACCCCCACCTGCAACTTCAGCCACCAGGGCGCACCTGCCGAAGGGCTGGCGCAGGATCCCCTCATGGAATGCCAGGGCCTGCAGGCGGTTTAACTTCAAGGCCAGCTGTTTCTGCTCGATCAACCCCCATGTTACCAGGAGCCGGTCCTGGTGGCGCTGCAAAGTAAAGTTGGCATACTGGACCATGAAAGCCAGGGTAGATATAAACCAGGAAAAAACAAGCAGGACCATTACCACCAGCGCCACCGTGCCCGCGGCGGTCGAGGTAACCTGCTCCAGCAGGTAATCCCAGAAAGTATCGGGTATAAAGGGTAAGGCCTGGGAAAAGATCAGGCCGATTACTGAAAATAAGACAAAAAATCCGCCCGAAGTAGCTCCGGCTATAAAAAGCTCACGAGTACTGATCCTGTATACCGTCCCTGCTTCCGCTTCTTCACCGGAACTCAAGACAGTATCGATTACAGCCTTAAAGCCTGAGCGGGGAAGAGTTTTCTCCCTTGTGCTTCCTTCAGGTTCTCCGGCAGCTTCATCTGCCGGTTCAGAAGATTGGTCTCCAGGCGCTGACACATGATCCGCAGCCGTTCCTTCCAGGCTCCGCTTGATATTGTAAGCTTCCTCGAGGGTAACTGCTGCCAGGCTCAATTCCGATTCTGACCCTCCGCCGGCAGTTTCAACCTGGAGGCCGGCCAGGCCGAACAGACGTTGAATGATTCCCCGGCGAATATTTACCGTCTGGACCCGCTCCCTTTTGATCGAACGCTCTTTTTTAAAAATAACGCCCGACTTGATGTGCAAGTAGCCGGCTTCATAGCGGTAAGTGTAAAAAGCCCAGATTACAACTTGCACGAGAGTATTTACTACTAGTATTAACACGGCAGAACCGGCCAGGACCAGGAGGTATAGCAACAAGTTTCCAGTGTCCAGGTTCTGTAGAAAAATAAAAACTATGGGAACCAGGAAAATGAGCGTACCCCTTACTGAAGCCAGGGGTATCATAACCGGGTGCTGCCTCTTCATTTCATACATCTTCATCACTCACTCTTGCCAGGGCTGAAATCTCTCCGCGCAACTCGGCTGCTTTTTCCCTGGAAAGGGCCGGTATGCGGTGTTCTGAAGCGGCAGTGGAAACCCTTAAGGTAGCCAGGCCGAACAGGCGCATGATCGGGCCGTGCTCGGTATCGACATGCTGAACCCGGACCATGGGGATCAGGGTCCGGCGGATAATAAAAACCCCGTGGCGGATATCGATCTCTTCATCACGGATCTCGTAGCGCCAAAAATGGAGCTTGATCCGGGGTACGATCACTGCGTCCCACAGGGTATACAAAAAAACCAGGCCGGCTGCGAGCCAGCCGTAAAAAGCAGGCAAATTCCAGAACAGGGGAACAACAGTTAAATATAAAACGGGGATGATCATTAACAAGAGACCCCAGATTAAACCGCTAAAAAACCAGGCTTTCAAAGCCCTTCGGTCCAGGCGTTCTTTTGGTTCGATTTCCATAACTACCACTTCCCCAACTCTTTATAATTAGTGACAAATTCCTTCCCATATTATCATTCCCCGGAATTTCAGGCAACACACCCGTTGCAGCTTGCTACCATTTCACTCAGATATCCATAGGGCCAGGGATGCTTGCTGACAATATGGATGCGATTCTCTTGCTATTTAAATACTTCATTTCACCTCACCGGCACATAAAAACGGGTAAAAGCTCGCTTTAGAGGTTGTCAGATGTGAGGTTTATACAATTATCACTTATAATCCCACACCTTAAGCCGGTTTTTACCCTATCAAGCGTATTGGTATAAAGATTATAGCAGCCTTTCATTGGTAAATGCCGGGTTATCTTGATTGGCATTTTGCCTTGCATTCGGTATCACATGGCAAAAGGCGCAAGACTCAGCTTTAGGCCAGTACGGCAAATATCGCTTGATAGAGCCTGTACGATCATATTGGCCGTGCATAAGCACGATTAACACCGATTTTCGCTTTGCCTTTAACCGTCATATTATATAAAGTCAGCCCTGCTGTCTACCTAAACTGAAACTCCAGCGGTGCATTTTCCAGCCAGGGTATTTGTGTCGGCAGGTTGTCCCACTTGACGGCACGTAAAACAGGATTGTGAGCACGCTTCGGGTAGTTGACAATAATTCGGCCGTCTTGAACAATAACATGCCCCTGGCCCTCAACGAAGTGGCGGAAAAGTTTGCCCGCAGATGAAACAAATCCTTGTCATGTATTTCAAAGTAACAACTAATACTTGAAACAATGTAGATTTTAAAATAAAATATTTACATAATGAACTGTAAAAAGCAAAATCACTGCAAGGTGATGACGCAAAGCTAAAGGAGCTTCGGCACAAAAGTTGCCAGAGCTAGCCAGCTGCCGGTTCGGGCAACCTGCAAGGTATGAGCCTGCCTGGCTACCTGGCAGGTTTTTTTGTCGGACAAGTTATCGACTTTTTATAAACAAACAGCGAAGAAATAAGGCTCATTAAAATTGCTTGTCCTCAATAAAATAAACTGTGCTAACTGGCTCAGACATGCTTTCACATAACATTATTAGTAAAGGTCAATAAATCAAGGGGACAAGGATATGAGTGTCAATAAAAACAAGCTTGAACATTCAAAAGGCACCAATGAAGGATTGCTCAGCTTAAATCAATACATGCTTGAGCAAACAGAGATAAATGACTACGAAAAATTGACCGGCACAATCGTCCGTCAGCTAGAAAATTTTTTGAGCCCGGTCGCTGCTGTTTACACTGAATACGATGAAAAAGGTAACACTCTACGCATAAAAGAAGTTAAAGCTAATCAAAAATTCCTCGATTTAGCAGCCAAGCTGGGCGGCAACAAGATTCTCAATACAGTATCTCCAGTAAATAATGATATGTATGAATCAATGACCCTGGAGAGGATAAGCTTTGCTTCAACTATAAGCGAAGTAACTGGCGGCACTATACCAGATTTCATATCAAATCCCCTGAGCAAAGCTTTTAATATTAATTGTATATTGGTGCTGGCATATGTTCTCGATAGAAAACTTTTTGGCACTACCGCTTTATTTTTAAACGAAAGACCCTCTGAAGAAAGCATAGAACTACTTCGTACTTACGCCTATTTTACCTCCATTTCTTTAAAAAGGATTAACTCTGAACAGGCGCTAAAACAAAATGAACTCCAGTTAAAAACAGTAACCGAAAACATGACTGACCTGGTGGTTATGACCGATGTTAACGGCAAGTTCATCTACCTTTCCGGCTCTAAATACGACTTGCTGGGTTATACCCAGGATGAACTTTTAGGTGAAACCATCTTCAAAATAGTTCATGAGGATGATCTGCCATTTATAATCGAAAAATTTCAAAATTCTATTGCTAAAAGGAAAAATGATACTGTTGAATATAGAGCAGTAAAAAAAGATGGCAGCATTATATGGCTGGAAACGATTGGCGATATTCTTTTAGACGACCAGGACCGGGTTAAAGGTGCTGTTTTTACAACTCGTGATATAAACGAGCGGAAGAAAGCAGAACGCATCATTCAGGCAAGGTTGGATCTTTTAGAATTTTCAACGCAAAACAACCTGGATGATGTATTGCAAAAGACCCTGGATGAAGTATGTGCTGTTGTGGAAAGCCCGATCGGTTTTTATCATTTCCTCAGCCCCGACGAAAAAGAACTTACCCTTAAGGCCTGGTCGACCAGTACCCTTGAATATTTCTGCAAAATAGGCAGTTTAAGTGATAAAAGCTACAATATTGCTGAAGCTGGAGTTTGGGTCGATTGCGTTAAAGAAAGAAAACCGGTAATCCACAATGATTATAATAATCTTTCGCATCGCAAAGGCTTACCTGAAGGTCATGCAGAGGTAGTTAGAGAACTGATTGTGCCAATCATGCGGCAGGGCAAAATAGTCGCTATCCTGGGAGTGGGTAATAAAGCACAGGATTATGATCATCGAGATGTTCAGGTCGTTAAGCATTTTGCTGACGTAGCATGGGAAATTGTTGAACGAAAAAGGACAGAGGAGCATATCCGCTATATAGGCTATCACGACAATCTCACCGGCCTCTACAACCGCCACTACTATGAATACTGCAAAGAGGAGCTTAAGAATTGCTCCATGGTCAGCGTAATCATGACCGATATCAATGGTTTGAAGCTGGTCAATGATACCTACGGTCATGAATCAGGCGATGAACTGATCAAGAAATATTCAGGCCTAATAAGAAAGTCTTTTAAAAAAAGCGACCTGTTCTTCAGGTGGGGCGGAGACGAATTTCTTATTATCTTAAAAAACAGCGAAGAAGCAAAAAGCTGGGAGCTGTGTAACAGACTGAACAAGCATTGCGGTGAAACTTTTGTAAACGACATCCCACTTTCTATTTCCATCGGGATCTCATCGAAAACAAAAAGCGGTGACATTGACGTGGCAATTATAGAAGCAGAGGACATGATGTACAAAAATAAACTAAATGAGAGCAAGAGCAGTAAAAACCTGATCATGAAAACCCTGCTGCAAACTCTATCAGAGAAGAGTTATGAGACCAAGGAGCATATTGAACGCATGAGTATAATTGGAAGAAGGCTGGGAGAAAGACTTTCCCTTCCCCCATCCGAGCTATCAAGGCTTGAAACTCTAACCATGCTTCATGATATTGGCAAGATCAATATAGATAGCCGCATCCTCTTGAAAAAAGGCAACCTTACTGAAGTTGAATGGCAAGAAATCAGAAAGCATCCGGAAGTGGGATACCGTATAACCCGCACCGCTGAAGAATTTGCCTATATTGCTGAAGAGATCCTCGCTCACCATGAAAGATGGGACGGAAAAGGCTACCCCCAGGGCCTGAAAGAAGAAGACATACCCTACCTGGCGAGGGTTTTAAACCTGATCGACAGCTATGATGTCATGAGTAACGGCCGCCCATACAAGAAGCAAATGTCCTTAAACCAAATTATTGAAGAGATTGAAAGGTGTGCCGGCACACAGTTCGATCCCGCTCTTGCAAAAGAATTTATAACCTGCCTGCGTGAAGACTTAATCTGACATCCTCTTTAACTATAAATACCCGTACGGTGAAAATCAATGAAATAAATATGATCAAATCAAAATAACTTACGGCCTTCGCATGCATATCCCCCCCAGGCTCGCCCAAATCAATTTAAGCTCTTTTTAGCCCTGGAGATACATTAGATTGAAATGAGAATAACTTGAATGAAAAGATTGACAAATAAGAAGCGCTATGATATTTTTGATAATACTCATTACAAACATGGATTAATTATAGTCTATGAGATCAGGGGCATTTATGAAAACCAGATTTGAAGATATACCAGCCAAACTGGCGGAACGAAAAATTCGTCCCTCAATTCAAAGGATCAAAGTTCTGGAGTATTTAAGTAAAACTGAATGCCACCCCACCGTCGAACAGATCTACCAGGACTTGCTGAAGGAAATTCCTACCCTGTCTAAATCTACTGTTTACAACACTTTAAAGCTGTTTTATGACACCGGTTTGATTAAGATATTGAACATAGAGGGATATGAAAGCCGTTATGACAGTGTAACCCAAAACCACGGTCACTTTATATGCGCCGAATGTGGGGCAATCTACAACTTCAAGATAGATATCGACCTGGTTGAAACTGAAGAACTGACCGGCTTTAAAGTTTTTGATAAAAACGTATATTTTAAAGGTATATGCCCAAAATGCCTTTTAAATATAAATCTAAACAACTGAAAGGAGCAAAATTAATGAGTGAAGGAAACAAGTGCCCGGTAACGGGAAAACCTGTCACCCCCACTGCACTGGGAGGCCCTTCTGTCAGGGACTGGTGGCCCAATAACTTGAACCTGAAAATTCTTCATCAGAATTCAGAGCTGGTTAATCCAATGGATAAAGACTTTAACTATGCGGAAGAATTTAAAAAGCTCGATTTGGAAGCCGTAAAAAAAGACTTGTACGATCTAATGACCGACTCGCAGGACTGGTGGCCTGCCGATTACGGCCATTACGGAGGGCTGTTCATCCGCATGGCCTGGCACAGCGCGGGAACATACCGCAAAGGTGACGGCCGCGGCGGAGGAGGAACGGGGACCCAGCGCCTGGCGCCTCTCAACAGCTGGCCGGACAACGCTAACCTGGACAAGGCCCGTCGGTTGCTGTGGCCGATAAAAAAGAAGTATGGCAATAAGATTTCCTGGGCCGACCTGATGATTCTTGCCGGAAACTGCGCTTTTGAATCAATGGGCTTCAAAACTTTCGGGTTTGGTGGCGGCCGCGAAGATGTATGGGAACCTGAAGAAGACACTTACTGGGGTCAAGAAAGCGAATGGCTGGGAGACCAGCGCTATTCAGGTGACCGGGAACTTGAAAACCCTCTCGCCGCCGTCCAGATGGGCCTTATATATGTAAACCCTGAAGGCCCGAACGGCGAACCGAATGCCCTGGCTTCAGCCCGTGATATCAGGGATGTCTTTGACCGCATGGCCATGAACGACGAAGAAACGGTAGCTCTTATTGCCGGGGGGCATACCTTCGGCAAATGTCACGGGGCCGCCCCTGATTCTCATCTGGGCCCGGAACCCGAGGGTGCCGGCATCGAAGAACAGGGCCTCGGCTGGAAAAATAGTTACGGTAAAGGAAAAGGCCGTGACACTATCACCAGCGGTATAGAAGGAGCCTGGACTCCGACCCCGACAAAATGGGATAACAGCTACTTTGACACCCTGTTTAAGTATGATTGGAACTTAGTTAAAAGCCCCGCGGGCGCATGGCAATGGGTACCTACCGATCCGGAAGCGGCAAATGCAGTGCCGGATGCCGAAGATCCCAACATCAGGCATGCTCCTATGATGACCACGGCAGACCTGGCTTTGAAGATGGATCCCACTTACAAGAAAATAGCGAAGCGGTTCCACGAAAACCCGGAGGAATTTGAAGATGCCTTCGCCCGGGCCTGGTTTAAGTTGATCCACCGTGACATGGGACCCCGCTCACGCTATCTCGGACCAGACGTCCCCGAGGAAGAGCTGATCTGGCAGGATCCGGTACCAGCAATCGATCATGAATTAATTGACGAAACCGATATCGCAGATCTTAAGAAAAAAATCCTTTCTTCCGGCCCCTCAGTATCAGAGTTGGTTACCACTGCCTGGGCTTCAGCATCTACTTTCCGCGGCTCCGACAAGCGCGGTGGGGCAAACGGGGCGCGAATCCGCCTGGAGCCCCAGAAAGATTGGGAAGTCAACCAGCCCGAGCAGCTGGGCAAAGTACTTGGCGCCCTGGAAAAAATCCAGGAAGAATTCAACAGCGCCCAGGCAGGCCAAAAGAAAGTATCGCTTGCCGACCTGATCGTCCTGGGTGGATGCGCCGCCCTGGAACAGGCAGCTAAAAACGCAGGCTACAATATAACCGTTCCCTTTTACCCGGGACGCACGGATGCAACACAGGAGCAAACAGATGTATATTCATTTGAACCACTGGAGCCGGCTGCGGATGGTTTCCGCAACTACCTGAAAAAGAAATATGCCGTGCCGACAGAGCAGTTCTTAATTGACCGGGCCCAGTTGTTAACCCTGACCGCTCCTGAAATGACGGTCCTGGTGGGCGGTATGCGTGTGTTGAACACCAATTATAACCAGTCCCAGCACGGCGTCTTCACTAATAACCCGGAAGCACTTACAAACGACTTCTTTGTAAACCTGCTGGACTCAAACACCACCTGGAAAGCGGTAGATGAAGATGGAGAAGAATTCGAAGGCCGTGATTACAACTCCGGTGAACTCAAGTGGACCGGCACCCGCGCAGACCTGATCTTTGGTTCCAATTCCGAACTGCGCGCTATCGCTGAAGTGTATGCAGGTGACGATGCGAAAGAAAAGTTTGTCCACGATTTTGTGAGCGCCTGGAACAAGGTAATGAACGCAGACCGTTTTGACCTGGCCTGATTATGGCTGGACAAAATAGCTTTTTTATCTTGACCAGGAACAACTATAAAGCAGATTAGGATACTAATGCGCGAGCCCGAACGGGCTCGCGTTTTTTATAAAAACCTGATACTGATCGATAAAATCCTGAAAGGCTTGATTGCCTCATTCTCAGGATGTGCCTTTGCCTTCCGTTACTTCAGCACCAGGCACGCGGAATAATTGTTGGGATTCAAGCTATAATCCTGGTATCTACCATTTTCTTTACAGAAGCAGCATTAAAACATAAATTTAAGGGATTGAAAGGCTAATAACCTCTGGAAAATTTGCATCACACAGGGGGACGGTTCTTCTGTGTTATCCCTTTAGCGCTATGAACCTACCCCTTCGATAACGCCGTATAATATATCGAAACCCTGCTCTCTCACCTCTACCGGCGCTTTCTCCACAAACCGGGCTTCCCTGGCTGCCAAATCGAGAGACATTACCTTCTCAAACATCACAAAGCCCCTGGTTTTAATGCCAGTGGCAAGGGCTACATGTAAAGTAAAACCGCTTTTCGCCGCTTCCCCTTGACATGTTTTTTTACTGCAATTACGATTAATGCAACCAGGCAGCAGGAGGGGAACTATGTTTAAAATAAGGCTTATCTTAGCCATTCTTTACACTCTGGCTATGTTATTAGCGCTGCCAATGACCGGCTGCGCTCCCGCTAAACATGAGATTGAAGCAGAAGTAAACCCGGAAGATGCAGGTGAAGTCTCGGGCGAAGGCACTTTTGAAGAAGGGGAAAAAGTAACCGTAGAGGCCAGGCCGGCAGAGGGCTACGAATTTTCCTCGTGGAAAGAAAACGGCGATAAGGTTAGCTCATCAGGTGAGTATACCTTCACAGTGGAAGGCGACAAGAACCTGATGGCCGTTTTTGATGAACTAGATTTTAAGATTAGAGAAGGAAAAGACGGAGAAGCATTTGAAAAGAAAGCAGAAGTACCTATCAATATTGTGCAGGGAACTCCTGAGGGGCGCTATATCCTCTCCCAGATTGCAGTAGGACTAAATAGCCCCATCTATGCCATTTTTGATCTCGATAAATGGGATCATAATGATGAGAAGTTTCTTGAAAATGCTCAGGAAAATCTGCCTTTTCCAGGAGATGAAGATATTTCTACTTATCTCCCACAAGTTTCTCCTGATGGTAGTAAGTTGGCATATTACTCTGAGGAATTTAACGGGTATGATTTATCAGGGGGAGCTGTTTATGTCATCAATTTTGGTATACCTGCACAGATTAAGCATGAGGTTCCCCTGGGAAAAGATGAGCTTGCAAGGGGAACACGGACACCTTCAGGGATCGCCCCGGGCTGGTACCCAAACTCCGAAGCCATCTACTATGTTACCGCAGATGGACTGATGCACTGTTGTTTTGAAGAACAAGAACCAACTAAAATTGTCCCCGCTACCGAATTAAGCGGACTGATTCATAATGACGAAGAAGTTCCCTCAATCAGTATGCATGCCTTCAATATAGCCAATGATACCTTAGAGTTGGCCTACGTTGATTTTGATGAAAACATCATCAAAGTTCTTTCTCTAGAAGATGAGATTGAGGAGGAAAAAATAATTGATGTGGAAACTAAAATAAAAGAAACATTGTACAATGAACTGGAATTTTTATTTAATGGTAAGTATTTAGCATTACGCCAGGGGTTAATCATTGAAACCGAAACAGGTGAAAAGGTAGATTTTAACAACGAAGCTGCCATTCTGTCTTATGCCTGGAACAGGGAAGATAGATTGGTTGTTCTAACAGGTGAAAGATATGGCGAAGGCTACAAGCTTGACTTTAAACAATTTGACAAAGATCTAAATAAGATAGAAACCTTATCTACACTTGCCCCGGAAACAGAATATGGGGCTGAAAAGGGGGTTGAAATAACCAGCCACAAAGATAAATGGCTTTTCGGCATTGATGGCGAGATTTATGCCTTTAAATTCAAAGAAAAATAAAAGCGAAAAGACCTCTCCTCTTAGTCTCGAGTTGCTTTAGTATAACCCAATCCCTCTTTAGAACTATGAGAGCATGCAAGCAAGAATTGCAAGAAGAATTGGTATTGGGGTCAGGTCTTGAATTGTTGAATTGGGGTCAGGTCTTGCAGGTCTTGAAATATATTAGCCGGGGTTAAAGATGCTACCGCCAGGCTTAAAGATGGCCAATCAGTCAGAATAAACGGGGAAACCGGAAGCATGGAGTTACTTGACCCGGAACCCTAACTGCTTTAACATTATGTGAGCATAATATAACCTGGTTAAAGGGTGATTCAGTTGATTGGCTTTTGGTTTTTCATGTTTATGATTAGCTTATTGATTCCTTTTATCATGGTGGGACTTGGTAATTATTTTTATAAGAAGCCACCTAAAAAAATCAACTCCTTATTTGGTTATCGTACAGCAAGATCCATGCAGACTCCGGAGACATGGGCGTTTGCACATCATTATTGTGGGCAATTGTGGGTAAGAACCGGAAGAATTATGCTTATTATATCTCCAATTGCCATGGCGTTTCTTTTCGGCAGAGCAATAGATGATGTAGGCCTATATGGTGGAATAATTGTTGGTATTCAAGCTATAATTCTGGTATCTACTATATTCTTTACGGAAGCAGCATTAAAACGTGAATTTGAGGGATTGAAAGGCTAATAACCTCCGGGAAATCTGGGTCACACAGGGGGACGGTTCTTCTGTGTTGTCCCTTTAGCGCTATGAACCTACCCCTTCGATAACGCCGTATAATATATCGAAAACCTGCGCTCTCACCTCTACCGGCGCTTTCTCGACAAACCGGGCTTCCCTGGCTGCCAAATCGAGTAAATTAACCTGATCACATCTCACATACCCCACTGGTTTTATCTTTACCCCCGTAAGAGCAAGCAAGCACCGGCATTAGTGTTCATTGAAACTTTTTCCTTAACTGATTGTCTTAATTATAAAGAGACAAAATCTTATATAATCGGCAAGGGGAAGAGGAGGAAATGAAAGTGTTCAAAAGCATCCTGATAGTTGCAGTTCTTGTTTTATCGCTTATGTTTGTTGCAGGCTGCGGGGATCCGGTAAGGGCTGATGAGCCGGAGGAACCGGAAGAAATTGCTTTACCCGATGAACTGCCTGAAGAAATCCTGGCCTGGATTGACGTTTCCAAGGAGAAGTTCGGAGCACAAACCATGGTATATGAAGAAATCCTTTATATGCTGGTGACCTACGGCGAAAAACCAACCGGGGGATTCGCGGTGGAAATAACCAGCATTGAAGATAAAGAGGATAAGATAGTCGTCACCGTAGATTTTACTAAACCCGGTAAAGATGACATGGTGACCCAGGCCTTTACTTATCCTTACGACCTGGCCATGATGGACGACCCCTGTCTACCAGTTGAGTTTGTTGCCACCGGCGCTGAAACTAAAGTACCTGATATCGAATAAAAAAAGTTGAGTCCGGCCCTGGCTGCTGTTGTAGTTAAGCACACGCAGCCAGGGCTTTTTATTGCCGATTATTTGGTTATACAAGAATGCAAGAATGGGGTCAGGTCTTGAAATATAACATTTACCAATTAATTGTAAATAATTAAGGTCGAGCCTTGTGAGGTTATTATGAATTAACGGCTGCCATTACCATATTCTATAAGCTTTTATATCCATGAACAACCCGGTATCGATAAAATGGATATTCGATATGTTATAATAGTTCCTGGCAATTTTATTGTTTTTACAATACCATTACCGCTTACTCAAACTGCTTATGATAACATTGTTGAAAGTAACCTGGGCACCTGAATAGAACTAATAAGGGAGTGTGAAAAAAATTAGAGAATACCCCAAACAAGAATACACAATGAAAGAGGATTTTGAAGTTTTTCAGGCAATCAAAAAACGGATCTCAGTACGCAGTTATTCCAGCAACCCGGTTGAAGAAGCGCTTCGCCGAGAGCTTGAAACCTACATAGCTAACCTGGAAAACGGGCCCTTTGGCACAAAACCACGCTTTAAGATGCTCGACTTGGAGCCGCTTGATAAAAAAGAACTAAAGGGCCTGGGAACTTACGGCTTTATAAAAGGCGCCCGCCTTTATATTCTCGGCGCAATAAAAGACACGCCCGGCGCCTTAGAAGATCTGGGTTACTGTATGGAAAAGATTATCCTTAAAGCCACCAGCCTCGGCCTGGGCACCTGCTGGCTGGGGGGAACCTTTAAGCGGGCGGCCTTTGCTCAAAAAATGGACCTTGGAGCAGACGAACTGCTGCCGGCGATCACCCCGGTGGGCTACCCGGCAGATCAAACGTTACCTTCAGACAACCTGATCCGTCTTGCGGCTAAATCCAAGAAGCGCAAGCCCTGGTCCGAACTATTCTTCGGCCCGGGCGGCAAGACCCCGCTAACTGAAAACGAGGCCAGCCCGTACCACGACGTTTTAGAGGCAGTCCGTCTCGGACCCTCGGCATCGAACCGCCAACCCTGGCGGATCGTCAAGGACGAAGCCGGTAAATACCACCTTTTCTTAAAGGAAAATAAAATCTACAACCGGCTCATGGGTAAGATTCGCCTGCAAAACGTGGACATGGGCATAGCCATGTGCCACTTTGCCGCGGTAGCCCGGGAGCAAAATCTTCCCGGCAGCTGGATACTTGAGCCTGATGCACCGGCAGTGCCCGGCCTGCAGTACATAGCAAGTTGGTCCGGTTAAGCTTAACTTTGGGCTTGATTGATCTGGCTGGCGTAGTACGCTATAAATAGCTCCTTAATCCCGGTTAATCGGAAATTCGGTGCGGGTTGAAACCTCCGGTGCAATTAGATCTTTTTCATTTTCAAACTTGCAGTAGGGTATAAGCATATCTA
>SL_5KL_010_SEDDRAFT_10001455_pt1 | contig 14290 bp, 9 predicted proteins | sample SodLakKL_010_SED_FD_9118 | JGI IMG/M metagenome (IMG submission 9118)
ATGCTTGTTTGCCATAGTTTCTTCTCCTTTATGATGGTTGTGATTAATTAAATTGCTTGTTGTAGCGGCCTGGAGACTGATCAGCGCTCCAACAGCCAGCAGTAGCAATGCGATTTTTCCTTGTTTTTTCATGACTTGGTTAATTTGGGTTCTGAGTATTTTGCTGTTTTTATTTAGTCTTTGTTTAAATAACACAGTGTGTGTTTTTTTGTTCAATGGCATTGGATGAAAGGTTCATTCTGGTCCCCAGTTTTCTTTCTTGCCAAAAGCCAAAAGCCAAAAGCCAAAAGCCATTAATCACTTATGGTCATCACCTTTCCCGGCATGCAGATAAGGGCGCAGGCGCTCCCAGCTGGACTCATCAATAAGATAAGAGCTTTTAATGTCAGCAGGACAGGCAAATGGTCCATGCTGTTCGCGCAGGCTTAGGATGGCGGATGCGACTGGCTGGTCGATGTAGGGGTGCCTGACCAGGTCGCCAAAAGATGCGGTATTGAGGTTGATCCGCTGAATCAACAGGGTGTCGGGCTCAATAAAATCCTGTATATCGGCATATCGCGTACTGTCCATGCCGAATACCTCGAGCAGTTGGCTGGTACAGTAATACCCCCCGAGCAGTTCCCTGTAGCGCACGATGCGCCGGCTGAATACCGGTCCGATGCCCCGGATCTGCTGAAAGGCTGTGCTGTCGGCCTTGTTGATATTCACACTTATCGAGCTGGCCGTTGTCCTGTTCCGATGACCCGGTGAAGCCACCTGATGGCTGGTTTCACCGGATTCGTCATTGACTGCCTGATTTTTATGCGCATAACCGTCTTCACCCGTACCCGGTGTTTGCCCCGCAAGTTCATCCTGGTGTTGGTCCGGGCCTGATCTCCCTGTGCCTGCCTGGTCCTTTCGTGCTACATGTGCCTGACGGTCCTGCCCACCAGGGTATCCCTCCCCGGTTTCATCCCTTGCTGGCCTGTCGGGCAAGGTGACCCAGGGTTCCAGTTCGGCATACAATGCGTCATCCACCAGGTACATGCGCTGCAGATCCTGTTTGTAGCGAAAACGGCCACCAGCATCCAGGAAATTGCGAATGCTGCGTCCAATGCGGGCTGAAACGCCCATATCCTCCCACCCCTCCAAACTGATTGTGTTGGGATCGAAAGGGTGGGGAGTCAACCTTAGTGGCATTGTTTTTTTCGATGCTTTTGTGCTTGCAAGACTCGCTTCTTGCTGTGATTCCGCCAGATCCGCCAGCCTGTCCAGGTGCTCCTGGTATTCGTCAAGCATGGTGAGAAAGCTTGCTTCATCCAGGTCCTGATGCCTGCGCAACGCAGAGACCATCTTTCCCGCCAGGGGCATTACAATGATCAGTACCAGCAGGATGATGATGCCATGACGCTGCTGACGGGTAAAATAAAACCAGTCTTTGATCGGATTGCTGTACATGTAAAAATACTGTAATTTTATATAAAATTATAAAAAATACACATAAAAATGATGGTCTTTTTTGCTTATTTTTTGATTCGGTAAAAAAAGCCTTCTGTTGTTGTGTGTTAACCATTATTTTATATTTTTGGCTTTTCTTGAGAAAACCTGAGATGTCATTCATGAACCCAAACAACAGGATGTATTTATGGCTTTAGGATCTGAAGGCCGTGACGGCTTCACGAGTCGTTTTGGCATCGTATGCGCTGCGGCCGGTTCCGCTATCGGACTGGGCAATATCTGGCGTTTCCCTTATGTGGTTGGCGAAAGTGGGGGAGGCGCCTTTTTATTGATTTACCTTGCTTTCGTCCTCATGCTGGGTATCCCGGTAATGCTCTCTGAGTTTGTCATCGGGCGCAAGGCCAAAAGAAACGCCTACGGTGCCTTCAGAAAGATCGCACCAGGCACATGGTGGCCCCTGGTCGGCGTGATCGGCATCGTGGCGGCTTTTGTCATCCTGGCATTTTACAGCACCATTGCCGGGTGGACACTCCATTACGTCTACCTCTCCGTAACCAATAGCTTCAAAGGCGTTGATGCGCTTGAGGTCACGCGGGTCTTTGAAGCATTTCAGACTTCCGGGGGGTTGCCGCTGATGTGGCAGATGGTGTTCATTATATTAACTGCCGTCATTGTATTGTCAGGCGTAAAGAAGGGCATTGAAAAATATTCCAAGATCCTGATGCCATTCCTGGTTTTGCTCCTGATCAGTTTATCCGTGCGGGCCATTACCCTGCCCGGCTCTATGGCCGGACTGAACTTCCTGTTTAATCCGGACTTCTCAAAAATCAATGCTGCGGTGATCCTGGGGGCCCTCGGACAGGCCTTCTTTTCGCTGAGCATCGGCATGGGCGCGCTCATCACCTATGCTTCTTACTTTCCGGATAAGACGAACCTGTCGGCCACTTCATTCCAGGTTTCCATTGCGGATGTGCTCATCGCCATACTCGCTGGTGTGGCGATATTTCCGGCCATGTTCGCCCTGGGCATGCAGCCGGAGGAAGGTGGCCCCGGCCTGATATTCATGGTGCTGCCCAACGTGTTCCAGGCCATGCCCGGTGGTTACCTGGTCGCCGTGGCATTCTTTGTGCTGCTGGCGATTGCCGCACTCACCTCATCCATATCCATCATGGAAGTCGTGGTGGCCTTCCTGTCGGAAGAAATGAACATCAAAAGGAAGGGCGCCACCCTGATCACCGTGATCGCGGCCGCCTTCGTCGGAATGTTCTGCACCCTGTCCTGGAGCACCTTTGAAGGGGTTGGCATTGGCGACCGGAACATCTTTGACGTGCTGGACTTTACGGCCTCCAATGTGCTCCTGCCCCTGGGCGGACTGCTCATCGTCGTTTTTGTGGGATGGTATATGAAACAACAGGCCGTGCAGGATGAACTGACCAACATGGGTGTGCTGAAACTGGTGGTATTCATGATCGGCTGGTATACGAAGGATGAACGGACGGAAGAGGATCGCGCCAGGTTCCGGGCAATCCGCATACGGGTATACGCAGTGTTCATGTTCATTGTCCGCTTCATCGCGCCCATTGCCATTGCCATCATCTTCCTCAATGCCATTGGACTCATCCGGATATAATGTGTTCATCATAGGTCCCCTGGTCTGATCTTGCAAGGCCTGGTGGGATTCGCAGTTAATCAGAAACAAAAAGTTTTAATCGAAAAACCCAAACAACAACATGGACAAGGTTCACGATTTTTTAGTCATTCTTGACGGCTACATTGGCGGTGGCCCCTGGTTTGTATACCTTTTGCTGTTTACCGGATTATTCTTTACCATCTATTTGGGTTTTCCCCAGTTCCGGTATTTCAGGCATGCCCTCAGGGTCGTTACGGGAAAGTACGACAAGGCCACGGACGTGGGCGACACCAGCCACTTCCAGGCACTCACCACCGCCCTGTCTGGCACCGTAGGCACCGGTAACATTGCGGGTGTGGCCCTGGCACTTCACCTGGGGGGGCCGGCAGCGCTCTTTTGGATGCTCGTTACCGGTATGCTGGGTATGACCACCAAGTTTGCCGAAGTAACCATTGCGCATAAGTACAGGGAGATCGACAACGAAGGAAGGATTGCCGGCGGCCCCATGTACTATATGAAGAAACGGCTTAACATCAAGCTGAAAAATAATAAGGTCCTCCAAACCGGGAAATGGCTAGGTGTCTTTTTTGCTGTGGCCACCATCATTTCTACCATTGGAACAGGCAACATGCCCCAGATTAACAGCATATCCGGTGCCATGCATGCTACCTTTGGCATTCCACCCATGGTGGTAGGAGCCGTCCTGGCCGTGCTGCTGGCCATGGTCATCCTTGGGGGAATCAAACGGATTGCGCAGGTAACGTCGCGACTGGTGCCCACCATGGCCGTGATCTATATCCTGGGTGCCATCCTGGTTCTGGCTTACAACTACGAAAACGTCATCCCCTCATTCGTTTCCATCTTTACTGATGTGTTTACAGGCACCGCAGCAACCGGGGGCTTCCTTGGGGCTTCCATCATCTATGCCTTCAACCGGGGCGTAAACAGGGGGCTCTTTTCCAACGAAGCGGGTCAGGGTTCCGCGCCCATCGCGCACTCAGCGGCAAGGGCCGATGAGCCTGTGTCAGAAGGCATCGTTGCCCTCCTGGAGCCCTTTATCGACACCGTGGTCATCTGTACCCTCACCGGACTGGTGCTGCTTTCTTCAGGAGTCTGGCAGGATAGGGTGGAAAACGATTTTCAGCGTGCCGACATGATCATCCTGGCAGATTATTATGATGCAGAGGATGAAGAGGATGTGGAACGGCTGTTCCGTTTCTATGACGGCCGGGCCAATGTATTGCGCTATTCAGGGAGCCTCCAGGTTGACAATGGCGTGATTACGGAGAAAGTCAACCAGGAGATCAGCATTCTACATGCACGCTCCGTGGCGAAAAACGTCACTGTGACACTCGAAGGGGAGCCATATACCGGAGAGATTATCATAAGCAACGGAAGACTGGCCGCAGAAAGTGAACGGGTGTCTTTCCGTGGCAAGTCCTTGATCCATAGTGCACCAATGACGGCCGAAGCTTACACACGCAGCTTCATGGGCGACTTCGGACAGTACATTGTCTCGATCGGGTTGCTGCTGTTTGCCTTCTCTACGGCAATTGCCTGGTCCTATTACGGAGACCGTTCGGTCACCTTCCTGTTTGGCACAAAATACGTGTTCCACTACAGGATGGTATACGTGCTGGCCTTCTTCCTGGCATCATTCACGGATACCACCATCATCTGGGCCATCTCCTACATTACCATCGCCCTGATGGCCATCCCCAACCTGGTGGGTATCCTGCTGCTGCGTAAGGAGATCAAGACAACCATTAAAGATTACTGGGTCAAATTCCGCGAAAATCACCCGAATTACTGATTCGGGCTGTGATCGCTTTTTTTGAATGCAATTGGTCCCTGTTGCTGTGTTGGCGCAACAATGCCGCTTAAAATATTAAGATCGGCGAACAGATCAGCAACTTAAGTGACTGATTTGGTGCTGACATCATACCAGGGACGTAAGCAAGGGTAAACATGGACGTGGCAATAAAACCACGAAAAACATGTTTACCTTTGCAGTATAAACCCGCGATGTCGTGAATAAAACTCAATACCTTCTTGTTTTGCTGTTGATGAGCGTTTCACTCTACGCTGGTGATGAACGCACCCCGATAGACTGGGAAGCGGGCGTGATTGAATTTGACCGGCGGATCGGGGAGGATGTCAGGCGATTGATCGATGACGTGGTGTTTACCCACGAGGATACCAAAATGTACTGCGACAGCGCTTACCTCTATGCGCAGGACAACAGTCTGCGCGCATTCAGCAACATCATCATCGAAGTTAGCGATACCGTGACCATCTATGGCGATGAGCTGTTCTATGACGGCGACCGGCGGTGGGTGGAGATGACCGGCAATGTGCGCATGGTGGAGCCCGACATGACGCTCTACACGGAGTATCTTGAATACGACCTGGATCAGAATACGGCCAATTATTTTGACGGCGGCCGCATCGTGGACAAGGAAAATGAGCTGCTTAGTCTGTGGGGCTTCTATTATGCCGACGAGAAGGAGTTTTTCTTTAAAGATGAAGTGGTGCTCATCAATCCGGAGTACACCATGAACACCGATACCATGATGTATAACACGGAAACCGAGATCGCCTATTTTTTTGGTCCCACCACCATCGTCAGTGAGGAAAATACCATATTCTGCCGCAATGGCTGGTACGATACCCGCAATGACATTGCCCGGTTCAGCAGGGATGCGTTTTTTACCAACGAGGAACAATCCATGACCGGGGATTCCGTGTTTTACGACCGAAACAGGGGGTATGGCAAAGCCATCAATCACGTGATGATCCGGGATAGCATTGAAAACGTCATCATTACCGGGCATTTTGCCGAACACTACGAAAACGAAGGCTTATCCGTGGTTACCCGGGAGGCCATGCTCACGATGATCGCCGATGAAGACAGCCTTTTTCTGCACGCCGACACCCTGAAATCCGTGTATATCGAAGAAAATGAGGAGAGGCAGGTTTTTGCTTACAACCGGGCGCGCTTTTATCGCAGCGACTTGCAGGGTTTAAGCGACAGCATCGTGTATCATATGGCAGACTCAACCATTTATATGTATCATCAGCCGGTGTTGTGGTCCGACATGTATCAATTGACTGCCGAGCGCATCGAAGTCAAAACCACGGAAGATGAGGTAAAGTGGGTCGACTTGCACGATGCGGCCTTTATCATTTCGGAAGAGGACACCCTTGGCTACAACCAGATGCGCGGCCGCTCCATGAAGGGGCACTTTCGAGACAATGCCCTCTGGCGGGTGGATGTGGATGGCAACGGGGAGACCATCTTTTTTGTCCGGGAAGACGACGGCTCCCTGGCCGGCATCAATAAGGCCGTGTCTTCCAACATCGTCATCTTCCTGGATGGTGCCGAGGTGACCGGCATCCAGTTTGTCAGGCAACCCGAAGCTACATTGTTTCCACCGGAAGACCTGCCTGACGAAGACCGTAAACTACGTAACTTTGAGTGGCTCGATCACCGCAGGCCACGCGACAAATATGACATTTTCGAGTGGAGGTAATCCAGACTAAAACGTTTTTTACATGATCGCATTTGAAAGAAAGATTCTTGAAAACGGGTTGCGGGTGCTGGTGCACCGGGATGACACCACCCCGATGGCGGCTGTGAATGTGTTGTACGATGTGGGAGCCAGGGATGAAGCCCCTGAGAAGACGGGCTTTGCCCACCTTTTTGAACACCTGATGTTTGAGGGTTCCGTGCATGTGCCACGTTTTGATTACGAACTACAACACGCTGGCGGAGAGAACAATGCGTTTACCACCAATGACATCACCAATTACTTTCAGAGTCTGCCTGCCCGCAACCTGGAAACGGCTTTCTGGCTGGAATCCGACCGCATGTATGGCCTCGATTTTTCAGAGCAAAAACTGGAAACCCAGAAGAACGTGGTGGTGGAGGAATACCGGCAGTCCTATTTGAATCAGCCTTATGGTGATGCCTGGCTGCTGATGCGGCCCCTCGCGTATACCGTTCATCCATACCGCTGGGCGACCATTGGCAAAAGCATCGACCACATTCGCGAGGCCAGGCTGCAAGATGTCAAAGCCTTTTTCCGGAAATTTTATCACCCCGCCAACGCGGTGCTGGCCGTGGCTGGAAACGTGGACCCACAGCAGGTATATGCCCTGGCTGAGAAATGGTTTGGCGACATCCCGTCCGGTGCGCCCAATCAACGGCAATTGCCTGCTGAACCTTTACAAAAACAGGAAAAACGAAAGACCGTGCACCGGGACGTTCCCCAAAACCAGTTATACATGGTCTTTCACACTTGCGGAAGGACACACCCCGACTTTCATGCCACGGACCTGCTGAGCGATATCCTGGCTAATGGCGAATCCGCCAGGCTTTCTGCCCGGCTGGTTCACGACCAGAAAATCTTTAGCGAACTTAACGCTTACGTCACAGGAAACCTGGATCCGGGGCTCCTGGTGATCACCGGGAAGCCGCATAATGGCGTGGATATGGACCAGGCGGAGGACATGCTCTGGAAAGAAACACAGGATCTGATTGCCAACAGGGTGGCTGATCGGGAGTTGCAAAAGGTGAAAAACAGGGTGGAGGCTACGCAGACCTTTTCTGAAAGCAACCTGCTTGCGCGGGCCATGAATTTGGCCTACTACGAATTGCAGGGTGATGCAGACCTCTACAACCGGCAAACAGAAGCCTATGCACGGGTCACGGCCGATGAACTCCAACGTGTGGCAAAGGAGATATTCCGGAGAGCGCATGCCTCCGTACTTCATTACCTAAAAAATCCTGGAGCTTAAGATGCTTCAAAACAGCCTGCTGAAACAGGTTTTTTAGCTTTTACTGATGAATACCGCACCAAAAATATCATTTACGATGCCCGATCGCAAAAAAGCCCCAAAAACTTCAGCACAGTTCGAGATCCCCTATATCCAACCTCAAAAATCAAAGTTGGCCAATGGCATGCCTGTCTATTTCCTTCCAGGTGGCACAGAAGAGTTTGTCAAGATCGAGCTGGTGTTTTTATCCGGCAGCCACGATCAGCAAAAACCCCTGGAAGCGTTTTCGACAATGCGCCTGTTGCGTGCCGGTACACAGAGCCGTTCGCGCGAAGAAATCAACGAACTGCTGGACTACTACAGTGCCCACCTGGCAGCTGACCCACAGAAAGACCTTTCGTCCATTTCCTTGTATGTGCTCAACAAACACCTGGAACCGGCCCTTGACCTTTTCCGGGAAATCATTCAGCATCCTGTATTTCCCGCTGAGGAGGTGCGCACCTTTCTGACCAATCAGCAACAAATCCATCTCATTAACCAAAAGAAGGTGCAACACCTGGCAAGGACCTATTTTGGTGAGCTGATCTATGGCGAGCAACATCCATATGGGTACCGGGTCAGGGTGGAGGATTTCGACGCATTGGACAGCGAAGACCTGCAGCGCTTTCACCGTGAGCACCTCGATCCGGGCAATGCTTTTTGCCTGGTTTCCGGGTGCATCCCCGGCAACATGCAATCCTTGCTTGACAAGACTTTTGGTGACCTGAAAACAGCGCAAACACTCTCCGGTGAAAAGGCGGATGTGAAGGCACTCAGCCCTGGCCGCAGAAAAGTTCACCTGGAAGTTCCGGATGCCTTGCAGTCGGCCATCAGGGTAGGCAAGCAACTGTTTAACCGGACCCATCCGGCATATCACCGGCTGAAAATCACCAATGCCCTGTTGGGTGGATATTTTGGTTCACGGCTGATGCAGAATGTGCGCCAGGATAAGGGGTATACCTATGGGATCAGTTCCAACCTGATATCCCTGGTTCGGAGCGGATATTTTTTTATTGCCACGCAGACAGGCACGGAGGTTACCGGCGCTGCACTCGGGGAGATTTACAAGGAGTTGAAAAATCTGCGTACGCTTCCTGCCGGAGAAGAAGAACTGACCTCGCTCAAAAGTTATTTATCGGGGAGTTTCCTCCGGTCTTTTGATGGTCCGCTGGCTCAGAGTGAGCGGTTCAAAGAGCTGCTGGTGTTTGGACTCGACCATTCGCACCACGATGAATACCTGGATACCCTGAAGACAATTACCGCAGAAGAGATCATGGAATGCGCCTCGCTCTATCTTCGTGAAGACGACATGATGGAAGTGATCGCCGGCCGCCCGCATTAACCAGGCAAGTCCATCCCCAAAATCCTGCGAAAGAGGTGCCCCGGGCCATACCTTATGCTAAACAAAGCACAAAAGATACCACATCCAAATCCCAAATGCGCTTTTGGTTTTTTAACAAAAAAATTTGGCATATTTTTCCTATTTTCGCAGATTAAAATTAACCCACCTGGCCATGCATTCCTACCAAGACAAATTTACCGGTGAAGCGCTCACCTATGATGATGTGCTTTTGGTGCCCGCTTATTCAGAGGTGTTGCCGCGCAATGTGGATACACGCACCTGGTTTTCACGCAACATTCAGTTGAAGATCCCCGTGGTATCGGCGGCCATGGATACGGTCACCGAATCCAGGATGGCCATTTCCATTGCCCAGGAAGGCGGGATTGGGGTGCTCCACAAAAACATGACCATAGCGGACCAGGCGTTAAAGGTCCGTAAGGTTAAGCGCTCCGAAAATGGGATGATCATCGATCCGATCACCCTGCACGAAGATGCACTGATCAGCGATGCCCTGGAAATCATGCGGGAAAACAAGATTGGCGGGATTCCGGTGGTTAGTGATGCCAACAAGCTGGTCGGCATTGTGACCAATCGCGACCTGCGTTTTGAAAAAGACCACAACCGGCCTGTTGAGCATGTGATGACACGCGATAACCTGATCACTACACGCGAATTTATTGATTTTGAGGTGGCTGAAGAAATTTTGCAGGAGCACAAGATTGAAAAATTGCCTGTGGTGGATGATGATTACCACCTGGTTGGGCTGATCACCTACCGTGACATCATCAAAATCAAAGAACGTCCCAATGCCTGTAAAGACAAGCGGGGCCGGCTCAGGGTAGCTGCTGCAGTAGGCGTCACGCCAGACACAATGGACAGGGTGCAGGCCCTGGTCAGGGAAGGGGTGGATGCCGTGGTGGTAGACACTGCGCACGGACATAGCCGTGGTGTATTGGACATGGTGAAGGCAATCAAGGCCGTTTACCCGGACCTGGACATCGTGGCAGGGAACATCGCTACGGCCGAAGCTGCTGGTGATCTGATGAAGGCAGGCGTGGATGGGGTAAAAGTGGGCATTGGCCCCGGAAGCATCTGCACAACACGCATTGTAGCCGGTGTGGGTGTCCCCCAGTTAAGTGCCGTTTATGACGTGGCCACAATGCTCAAAGATTCTGGCATTCCGGTCATTGCCGATGGCGGCATCCGCTACACCGGCGATATGGTCAAAGCCATTGCCGCCGGGGCGTCAACAGTCATGGCAGGGTCCATGTTTGCAGGTGTGGAGGAATCCCCTGGCGAGACTGTGATCTACGAAGGCCGGAAATATAAAACGTATCGCGGCATGGGCAGCATCGAAGCCATGCAGCAAGGCTCCAAAGACCGATACTTCCAGGACGTGGAAGACGACATCAAAAAACTTGTTCCCGAAGGCATCGTAGGCAGGGTGCCATACAAAGGCACTTTGTCGGAGGTGGTGCACCAAATGGTCGGTGGCCTGCGGGCTGGCATGGGATATTGTGGTGCTGCAAACATTGAGAAGCTGCAGGAAGCCAGGTTTACCAGGATCACCAACTCAGGGGTCAGGGAAAGCCATGTGCACGATGTGACAATCACCAGCGAAGCTCCAAACTATAGCAGATAGCAAGAATAAGCACCAAATTGATTAATCATTAACCCGGAATTAAAGCAGAATCTTATGCGAACCTTTTTTCTTCCCCTGATCATTGCTTTTTGCCTGTTGGCCAGCTCATTGTTGCTGGCGGCAAATCAAGACGACAAGGTGTTGATACGTATTGATGACAGGGAGATTACCAAAACGGAATTCCTGGACATTTACAGGAAGAACAACCTGGAATCCTCCGTGGCAGAGCCCAAGGAGGTGGATGAATACCTGGAAATGTATGTGAATTTCAGGCTGAAGGTCAAAGCTGCCAAAGCCCAGGGCATGGATACCGTCAACAGTTTTGTGGATGAGCTGCAGGGGTATCGCGAGCAGCTCGCGCAGAAATACCTGGTCGACCATGAGGTGACAGAAAAGCTGATCGAAGAAGCCTGGGAGCGTTCACAATACGATGTTCGCGCCTCGCACATCCTGATCAACCTGCCTGAGCACGCCGCTCCGGAAGATACAATGGCAGTGTATGAGCAGATGATGGAGCTCCGTGAGCGTATCCTGTCCGGAGAAGCATTCGGTGACCTGGCCAGGGAGTATTCGGACGACCCATCTGCTGATGATCAGCCCGCCAGGGGGAATCAACCCGCCCGGCGTGGAAATGAAGGCGACCTGGGTTACTTCTCCGTCTTTAACATGGTATACCCATTTGAGACTGCTGCCTTTAACACCGAGCCCGGAGAGATCTCCATGCCTTTTCGTACCAGCTTCGGCTACCATATCGTCAAAGTGACCAACCGGCTGCCGGCTATGGGGGAGGCAAGGGTGGCCCATATCATGTTGATGACCCCCGAAGACATTGGCCGCGACGAAATGGAGGAAAAGGAACAGTTGATTGATGAGCTTCATGACAAGTTGATGGAGGATGAAACCCGCTTTGAAGAACTGGCAGCCGAATATTCTGAAGACCGCCAGTCTGCGCAAAGGGGAGGAGAAATGCCCCCGTTTGCCTCCAACAGGATGGTGCCGCAATTCATTGAGGCAATCAGCGAAATGCATGAGGAAGGTGAGCTATCCGATCCGGTAAGATCTGACTTTGGCTGGCACATCATTAAACTGCTCGAAAAAGATCCACCCCCGGATTTTGAAGAAGCTTACGCCGACCTGCAAAATCGCATTCAGCGCGACGCCAGGTCCCAGCTCAGCCAGGATGTGGTTATCGAAAGATTGAAGGAAGAATACCAGTATACTCAAAATGAGGAAGCCCTAAAAGCCTTTTATGAGGTGGTTGATGAAAGCATTTTCCAGGGAGCGTGGGATAGTGAAGCTGCAGCCGGGCTGGACGAGGTCATCTTTTCATTTGCTGACCAAACCTATACCCAGGAAGATTTTGCGAATTTCATTGATGAAAATCAAAGAACCCATAATCCCACAACCGTTCCCGGTATCGTGCACCGGTATTTAGAGCAGATGGTCGACAAGGAAATCCTGGCCTATGAAGATCAGCACCTGGAAGAAAAGTATCCGGAATTCAGGGAGGTCATGCAGGAATATCATGACGGCATCCTGCTTTTTGAAATCACCAACGAAAAGGTATGGTCTAAAGCTACAGAAGATGCTGCTGGCCTGGAAGCGTTCTTTGAGGCTAACCGCGATCAGTATGATGCGGATGAGCTATCGGAGGTCCGTGGTACAGTTATTGCGGATTACCAGGAACATTTGGAAGAGGAGTGGCTTGCAGAGCTCAGGCAGGAATACGACGTGTGGATCAATGAAGACTTGCTGGAGTCCATTGCAGATGAATAAGGCCCAGCTATTTGCGGAACCGTGGCTTGCTATCCGGATTGATTGGACTGTTGCTGCGATCTGCTTTAATCAATTGATAAACAAATGCAAAAGGTGATCACACAGCTTAACCGCTGGAAGGTATTGTTACTGGTCCTGATGGTTGGCTTACTGCCAGCTGCCTGTCATATCATTGAATTCAGGCCGGATGATCAGCTCCTGGCAGAGGTTTATGGCAACAGACTCTACCTTGAGGACATCCAGGGGGTTGTGCCGGCTGGGGTGACTCCGGGAGACAGTGCCGCCATGGTTAAGCGATATGTGGACCGCTGGGTGGACCAACAGGTATATACACATCATGCCAAACAATACGCCATCCCGGAAGAGCGGGATATCGAACAGCGCGTGGAAGATTACCGGAATACCCTGATCATCCATGCATTTGAACAGGCAATTGTCAGGAACGAACTGGATACCGTAGTCACCGATGAGGAGATTGATGCGTATTGGGAAGAGCACAGCACCCATTTTAAGGTGCGTAATCACCTCGTGGCGGTCAATTTTATCAAATTACCGCGCAATGCATCAGGCGTGAATCAGATCCGGTCACTGTATCGTTCAGCCAATGAAAACAACCTGGACCAGTTAAGGGACCTGGCGCTTGAACATGCTGCCAGCTACCAGATCGAACCGGATCAGTGGATCGTGTTCAATGAGTTGATCAAAGAAATGCCGCTGACTGTGGATGATCCAGCCAGCTATCTGAGGAATAACCGTCATGCGGAAATAACGGATGACCATTACCGTTACTTTCTATATATACATGATTACCGGATCAGGGGAGATCAATCGCCAAAGAGTTTTGAGCGGGAGAATGTCCGGCAACGCATCCTCAGCCGGAGGAAAAAGGATTTTCTCCAGGCCCGTCGGCGGGAAATGCTCAATACGGCCATCGAAGGAAATCATGTAGAAGTTTATTTTTAATCTCGTAAAAGGAAAACACCCATGCATAAGTTCATGCAAATGATTGCCGCCTTGTTTTTTGTTGTGCTTTTGATGCCACATCATGCAGCACATGCACAGGACAAGGCAGTCATCGACCACATCGTAGGTGTGGTTGGCAGCAATGCCATCTTAAAGTCCGAATTGATGGATCAGAAAATCCAGGTAGAGGCCCAGGGGGTTGAGCTTGGTGATGATCCCTACTGTGTGTTGCTCAATGACCTGATGTTTCAAAAATTGCTCTATAACCAGGCGATGATTGACAGTGTCGAAGTGAACGACTCAGAAATTGAAATGGAGATTGAGCGGCGACTGCGTTTCTTCATTCAGCAAATTGGCTCAAGGGAGCGTTTGGAAGAGTATTATGGCCAGACAATCGATGAGTTGCGTGAAGAATTCTGGGACCCCATTGAGGAGCAGATCATCAGTCAGCGCATGGAGTCGCGGATCACCAGGAATGTGTCAGTCACCCCATCTGAGGTCAAAGCATACTTTGAGTCATTGTCTGAGGATGAGATTCCTATGGTGGAGAGCGAATTGTCATTGGCAAAGATCATGATCGAGCCGCCGGTTCGCGCAGAAGAAGTAGATGCGGTCAAAGAACGCCTGGAAGCTTATCGTCAGCGTATTCTTGACGGGGAAAGCTTTCGCACACTTGCCATCA
>SL_5KL_010_SEDDRAFT_10001456_pt1 | contig 14288 bp, 14 predicted proteins | sample SodLakKL_010_SED_FD_9118 | JGI IMG/M metagenome (IMG submission 9118)
CCACAAATACTTGGACAAAGCAAAAACCGCTTTGCCCACATAACACACAGCCTCCACTGCGGCTATTTCTTAACTTTAAAAGCATAAAAAAAGAAATACCGAGGTTAAAACAAAAAAATTGCGGGGGTTTTACCTACTAAGCCTTTACACAACCTTAATGCGGTGACGATTTGACAAACAGAGGTTTTCGGTCTAAAAAATAAACAGTGTGCTAAAAACCCGGAAAGGTTGGATGTCAATTGGACAAAAGGCCGCTTTTCTTCTCTCTTTTTTCAGCGGGCATCGTCTTTTTTATGCTGCTGCTTGGAAGCGGCGGCACTCTAACCGATAATCCCGGCCCCGCTCGCGAACAGGCTGCTGCACCGCCTGCTGAAGAGGTTTGCCGGAAAGAAAAAGAAATAAGGAAACTTGAGGACATCATCACCGTGAATCACGGCCGTGTGGTAACCGTGCCCGTTTTGAAAGAACCGGAAATAGAAAAGCCTGCCGCCGAATATATTAAGGAGGAAGAATACGGCTGGAAAACCTTGAATGGAGAGTGGGTCCAGGAAGGGATCGCCTCCTGGTACGGCTCCAATTTCCACGGCGGCCCCACCGCCAGCGGCGAGACTTACGACATGTATTCACTTACTGCCGCCCACCGGGAGCTTCCCTTTAATACCGTTGTAAAAGTAACTCACCTTGGGAACAACCGTTCAGTTGTCGTGAGGATAAATAACCGCGGACCATTCATCGAAGGAAGGGTTATCGACCTCTCCAAGAAAGCGGCTGAGGCAATCGGGATGAAGGGATCGGGCCTGGCCAGGGTCAGGGTAGAGATCGTCGAAGAGCCCCGGTGACCCGTCGGTTAAGGTTCATTCTGCATAAACCCCTGTTATTTTTCAAACAAAGTTATGTAGGAAAGATTTAATCCGTTTAAATCGAATTAACCATGAGCGGCTTTGCCGGTTCACAGGAGAAAACAATGAAGCCACCTCTACCTCTAAGCAGAGCAATCGCTTACGCTGTAGGACAGTTCGGATGGGCGCTGGTAATCGGCATAATCATCAACTACGTGGAATAGCCTGGACTTTCCGGGCGGCGACACAGGGCTTTTTCAGCCGTTAAGCCCGGGCTCATATTTTTTTGAAAGGCGGTCAAAACCTTGCGCGTTCGGGTAAAAGCTCCGGGAAGGATTAATCTGATCGGGGAGCATACTGATTACAACCAGGGCTGGGTTTTGCCGGCAGCCATCGATATGAGCATGACATTGACGGCTGCTCCCCGCAATGACAACCTGGTAAGGGTTCACGCCTGCGACCTCGAGGAAAAAGCCACCTTTTCTTTGTCCGAACTCCACCCGGGAAGCGGGCGGAACTGGTGGGATTACCCGGCCGCGGTGTGCCGGGTGCTCCAGGAAGAAGGCTTTATTTTGTCGGGGGCGGACATTGCTTTTGGCGGTAACATTCCGATCGGCGCAGGACTTAGTTCCTCGGCGGCGCTGGAGGTGGCGACAGCAGCGGCCCTGGACCGCTTAAATAACCTCCGGCTGGATAGAAAAAAGCTGGCTTTGCTCTGCCAGAAAGCAGAAAACCAGTATGTGGGGGTGCAGTGCGGAGTGATGGACCAGTTCGCTGCGGCGCTTTGCCGGCCCGGCCATGCTTTGTTTATCGACTGCCGCTCCCTGGAATATGAGCAGGTGCCCCTTAAGCTTCCGCGGCAGACACTGGTCATCATCGACAGCCGGATTAAACGGAGCCTGGCCAATTCTGCATACAACCGGCGCCGGGAAGAATGCGAAGAGGCGCTGGCCATAATTAATGACCAAACCGGCCAGGCCCGGTATTCACTGCGGGAGCTCACCCTGGAAGAAGTCGAGCGGGCCCGCTCATTTCTGCCGGAAGAGCTTTACCTGCGCAGCCGTTTTGTGGTGGAGGAAAACTGCAGGGTGCTGAAAGCGGTAGAAGCTTTCCGCTCAGGGGATCTTTTAGAAACCGGCCTGCTGATCAACGCATCACACACCGGCCTGCGCGATCTCTATAAGGTAAGCTCCATGGAGCTTGATCTCCTGGCCGACCTGGCCGGGAAAACAGAAGGGGTGTGGGGAGCACGGATGACCGGGGCGGGTTTTGGCGGCTGTGTGATTGCTTTGGCTGAAAAAGAATGTTTGCCGGAACTGCGGCAGCGAATTGCGGAAGGCACCCGCGGGAAACTGAAAAATGAGCCCTGCTTATACACCACATCGCCCGCCGGTGGGTATACGGTTGAAGAAATAGACTGACGGGGACTAATAGATAGAGCATCCCGGCGTTTTATACAAACGATTAATCCGGATAACCGCCCGGATGGCTGCGGTGCCATCGCCAGGCGGTTTCAATGATTGTTTGCAGGTCGGAAAAGCGCGGGGTCCAGTTAAGCTCCCGCTTAATCAGCTCGGAACCGGCAATCAGGACTGAAGGATCTCCTTCGCGGCGTGGACCGAAGCGGTAAGGGATCTTTTGGCCGGTGATTTCTTCCGCCTGCTTGATTACCTCCAGGACCGAGTAGCCTCTCTGGTGGCCCAGGTTGTAGACCGCCCGGTTTTTTGCTCCTTTGAGCAGGGCCTCCAGGGCCAGCAGGTGGGCGGAAACCAGGTCGGCAATATGGATGTAATCCCTAACCGGCGTGCCGTCGTCGGTGGGGTAATCACTGCCGTAAACCACCAGCTCATCACCCCCGGAGGCCACCTGGAGCACCCGCGGCACCAGGTGGGTCTCCGGTAGGTGATCCTCGCCCATCTGGCCGGCCGGGTCGGCGCCGGCAGCGTTGAAGTACCTTAAAGAAATATAGCCCGGTCCGCCGGCCTCGGCGGTCCCGGCCAGGATCTTTTCTATAAACAACTTCGATTCGCCGTAGGGATTGGTTGGCTCCAGGGGATGGTTTTCATCGATGGGCACCCGGCGGGGTTCCCCGTAAACGGCCGCGGTGGAAGAAAAAACAATAAAGCGGGCGCCGTATTTTTGCATCGCCTTGAGCAGGTGCATGGTCCCGGTAAGGTTGGGATAAAAAGTGCCCAGGGGATCTTTCATCGATTCAGGCACAATGCTTTTTGCCGCAAAATGAAGCACCGCTTCCGGGCGAGTTTCATCAATGACGCGGTTTAAATCTTCATCCTGCAGGAGATTGGCCCGGTAAAAGGGAACTTCCGGGGGCAAAGCCGCGCGGTGCCCGGTGCTCAAGTCGTCCACCACCGCGGTTGTGTAACCCTTTTCCACCAGGGCTTTCACCACGTGGCTGCCGATGTATCCAGCACCCCCGGTGACCAGTATCAAAGCCGCCCCTCCTCTTTAAAGTAAGTGAGATGCTCTGCGTGGGCCCGCCACAACTCGCCGGCCAGGGAATCGATCTCTTTTAAGCTTAAAACAGCGGAGGCCAGCGGGTCCAGGCGGCAGGCGTAATAAGCGTATTCCGGATTCTTTTCCAGGACCGCTTTAACCGTCAGTTCCTGAACGCTGATATGGCTTCTGTTTATGGCGGCCAGCTGCGGGGGCAGCGCGCCCGAGTAAACCGGGCTGATGCCGTTTCCATCAACCAGGCACGGCACCTCTACACAGCAGCCTTCGGGCAGGTTGCCGATCAGCCCGGTATTCTCGACGTTGCCGTAGATGCGGACGGGTCGGTTGGTCTCCATCGAATGGATTATGGGCGCGGCATATTCAAAGGTGCGAAAATGCTGAGGCACCTCGCGCCGGCCTTCTGCTACTTCCCTGTTCCTGGCAAATTCCTCGTCCTGCTCTTCGCAGCGCCGGATGTACTCGTTGATGGGGATGTTTAACTCTGCGATCAGGTCTTCGCGTGGAATAAAATAGGGGACGTATTCGGCCATGTGCTCGCTCGATTCAGAGACGAAGAAGCCGAAGTGCTGCATGATCTCGAAGCGGACCCGGTCGGAAGAGTAGACCCCCGGATCATTCATCGCTTCAAATAGAAGGGGATAGACATTTTTGCCCATGTGGGTTAGCTCAAGAAACCAGCAGATGTGGTTAATACCCGCGGCCCGGTAACGCAGTTCGGGAAAGGGCACGTCGATATAATTGGCCAGCATGGCGGCGGTAAGCTGGATGCTGTGGCACAGGCCCACCACCCTGACCGGGCTGGACCGGTAAACCGCCCATATATTCATGGCCATCGGGTTGGAGTAATTGATCAGCAGGGCTTCGGGGCAGTGCTTTTCCATGGCCCTGCAGATTTCCAGGACTGCGGGGATGGTGCGCAGGGCCCGGAATATGCCGCCAATGCCGTGAGTGTCGGCAATGGTCTGCTTCAGCCCATAGCCGGCCGGGACGTTAAAGTCCGTCTTGGTGGCCGCAAAGCCCCCCACCTGGATCATGTTGATCACGTAATCGGCCCCACGCAAAGCTTCATCCAAATCCATGGTCGCCCTTATAAGCGAGCCGGCGCCCTCTTTTTCCAGGCGGCGCCGGGCATAGCCTTCCGATACCTCCAGGCGCTGCGGGTCGATGTCCATCATGGCAATATCCAGGTCGTTTTTTAGTTCCGGGTANGTAAGCAGGTCNCCCAGCAGGTTGCTGGCGAATACCACGCTGCCGGCCCCGATCATCGCTATCCTGGGCATGGNCTTTTCCCCCGTCNGGGTTCTTTCTTAAAAGCGCAAGCAACTGCAATAATCTTATCACAGCTGGAAGCAAGATGTCTATTTGCGGGCCGATCGGAAATAGGAAAGGTATTTTGGAATACTTTGTTTTTCCAATGATTACTGCTATGATTAATTATGATCGGGCAGTCGATTTTAACCGATGCTGCTCCCGTCCGGGCTGTTATAAAACAGCCTGAACGGCGGGAAAACAGGGTGTGGTTAAAGCTTCCGCCTCACTTGAAGAAAAAGACACCAATTATCATGCGAAGAAGGGTTGGCAATGAAGTTTCGCAGCAAACCCGATCCGGAAGGGCCGGTAGACCTTTCAAAACCGCCCTGCCGGCGTGATTTCACCAGGCTGAGGAACCTGGCCATGCTCTGGTTGATGTACGATTTCGACTTAACCGCCAGAGAGGTGACAGAGCTCAAGTGGCATGCTGTAGACCTCACCGGCGGCAGGCTTAAGGCCGGCAAGAAAAAAGCAGGAAAAGAAACTCAATCCCGGCTGAGCGATGAACTCCTGGAAATTATGCAAAATTGGCGTGACTGCCAGGCAAAAAGCACCTTCTACAGGGCCCTGGAACATGTCTTTACCGACCGTGAAGGCCGGCCGGTGTCCCCACGCTACGTGCAGCTTTTACTGCTGGGTTTAATGATCTACACATTTTTGCCGCTTAATTTCCTGCCCATCGAGCGGGCCGACAGGGTCCTTGACAGGTAAGCCACCCGCAGCCCATTTGATGCTAACCACCCCACTCGAGGATCTTATCCCACTGTTCCCCGCTGACCGGCACTACCGAGAGACGGGGCTGTTTTACCAGTGCCCAGCCGGAGAAAAAGTTTGATTTCTTTATATCGGCCAAACTGACCGGCCGCTGTAAGGTTTTACCGAAAGCAATCTTAACAACCACGCAGCGCTCGTCTTGCTGTTCCGGGTCGGGGTAAGGATCTGTGACCACCCTGCCTGTGCCGACCACCGTTTTCTCCTTCCCGGTGTGGTAGATTAAAACTTCGTCGCCGGTTTTCATTGAACGCATGTTTTTTAAAGCAGCGGGAGACTTGACCCCGTCCCATATAGTAACGGCATCTTTCTCCAGGTCTTTTATACTGTACTCTCCCGGTTCTGTTTTCAACAGCCAGCGCTTCATTGCTTTTTCCCCTTTCGTTTTACCTGCCGCCTTCAGCTTCGATCCGGGCGGCTGCTTTTTGCTCTTTTTTGTCTCATCAATGCTTCAAGCTCCAGCTCCAGGTCTTCCAGCTCCTGAAAAAGCTCCGGTTTGGCGGAATGGAAAGGCCAGCGCTTTTTGACATCCTCAATTTTGCTTCTAATCCCGGCAATTTTATCGTCGATACTTTCCAATCAACCGCTACCTCCCCGGGTTTTTCTTAACACTGCCTTTTCATTCTACCACAACTAAGAGAATTAAAAGGATGCTTCTCACCTTTGGAGAGTTGCCGGCGGGCTGTTATAAACAAAATGGAAGCCCGGGCGGGCATTAAAAAAGTTGCCATTTTCAGGTTCCATATGTAGAATACTAGAAAAAGCACAGGCCGTTTCGGCTATTCCGAAAAACCGGACCCCTGACGCCTGCCGCTTTAACGAACCGGAAAGTGAGAGATTACAGTGCGCTATAAATTAAAGGCCTGCCGGGCTAAGCCCGCTGTAAAAAGGGTTGCGGTACTTTTAATTGTGCCGTTTATAGTTATCGCCTATCTTTCCGGGGCGATCAGTGCCCCGGAGCCTCTTACCGGTGATGTGACGGGAAACGGCCGGGTTGACGTACAAGACGTGGTAATGGTAATGCACCATATTTTAGAAATTCACCATTTAACCGGTAGAGAGGCCGAAGCGGCTGATGTCAACGGCGACGGGGTAATCGATGTCCGTGATGCAACCGGGATTATGCAGTTTGTCCTGGGTTTGCGCGACAGCTTTGAAGACACTTTTAAGCTGGGCAGTGAAGTTTTGCTGGAAAAAAAGCGCCACCTGGTAGAAGGGAAACAGGTGGGCCTGGTAACCAACCAGAGCGGGGTAAACAGCCGGGGCCAAAGCACCATGCGCATTTTGCATGAAGCGGACGATGTCAAGCTGACCGCTCTCTACGCCCCCGAACACGGCCTTGACGGTACCGCCAAAGCCGGCGAATACGTGGAATCCTACATCCACGAAGAAATGGGTGTCCCCGTTTACAGCCTCTACGGTCAAACAAGAATGCCGACCGGGGAAATGTTAAAAGGAATCGACATCCTCCTCTACGACATCCAGGATATCGGGGCCCGCTCTTACACCTATATTTCCACTCTCAACTACTGCATGGTGGCCGCTGAAAAGCACGGCCTGCCCGTTATGGTCCTGGACCGCCCCAATCCCCTGGGCGGGGCGACCGTGGACGGCCCGGTAATGGAAACACGGTTCATATCATTCGTCGGGGTGGATATCCTGCCGATGGCCCACGGAATGACCGTCGGTGAACTGGCCCGCTATTTTAACCGTAACATTGGGGCGGAGCTGATTGTAGTCCCGATGGAGGGCTATGACAGAACCATGCTTTACTCGGATACCGGCCTTTCCTGGGTGCAGACCTCCCCGAACATCCCCGACCTTGAGGCTGCCTTCGGCTATATGGCTACCGGCCTTGGCGAGGGAACCGGGGTCTTTCAGGCCGACACCTTTAAGTGGGTGGGTGGCAAGGGGCTCGACAAGGACAGGTTTGCCGCGCTGTTAAATGACAGCGGGCTTTCCGGGGTCGAATTTATTCCCGAGCAAAGAGGCGAATCCGGGGGTGTGAGGCTGAAAATAACCGACCCGGGAAGTTTTAACCCGGCCCGGACCGGTATCCATGTCCTGAGCCACGCCTTCAATTTGGGCAATTTCACGGTGCCCAAAAGCAACGATATTATCGTCATGTTTGACAAAATTATGGGCACAGCTAAAATGGGAGAGTTCCTGGAACAGGGGCTAAGCCCGCAGGAAATCGAAAAGCGTTTCGCTCCGGCGATCGAGGATTTTAAGCAAAAGCGGGAAAAGTACCTGCTGCCCCGCTATGGACCTGCCGGGTAGGACCGTTTTTATAATAGCCTGAAGCAAAGTTAACCGGTGAGAAGCCCCTTCACCGGTGCCCCGGCCCCTTAGGCCTACCCGAGTAATCGGGACGGCGCCGGGGCGGGCGGCACTTCCCGGGGCTTTAATATTTAACTGCACCTGATTGATCCTGTGAAGGGAAAGTATACCAAGATATGAAGGCACTTGTTTTTAAAAACCGACTGCAGCCGGTCGATGATTATGCCCGACCTTCCCCGCCAATGGGGGAAGCCTTAATTCGAGTAACTGTAGCCGGCATATGCGGAACCGACCTGGAAATATTAGAGGGTTACAAGAAGTTTCAGGGAGTACCCGGGCATGAATTCTGCGGGGTGGTCGAGGACATAAACGACAAAGACCGCTCGCTTGTCGGAAAAAGAGTGGTCGGCGAAATTAACTGCGGCTGCAAAAAATGTGCCGCCTGTTTAAGCGGTTTGGAAGCCCACTGCCCGCATCGCACAACCCTGGGCATTAACGGCAGAAACGGCTGCTTAGCTGAATACACCACCCTGCCTCTCGCCAACCTCCACCCGGTACCGGACAATTTGAGCGATGAAGAAGCCGTTTTCACCGAGCCCCTGGCTGCCGCCTTTGAAATTTTGGAGCAGGTCCACATCGAACCCCACGCAAAAGTCGCCGTGCTCGGTGACGGCAGGCTGGGCATTCTTACTACCCTGGTATTAAACCTCACCCAGGCCGATTTAACCCTTGTGGGGAAGTACAAAAAAAAGCTGGCCGTCGCCGCGGAGCAAAAATTAAAAACAGTCACTGTGGAAGCGCTGGACCGCACGGAAAAATTTGATATTGTGGTGGAAGCCACAGGCAGTTACGACGGCTTCGAGCTGGCCGGGGCGCTGGTCCGTCCCAGAGGCACTCTGGTTTTAAAAAGCACTGTCAGGGAACCCGGGATACTAAACCTTACCCCGCTGGTAGTGGATGAAATAACTTTAGTAGGCTCACGGTGTGGGCCTTTTGCTCCCGCCCTGCGGGCCCTGGAGAAAAAGCTGATTGACGTTAAACCGCTGATCTCTAAAACCTACAGATTTGCCCAGTGCCTCGAAGCATTTGATTACTGCAAAACCGGCAGTCCGCTGAAAGTGCTGATCGATTTCCGGTAAAATCGGGAAAATCCAAGCTTTGCCAGGTCCGCCACTAAATCTCCCGGGGACTGCCTCAAAAAGTTTGCACTATGCACCCGGCAAGCAAAAGTTAACCGGCTTTTATTATTCCCCGGTGGGGTGCCCTGCACTGCCGGCGAACCTTCCCGCCACCCGGACCCTTAAGCCAACCGGGCCGATCAGATCACGATTTGCCCTTGATCTCAAAAAGATTGCCGTCAAAATCCTTTATAAACGTAACCGTGTAATCATTTCTGGGCACCTGGATAATTTCAATATTTTCTTCGCGGCATTTTTGCAGAAACGCTTCTATTTCCTCGATTTCAAAACAGACGTGATCAACATGCCCTTGCTTTGCCGGACCGCCGGCGCCGACAAATATTTCAATGCGGACTGCATTGCCGAGATAATTTATCATTTTCATCGGGGAAGCAATACCGAATATGGCGTTTGCCGTTTGAGCAGGCAGCTCCTTCGGGACCATTTTTTCCAGCCCGAGCAAACCGGCGTAAAATTTATCGGCATTTTCTTCCGAGCTGCAGACGATACCAACATGAAGCAGTTTCACTTGTCAAGCACCCTCCCTATTGTTATTCGTTTGGCCGGATAATCACCTTGATTGAATCTTCACCTTCCATGACCAGCTGGAAACCTTTTTCGATCCGGTCCAGAGGAAAGGTGTGGGTAATCATATCATCGACATGGATCCTGCCGGAGGCGATTAGCTCCAGGGCTTCACTTATATCCCCAGGCCCGCAGTAATAGGAGGTAAGGATCCTTACTTCCTGCCGCCAGAAATCATTTATCGGTACGCTGACCTGTTCTTCGGGTCCGGGCACGGCAAAGAAAACAACCGCACCACCCTTGTCCACACAACTCCAGGCCTGCTCCACCGCGGACAGGGAAGCTGTGCTTAAAATAACCACATCGGCTTTTCTCCCGGTTTCATCGATAATTCGCCGGGCTACATCACTTCTCGCATCGAGGGCGAGATCTGCGCCGGCGCTCCGGGAAAACTTCAGCCGTTTTTCATTGATATCCGTGGCCACGACCCGGGCATTTTTCTGTTTTGCATACTTGACGTGCAGAAGTCCCGACATGCCGCAGCCAAGTACCGCCACGGTGTGCCCTTCCCCGGTTTCAGCCAGCCTGTGGGCCCGGACCACGCAGGCGAGCGGTTCTATAAAAGTGCTCTGATCATGACTCACATGGTCCGGAAGAAGGTAGATTCCGCTTTCCACCAGGGCCTCCGGGACCAGGATATACTCGGCAAACCCGCCGGGCAGCCTTTCTTTAACCTGCGAACACTGCGGGTGGTGCCTCCTTTTGCAGTAATGGCAATGCATGCAGGGGACTTTGGGGGCAATAAAAACCCTGTCTCCGGGTTTAAATTTCTTAACGGAGGTGCCAACCTGCACTATCTCCGCTCCAAGCTCGTGTCCCTGCACCAGCGGTGCCCTGGGCAGGCGGTACCATTCAACAATATCACTGCCGCAAATGCCGCAGGACATCACTTTCACAAGCATTTCTTTCGGGCCGGGCACCGGTGTCGGCACTTCGGCTATCCTGATATCTTTGTTGTTATACCAGTAGGATATTTTCATGTTTACCCCCGCTGCCGGCTGTTTTTAATGGGCGGCCAGTTTTTATTTCGATATATAATTTTTCAGGTTGCCGGGACTGCAAAGAGGTTCCCCGCCATTGCCGCCGGAACTTTTAGGTGCTCAGCCCTCATTTTTCAAAGTGCTGAAGAGCTCAAAAGCCAATTCCGGTTTTTCGTTTTTGTGGACCACGGCATTTACGGCCTGGATCATGGCCACCGGGGCTTCGGACTGGAAAATATTCCGGCCCATATCCACCCCGGCCGCCCCTTCCTGGACCGCCCTGTAGGCCATGGTCAGGGCATCAAACTCGGGGATTTTCTTGCCGCCGGCCATGACAATCGGCACCGGGCAGCAAGAAGTAACCGTTTCAAACCCGTCTTCGATGTAGTAGGTCTTAATATAGTGAGCCCCCAATTCAGCGCAAATTCGGGTGGCAAGCCTGAAATAACGCGCATCCCTTTCCATGTCTTTACCCACAGCTGTAACCGCCAGGGTAGGAATACCGTAGCGCGTTCCCATATCCACCATTTTGGTCATATTGATGATCGACTGCCGCTCGTATTCACCTCCAACAAAAACCTGCACCGCCATAGCACAGGCATTGAGCCGAATAGAATCTTCGATGTCGACGGCAATTTCCTCATTGGAAAGTTCCTTTAAAACGCTGGTGCCGCCGGAAACCCTGAGCACGATGGATTGTGAAATCGAGGGAGGGATGATGGTTCGCAAAATGCCCCGCGTCAGCATTAAAGTGTCCGCATATGGAATCAGTGGCAGGATGTTGATATCGACGCGCTCCAGGCCCCTGGTGGGACCCTGAAAGTAGCCGTGATCGATCGCCAGCATAACGGTTCGACCGCTCTCGGGGTTAAAGATACGCGCAAGCCTGTTTTTCATGCCCCAATCCAGTGAATTGGATCCTTTGAGGAAAAACCCTTCGGTTTTCTGGGGAACGTCGGTGTGAACCTCCTTTACTTCTTTGGATTTTTCATTGTCCGGCATTGCAATTCTCCTTTCTTTCTTTCTTCGGGCAAAACAATGATGCCAGTTCAGTTTTTACAGGCAAAAAACTTACTCCGGGGATGTGAATAGAAGGTACTTGTGTTCTAACCAATTATAGCAATTTTCTGTTACAGTGATCAACCGCAGCATTACCGGCTAAGCAACAGCTCTGTTTAGAAGCTTTGCTCTGTCTTTGATCCCGGTCAATCCCAAGCAGAGGGCCGAAGCTTAAAAGGAATTTACAGCTCCAATCAAGAAGCATGTAGCAGGGGGACGGGGTACCTGCTACATATTTTTTACCGCAGTCCTTTCCTCGCGTTGTTATAACAATATTTTATTTAACCTGGATGAAAGATAAGCAAGAAAATGTGTAGCAAGTACCCCGTCCCCCTGCTACATCGAGGAGGTTACGGCATGCCGCACTACAATAAAGTAAGCCCGGAAATTGTGGAAAAGCTGAAGCAAATTGTCGGAGAAAAATATGTACTGGCTGATGACGAGGAAAAGCTTAAAGATTATTCGCATGACGAAGTGGCGGAAGAAGAATATCACGGCATGCCTGAGGTAGTGGTTAAGCCGGACGGTGCGGAAGAGATATCCGCGATCATGAAGCTGGCCAACCAAGAGTTAATCCCGGTTACGCCCCAGGGCGCTAAAAGCGGCCTGTCCGGCGGCGGGGTCCCGGTTATGGGTGGCATTCTTCTTTCTGTGGAGCGGATGAACCGTATCCTGGAAATAGACAGGATCAACATGATGGCAGTAGCCGAGCCTGGTATAATTACAAACGACTTCAGCGCCGAAGTGGAAAAAGAAGGGCTTTTCTTTGCCGGCTACCCGATGAGCCTTTTAACCTGTTTCCTGGGCGGCAATGTCGCTGAAAACGCCGGCGGAGGCAAAGCAATCAAGTATGGCGTTACCGGCCAGTATATTTTGGGCCTGGAAGTGGTAATGCCTTCGGGTGAAATCGCATTTTTTGGCGGTAAGCGGGTTAAAGATGTCACCGGGTACAACATGATCGGTTTAATGGTCGGCTCTGAAGGGACTTTAGGTATATTTACAAAAATAATCGTCAAACTGATCCCCCTGCCCAGGACTAAAATAGACATGATGGTGCTATTTGAAGACCTGCAAACGGCAATTGACGTAGTGCCCAAAATCATGACGGAAGTGGGAGTTACCCCTACCGGGATCGAGTTTATGGACCGGCTTACCCTGGAAACCAGCTGTAAGCATTTAGGGGAAAGCCTGGAACAGTACAAGAATGCCGGGGCCTTTCTAATCATCGAGGTGGACGGCAACGACGAAGAACAGATTCTAAACGAATGCCTGGATATTGGGGACCTCTGCACAGACAACGGAGCCCTGGACGCCTTTGTAGCCCAAACCCCCACCGACCAGGAAAGAATCTGGAAACTCCGCCGGAACGCCGCCGAAGCTTTTAAAGCGATCAGCCCCCGGCAGTCCCTGGAAGATATAGTGGTGCCTGTAAGCACCATCCCGCAGGTCCCCCCGATACTGGAGGAGCTTTCAAGCAAATACGATCTCTTTATCCCCTGCTACGGGCATGCCGGAGACGGCAACCTGCACGCCACTGTGATCAAAAACCCCGATCACACCGAAGAGCAGTGGCAGGAAATCCTGCCTGCTGTGCTCTCCGATCTTTACCGGGAAATCAACAGGCTGGGCGGGACAATCAGCGGGGAACACGGCGTTGGCAGTAAACGCAAGCAGTTTCTGCCGCTGGTGCTCGGAAAAACCGAAATTGAAGCGATGAAAAGCATAAAAAGGGCTCTCGACCCCAACAATATTTTAAACCCCGGCAAGATTTTCGATCTTTAGCCCGGTCGATCCAAAAATTTAACCGGCTTGCCGGCAGCGGACTGGCACTTTGACGGGGGGTATTTATGCGGCGTAATTTAAGCTTCCCTACGGAGGCGGGGAATATAATTTAGCGCTGCCGGAGCAAAAAGTTAAAGGTTTACTTGAGGGCAAACCCATGGTCTGCCCTCCTCTGAAGAAGAAGAGATGCGCCGGGGTCTCAACAATCCGGTGGATGCGGTTCCGCTATCCAGGTTGGTCAAAAAAGGCGAAAAGGTCTGCATCGTCATCGGCGATATTACCCGCCTCTTGGTCAGTCACCATGTTTTGCTCCCGTTAATTCACGGTGAATTAAACCGGGGTGGGGTGGAAGACAGCGATATTTTAATTATTTCCGCCACCGGGGACCACAGTGATCTTACACCCGACGAGCACCGCAAGCTGGTTGGGGAAGATGTTTACCTCAGAATAAAAGTAATAGACCACCGGGCCGGGGTAAAATAAGAACTGCTACGCCTTGGAACAACCGGCTACGGAAACGAGGTAAAGGTTAACCGTAATGTGGCAGAAACAGAAAAACCCTATATTTTTTGTGTTCGAACAAACAAGCTGATCACTAATCCATCGAGTTGCAATAACCAGGGGGAATAGCGAATGACTTTAGGCCTTCTAGCTTTGATAGCTGCCCTGCCCCTTCTGCTGATCATCATCCTGATGGCCGGTTTCATGTGGCCGGCAAAAAGAACGATGCCTCTTGCCTGGGGATTGGCCGCACTGCTGGGTCTGGCCATATGGCGGGTGGACCCGGTTAGGGTTATTGCCGCCACGTTTGAAGGGATGCTCTCGGCCCTGGACATTTTGATCATCGTCTTCGGAGCGATCCTGCTTCTCAATACAATGAGAAACAGCGGTGCGCTTGAAGTGATCAACCGGGGCTTTGATGGAATCACCCCGGATCGGCGAATCCAGGTGCTTATTATCGGCTGGATATTTGTCTCCTTTATCGAGGGTGCAGCCGGGTTCGGCACTCCGGCAGCCATAGCTGCCCC
>SL_5KL_010_SEDDRAFT_10001457_pt1 | contig 14279 bp, 10 predicted proteins | sample SodLakKL_010_SED_FD_9118 | JGI IMG/M metagenome (IMG submission 9118)
CCCCTTCGTCGATAAACAGGAAGGCGTTTTCCTGCAAGGGCAGTGTCGACATCTCTTTTCCTGCAACCAAAGGACGCCTGTCCGGATCGGTCTGCAACAACGCTTTGATGTTTCGGATCAGTATTTTCATGTGGTTTGTTTTTTAAATGACAAAAGGACGAAAAGACAAAAAGACAAAAAGACAAAAGGTCTTCAGTTAGCTTTTGGCTATTAGCCATTGGCTATTGGCAAAAAGCGCAGGTGAATCAAAATAACCCGCAAAACTTTCTTGCCAACAGCCAAAAGCTAAAAGCCAACAGCCTTCTTACTACCTACTCCGCCCGGATCAACAACCAGGTGTCGTGATATTCGGGATAATTGTTCCTGATGTGTTCAATGCGCCTGCGGGCGGGCGCCTCTTCCTGAAAGGAGTCTACGGAGACACGGTTAAACCCGGTCTCTGACAGCAGGATGGTCGGACTAAAGTTTTGTCCCCGCAGGGTGACCATGAAATTTTCCGCGTTTTCTCTCTCGATGAAGCTCCCCACGATCACAAAATAGGTGTTTTCGTCCTGGGTAACCTCATCTTCTTCGCTTTCAAAGGTAAAGCTCTCTTCCACCACGCGAATCTCTTCGGGTTCCACCTCTGGCTCAGGCTCGGGATCCGGCTCCGGCTCAGGAATTGGCTCTTCTTCCGGGACAGGAGGAGGGTCGGCAGGAACCATGTCCTGCGACCGGCACGCGACCATCAGCATGCTGACGGAAAGCAGTAGAATGAAAAGTTTTTTCATCTGTTTACGGTTTACAACTTAATACAACGATTTGTTTGCTTGTATTCGTATTTATTTTTAAGGCAAAATGGTTTGAGGGTATCCACAAATTAACACAAATAGTTTTCACAGATGCACACAAATGCCTCGGGCAACCTCAAACTTCAAACTTCAAACCTCAAACTTATCCTTAACCTCATTACTTCCGTGACTCCAGCAATATCGACAACATCTTAATCGCTGCTTCTGCGATGACGGTTCCGGGGCCAAACACGCCCATCACGCCGGCATCATAGAGATATTGATAATCTTGCGGGGGAATGACGCCACCGACGATCACCATGATGTCGTCGCGGCCCAGCTTTTTCAGCTCCTCGATGATCTGCGGGGCCAGCACTTTATGGCCGGCAGCCAGGCTGGACACGCCCACGACGTGCACGTCGTTTTCCACGGCCTGGCGGGCAGCCTCTTTCGGGGTCTGGAAGAGCGGACCCATATCCACGTCGAACCCGATGTCGGCATAAGCGGTCGCCACCACCTTGGCTCCCCTGTCGTGGCCATCCTGTCCCATCTTGGCGATCATGATGCGTGGACGGCGTCCTTCCACCTTGGCGAAATCGTCGGCCATGGCCCGGGCTTTTTGAAAGCTGTCGTTGTTGTCGATTTCCATAGAATACACTCCTGAAATTGAACGGATCACGGCCTGGTAGCGGCCATAAGTCTTTTCGCACGCCAGGGAGATTTCTCCCAGGCTGGCCCGCTTGCGGGCAGCTTCAACGGAAAGGGCGAGCAGGTTGCCTTCACCGGTTTCGCAGGCTTTGGTGATGGCATCCAGGGCCTGTTGCACCTCTTCCTCGTTGCGTTCGGCACGAAGCTTCTCCAGTCGTTTGATCTGCGAGGCGCGCACGGCCGTATTGTCCACGTCCAGGATGTCAATCGGATCCTCCTGCTCCCGGCGGTATTTATTCACGCCCACGATCACATCCTTGCCGCTGTCGATGCGCGCCTGCTTGCGTGCGGCAGCTTCTTCGATGCGCATCTTGGGCACGCCGGTCTCGATCGCCTTGGCCATCCCGCCCAGACTTTCGATTTCCTGGATGTGCGCCCAGGCGCGCTGCGCGATTTCGTGAGTCAGTGCTTCCACATAGTACGATCCGGCCCAGGGATCGATGGCCTTGGTCACCTTGGTTTCTTCATTGATGTAAAGCTGGGTGTTCCGGGCGATGCGTGCCGAAAAGTCGGTCGGCAAGGCAATCGCCTCATCCAGTGCGTTGGTGTGAAGCGACTGCGTGTGTCCCAGCACGGCGCCCATTGCCTCGATGCAGGTCCGGGTCACGTTGTTGTAAGGATCCTGCTCGGTGAGGCTCCACCCTGAGGTCTGCGAGTGCGTGCGCAGGGCGAGGGATTTCGGGTTTTTGGGATTGAACTGTTTCACCAGCTTGGCCCAAAGCATCCTGGCCGCGCGCATCTTGGCGATCTCCATGAAGTGATTCATGCCGATCGCCCAAAAGAAAGAAAGCCGGGGCGCAAAGGCGTCGATATCCATCCCCGCATCCACGCCGGTACGCAGGTATTCCAGTCCGTCGGCCAGGGTATAGGCCAACTCAATGTCGCAGGTAGCACCGGCTTCCTGCATATGATAACCGCTGATGGAGATGGAGTTGAACCGCGGCATGTTCTTCGAGGTAAACTCAAAGATGTCGGCGATGATCTTCATCGACGGCAGCGGTGGGTAGATGTAGGTGTTGCGCACCATAAACTCCTTGAGGATGTCGTTCTGGATGGTGCCGCTCAGCTTCTCCATCGGCACCCCTTGCTCTTCGGCGGCCACGATGTAGAATGCCATCACAGGCAGCACGGCACCGTTCATCGTCATCGACACCGACATCTTGTCGAGCGGGATGTCGTCGAAGAGGATCTTCATGTCGAGGATGGAGTCGATGGCCACTCCGGCCTTCCCCACGTCGCCGATCACCCTTTCGTGGTCAGAGTCGTAGCCGCGGTGGGTAGCCAGGTCAAAAGCCACGGAAAGGCCTTTTTGCCCGGCGGCCAGGTTACGGCGATAAAAGGCATTGGACTCTTCGGCCGTGGAAAACCCGGCATATTGCCGCACGGTCCAGGGGCGCATCACGTACATGGTGCTATAGGGGCCGCGCAGGTAGGGCGGCAGTCCGGCTGCATAATTGAGGTGCTCCATCTTTTCCAAATCATCGGGGCCATATACCGGCTTGACGTCAATCTTTTCTGCCGTCTGCCAGTCCTTCTCAACCTGCTGCTCCTTTTCCCAGGCACGATAATCTCCCGCCTGCGGCTTTTTTGTATCCAAAGAGACTTTTTTAAAATCTGGTCGCATAACTCGCTATTTTTTATTGAAACACCGGTTTTACCGGCATATTTGCTAAACTTTCTTCCTCCTCCCTCCGTTTTCCCCCACAACACATGTGCTCTATTTTTCACTTTTCATTTTTCACCCCCACTTCTTACTGCCTACTGCTTACTGCTTACTGCTTACTGCCTACTGCTTACTTCCTACTTCTTACTACTTACTTCCTTCCTCACACAACCCCCAACACCTCATTATACCGCGTGAGCGCCTCCAGCACATTGGTGCGCACGTGGATGAAGTCATCCACGCCGGCAGCCTTGAGCTTGTCAACGAGATCTTTCGGGTTTCCGGCCACCACCACCTGGGTGTTGGGGGCCTCCTCTTTGATCTGGCTGGCGGCAGGGGCCATCTCTACGTACTCTTCATCGCTGCTGCAAAGCACCACGATATGTGCGCCGGACTCCAGGGCGGCTTTCACGCCACTGTCGACATCCGGGAAGCCCAGGTTGTCGATGATCTCATAGCCGGCCACGCCAAAGAAGTTGGCGCTAAACCCGGCACGCGCCTTGCGCATGGCGGGGTTTCCATAGGTAAAGAGAAATACGCGGGGGACATCCAGACCCTTGCTGGCGTGATTTTCCACCGCCATCCGCAGCGCCTCAAAAGCCTGCGCGCCCCGGTACTGACGCAAACCGGCCAGGTCCGACAGCTTAGCGGTGGGCTCCACCTTGTCGAGCACGCGCTCTTCGGTGTTGGGGTACAGGTTGGTGCCCACGAACACCTGCTTGCGCATGGCAATGTCCATATCGCGCTTCTGGCAAACCACCTCCACCGACTTGCGGATGAAGTCGGAAGCCACCGCCTGGATAAAGCCACCCTGGTCCTCGGTCTGAAGGAAGAGGTCCCAGGCCGCCCTGGCCAGCGAATCGGTGAGGTTCTCGATATAATAGGATCCGGCAGCCGGGTCGGCCACCTTGTCAAAATAGGCCTCATTTTTCAGGATGATCTGTTGGTTGCGCGCCATCCGGAAAGAGAAGGGATCCGGTTTTTTGTAGCTGCTGTCGAACGGGCCGACGGTCATGCTGTCGACGCCGCCGATCGATGCCGCCATGGCCTCGGTCGTCGTACGCAGCATATTGACGTATGGGTCGTATACGCTTTTGTTCCAGCCGGAGGTCACGGCATGGATCTCCATCCGGCCATCCTCGGGAGAAGCATCCGCATACTGTTCCACGATCTTCGCCCACAGCATCCGGATGGCCCTGACCTTGGCGATCTCCATGAAGTACGCGGAGCCAATGGCGAGGGTAAACTGCATGCGCGGCGTGATGTCCGCCACCGGAATGCCCCTGGCGGTAAGTTGAGCCAGGTATTCGTTGCCTTGCGACAGGGCGAAGGCGATTTCCTGCACGGCGCTGCCCCCGGCATTGTGGATGTACTGGCCGTTGACCCGGATGACGGAAAAACGGGGCAGCTTCGCCTTGGCTTTGCTGAGCAGCTCAGCCAGTTGTGCCAAGTCTTCATCCTGACCATCGTGAAACTTCTTATAGAGCAGGTAGCGACCCAGCGGGTCGGCATTGAGCGAGCCCCTGGCATCGGCCGTGCCGGCTACACCGGCAAGGTGATCCAGGAAAGCCGGTTCATAGGTGCTTTGCAGGAAGTGCACCGGGGTATCCTCCAGGCGGATGCCATCGAGCAGTTCGGCGAGGGCTTCCGGGGATCCGGTTTTTGTGGCCTGCAAGCCCACGGACTCCGCCCCCTTATCGAGCGCCTTCCGGGCAAGCGCATTGGCTTTCACCGGATCGGTTTCCTCAAAGTCCTGGCGGATGATCCAGTCGTTGCCCTTGGACTGGTTGCCCCGCGCATAAGGGGCCTCACCGGGCAGGGTGCCCACCGGGAGAAGGCCCTCCAGGTGTTCAGCGCGGTAATAAGGCCGCACCTTCAGTCCCTCGGGGGTTCTCCAAACCAATTTCTTCTCATAATCAGCCCCCTTCAGGTCGGCTTCTATCTTCTCCTCCCAGGCCGAAGTGGGCACGGGAGGAAACTGATCAAAGAGTGTGGTGTTCTTTTCCTGATCCATATTTTAATCGAATTTTCAGGGTTAATATGCCGGATGATGCTAAGCTGCACAAATAATGCAGGTTAAAATCGCCCCAAAAATACAATAAAAATGGGAACATTTAGTAATTTCGCACAATCAGAAAAAGAGATGGTGGCCGGATAAAAAATTGTGATCCAGTGTTTCAGAAGATATGAGGGAGCGATGCGCTTCCTCCCGGGTCACAGATAACGCCATCCCACAGAAATAAACCGTTAACCTATTATCCAATGGAGTACAATTTTCGGGATGTAGAGCCGCGCTGGCAAGCCTACTGGAAGGAACACAAAACCTATCGCGTGTATGTCGACAAAGAGAAGCCCAAGTACTATGTACTGGACATGTTTCCCTATCCGTCGGGTGCCGGTCTGCACGTAGGGCACCCCCTGGGCTACATTGCCTCCGACATCTACGCCAGGTATAAGCGCCAGAAGGGCTTTAACGTGCTGCACCCGATGGGCTACGACGCCTATGGCCTGCCCGCGGAGCAATATGCCATCCAGACGGGCCAGCACCCCGCGGTGACCACCGAAAACAACATCCGGCGTTACCGGGAGCAGCTCGACAAGATCGGGTTTAGCTTTGACTGGGACCGGGAGGTGAGGACCTGTGATCCATCCTATTATAAATGGACCCAGTGGACCTTCATCCAGCTGTTTTCCCATTATTACGACTACAAGACTCAAAAGGCTGAGCCCATTGCGGAGCTGGAGCGGCAGTTTGCGCGCAGCGGCAATGTGGACGTCGAGGCTGCCTGCGGAGAGGTGGCGCCATTCACTGCGGTGGAATGGCTCAAGATGGACGAAAAAGAGAAGCGCGAGGTGCTGATGCATTACCGGCTGGCCTACCAGGCCGACACCTTCGTAAACTGGTGTCCCAAGCTGGGCACGGTGCTCGCCAATGACGAGGTCAAAGAGGGATTGTCGGTCCGCGGCGGCCACCCCGTGGAGCGCAAGCGGATGAAGCAATGGTTCTTGCGCATTACGGCCTATGCCGATCGGCTGCTCGACGGACTGGAGGAACTGGCGTGGAGCGACTCGCTCAAGGAAATGCAACGCAACTGGATCGGTCGTTCCGAGGGGGCAACCATTTTCTTTGACGCAAAAGACCATGACGAAAAGATAGAAGTCTTTACCACCCGGCCCGACACGGTGTTCGGCGCCACATTCATGGTGCTTGCCCCTGAGCACGACCTGGTGAAAAAGATCACCACGGCAGATTACCAGCAGCAGGTGGATGACTATGTGGCCGCTGCCGCGGGAAAGTCAGACGTGGAGCGCATGGCGGAGGTCAAGACCGTCTCCGGACAATTTACCGGGGGCTACGCCGTGCATCCCTTTACCGGGGACCCCATGCCGGTATACATTGCCGATTACGTGCTTGCCGGCTATGGCACCGGGGCCATCATGGCCGTGCCGGGCCACGACAGCCGCGACCACGCTTTTGCCAAGCACTTTGGGCTGCCCATCGTGGAGGTGGTCACCGGCGGGGATGTCTCCGAAGCGTCGCACGACGACAAAGAGGGCACCCTGATCAACAGCGACTTCATCGATGGGATGGACGTGCCCACGGCCATCCGCACGGTGACCCAGCAGCTCGAAAGCAAGGGCATCGGGGAGAAAAAAATCAACTACCGCCTGCGCGACGCCATTTTCAGCCGCCAGCGTTACTGGGGAGAACCCTTCCCGGTATATTACAAAGAGGGCGTGCCTTATGTGCTCCCGGAGTCGGCGCTGCCGTTGGAGCTGCCTCCCGTGGACAAGTACCTGCCCACGGAGAGCGGCGAGCCACCCCTGGCCCGGGCCAAAAACTGGGAAACCGAAGAGGGGTACCCGCTGGAATGCAACACGATGCCGGGATTTGCGGGGTCCAGCGCCTATTACATCCGCTATATGGATCCGCACAACGACCAGGCACTGGTGTCGCAGGAGGCCGTGAACTACTGGGAAAACGTCGACCTGTATGTGGGAGGTGCCGAACACGCCACGGGGCACCTGGTCTATGCCCGTTTCTGGAATAAGTTTCTTTTCGACACGGGTGTCGTGGTAAAGGATGAGCCCTTCAAAAAATTGATCAACCAGGGCATGATCCAGGGCCGGTCCAACTTCGTATACCGCGAAAAGGGACGAAACCGGTTCATCTCCCGCGGACTGAAGGACCAGTACGACACGATGCCGATTCACGTGGACGTGAACATCGTGGAGAACGACCTGCTGGACATCGAAGCATTCAAGCAGTGGAACCCGGAATACAAGGATGCGGAGTTCGTGCTCGAGGACGGCCAGTACATCTGCGGCTGGGAGGTGGAAAAGATGTCGAAGTCCTTCCACAACGTGGTGAACCCCGACGACCTCATTGAACGATACGGGGCCGACACCCTGCGCTTGTACGAGATGTTCCTGGGGCCCCTGGAACAGGCCAAGCCGTGGGACACCCAGGGAATCGAAGGGGTGTTCCGCTTTATCCGGAAACTGTGGCGGCTTTATCATAAAAACAGTACCTTTATGGTAACGGATGAAGCCGCCGGCGACAAGGAGAAAAAGGTCCTGCACAAGTGCATCAAAAAGGTGAGCGAGGACATCGAACGGTTTTCGTTTAATACGGCGGTGAGTGCCTTTATGGTATGCGTGAACGAGCTCACGGATCTGCATTGCAACAAGCGGGAGATCCTGGAGCCGCTGGCCATCATGGTGGCCTCGTTTGCGCCCCACATCGGCGAAGAGCTCTGGCATTTGCTGGGTCACAAAGAGAGCGTGGCCCTGGCGGACTTCCCCGAATGGGAAGAAAAGTACGTGCGCGACGACCAGGTGCTGTACCCGGTGTCCTTCAACGGCAAAACACGCTTTAAGATGGAGCTGCCGGCCGGGATGAGCAAGGAAGACGTCGAGAAGGCCGTGCTGGAAGCCCCGGATGCGCAGAAGTGGCTGGATGGGAAAGCGCCCAGGAAGGTGATCGTGGTGCCGGGGAAGATTGTGAATGTGGTCATTTAGGAAGGGCACTGGAAGCGGGAGCTTAAAGTAAGAAGTAGGAAGTAAGTAGTAGGAAGTAAGAAGGTAAAGGCTGAGGCTGAGATTGCCCATAACCCTTTAACCCCTTAACCCAGCAACACGCCACATCACACGATATGACCACAAGCACCTCGGGCAACCTCAAACCGCAAACTTCAAACTTCAAACCCGTTTAAAGCCATGAAAACTACAATCCCCCAAAAAGCTGCCCTCTTGTTGCTGTCCCTCCTGTCGGTTGCCGTCTTGTGGTCGTGCGACAGCGACGACGATGATGAGCGGAGCAAGTTTATCGGGCGTTACGAGGTGGAGGAGCAAAGCCTGGAAACCCACTCACCGCGCGACGATTATGAAGTCAACATCATCAGGGACACCGGAAGCCAGTCGCTGGTGATCATCAGCAATTTCTATAATTATGACGTAGACGTCTACGCGCGCGTGGATGGCAACGAGATCTTCGTGGAGGAGGAGGTGCACAACGTGTTCGAGTTCAACGGGTCCGGCACCCTCAGCGGGACCGTCCTCACGATGGATTACACCGTCACGTCCGTGTCGGAAGACACCGGTTACTTCGACCGCCTCCGGGCAGAAATGGTACGAAAAGACTAAGTCCGACGTGAAAAAGTCCACCGGCAACTTCAAACTTCAAACCTCAAACCTCAAACCCTTTAACCCATTAACTCCTTAACCCCACCACACAGCGCATCCAGCCCCTACAGTTTCAAACATTGACCCAGGAATCAACCTGGGTAATGAAACCCCGAGCCTTATGCAGAAGCCATAAACAGCCAGGCCATGGCCAAGCAAAGAGTGGGATCGAAAAAAGACGGACCCCCAATCGGAAGTCCGTCTTTTTCTATCATAGAAGCGAACGATTAGCTTACATCATGCCGCCCATGCCACCCATTCCGGGGTTCATCGGGGGCGCAGCTTCTCCCTTTTCTTCGGGGATGTCGGCCAGCACGCATTCGGTGGTCAACATCATACCGGCAATGGAGGCCGCATTTTCAATCGCTACGCGGGCAACCTTGGTCGGGTCGATCACGCCGCTTTCGAAAAGGTTTTCATACTTTTCTGTGCGGGCGTTGTAACCAAAGTCATCCTTGCCTTCCTTCACCTTCTGCACGATGATGGAACCTTCAACGCCAGCGTTCTCCACGATCATGCGGAGGGGCTCTTCGAGTGCCCTGCGTACGATGGCCACACCTGTGTCCTCATCGTTGTTCTCGCCCTTCATCTTTACGAGGGCAGCGAGCGCGCGGATGTAGGCAATGCCACCACCGGGCACGATGCCTTCTTCCACGGCGGCGCGGGTTGCGCTAAGTGCGTCATCGAAGCGGTCTTTCTTCTCCTTCATCTCCACTTCGCTGGCAGCACCCACATACAGTACGGCCACACCACCTGCCAGCTTGGCCAGGCGCTCCTGGAGCTTCTCCTTGTCATAGTCGCTGGTGGTATTTTCGATCTGCGCCTTGATCTGCTTGATGCGCGCGCTGATATTTTCCTTGTCGCCTTTTCCGCTTACAACGGTGGTGTTGTCCTTGTCGATGGTCACCTTTTCTGCCGTACCCAGGTGGGAAAGGTCAGCGTTTTCGAGCTTGTAGCCCTGTTCTTCGCTGATCACGGTGCCGCCGGTAAGGATGGCGATATCTTCGAGCATTGCCTTGCGACGATCGCCAAATCCGGGTGCTTTCACTGCAGCGATCTTCAGGCTGCCGCGGAGCTTGTTGACCACGAGTGTGGCCAGCGCTTCGCCGTCCACGTCCTCGGCAATGATCATCAGGGGCCTACCGCTCTGTGCCACTTTTTCCAGCACGGGAAGCAGGTCCTTCATGGTGCTGATCTTCTTGTCATACACCAGGATGTAAGGATCTTCAAATACGGTTTGCATCTTTTCCGTATCGGTGACGAAGTAAGGGCTGATGTAGCCGCGGTCAAACTGCATCCCTTCGACCACTTCGACGCTGGTGTCGGTACCTTTGGCTTCTTCAATGGTGATCACACCTTCTTTCTTCACCTTCGACATCGCCTCGGCGATCAGTTTGCCGATGGAGTGGTCGTTGTTGGCGGAGATGGTGGCTACCTGCTCGATCTTTTCGATGCTGTCGCCGACCTCTTTTGACTGCTTGCGCAGATGTGCGATCACTTCCGTAACCGCTTTGTCGATGCCCCGCTTCAGGTCCATTGGGTTGGCACCAGCAGCTACGTTTTTCAGTCCGCTGTGGATGATGTTCTGTGCAAGCACGGTAGCCGTGGTTGTCCCGTCACCGGCCACATCTGCAGTCTTGCTGGCCACTTCTTTGACCATCTGTGCACCCATATTTTCTACGGGATCCTCCAGTTCAATTTCCTTGGCTACGGTTACCCCGTCCTTGGAAATGGCAGGAGCACCAAACTTCTTGTCCATGATCACATTGCGACCTTTTGGCCCCAGCGTCACCTTGACAGCATCTGATAATTTATCAACACCTTTCTTAAGCGCATTTCTTGCTTCCAGGTTGAACGTGATGTCTTTTGCCATGATATTCTGATTTTTATTGGTTTGTCAATTGCTTTGTTTGCTTGTTGATTAGATTACCGCGTATACGTCGGATTCGCGCATGATGAGGTAATCATTTCCTTCGAGAGACAGTTCTGTTCCGGCATACTTGCCATACAGTACTTTGTCGCCTTCTTTCAAGGTAACCGGGTTGTCCTTGGTGCCTTCTCCAACGGCTACCACGGTACCCATTTGTGGCTTTTCCTTTGCCGTATCCGGAATGATGATGCCACCGGAGGTTTTCTCTTCAGCCGGTGCCGGCTCAACCAATACGCGATCTGCCAGGGGTTTGATGTTTACTTTTGCCATGTTTTTTTCTTTTTAACTGGTTAGACAATTATCATTGTACGAAAATATACGCTGAATACCTGCACGCCTTGGGCATGCCACCTGCCACGTTTCACATACTGTGCCAAAAGGCAAAAATGCCCGTTTGGGTTGACAAATTTGCATAATTGGGGTGGGGATAAAAAAAAAGTGTCAGAACGGTATGCCATTCTGACACTTTTTGCAGGTTTTCCTGCCGGAATCTTAGTTTTCCGGATCAAAAGGATCCGTGTCCTGCATATCTTCCATATCCATTTCGACGGGTTCGTCCATCACCTGTGTCCGGTCAAAATCGCGGCGCGACATGCGGTCGATCACTTCACTTTCGGGACCGGCGGCCATTTCGCCCCGTGGGATCACGAAAGAGGTGGACAAGGTGAGTACGAGCAGGATGATGGCCAGCGTCCAGGTGGCTTTTTCCAGGAAGTCGGTAGTTTTCCTGACGCCCATTACCTGGTTGCTGGAAGAGAAGTTGGAGGCCAGTCCGCCGCCTTTGGCATTCTGAACCAATACAATCAACACCAGCAAGATGCAGGTGATGAAAATCAATACGGATAATAATACAAAAGCACCCATTATTTATTCAGTTTTGTTGTTTTCTTCCAGGACGGATTCAATTTTTTTTGCAAAGTAACTGCTTTTTTCCGGAAACTTCAAACTTAATTTCTCAAAAATGTCAATTGCCCGGACTGTTTTGCCTTGTTTAACAAGCACGTCGGCCAAAGTTTCGCTGATCATGTCCTCGGGCTCATCAAGGCTTTCCGGTGCCAGTTCTCCCTCCGGAATGTCCGCCCGCGGCGCACTGATCCGCGGCTCGTTTTCGAGGAAGCGATCGATGATCGCCAGCTGGGCGGCCAGGTCCCTTTGGGGTTTGGGCTCGTGGACTGGTTTCCGGTCGCTCAGGATGTCCCGGAAGGCAGCCGGATCCGGCGCAACTGCAGCCGCCTTGTTGACCGCCTCTTCAAAACCGGGCTTGTCCAGCTTTTTCAGGGCCCTGGCATACATCATCCGCAAAGGCTGCGACCAGGGGTGTTTTTTCAACTCCCGCTCCAGCAACCTCAGGGACCGTTTATCCAGATCCCGCCGCTGCAATAAGATTTCCGTCAATCGATCCACTATTCCATCATTTAATTCACCATCATCAAACTTCAAATCCCGAATCGCAAAACATCGGGAGTCCGCTGACGCTCAGCCTAGAACTTTAAACCTTCCACTCCCAGCTCAAAACTCCAAAAATGCCTCAGGCAACCCCTTAACCCATTAACCCAATAACATTCCATATAAAACCAAACACCACAAAACCACCTCGGGCAACCTCAAACTTCAAACCTCAAACCTCAAACCTTTCCACTCCCAACCCACAACCCCAAAAACGCCTCAGGCAACCGCTAAACCCAATAACATTCCATTAAAACCAAACACCACAAAACCACCTCGGGCAACCTCAAACTTCAAACCTCAAACTTCAAACCTCAAACCCATTTACCAATTCACCAACGCCTGGTTAAAAATATCCTCAGCCAGCTCTTCGGTAAGCTGGTCGATCGCTTCATTTTCCACTTCGGCCAGGCTCTTGTTGCTGTCATAATCATAATACCTTGAAAAACTCCGCTCAAACTCCGCATCCTGATCGTATTCATTCAGGAAGACCACCCGCACCGTAATGGTCAGCCGGTTCATCCGGGCGCGGTCATCGTCACCAATGGCGATCGGCTCGGTCCGGTAGTCGGTGATCGCCCCTTCAAAATGCAGGTCACCGACGCCTTCGATCAGGGTCAGGTTGGTTTGCTGCATGAACTTGTTCTGCAGCTCATCCGTGAAGCGCTGGCTCAATGTGGGTTGCACCAGGCTGGCATCATTCGGAAAATGCGCCACCGAAATCGTCTCCGCCTGCGGCGGAATGCTCGCCCCGGTGAAGGAATACACCCCACAGCCCGTGACAATGACCGCCAGGCCAATAATGATCAGATATGTGCTAATTTTCAGGTACATTGGATGATATGCTTTAAGAATCTAAATCTCAACCTCAGCCTTAATCTTAACCTTAACCTTAACCTTAACCTTAACCTTAACCTTACTTACCCGAGACCATACTCCTTGATCTTCCGGTAGAGTGTGCGTTCGGAAATGCCAAGTTCTATTGCCGCCCTTTTTCGCCGGCCGTTGTGTTTATCCAGTGCGCGCTCAATCAGGTCCTTCTCCTTTTCCTGGAGGGAGAGGTTTTCTTCCACATACTCGTGGGGTGCCTCTTCATAACTATCCAGGGGATCTTCGTCCTGCGCCTCCTTATCAGGAACGCCCAAATCCTGTTCGTGGTATACCTGCGGCAGGTCGCGGTCTTTGGCGAGTTTTTCAATCAGGTGCGCGTGCTCTTCCTGGAAGCTGCGGCTCACCTGGTCATCTTCCAGCATCTGCATGATGATTTTCTTCATGTCGGTGATGTCGCGCTTCATCTCAAACAGTACCTTGTAAAGGATCTCCCGTTCATTCAATCCGGCAGCCTCAGATTGTTGTTCATTGAACAGGACCGGAAGGGGATTATCCTGCTCGCGGGGCAAATATTTATTCAGGATGTCCGCGGTGATGTGCCGGTCTTTTTCCAGCACGGACACCTGCTCGGCCAGGTTTTTAAGCTGGCGGACGTTTCCCGACCAGCGGTGGTTGATCAGCAATTGTTCGGCATCCTGGGTCAGGTGCAAGGGGGGCATCCGGTATTTCTCGGCAAAGTCGGCCGAGAACTTCTTGAAAAGCATCACGATGTCCTCCTTGCGCTCGCGCAGGGGAGGCACGTTAATGGGGACCGTATTTAAGCGGTAATACAGGTCCTCGCGAAATCTCCCCTCCGAAACGGCCTTTTGCAGATCCACGTTGCTGGCAGCCACCACCCGCACATCGGTTTTAAGCACCCTGGAGGCACCCACCTTGATGAACTCACCCGTCTCCAGGATCCGCAGCAGGCGCACCTGGGTAAGCATAGGCAGCTCGGCCACCTCATCCAGAAAAATCGTGCCACCGTTTACCACCTCAAAATAACCCTTCCGGGCATCGTGGGCACCGGTGAAAGACCCTTTTTCGTGTCCGAACAGTTCCGAGTCGATCGTCCCTTCCGGGATCGCACCACAGTTCACCGCGATATAGGGTCCGTGCTTGCGCGAACTCAGGTGATGGATGATTTTCGGGAAGGCCTCCTTCCCGGTACCGCTCTCCCCGGTAATCAGCACGGTAATGTCCGTAG
>SL_5KL_010_SEDDRAFT_10001458_pt1 | contig 14278 bp, 11 predicted proteins | sample SodLakKL_010_SED_FD_9118 | JGI IMG/M metagenome (IMG submission 9118)
GAATTATGTTAAATGCTGTAGATAATTTTAATTTGAAGCAGGAGAAACCTGCCTCTGTACTTAACTTATTAATATAGGGAAAATTATTTTCAAGAGTCAACTTCTAATCTGCTGAAATACTTTGCTGGGCTGATATTTTTATTAAGATATTTATGGCAGCAAAGGTATTATAATATGAATGCAAGGTACTTAAAATGCTGCATTTAAGAGGTTTTTATTTAAAAAATTTAAAATTATTTCTTCAAAGAGCACTGGATTGATAAACCAATGTTTTAGTTATCAGCCTGAATTTTTTATTTCCAGAAATACAAAGACCAGGGAGTTGTTATAAGTGACAGTAATTAACAGAGCATTTCTCAGTGTTTCAGATAAAACCGGGTTAGAAAAACTGGCTGAAACGCTGACAGATAATGGTATTGAACTGATTGCAACCGGTGGTACAGCTGAGCATCTAAAGGAAGCCGGTTATAAAGTCACCTCTGTTGCTGAAATTACCGGTTATCCTGAGCTTTTAGGCGGCAGAGTAAAATCTCTTCATCCTGCTATCTTTGCCGGTCTGCTGACCACCGACAGGGAAGAGGATCTGGCAGAACTTGAGGAACAGGAGATAGAAACGATTGAACTGGTAGTCTGTAACCTCTATCCCTTTGGAGAAACTGTTGAAAAGCATCCCGGTGATCATGCTGCAGCAGTAGAACAGATAGACATAGGGGGACCATCACTAATCAGAGCAGCAGCTAAAAATCATCAGCGGGTTACAGTATTAACTGATCCGGAGCAATATGAGGATTTCAGGACTAAATTAAACACAGATGAACTTGATCTTGATTACCGAAAAAAATTAGCGGGAGAGGCTTTTAAACTAACAGCTGATTATGATTCCCAGATAACCTCTTATTTTACAGGTCTTTCCCGGGAAAATAATAAATCTAAAGCTGGCTCCAATCTCTTTCCTGATCATATTTCTATCCTTGGGGATCACAGGGTTGAGCTAAAGTATGGAGAGAATCCCCATCAGCAGTCTTCAGCTTATCTCACAGCAAATTCAGATCTTGAGCGAAATCAGGGTCAGTCAATCTTGCTGGGAGATCTTCAGGCCGGAGAAGAGCTCTCCTATAACAACTTAAATGATGCTGCTGCTGCTCTGGAACTGGTGCGGGAATTTTCCGGCCAGTCAGCTGCAGCATTAATAAAGCATACCAATCCCTGCGGACTGGCAGTATCTGATTCTCCGGTAGTTGCCTTCCGTCGAGCTCATGCCGGCGACCCGGAATCAGCTTACGGCAGCATCGCTGCCCTAAACCAGCAGGTTGATGCGGCTCTCAGCCGGGAAATAACGGGAGGAAGAAAGTTTATCGAAGTAGTGGTGGCTCCTTCTTTCACTCCGGAAGCAGTAGATATTTTAACCGAGCGCTGGGATGAGATTAAACTTCTGGCAGTGGGAGAATTTACTGATCTGCCGGAACCCAGACTGGAGTTTCGTTCTTTACCCGGGGGTTTTCTACTTCAGGAGACGGATGATGTCAAGCTCTCCCGGGATAACTTTGCAGTTGTTACTGAGAGCGAACCAAAGGAGAGTGAAATGGCAGATCTGTTATTTGCCTGGAGAGCAGTAAAGCATGTGAAATCCAATGCCATTGTACTGGCCAGGGATAATGCTCTGGTAGGTGTAGGTGCCGGACAGATGAGCAGAATTGATGCAGTCAGGCTGGCCGGCCGCAAGGCCTCTGGCCGGCAGCGGGGCGGGGTTATGGCCTCCGATGCATTTTTTCCTTTTCCTGATGCGGTTGAGGAGGCTGAAAGACTGGGCATTAAAGCAATAATACAGCCTGGGGGCTCAATTCGAGATGAATCGGTTATCAAGGCCTGTGAAAAAGCGGATATAAAAATGGTTTTTACCGGGCGGCGCCACTTTAAACATTAATGATTTATTTAGCTTAAAAAGTAACGGGCGTATATTTGCCTAAATTTACGCTCCCATGGGGAATAGAGGCTGCCTTGAAAATATGCCCTGATATTTTCAACTAATGTTGTGTATCGAAGGCACATGAAAGTTTACTATGAAAAACATATATTATCGGCTGGAAATATTATACCTGCTTGACAGGGAAAATCAATAGTAATATAATAGGAATAAGTTTCAGTAAAAATTAAATTTGTACAAGCTGAGAAGGGGAAGAGTAACCAGTTAAATTCTGTCAAGAGAGAGGGATGTCGCGGCTGAAAGCATCCTGGCAGGATACTGGATGAAAACCACCCCGGAGCTGAAAACAGGAAATTTTCTTTTTAGGAGTTAGTATTGTTTTCCGGCTGCTGCCGTTATCAGCTGATAAGAGGGCCTTAATCTTTGTTTCCTTAAGGTCTAAAAATTAGAGTGGAACCGCGAAGCTAAGCTGCTCGCCTCTATCCGGATTGCCGGGAGGCGGGCAGTTTTTTAGTTTATTTTATTAAACAAGCAAGGGGGATGAGTTAAATGTCAGAGGTAAAGAACGGATTAATTAAAATAACGCTGCCGGATGGTTCGACTTTAGAGGTAGAGCGGGGCAAAACTGTTGCCGATGTTGCCTACAGCATCGGCCGCAACCTGGGTGATGATGCAGTGGCCGGGCTGGTTGAAGGAGAGAAGGTTGACACCTACTATGAACTTGAAGAAGACTGCCGGCTGGCAATTATTACTATTGACTCTGAAGAAGGACTTGATATATTAAGGCATACTGTCTCTCATATTATGGCTCAGGCTGTTAAAAGACTCTATCAAAATGTTAAAATAGCCATAGGACCAACAATCAAAGAAGGTTTTTATTATGATTTTGACCTGGAAGAGAATATTTCCCAGGATGATCTGGAAAAAATCAAAGAGGAGATGCAGAATATTATAGAGGAAGATCTCCCGGTCAGACGGAAAGAGTATTCCCGGGAGGAGGCGATTGAGCTGATGCAGGAACGGGGAGAGGATTACAAGATAGAGCTGATTGAGGAACTGCCAGATGAGAAAATCAGCCTCTATCATCAGGGTGATTTTGTTGATCTCTGCCACGGTCCCCACCTGCCTCGCACCGGGATGGTTCAGGCCTTTGAGCTTTTAAGTGTAGCAGGGGCCTACTGGCGGGGTGATGAAAATAACCCCATGCTGCAGAGGGTTTATGGAACAGCTTTTGCTGAAGAAGAGGAGCTTGAAGCTTATCTCCAGCAGCGAGAAGAGGCCAGAAAGCGGGATCATAACCGGCTGGGCCGTAAGCTGGATCTATTTATGACTTCTGAGGTAATCGGTCAGGGGCTGCCCCTGTTAAAGCCAAAGGGGGCAAAAATTATTCAGCAGCTTCAGCGTTTTGTAGAGGATGAAGAGGAGAAGCGAGGATATATCAGAACGATGACACCCTTTATGGCCAAGAAAGATCTTTATGAAATTTCCGGTCACTGGCAGCATTATAAGGATGATATGTTTGTTATTGGAGAAGGGGATCAGGATGAAGAGGTTCTCGGTCTCCGCCCCATGACCTGTCCCTTCCATTTTATGATCTATAAAGATAAGCTCCGCAGCTATCGCGATCTGCCGATGAGGTTTGCAGAAACTTCGACTCTCTTTCGCAATGAAGCTTCTGGAGAAATGCATGGTCTGATCAGGGTCAGGCAGTTTACCATTTCAGAGGGACATCTAATCTGCACCCCGGAACAGCTGGAGAAGGAGTTTCGCGGTGTGCTGGACTTGATAAATTATATGATGAAAACTCTTGGTATAGAGGAAGATATCTGGTACAGATTTTCTAAATGGGATCCTGAAAAGAAGGATAAGTATATTGATAATGAGCCTGCCTGGCATGATACCCAGGAGAAAATGGAGAGAATTCTGGAGAAACTGGATCTGGACCATACTGTTGCTGTAGGAGAAGCAGCCTTTTATGGACCAAAGCTCGATATTCAATTTGAAAATGTTCACGGCAAGGAAGATACTATTATAACAGTTCAGATTGATTTTAGTCTGCCGGAACGCTTTGACATGACTTATATAGACAGCAATAACGAGGAACAGCGTCCCTATGTCATTCACCGGACCTCGATTGGCTGTTATGAAAGAACGCTGGCCATGCTGATAGAGAAATATGCTGGAGCATTCCCGACCTGGCTGGCTCCGGTTCAGGTTAAAGTGATACCTGTTTCCGATGATCAGCATGGTTATGCCCGGGAAATTGCTGATAAAATGAGAAATTATCTGATTAGAGTGGAAGTAGATGATCGCGATGAGCAGGTTGGTTATAAAATCAGGGAAGCCCAGGTAGAGCAGGTGCCCTATATGCTGATTGTCGGTTCCCGGGAGGTCGATTCAGAGACGGTTTCGGTTCGAGATCGCCGGGAGGGAGATTTAGGTGAGATGGAGCTGGATGAGTTTATTGCTGAGATAAATAAGGAAATAGCTGAAAAAAGGAAATAGCTGAAAAAAAAGTTGACTAAGTCTGATGAATCTGATATACTCTTTTATGTAAAAATGAAGTAGAAGCGCCTGCTTCTCACCAATAATAGGATTATTGGTTAATACTGTTTCAGCAGAAAAGAGGTGAGGTATGTCTAAACAAGACTATCCTCATCAAATTATCGGCTGATGTTCAGTAATCCGGCGGGCGGTCCTTTTGACCTCCCGCTTTTTTAATTAGAAATACTTTTTATTACAGACTAAGGGCTGCTGATGTTAACGGGTCTGCAGCCAGGCTGACAAATAATTTTTCATGTTAATTTAAAAAAATCTGGAGGTGTATAAAATCGTAGAAGATTTACGGGTTAACAGACAGATCAATACCCGGGAAGTAAGATTGATTGATCCCGAAGGAGAACAGATTGGTATAATGTCTCTCAAAGAGGCATTGAAAGAGGCAGAAGAGAGAGAACTGGACCTGGTTGAAGTTGCTCCCCAGGCTGACCCTCCGGTCTGCCGGATTATGGATTATGGCAAGTATAAATATGAGCAGGCTAAGAAAGAACAGGAAGCTAAGAAAAATCAAAATGTCATGAATGTTAAAGAGGTGCAGATGGGAGTTAAGATTGAAGACCATGATTTTAACGTAAAACTCAAGCAGGCCCGGCGTTTTTTGAATAATAAAGATAAAGTTAAGGTCAGAATTAAGTTCCGGGGACGGGAGATGATGCACAAGCACCTGGGTTATGATCTCTGTGAACGCCTCAAAGAAGAAACCAGTGATCTGGGTACGGTGGAGAGCGGCCCGACCATGGAAGGGCGCAATATGATGATGTTTATTGCTCCTGACAGTGATAAATAATTTTGTTCTGTGAGGCTTTCAGTGATAGGCAATATTGCCCTGCTGGAAAGGCAATTAATAACTTCAATTAATAACTTATAGACAGATTTGAGCATGAGAATTATTTTTTGATTTAATCAGGATTGATTTTCAGCTGAAGGAGGGATTTTAATGCCCAAAATGAAGACCCATAAAGGTATAGCTAAAAGAGTTAAGAAAACAGGAACCGGGAAATTAATGCGTAAGAAAGGCTTCAAAAATCATAAGTTGACCAAAAAGGCTTCTAACCGCAAGCACAGATTACGGAAAGAAGTGGAGGTAAGCAAGGCTCATCGCCAGAAATACAGGCAGTTAGTGCAATCTATGAAGTAAAAAATATTATATAGAAATTAAATCAGTTTAATGTTATGCAGGAAAGGAGTGTTTTACCATGCCGCGAGTAAAAAGAGGGACTAAAGCCCGCAAACGCCGCAAAAAAGTTCTAAAAAATGCCAAGGGCTTTTTTGGTTCCCGAAGCAAGTTGTTTCGTCCTGCCAAACAGGCAGTAATGAAATCTCTTGATTATGCCTATCGAGATCGGAGAAGAAGAAAGAGGGATTTTCGCCGCCTCTGGATTACCAGAATTAATGCTGCTGCCAGACAGGAAGGACTTTCCTACAGCCGTTTTATCAATGGCTTGAAGCAGGCTGATGTGGAAATCGATCGCAAGATTATGGCTGACCTGGCAGTTAATGATAAAGAAGCTTTTGCTGAACTTGTCAATCTTGCCAGAGCAGAGCTTGAGTAATTTTAATATTCCTTTAACCCGGGTTAACTGCCCGGGTTTTTTTACAGGAGTGAAATTTTTTTATGAAGGACTGGGAGATGATTTCCAGCAGGCAGAATAGCAGGGTTAAGAATCTGATTAAACTGCAGCAGAAAAAGCATCGCTACCGACAGGGACTTTTTCTGCTGGAAGGTTTTAATTTGATCGAAACAGCTTTAAAGGCCGGCGCCAAAATTGAAGAGCTTTATCTCAGTCAGCAACTAAAAATAGATAGCGCTGAGGTACAAAGTATCATTGCCAGGCTGCCTGCTGGAATTGAACCTGTTATCCTGGAGGAAGACCTTTTGAAAAAATCAGCTACCACTGTCAATCCTCAGGGTATTCTGGCTGTAACCCGGATCAATGAAAGGTCGCTTAATGATATCTGGCAGCTTCCCGGCCCCCTGCTGCTGCTGGCTGAAGTTCAGGACCCGGGCAATATGGGTACGATTATCAGAACTGCTGCTGCTGCTGATCTGGCCGGTTTACTTACAGTTAAAGGGTCAGTCGATATTTTCAATCCCAAGGTTGTGCGTGGCAGTATGGGAGGCATTTTCTCTCTACCTCTCTGCCAATCTATAACTCTACAAGATATTAAGCAGTGCCTTGCTGGAGATCAACTTAAACCTCGCAGACTGGTGGCAGCTGAACCCAGAGCCTCTCAAAGTTATTATGATTTTACTTTTACTACCGATGATATTATTGTTATAGGCAATGAAGCCCGGGGATTTTCCGAAGAGATGGCAGATCTCATTGAGCAAAAAATCACCATTCCACTTCCCGGTAGTATGGAATCTTTGAATGCAGCAGTTGCTGCTTCGTTAGTGGTTTTTGAAATGCTCAAACAGTTTGCTCAGAATTAATATAATTTATTTACAAATTAGCTGCTTGCCAGAGACTGATCTCTGTGGTATAATTTAGGTATCAGGTATTACATCTGGCCGAAGGGAGTGGTTAACTTGGGGTGGACTGAACTTATTTTCTGGAATCTTTTTGAAAGAACAGGTTCTATAACTGCTTATCTGGCCTACCGCAATGTTTTTGAATTAGCTGCTGAGGATAAAAAGACTGGAATATCAATCAAAGGCTGAGAAGGAGAGCACAAGCCGGGGTTAATAAGCCTGCTTAGTTATTCAGGGAGATGACGTCCCGGACTGCAAGCGTCATCCAGGTTGTGCCGGCGAAATTCACTCTGGAGCTGAAAGTTGAAGGAGAACTATTAGGCTTTTCCGGGAGATAACCCGTTATCAATCCTGAAGTGATCACAGAAATCAGCTTTACTTAGATAAAATGCTGTTTGCTGGATAATAAGGGTGGTACCGCGAACCTCTCGTCCCTATTTGTGGACGGGAGTTTTTTTAGTTTAAGGTGATTTTTTGACTTCAATATTATTAATTTTTTAGAGAGCAAAAGAGCTCAGGAGAGATTACTGTGGAGGTGATGATTTCAAATGAATATTGAAGAAACTATTAATGAGGTTAAACAGGAATTTCAGGAAATGTTTGCTGAAGCCCAGGATAGTGAGAGTCTTGAAGAGATCAGAATAAGGTTTCTAGGTAAAAATGGTCGGGTCAAAAAATTATACGGGAGAATGGGCTCAATTCCGGAGGAGAGCAAACCTGTTCTGGGCAGGGAACTTAATAAATTAAAACAAGAGATATCTAAGAAACTTAAAGATCGTCAGGATAAGCTGGAAGAGGAGAAGAAGAAAAAGCAGCTGGAGGAAGAAAAAATTGATGTCACTCTGCCGGGAAGCAAAATTAAAACTGGCAGTCAGCACCCTCTCTCTCTTGTTACTGAGGAGCTGGAGGATATTTTTATCAGCATGGGTTTTAAAATTGCTGAAGGCCCGGAAATTGAAGACGAATACTACAATTTTAAAGCTTTAAATATTCCTGAAGATCATCCGGCCCGGGATTTGCAGGATACTCTTTATTTAGATGATATTTATCTGTTGAGGACTCACACCTCTCCGGTCCAGGTTAGAACGATGGAAAAAACCCAGCCTCCAATTAAGATTATTGCCCCCGGAAGGGTTTATCGGGCTGATGAACTGGATGCTTCTCACTCCCCGGTTTTTCATCAACTGGAGGGGTTGGTAGTCGATGAGCAGATAACTTTTGGTGATCTTAAAGGTACGATAAGCATCATGGTAGAGGAGATATTCGGTGAGAATCATTCTGTCCGTTTCCGCCCCAGTTATTTCCCTTTCACCGAACCCAGCGCTGAGGTTGATGTGTCCTGTATCGTCTGCCAGGGAGAAGGCTGCAGCCTCTGTTCACGTACAGGCTGGCTGGAGATAATGGGCTCGGGAATGGTGCATCCCGAAGTTCTAAGAATGTCCGGAATTGATCCCAAAGACTACAGCGGTTTTGCCTTTGGAATGGGAATAGATAGGATTACCCTTCTGAAATATGGCATTGATGATATCAGATTGCTGCAGGAAAATGATCGGAGATTTCTGCAGCAGTTTAAATAATCATACTGGAGGCGATATTGATGCAGATTTCCTACAACTGGCTCAGTTCTTATATAGATATACCCTATGATCCTGAAAAACTCAAGCACTTTTTAACTATGGCAGGACTGGAGGTTGAAGAGATGTCCTATCAGGGTCAGGGTCTGGAAAAGATAATTACAGGAGAGATTACGGAGGTAAGTGACCACAGTAATGCCGATAACCTCAAAGTCTGTCAGGTGAGTTTGGGAGAGGAAGAGAGACAGATGGTCTGCGGAGCTCCCAATGTTGCGGAAAATATGAAGGTAGCAGTCGCCCTGCCGGGAACCACTTTACCGGGAGGTCTCAAGATAGAAGAAACTGAACTTAGAGGAGTCAAATCCAGCGGAATGATCTGCTCGGCAGATGAGCTGGGATTAAAGGAAGAAAGACAGCCCGGCATTATGGAACTGCCTGAGGAAATCCAGCCAGGTCAGCCGCTGGTTAAAGTCCTTATGCTTGATGATTATCTTTATAAACTTGACCTGACTCCAAATTATGCCCGCTGTCTGGGACATCTGGGAGTTGCCAGGGAGGTTAGAGGTTTAAGCGATACTGATCTGGAAATAAACTGGCCTGATCTTTTACCTGAAAGAGGCCGGGATTATCAGGAATCAGCAGTTGAGGTTGAGATTGAGGATCCTGATCTCTGCCAGCGCTATACCTGCCGTTTGATAGAGGACGTTGAAATAAAACCTTCTCCTCTCTGGATGCAGCGCCATCTTGAGGCAGCAGGTGTTAGGCCGATTAATAATATCGTTGATATTACAAATTATGTTATGCTGGAATATAATCAACCGCTGCATGCCTTTGATTATGATAAAATTAGCGGCAGCAAAATTATTGTTCGTCGAGCTGATTCAGGAGAAGAGCTGATTACCCTGGATGACGAGATAAGAGAGTTAACACCGGAAGTTCTGGTAATTGCTGATCAGGATAAACCAATCGGTCTGGCAGGTGTGATGGGCGGAGCTAACACTGAGGTAACTGAAACGACAGAGAAGGTTTTGCTGGAGGCTGCTTCCTTTGATGCCGTCAATATCAGAAGGACTGCAAAGAAATATGGTATTTCCAGTGAGTCCTCCCATAGATTTGAAAGAAAAATTGATATAACAGCAGTTGCTGAAGCCAGCCGCCGGGCCTGCTATCTCCTGGAAAAATATGCCGGGGGTAAAATCGCTGAAAAACTGGTCGACTGTTATCCTGAACCCTTCAGAAAAAGGGAGATAATGCTTGATGCTGCCAGGGCAAATGCTCATCTGGGAGTTGAAATAACCGGGGAGAAAATGGCAGATATGCTGTCAGGGCTGGGTTTTGAGGCGGAGATGCAGGAAGGCTCACGAATTGCAGTCAGGATACCGGGTTTTAGAAGGGATGTTGATGGTGATGCTGACCTGGTTGAAGAAATTGCCCGGGTATACGGCTATAACAATATCCCCTATACCAGACCTGCCAGCGCAGAACCGGGTGGTCGTACTTCCGAGCAGAAGGCCGGTTTAAAAATAAACCGCATTCTCAGAGGACAGGGTCTGGAAGAGGTTAAAAATTTCAGCCTGCGCTCTGAAGAGGACGGTTTGACGGAGCAGCTGGAGGATTATTATCACGACCATCTTGCCTTAGGCGATGACGGTGACGGCGGCGGGGATTGCTGCCTGGAAGATTACATCGTCGGGCTGAAAAACCCGCTGAGCCGGGCCTTTTCCAGAATGCGAATTTCCCTCCTGCCGGGTTTGCTGGAGGTCTTATCCTTAAACTCCCGCAAACAGATTGAGGAGATGGCGATCTATGAAAGCGGCAGGGTATTCGGCTCCCGGGGGGAGGGAAGACGCCCCGTTGAAATCGATAAAATAGGACTGGCGAGCATGGGGGCGGCCCGGGACCCCTGGAACCTGTCGGCGCCCGATTTCTTTTATCTCAAGGGGGCGATGGAAAACCTGCTGAAGGGGCTTGAAATTAAGGATTGGAACTGGCGGAGGATTCAGCTCGATATCTTTCATCCCGGTCGGGCCGCCGAACTTAAGTTTGATGAGAGGTCCGTCGGGGTTCTGGGCGAGCTTCATCCCGATATCATCGAGGATTATAAGCTGCCGGCCAGAGCATCGCTGGCGGAGATGGACGGGGAATCCCTGTATCGGTGGGCCGGTTATGAAGAAATTAGCTACCGCGGGATACCCCGTTACCCTTCGATTTCGAGGGATCTGGCCCTTCTGGTTGCCGAGGATATTCCGGCCCGGGATATTATTGAGGCGGTTAGCGGGGCGGCGGATGATATTCTGGCGGATGTGGATATTTTTGACTTCTACCGGGGGGAACAGATTCCCGAGGGACGGAAGAGTCTGGCGCTTAATATGGTCTTCCGGGATGAGGAGAGAACGCTGAAGGAGGTTGAGGTTGAAGAGCGGATTGCAGGGATAATTGAGGTTCTGGAAGATAAATTTGAGGTGCAGATACGAGGAAAATAGGTCGAGGTTAGCAGGATTTTATCTCCCGGCCGGGAAGTATATAAAAGGAATAGTAAAGAAAATATATCCGGTCGGGAAGGTATTTAACCGCTTTGGGGACGGTGTTTAACCGTTTTCTCTGTTAAGCGGGTATTAATTATAATCGGGGAGGATTCCTTATGGTGCAGAAGACGGGGGAAAAAAATACTGAAAATAAATTTACCGTCAGGGTTCTGGGTGAAGACCATACCGTTGTGGGGGATCTTTCCCGGGATTATCTCGAGAATCTGGCGGAGAGAATTAATACGATAGGAGAGGATATTGCCCGGGCCTATCCCAATATTCCCCGCCGCCAGCTGATAAGATTGACGCTGTTAAATCTGGCCGATCACTGTCAGAAGGCGGAGAGTGAGAAGCAGCGGCTTCGGAGGGAACTGGAGCGGGAGAAGGAGTCTTCGGAGGAGCTGCGGGAGGAGATCGAACGGCTCAGGCGGGATAACAACGAACTGATGGAGCTGCTGCAGGAGGTTGATTAATAATTGCAGGGGATAGCGCTGCTCGATGTCATCATATTTATAATCTTCCTTTACTTCCTGATAACGGGTTATCGGAAGGGTTTTGTGCGGCAGACGGCCACGGTTCTGGGGCTGCTGCTGGCCATATATCTTTCGCTGATTTTTTATCTGGATTTTGTGGTTTTTCTGGAGAGATTCCTGGATTTTTCTCCCACCCTGCTGCAGTTTATCAGCTTTGCCCTGATTTTTATCGCGGCCAATCTGGCGGTTCATATTCTGGGCGAGATCGTTAAATCGCTGCTGGACTGGATGTATCTGGAATCGGTTGACAGGGGGGGAGGTTTTCTGCTGGGCGGTATTAAGGGGCTGGCTCTGGCCTATCTGATCGTACTGATTTTAAGTCAGATACCCGTAGCCGGGGTGGAGTCGGTGGTGGCCGGTTCCTATTTTGCCGACTGGCTGCTGGATTTAACTCCCGTGATACAGGAAACTCTGGAAGAAATACTGGGGCGGCCGTGAGCGATCTTCCGGCCGCTTTTTTTATCTTTTTAAGGGATGAGGGCGGTTTTGCCGGGATAATTTGTTGCCGGTAAGGGTTTTTGAGAGAAGCTTCTGAGGGGTTGTTAAGGATAAGGGTTTCGGAAGGAAGCCGTTAAGAGATGATTGTGTTAGAAGGGTTCGGGAGAAGATCTGCTGCGGGGCGGATAATGATAATAATGTTGAATTTTAATAATGTTAAAAGATATGATTAAAAGATATGAGAGAGTCTGCGGAGACGGGGAGGTTGAGCGATGGAAAGCGAAGTAACGGCCAGGGAGGCCGCCGGCATTCTTTCCGAGCTGGCGGATCTGATGGAGATTAAGGGTGATAACCGCTACCGGATCAGGGCCTATCGGAATGCGGCCCGTTCATTGAGTTCGGTTTCGGAGGAGCTGAAGGTTCTGGTGGCCGAGGATCGGCTGACGGAAATCAGGGGGATAGGCGAGGGGCTGTCGGCGGCCATCAAGGAAATTTTTGCCACGGGAACCGCCGATCAGCTGGAGGAGCTGAAGAGGGAGCTGCCGGCCGGGCTGCTGGATTTGATCGAGATTCCCGGGGTGGGGCCCAAGAGGGCTCATCAGTTTTATTACGAGCTGGAGGTCAGCGGGGTTGAGGATTTGAAGCTGGCCCTGGGAGAGGGAAGGGTCGAGGAGCTGGAGGGTTTCGGGCCCAAACTGGCCCGGAATCTCAAGGAGGCGGTCGCTCGCTATGAATCCTTCCAGGAGAAAATGAAGATTAACGAGGCCGATCGTCTGGCCGAGAGGATCGGGGAACATCTGGAGAGAAAACCGGAGCTTTATGAAAAATATCTGACCGCAGGAAGTCTGCGGCGGCGGAAGGAACTGGTTAGGGATATCGATATTCTCATGGTTCCCACCGATCCCGAGGGGGACGGGCTGGAGAAGCATCTCCGGGAGCTGGAGGGGCTTCATAGGGTGGAGTCGGCCGGTATGAGCAGGATCACGCTGGTTCTGGAGAACGGGGTCAGGGTGGATTTCAGGCTGGTGGCGGAGGAGGAATTTCCGGCGGCTCTGATCTATTTTACCGGTTCGAAGGAGCATAACGTTAAGCTACGTCGGCTGGCCAAGGAGAAGGGGTATATTTTGAATGAATACGGGCTTTTTCCCCGGGAGGATCGTGAGGATCGGGAGGTTAAGGAGGATTCGGGGGGGCCTGATGGGCCTGATGGGCCTGAGGATTTTGGAGAAGGTGAGGAGAGCGAGGATCTTGAGGCTTCCGGGGGACCTGCGGATTTTGGGGAAGAGGAGATGAAGAATCGGGAGGAGGAAGGATATCGGGAGGATGGAGAGGAACGGGAGGAGGATGAATCTGCCGAATCCGGGATCTATCATTTTTTGGGGCTGGATTATATCGAGCCGGAGTTAAGGGAGGATCGGGGTGAGATTGAGGCCGCCCGGAAGGGTGAGCTGCCGGATTTAATTGACTTTAGCGATATCAGGGGTGATTTTCACCTTCATACCCGCTACAGCGATGGGGCTTACGGGATTGAAGATATGGCGGTGGCGGCCCGGGAGCTGGGCTATGAGTATCTGGCGGTAACCGACCATTCCAAATCGCTGCGGATTGCCAGCGGGCTTTCTGAGGAAAGGCTGAGGGAGCAGCTGGAGGAGATCGAAGGGCTTAAGGATAGAATTTCGGGGATTAGAATTTTAAGCGGGATTGAGGTGGATATTCTTCCCGACGGCGGTCTGGATTTTTCCGATGATATTCTGAGGCGGCTGGATCTGGTTATCGCTTCGATTCACAGCGGTTTCAATCAGAGCCGGGAGGAGATCACCGGGAGACTGGTGGGGGCCTGTAACAATCCCGAGGTCGATATTATCGGTCATCCCAGGGGACGGCTTCTGGGTCGAAGGGATGCCTATCGGGTTGAGATGGCGGAGGTGATAGAGGCGGCGGCCGAGACGGGGACCTGCCTGGAGATCAACGCCTCGCCCTCCCGGCTGGATCTGGATGATCTGCTGGCCCGGCAGGCGGCCTCCCGGGGTGTCAGGCTGGCCATCAGCACCGATGCCCATCATACGGGGGAGTTGAGCGATATGAGGCTGGGGGTGGATGTGGCCCGGCGGGCCTGGCTGGAGAGGGCGGATGTTTTGAATACGCTTAAGCTTGATGAATTGCTGGAGTTTCTGGCGTAGCTGCGGGGGTTTCTGGCTTAGCTGCTTGAGTTTTTGGCTTAGCTGCGGGGGTTTCTGGCTTAGCTGCGGGGG
>SL_5KL_010_SEDDRAFT_10001459_pt1 | contig 14275 bp, 10 predicted proteins | sample SodLakKL_010_SED_FD_9118 | JGI IMG/M metagenome (IMG submission 9118)
CGCCTACGTGGAAGAGGGGATCCGGCAGGCGCGCCGCGGCTGGCTCGAGGCCGACCACGTCCTGAACACCGGGAGTTGGGACGAACTGGATCGCTGGCTCCATCGGAGCAAGGGCTGAGGCCCCGTGCTCACCTCCATCCTCCTCCTGGCCGCCGGAATCGGCGTCCTCTACCTGGGCGCCGAGGGGCTCATCCGGGGCGCGGCGCGGATGGGGGTGGCCTGGGGGATCGCCCCCATCCTGGTGGGGCTCACCGTGGTCTCCATCGGCACCTCGGCGCCGGAGCTGGTGGTCTCGCTTCTGGCTGCCAGCCGGGGGAGCCCCGATCTGGCGCTGGGGAACATCCTGGGGTCGAATCTGGCCAATGTGGGCCTGATCCTGGGGCTCGCGGCGCTGGCCCGCCCGCTGGAGGTGGTCCCCTCGGTGGTGCGCCGGGACCTTCCGTGGATGGTGGTGGTGACCCTTCTGACCTTCCCTTTGATCCTGAACCTCCGGGTGGGACGGGTGGAAGGCACGGTCCTGGCCCTCCTCCTCTTCGTCTATCTGGCCATCCTCTACCGGAGCTGGCAGAGCGAGGTGTCCGCCGCGCCCCCTCCGCCCCCGGATCCATCGTTTCGCCCGGCGTTGGAGGCGGCGAAGGTGGTGCTGGGCGCTCTGGGGCTGGTGGCGGGAGGGCATCTCATCGTGGTGGGCGCCACCGACCTGGCGGCCCGGGTGGGGGTGCCGGAGCTCCTGGTGGGGCTCTCGGTGGTGGCGGTGGGGACGTCGCTGCCCGAACTGGCCACCACCGTGGTGGCGGCGGTGCGGCGGGAGACGGATCTGGCGGTGGGAAACATCGTGGGCTCAAACATCTTCAACCTCACCTTCGTCCTGGGCGGCGCCGCCCTCGTCCACCCCATGGCGGTGGCGGAGCGGGTCCTGAGCTTCGAGTACCCGGCGGTGGTGCTGGTCTCGCTCCTCCTCGTCCCCATCGTGCTCATCGGTCCCCGCCGCCCCCGACGCCAACCGGGACCGGGGCGGGTGAAGGTGAACGGGGCTCGGCGGATCCGCTCCATCGGTCGGGTGGAGGGCGTCCTTCTGCTGGCGGCCTACCTGGGGGTGTGGCTCTGGCTGGTGTGAGGGGGGCCTTCTACCGATAGCGGATCACGCCACACGGGGCGGGCCACCGAGTCGGGTCAGGGAGGCCGGCCATGCCTCACCCCGGTGGATCGCTACCCCTCACCCCGGCAGCCCCGTCAACGCCTGATCTAGATCCGCCAGCAGATCCTGGGGATCTTCCACCCCCACCGAGAGCCGGATCATGGACTCGGTGATCCCCATGGCGCGCTGCTCGGCGGGGGGGATGTCCGAATGGGTCATGGTGGCGGGGTGCTGGGCCAGCGACTCGGTACCCCCCAGGCTCACCGCCAGCTTGATGAGCTGGAGCCGGTTCAGGACCTGGAAGGCCCCGGCCTCGCCGCCGTCCACGTCGAAAGAGACCATCCCCCCGGCGGAGCGGCACTGGCGTCGGAAGGTGTCATAGTCCGGATCGCCGGGCTTCAGGTGGCCGGGATAGTAGACGCGGCTCACCCGGGGGTGGTCCAGGAGCCAGTCGGCGATGATCCGGGCGCCCCGGGCCTGCGCCTCCATGCGGAGCTTCAGCGTCTCCAGGCTCCGCATGAGGAGCCACCCGGTCCACGGCCCCGCCATGCTCCCCAGGAAGGTCCGCATCCCCTTGATGCGCTTGATGTCGTCCGCCGAGCCCAGGCAGGCGCCGGCGATGACGTCCGAGTGCCCGCCCACGTACTTGGTCAGGGAGTAGATGACCAGGTCGGCGCCCAGCTTCAGGGGGTTCTGGAAGACGGGACCCAGAAAGGTGTTGTCCACCGCCACCAGGATCCGGTTCTCCGGCGTCGAGAGCTCCCTCGCCACCCGGCAGACCCGCTCGATGTCCACCAGGAAGTTGGTGGGGTTCGCCGGCGTCTCCAGCATGATCATGCGGAGGTTNCCCTTCGCCGCCGCCGCCCGCACCGCCTCCTCNTCCACCTCNGGNCCCACNGCCGCCCGGAACGACTCGGTCTCNATNCCGAACTCCGGGAGGATGTGGCTGAACAGGTACTGGGTNCCCCCGTAGATCGGCTCGCTGTAGAGGAGCCGGTCCCCGGGACGGAGGAAGGTGAGGGCCGTGGTGGAGATGGCTCCCATTCCGCTATCGAAGACCGCCGCCGCCTCGGCGTCATCCCAGAGGGTGAGGCGGTCTTCCAGGACTTCCAGATCCGGATTGTTCAGCCGGGAGTAGATGAGCCCCATGCTCTCGTCCGCCTCCTGCTCCCGGAGCCCGTACGCCAGCTCGAAGAAGGCCTTCCCGTGCTCCGCCGACTGGAAGACGAAGGTGGAGGTCTGGAAGATGGGGCACTTCACCGAACCCTCCGACAGCGACGGGTCGTACCCGTAGCTCATCATGAGGCTCTCAGGGGCGAGGCGGCGCTCGCCGATGTGGCGAGAGCGGTGCTTGGCCGGCGGGCGGGGGGTGGCGTGTGGCGGCTCCGCAGTGGAGGCTTCGTGGCTTGCGGGCGAGGGGCTCGGCCCAGGGGAATCGGGGGTGTCGGGGGAGGGCGGCGTCTCGGGCGAGGGGGCCTTGTCGGACAAGGGAGCCTCCGAATCCAGGGGAAGGGGTAGTCGGAAGAGGAGACGCCGGTCCAAACTCCGGCTCCGGACCCATTTTCCGGCTCCAGCTCCGGCTCTGGGTCCCCGGCCTCACCCTCCCGCGAGGAAGAAGAAGCGAGCCGGCGATGCTACCTTCGTCCTGGGGCTGCGGCGCCTCGTCTCCGCACCCTGAAAGCTAGGGGAGAATCCCACCCCCACAAACTACTCACCCTTGCCGACGCCCGAATCCAGGCATGGACGACCCGACCCTTCCCCGTATTCTCACCCCTCCACCCGGCCCGGCCACCGCCGAGCTGGCTCGGCGGCTCCGCCGGGTCGAGACCCGGAACGTCACCTATCTGTCCGAGGAATTCCCGGTCTTCTGGTCCAGAGCGACAGGGGCCACGGTGGAAGACGCCGATGGCAATCGATACCTGGATCTCACCGGAGCCTTCGGCGTGGCCGTGGCGGGTCACGCTCACCCCCACATCACCGCCGCCATCCGCGAGCAGGCCGGGGTCCTCACCCACGGGATGGGCGACGTTCACCCCCCGGTGCGGAAGGTGGAGTTCCTGGAGCGCCTCGCCGCTCTCCTTCCCTGGGGTGACCGGAGCCGCATCACCCTGGCCAACTCCGGCTCCGAGGCGGTGGAGATCGCGCTGAAGACGACGCTCCTGGCCACCGGCCGCCCGGGCGTGGTGGCCTTCGAGGGGGCCTACCACGGCCTCACCATGGGGTCGCTGGCCGCCACCGAGCGGGACGACTTCCGCGCCCCCTTCCGGCGCCGTCTCTACCCCGGCGTCCGCTTCGTCCCCTTCCCCACTACCGCGGAAGAGGCGGAGCGGAGCCTCGCCGCGCTGGACCTGGCGCTGGCAGGGGGACACGCCGGTGCAACAGAAGGAGATCCCCCCGGGGCGGTGATCATGGAGCCCATCCAGGGGCGGGCCGGGGTTCGGGTGCCGCCGCCGGGGTTTGTGGCGGAGGTGGCCCGCCGGACCCGGGCGGCAGGGGCACTCCTCATCTTCGACGAGATCTTCAGCGGCCTCGGTCGCACCGGTCGCCGCTTCGCCCTAGAGCATGAGGGCGTGGTGCCGGACCTCCTCTGCGTGGGGAAGGCGCTGGGGGGAGGCCTCCCCTTGAGCGCCTGCGCCGGCCCGGTGGAGGTCATGGACGCCTGGCCCGAATCCCCCGGCGAGGCGCTCCACACCTCCACCTTCCTGGGCCACCCCCTGGCCTGCACCGCCGGGCTCGCCTTTCTGGAGGTGCTGGAGGAGGAAGGGCTCACCGCCTGGGCCGCCCGCGAGGGTGAGCGCTTCCGGGCCCAGCTCGCTGCGGATCTGGCTGCGGCGGGAGTGCCGGCTTCACGTGCTCCGGGCCCAGGTAGTCAGGGCTCAGGTAGTCAGGGGTCAGGTCCTCCGGGTGCAGGTTCTCGGGGTCTCGGTTCTCCGGCCCCAGGTGCCGGCGGCGGCCCCCGACTCCGGGAGCTGCGCGGCCGGGGTTTCTTCATCGGGATCGACCTGGGGGCCCCGGGGGCCGGTGTCCAGGTGACGCTGGAGGCGCTTCGGCGGGGGCTGCTTGTGCTCCCGGCGGGGCCTGGAGGCGAGGTGGTGGAGCTCTCCCCTCCCCTCATCCTCTCGTCGGAGCAACTGAGCGTCGCCCGGACCATCCTGGTGGAAGCCATCAGTACCGTGGTGTCGGGGGAGGAGGGCGCCTCAGGGTCGTGATGGCCACGGCTGCCGCCGGCGCCGGTCGGAGGCGGTGAAGCCATCATCCCCCGCAGGCGATCCCTAACGACCCGGCGGTGTAGATCTGATGGGAAGTAGCGTGGGGCCCGCGACTCCATGCGGACCCCAAGCGGTAGACGCCAGGCGTGGCGAGCCGAATCCGTGAACGGATCAGGCATCCCGGACCGCGCGTTGCCCGAGTCAGGCGCCTCACCGGATAATGGACGTAGGAACCCATGACAAGATGGCAGACCCCATGAGCGTGTGGCAGAGCCCATGACCGGGTGGAATGGATTGGAAGGCCGGCGCCGGAAGGCCGGAGGTGGGTCCATCGGGCAATCAGGCGCGGGCATGGCCCCGGCGCGTTGGGGACTGGTCACGGTGTTCTTCCTGGCCCTCTTCCTCTTCCCGCGTCCGGAAGTCCCGTCGCCGTTCAGCGGCTTGGGGCTCACGTCTCAGGTGGTCGAACCGTTCAATGGTCTGGGGCTCCCCTCCCAGGGGTCCGAACCGCTCAATGGCCTGAGGCTCGCGTCCCTGGCGCCCGAATCGCTCTCGGCCCAGACCGTTTTCGGCGGGGGGAATGCAGACGCTGTCCCGGTGGTGCTGGTCCCAGGATGGGGCGATCAGGCACCGGATCTCGAGCCCCTACGCCAATTCCTGATCAGCGAGGGTTGGCCTGAGACGCGAATCGCCGCCGTCTCCTTCCCCGATCCCTTCGGCAGCAATGAGCGCAACGCCGTGGATGTGGAGGGGGCGGTGGAGGCTCTTCGGTCCCTCACCGGGGCGGAGCAGGTGGACATCGTGGCCCACTCCATGGGTGGGTTGGCCGTCCGGCACTTCCTCCTGTCCCACGAGGCAGCGGCGGACCGGGTGCGGCGGGCCGTCTTCCTGGGGACACCCCACCGGGGAACGGTGGCGGCCATCCTGGCGTGGGGCGACGGAGGGCGCGAGATGGTGCCCGGGAGTGACTTCCTCACGGAACTCAACACCGGGGACCGGGGCGTACCGGAGGGTGTGGAGGGGCTAGCCATCCGCACCCCGGTGGACCTCCGGGTGATCCCAGGCTCATCGGGCCTCCTCCCAGGGGCACTGAACCTTGAGATCTGCTGTCCCACCCACAACCAGTTGGTGGAGGATGAGCGGACGCTGTCCGCGGCGGTGAACTTCCTCCGCCTCGGTGGCGAGGGGGTTCCAGACGCGGAAAGGCCGGGCCAGAGGGCTGAATGGAGCGGGAGTGCCCTGGGAGCCTTCGATCCCTGGAGCCCTTGGGGCGACGGCTGGCTCGAGCGAATGGTACGGAAGTGGTTTCTCCCCCTCCAGGAGCAGCAGAAAGAAGGGCCCGTGCGGGAGCTGCCGTCAGCGGATCCCAGCGATCCAGAGGCTCCCCAGGACCGGTGGGAGGAGCGTCCACGATTGATCCGGCGGTGATCTCCGCTGGGAGGATTCCGGTGGTCCCGGAAAACTCATGGGAGGGGGTTGATCCCGAATCCAGGGTGTGGTATACTTTTCGGCCCTGACACAGATCAGGCCTCACGCCCCCATCGTCTAGTGGCCTAGGACACCTGGTTCTCAGCCAGGAAACCGGGGTTCGATTCCCCGTGGGGGTACTTGGAAGGGCCGCGAGCCCGACCTACCGAAGATCCGGGCAAGGTCCCGGATCTTCGGTGCATCAGGGACCAACCGAATGCAGGGCGCTCGGGCGGTCTTCACAGGATCGGCCACTTAGCTCAGCTGGTAGAGCACTACGCTCACATCGTAGGGGTCGCTGGTTCGAGTCCAGCAGTGGCCATGAACGCGCCAGGCAACGACAGCGCCTGACAGGTACGGATGCCTCTCCGGGTCGACCCCGGAGAGGCATTTTGTTTTTTCTCGGTTCGAGTTCCCGGCCATTCCGTTGGCCGAGCCGGGTATCAAGAAAGCGGGAGTTCCCGCTGGCTGCCCAAAAACCGAATCTAGATTCGGTTTTTGCGATCGAAGCGNCGAACAGGCAAGGTCTCTGGAGGCTCCAAGAGCATCGCCCCTCCCCGTCCACCCCGCCTTCATCCCCTCGGCCACCTCCCTACCGCCGACACCTGAGATACGCCCCTACCGCCTTGTTCGTGGGCGCTGTTGGCATCAGGCGAGTCCGGTGGAGCACCCTTCAATTCTGACCTCCCCCACCAACAGCGCCCACGAACGAGCGATAAGGGGGCCGAAGATAGGTACATCGGTGCACGAGGGCTCAGGCGCCAGGATTGTCCCAACCCCCCTTGGCGCTCCCTGCCATCCCTTCCGCATTCCCCGCCAACCCTTCGGCAGCTTCCGCCATCCCTTCGGCGTTCCCCGCCACCCCGTCGGCCCTGCCTCCCAACCCCTCGGCCCCCGCACCGCTCACCGCCACCCTGCAGACGACCCCTGGGTTCGTGTTCGTGGATGTTGTTGGTCGGAGAGGCAGCGCCCCAGGGGCGGCGACGCCGACCAATTCCCCCACAACAGCNTCCACGAACAAGGCCATAGGGGCGTTTCCGGAGGTGTCCGGCCGGTGGGGTACGGTTGATCATGCCGGCTGTCGATTCCCTNNGGCCACTCTTCTCCCCGGCTCCTCTAGTTGGCTAGACCTATCCTTCTCCTGCACCGGATCTCGNNAGGACCCCAAAAAGTAGAATCCGGATTCGGTTTTTTNCCNTGNTGCTTGGCCTGATCCAATGGCTCCCACCCTCTGCAGGGAAATCGGAGAAGAACCCCATTTTNGGACCTATTCCGCTGATTCCGCGGGCCATTCTCCTCGTCAGGGCAGATCTCTTCCGCACTCACTGCCTTGCCGACCGCGCCCCCCCTGCCGCCCCCCCGGGTGGCCTGGCTCTTGCAAATTCATGACGTGGTTAGGGATACTGGACTGATAGGGCAGGGGTGCGTTGACGGGACGGGTCGCCGTCATTCGAGCTGTTCCCTCCCCCTCCCTTGCCGCCATCCCCACCGCCAGCAGGAGGCGTCATGGATAGAGTGACCGATCCCCTCGGAACGGATGCATTCTGGGCCGCGGCCCGTGCCCAGCTTTCCGGACTCCCCGACGGCCGTGGGCTGAACATGGCTCACGAGGCGGTGGACCGGCATCTGGCCGGCCCGACGGCGGACCGGATCGCTTTCCGCTTCCTTCCGAAGAAGGGCGAGCCGCTGGAGATGACCTACCGGGAGCTTGCGCACGAGACGAACCGTTTCGCTCGGCTCCTTGAGCGGCTGGAGGTGACGCCGGGCTCCACCGTCTTCCTCCTCCTGGGCCGGATCCCCCACCTCTACGTGGCGGTGATCGGTGCCCTGAAGGCCCGATGCGTGGTCTGCCCCCTCTTCTCAGCCTTCGGACCTGAGCCCATCCGCTCCCGCATGGCCGCCGGGGACGCGCGGGTGCTGGTCACCACGCCCTCGCTCTACCGAAGGAGAGTGGCGGGGATCCGGGAATCTCTCCCCGGCCTCCGCCACATCCTCCTGGCGGGGGGAGCGGGGGAAGCGGGGGAGGCAGCGGAAGTAGGGCCGGCGGGGGCGGCAGCGGAAGCAGGTGCGGCGAGGCAGGCCGATGCGCCGAGGCAGGCCGATGCCCCCGGGCATGCAGCGGCGCCGCGGCAGGCAGGGGCGGCAGGAGATCCCAGCCTCCACTCCCTGGCCCGCCTTCTGGCCGCTGAGAAGGCGCACTACCGGATCCCCGACACGGACCCGCAGGATCCGGCCCTCCTCCATTTCACCAGCGGCACCACTGGGGTGCCGAAGGGAGCCCTCCATGTCCACGAGGCGGTGGTGGCCCATCACGTCACCGGCCGATCCGCCCTGGACCTCCATCCGGACGATCGCTTCTGGTGCACGGCGGACCCCGGGTGGGTCACGGGGATGTCGTACGGGATCATTTCGCCCCTGACCAACGGCGTCACCAGCATCGTGGATGAGCGGGAGTTCGACGCCCAGGGGTGGTACCGTACCCTCCAGGATGAGCGCGTCACTGTCTGGTACACGGCCCCCACCGCCATTCGGATGCTCATGAAGGCCGGCCGGGAACTCCCCCGCCGCTTCGACCTGTCGAGCCTCCGCTTCATCGCCAGCGTGGGTGAGCCGCTGAACCCGGAGGCGGTGACGTGGGGTCGGGAAGTCCTGGGGCTCCCCATCCACGACAACTGGTGGCAGACGGAGACCGGAGGGATCATGATCGCCAACACGGCCGGTCAGGAGATCCGTCCCGGATCCATGGGGCGCCCACTCCCGGGGGTGGAGGCAGCGGTGGGGCGGCGCAGCGACGGGGAAGCGGCGGTGGAGAGGCCCACGAACGGGGGGGCGCCGCTGGAGACGCGCAGCGACGGGCAGGTGGAGGTGATCAAGGAGCCCGATGTTGAGGGCGAACTGCTCCTGCGCACTGGCTGGCCCTCCCTCTTCCGCACCTATGTGGGGCAGGAAGAGCGGTACCGGGGGTGCTTCCGGGGCAACTGGTACCTCACCGGAGATCTGGTCCGCCGCGACGCCGATGGGTACTTCTGGTTCGTGGGGCGTGCCGATGATGTCATCAAGTCAGCCGGCCACCTCATCGGCCCCTTCGAGGTGGAGAGCGCTCTCATGGAGCACCCCGCCGTGGCGGAGGCCGCGGTCATCGGGAAGCCGGACCCCGTAGTGGGCGAGCTGGTGAAGGCGTTCGTGGCCCTACACCCTGGCTACACCCCTGATGAGGAGCTTCGCCTGGACATCGTGGGCCACGCCAGGAAGCGTCTCGGCTCGGTGGCGGCGCCCAAGGAACTCACCATCCTGGATGACCTTCCCAAGACCAAGAGCGGGAAGACCCTCCGCCGCCTCCTCAAGGCCCGGGAGTTGGGGCTACCAGAGGGAGATGTGTCCACGCTGGAAGGGAGTGCCTCAACGCTGGAAGGGAGTGCCTCAACGCTGGAGGACGCTGCCTCACCGCCAGAGGACGATGCCTCACCGCCGGAGGGCCAGGTGTCCACATCGGAGGGAACCCCATGAGCCACCCCGACGCCCCACACGCCCGCGCCCTCCTTCGGTCCATGCTCCTGATCCGCCGTTTCGAGGAGCGGTGCGCCGAACTCTACACGCAGCGCAAGATCCACGGCTTCCTCCACCTCTACATCGGGGAGGAGGCGGTGGCGGTGGGATCCATCGCCGCCTTGGAACCCCGGGATTCGATCGTGGCCACCTACCGGGAGCACGGCCAGGCGCTGGCCCGGGGCGTCTCCACAAACTCCGTCATGGCCGAGATGTACGGGAAGCAGGAAGGGTGCGCCCGGGGTCGGGGCGGATCCATGCACATCTTCGACGCCGACACCCGCTTCTACGGAGGCAACGCCATCGTGGCGGGCGGGCTCCCCCTGGCTGTGGGGCTGGCGCTGGCGGCGAAGATGCAGGGCGAGGACCGGATCACCGCCTGCTTCTTCGGGGACGGGGCGGTGGCCGAGGGGGAATTCCACGAGGCCATGAACCTGGCCGCCCTCTGGCGTCTTCCCGTCCTCTTCTGCTGCGAGAACAACCTCTACGCCATGGGTACGGCGCTGGAGATCGCCCAGGCCCGCACCGATCTGGCCGCACGGGCGGCAGCCTACGGGATGCCCGCCTCCGCCGTGGACGGGATGGACGTCCTGGCAGTGGAGGCGGCTACCCGCCGGGCGGTGGAGGCCATGCGATCGGGGGCCGGCCCTCACTTCCTGGAATTCCGCACCTACCGCTTCAGACCCCACTCCATGTTCGACCCTGAGCTCTACCGCTCGAAGGAGGAGGTGGCCGAGTGGAAGAAGCGGGATCCCATCCCCATGCTGGAGCGGCGGATGCGGGAGACGGGGATGCTGGACGATGCCGGGATGGCGGAGCTGGAGCAGGAGGTGGTGGACGAGGTGGAGGCCTCCGTGGCCTTTGCCGAGGCCGGCAGTTGGGAGGCGCTGGAGGATCTCACCCGCTTCGTCTACAGCGAAACCTCCGGCAGAACCAGCGAGGGGCCGGTGGAGGGCGAGGGAGCGGGCGCCCTCAAGGCCGCCACCGTCAAGACGACCTACCGGGAGGCGATGCGGGAAGCGATCCGGGACGCCATGCGCCGGGACGAGCGGGTCTTCCTCATGGGCGAAGATGTGGGTCGCTACGGCGGGTGCTACGCCGTGAGCAAGGGACTCCTGGATGAGTTCGGCCCGGAGCGGATCCGCGACACGCCCCTCTCCGAGTCGGGGTTCACCGGGGCCGGGATCGGGGCGGCGCTGGGCGGGATGCGCCCCATCGTGGAGATCATGACGGTGAACTTCAGCTTCCTGGCGCTGGATCAGATCGTGAACAACGCCGCCACCCTCCTCCATATGTCCGGCGGCGCCTTCAACGTCCCCCTGGTCATCCGCATGGCCACCGGGGGTGGGCGGCAGTTGGCGGCCCAGCACTCCCGAAGCCTGGAAGGGTGGTACGCCCACATCCCGGGGCTCAAGGTGGTTACCCCCGCCACCCTGGAAGACGCCCGGGGAATGCTCTGGAGCGCCCTGGAGGACCCGGATCCCGTCCTCATCTTCGAGCACGTCCTCCTCTACAACATGGAAGGAGAGCTTGCCGCGGATGCGGGGCCGGTTCCGCTGGAGGGAGCCGTCGTCCGTCGCTCCGGCACCGATGTGAGCCTCATCACCTACGGAGGCGGTCTTTGGAAGACCCTGGAAGCGGCGGATGAGCTGGCAGCTCAAGGGATCTCCGCCGAGGTCCTGGATCTGCGGTGCCTCCGTCCACTGGACACCGACGCGATCCTCGCGACGGTGGCACGGACCCACCGGGCGGTTGTGGTGGATGAAGGGTGGCAGACCGGTGGGATCTCGGCGGAGGTTACAGCCTGCATCATGGAGGGTGCCTTCTACGAGCTGGACGCCCCCACAGTCCGGGTCTGCGGGGTCGAGGTGCCCATGCCCTATCCTGAGCACTTGGAGCGGGCGGCTCTCCCGCAGGTGGCGGACATCGTGGCGGCAGTCCGTGCCCTGTTCCCCGACCCGGAGGGAGATGGCCCATGAGCCGCACCTACGACATGCCCGCCCTGGGGGCCGGAATGGAGTCCGGGATCATCATCGAGTGGCACGTGGATCCGGGCCAGGCGGTGAAGCGGGGAGACATCATCGGCATCGTGGACACGGAGAAGGGCGCCATCGACATCGAGATCTGGGAAGACGCCGAGATCGCCGAGATCCTGGCGACTCCAGGCACCGAGGTGCCGGTGGGGGAGCCGCTGCTCCGGCTCCGGGGGGCGGAGGAGGAAGCCGAGGAAGCGGGAGAGGAGGCCGTGGACCCGGCCGAGGAAGCGGTGATCGAAGCGGGCAAGGAAGTGGGGGGCGAAGCCGAGGAGGGGTTGGCTGTCCCGGAGGCCCCGTCGGCCGATGCGTCGGCGGGGACCACATCGCCCCCGGCCATGGAGCCCGCCCCCACCCCTCGTCGCCGGGTGAGCCCGTTGGCGCGTCGCCGGGCCGAGGCGTTGGGGGTGGACCCTGAGCAGGTGGTGGGCACAGGCCCCTGGGGTTCCATCACGGCGGCGGATGTGGAAGCGGCTGGGGCGCGCCCCCATGGGACCCATCGAGGAATTCGGGGTCCGGCATCCGGAGACCCTTCCACCCCGGCTCCCCCACCTCCGCAGAAAGGGGAGCCTGCGCCGCCCTCGAGCCCGACGTCCTCGCCCCCGCCGACCCCGATCCCGCCCTCCGGGGACGACCGGCAGGCCGCCATGCGCCGAGCCATCGCCGCGGCCATGACCCGGTCGAAGCGGGAGATCCCCCATTACTACCTCTCCCACACCCTCTCAATGGAGCCCGCCCTCCGCTGGTTGGAGGAGGCGAACCGCGACCGGCCACCGGCGAAGCGGATCCTCCTGGCGGCCCTCTACCTGAAGGCGGTGGCAAGGGCGCTGGAGGCCTTTCCCGAGTTCAACGGGTTCTGGGAAGACGAGGCATTCCGAGCAGGTGACGGGATCCACCCCGGCCTCGCAATCTCGCTGCGAGGCGGCGGACTCGTGGCCCCGGCCCTCCACGACGCCCCGTCACGAACCCTGGAGGAACTGACGGGCGGCATTGTGGACGTGGTGCAGCGGGCCCGCTCCGGGCGCCTGCGAGGGTCGGAGGTGACCGATCCAACCATCACCGTGACCAGTCTGGGCGACCGAGGGGTCGATACGGTCTTCGGCGTCATCCACCCTCCCCAGGTGGCCATCGTGGGGGTGGGCACCGTGGCCGAGCGAGCTTGGGCAGAGGGTGGGATGGTGGGGAGCCACCGCACCGTGACCCTCACCCTCTCTGCTGATCACCGGGCCGGCGACGGGCACAGGGGAGGGCTCTTTCTGGCCCGGGTGGCCGGGCTTCTAAGGACTCCGGAAGAGCTGTGATCGGGGCAGAGCAGGTCCGGCACAGCGCCGGACCCTGACATAGCCGACCCAGGACAGCCCCGGACCGTGGCGGAGCAGGTTCCATGGCGGCGCGCCGAACGAGACCCCTTTTGAAATCCAGGAGGCGTTGTGAGCGAGACCGAAACGAAGGTCAGGAAGGCGATCCGGGATGCTCTCCGCCCCATCGCCCCTGAGGTGGATCTGGAACAGGTGGATCCCACCGCTGATTTCCGGGAAGAGGCGGATCTGGACTCCGTCGATGTCATGGACTTCCTGACGCGACTTCACCAGTCCCTGGGCGTGGACATCCCCGAGTCCGACTACGGCCGCATCACGACCCTGGACAATCTGGTGGACTACCTGGTGGCGCGGCTGGGGGACTGACCGTGGGGGGCAGTGGCGGGAGGGGCTTCCCGGTGTAGCTTTCCCATGTCCCCGATGCCTCCATCACGCCACAACTCAAGCCGGTCCCTTCCGGGAGGAATCCTGCCGCCTATGAGTCCCGTTTCGCACCCCGCGCGCCTGTTTTTCCTTCTTCTCGCCACTGCTGCCCTCCTGTGGCTGCCCGCTGACGGGTCCGGGCAGACGGCCGCGTCCCCGCAGACGGCCGGTTCGCCACAGGTCGCCGCACCGTCACAGGCGGCCGCGCCCACATCCCAGACCACAGACCAAGCACAGGCCGCCGCACCCGTCCCACAAGCCGTCCCCGGCCAGGACACCTCAGAGCCCTTCCCCCAGGGCCGGAGCATGGTGGAGGTGGAGTTGGACGGGACGAACCTGGAGTTCTGGGTCTACAAGCCCGAAACCTACGTGGCCGATGGCTTCGTCCTTCTCCTCCACGGTGCCTCCCGGGCCGCGGAGGCGTACCGGGACAACTCCCAGGGATTCGCGGACCGTTACGGGAGGCTCGTGGTGGTCCCTCTCTTCGACTCGGAGCGCTTCCCCAGCCGCCGCTACCAGTTCGGGGGTGTCTTCCGGGAAGATGGCTCCTTCGCCGATGGGGAGGAGTGGACCTTCGCCTACATCCCCCGGATCGTCGACTACATCCGGGACCGGGAAGGGGTGCCTGAGCTCCCCTATATCCTCCTGGGATATTCGGCGGGGGCTCAGTTCGTCTCCCGCATGGCCGCCTTCATGGATCTGGACGCCGAGCGGCTCGTGGCCATGAGCCCGGGCTCGGCCCTCTTTCCGGTTCGGGAGATGGAGTACGGTCTCGGCTTTGGAGGACTTCCGGAAGAGTTCAGCACCGACGAGCGGATCCGGCGCTTCCTGGCGCTCCCCCTCACCGTGGCCATCGGCACCCATGATGTGGAGGAAGGGCAGCTCCCCACCGGTGCCGCCTTCGACCAGGGGGTGCATCGCTACTCGCGGAACCTGCGCTGGTTCAACACCGCCATGGATCTGGCCCACCAGGAGGGGTGGGAGTTCAATTGGCGATTGGTCCTGTCTCACGGCGCAGGCCATGATCCACCCGATATGTTCTTCCACCCCCAGATGGGGAATGCCCTCTTCGGTCACCGACTCGAACCATGACGATATCCAACCGCCGCCCTTCCCCCGCCCACAGCGGCTCGGCCAGCC
>SL_5KL_010_SEDDRAFT_10001461_pt1 | contig 14260 bp, 13 predicted proteins | sample SodLakKL_010_SED_FD_9118 | JGI IMG/M metagenome (IMG submission 9118)
TTGTGGCCTGCTGCGATGAGGCTAAGATTGCCTGTGGCGTGGACTGCTCGGTCCTCCAATGCCATGGCGCGGAGAGCAGCGAGGTGGCCAGGGCAATGGCGGAGACTGCACGCAGAAAGCTGAGGGCCGACATCGGCGTCGGCGTCGGGGGCGATCTGCGTCTGGATACACACTCCGGTAGCGCTTCTGCGGCCCTGAGTAGCAGCAGATTCGAGCGGACCGCTACTCACAGGCTGCGTGGAGACCTTTGGAGGATGAAGCAGAGGGCAGTTTATGCTACCCTTTTCGATCTAAGAGAGATATTGCTTGAGGAGGTCTGATGCACTTAATCATAGATGGTTATTCTGACGATCAGGAGATTCTCCGGGACGAAGGCTTTCTCCGGCGCTGGCTGGAGAGCTATCCTGCCAAGATTGGGATGACCAGGATTTCGCCTCCGTATGTGCTCAGGTATGCGGGACCGGTGCTGGAGGACTGGGGGATATCCGGCGTGGTGTTTATAGCCGAGAGCCATATCGGCATCCACACCTTCGTCGAGCGGAATTACGTTAACATCGACGTCTTTTCCTGCAAGGACTTCGACTCTGAAAGAGCAATAGCTGATTTCCAGGAAGGGTTCCGGCTGGTGAAACTGAGAACTTGCCTTATTGACAGGGACTGGCTTCAGGCAGAGCCGGCAACCAACCCGCAGGGATTTGTCTATTATGAATGACCGGGAGCCCGGTCCCCGGCCCGGGCCTTCGACGGGTCGGCAGGACAGGGCGTTCATGCCACACCGGGTTTTCGCCGGCTTAGAGCCACCCTATTCGGATCCGGAGCAAGCGAGAACCGTGATCGTCCCTGTTCCCTACGATGGCACCAGTGAGTGGCAGAGTGGATCTCGCCACGGTCCCCAGGCCATCATCGATGCCTCCCAGTATCTTGAACTCTACGATCTGGAGTCGGGCCACGATATCTACAAGACCGGGATCTACACGCTAACTGATGTGGAACCGGCGCTCGGCAGCCCTGAGGACATGATTGAGCGGGTGTATCAGGTGAGCAAGCAGTGGATAGAGAAAGAGAAGTTCATTGTAATGCTCGGGGGCGAACACTCACTGTCCCTGGGGCCGGTACGAGCCTTCAAGGAAGCGTTTCCTGAGCTTTCGGTGCTGCAACTGGATGCCCATGCCGACCTTCGAGATGAATACCTGGGAACCAGATATGGACAGGCCTGTGTGATGCGCCGGATTGTTGAGCTCTGCCCCATCTCCCAGGTGGGAATCCGCAGTCTGAGCCGGGAGGAAATGCAGTTTTTGACGCAGAGTAATCTGAGGCCCTTCTATATGTCTGACCTGTCCTCCGACACGTCATACACAAGCCGTATAGTTAGTTCTCTAACCCGGGACGTATATATCACCATTGACGCCGATGTCATGGACCCTTCGATTATGTCGGCGGTCGGCTTGCCTGAGCCCGATGGTATAACCTGGCAGCAGGTGCTGCAGATAGTGCAATCGGTAGCCCGGCACAGGCGGGTAGTTGGCTTTGACCTCGTGGAGCTATGCCCCGGAGCAGGACCCCGTTCTTGTGCTTTTCTTCTGGCCAAGCTGGCTTATCAGCTCATAGGTCATACTGTGTCACAGGTGACCCGATGAAGGTCAGCGTAGGTCTATTCAGGATCTTCGGCATTCCGTTACGACTTCACTATACCTGGTTCATCATCTTCGCTGTGGTTACCCTTTCGCTGGTCTATTATCCTCTGGCCGGCCCTCCTCACCCTACTGTGCAGGACAGGATAGTTCTGGGGGTGATAGCCAGCATCCTGTTCTTCGCTTCCATCGTTACGCATGAAGTTGCTCACAGCATTCTCGCCATCCGTAACAACGTGCCGGTCAAGGAGATCACGCTGTTTGTTTTCGGCGGCATCTCCCGGATAACCAGGGAGGCGACTCACCCGAGGGCGGAATTCTCAATAGCTGTAGTCGGTCCCCTAACCAGCCTGTGTATGGCCGGCGTTTTCTATGGTCTGCACCTCGTGCTGTCAGAGACGGAGCAACAGCTGGCCGCCGGCCTGCTGCAATGGCTGGCGTTTATAAACGTGGCTCTAGCGGCCTTCAACTCGGTTCCGGCCTTCCCTCTGGACGGGGGCAGGATACTGCGGGCCTTCGTATGGCGAAGAACCGGCGACTTCGGCAGAGCGACCCGCATCGCGTCCAGAGTTGGACAGGGGATAGCTTACGCCCTGATAGCCGGAGGGATTGCTGTGATGATCCTCGTGCGCGAGGGGTGGTTTAGCGGCCTATGGCTCATCTTGATCGGCTGGTTTCTGCACCGCGCGGCGCGGGCCGGCTATCAGCAGGTCTTACTTCAGGATGCCCTGGCCGGTATTACGGCGCGCCAGGTCACCGACTATGCGTGTCCCCTGATATCTCCCCACATTAGTCTGGCGGAGGTGGTTGACCGGTATATGGTACCCACGGGGCGAGACTGCCTTCTGGTGACTCAGGGTACCAGGTTGGAAGGAATGGTCACCCTGACCCAGATAAAGAAGGTCCCCCGTGCCTCCTGGGCTTCCACGTCTGTGCAGGAGATCATGATCCCGGCAAGCGAGCTACGGGTGGCCCGGGCCGAGCAGGATGTCTTTAGCGTACTCCAGGGCATGGACGGTGTCACCGCCAGTCATGTGCCAGTGGTAGAGGGTGAAGAGGTCATCGGGTCGATAAATCGTGACGACGCGTTCAGGTTGCTGCGCACCAGGGTCGATCTGGGGTCAAGCTCGGCAATGGGGCGTTGATCACGAGGCGCCGGTGCAATCTCTGTTCTGATGCGGCTAAAGGTTGCGATCAATCAGCCTGATACATCAAGGATGGAGGTAGTGTGATCACCGGGAGGCTGCGAATGCAGATTACCCTCTGTCAAAGAAACGTTGGGCGGCTTCATCCATTTCGCTGCCGCTGCCTGAGCTGATACATATGTCAGTCTCCATTCGAAGGCCTGCGTCCAGCGGTATCGACATCGTGAGATTGGCGGCTCGTTTGGCACCCTGAATAAGGCGCGGGTCGATTTCTGCTATCTCCTCCGCTAGCCTCCTGGCCTCAACCATGAGTTGGTCTCCAGGGTACAGATGGTCTACCAGTTTGAGCCGAAGTGCTTCGGCGGCATCAATTCTGCGTCCGGTGAGGATCAACTCCTTTGCGCCACTTAGCCCGATTATCCGGGGCAGCCGCTGTGTGCTTCCCAGGTCGGGGATGACGCCCAGCTGTATCTCAGGGAGCCCGAATACGGCGGTATCACTAGCCAAGCGCATATCGCAGCAAAGAATCAACTCAAAGGCTGCACCCAGGCAGTAGCCGTTTACGGCCGCAATGACCGGCACGGCCAGGTCCTCGTACAGCGTAAATATCGTCTTCAGACTGTAGAGCGCATCGTAGCCCTGGCGAAAATCGGCGAAAATCCCGGTAGGACCGCTTCCAGACGCCACCATCTTTAGGTCAAGCCCGGCACTGAATGCCTTGTCGCCGGCCCCCGTCAGAATCACCACCCTTATGTCCGGATTGGCTTTGATAGCCTGTGCCGCCTCCTGTAGTCCCAGGAAGACCTCCTGGTTGAAGGCATTCAACGCCTCGGGCCGGTTCAGCAGAACCGTGGCAATGGCATCTCTGGCGTCCAGTCTAACAGCGCCTTGGCTCGTCATCTCTGTTCCCGGCAGTATTGAGAGGCATTCTATACTCAAGCCTGCAGCAAGGTCAAATATTCGCGGCCGTGATGGGAATGGCTGGACAGGCGACCGCAAGGCGTTGCGACGAGCTTCTAGTGTACAGTGTTAGGAAAGTGTTAGCAGAAGGGCTTGATTCAGGTAGTGAGCCGCCTGGGACTCGAACCCAGAACCGGCTGATTAAGAGTCAGCTGCTCTTCCTGTTGAGCTAGCGGCCCGTCAAGCCTATGTTAGCATTAAGGGCTCGTGCAAGCAAGTACGCTGACCACTAACAGACCGACCTCGCGATTTGTGCTAGAATTGCTGTGTGGCGATGAGAATCTTTCGTGAGGTTGGGATAGCCGTTCTGGTTGCGGTTGGGGTTTTTGCTCTTCTGCAGTGGAACATACAAAGCTATACTGTGCGGTATGACAGTATGCGCCCGAATATTAGAGATGGTGACTGGATAATGGTCAGTAAGGCCAGTTACCGCCTTGCTGACCTGCAGAGAGGCGACGTGATAGTCTTCCGCCCGCCCTTCGATACCGAATATCCCTATATAAAGCGGGTGATCGGACTGCCGGGCGACATCGTAGAGGTCAAGGACGGAAAGGTCTTTGTGAACCACGTTGCTCTGGAGGAAGACGGTATCCTCCCGTCCCCGAGCTACGTGATGCCATCGAAGGAGATTCCTGAAGACGAATACTTCGTTCTCGGCGATAATCGGAACAACAGCAACGACTCACATAAGAGCTGGACGGTGGCGCGGGATGATATCATCGGGAAGGCCTGGTTCACCTACTGGCCGGTAGACAGGTGGACGGTGATCACGCATTATAGATATTCGGAATTGGATGAGACATACGCGCCGACAATAGCTGTCGGCCATTTGAGTGAGGTACTGCTTGAGTGATGGGGTGTTGGAGATATTCAGGACTGCAGGGGCAGTAAAGGAAGGCCACTTTCTGCTCGCCTCCGGGCTGCATTCCCCCGTCTACTGGGAGAAGTTTCGCATCCTACAGCAGCCGTCCGTCACCGAAGACCTGTGCGGCCTCATCGCTCGGCACTTCCGAGGACAGCACATAGACCTGGTTGCCGGACCGACCACCGGAGGGGTCATCATTGCCTTTGAGACTGCTCGGCAGCTGGGAGTGCGGAGTATCTTCGCCGAGAAGGAGGACGGAGTAAGGGTCTTCCGACGTGATTTTGCTTTCGTGCGGGGTGAACGAGTTCTTGTTGTTGACGACGTCTGGACCACGGGCGGTTCGGTCAGAGAGACCATAGCCGCCCTGGACAAGTGGGGAGCAGTTGTTGTGGGCGTGGGGGTCTTTGTCGACCGCAGTGATCAACCCCCGGCCCTGGATATGCCCTTCTTCAGTTGCCTGCGGGTGCCTACCGAAGCCTATGCACCAGGGGATTGTCCCCTTTGTGCTGCGCAGATCCCTCTGGTGAAGCCCGGCTCCCCGACCGAGTAGTTGGGTCGCCTGCCGGCTTCGCGCAGGTCCTCTCCGCCTGGGCCGTGGATCTGATGGCGGGGTCGATGCAGCAGTCGTGCCCCTGTGAAGCCGGCATGGGTCAAGGCGGCGGCAGGTTATAGGACCTGCCCTCAGCTATGCTTCGCTTGACAGTAGGTTTGCGAAAACCTAAAATAGCATTGCTGCCGGGGTAGCTCAGGTGGTAGAGCAGCGGACTGAAAATCCGCGTGTCAGTGGTTCGACTCCACTCCTCGGCACCATGAAATTGGCGACTCCAGGCGGGCCTGAGAAGCAGTAGGCAGAGAACTCGAGCCTGACATCCGCAGGCCCGGGCACACAGCATCAGGTGACAGTGTTCGATCGCCCGGGTGGTACGGTGGCGCGAAGCCGAAGTGGCGGAATGGTAGACGCGACAGTCTCAAAAACTGTTGGGGGGCAACCCCCGTGTCGGTTCGAGTCCGACCTTCGGCACCAGAGTGCGCGAGTCGACGTGCCTGCCTCGCATGGCGATCGCCCGTCGGTGAGAGGCGTCGGCTGAGACTTAACTGCCGGGTGGTGTAGCGGTAGCACAGAGGACTTTGGATCCTTTAGCCCAGGTTCGAATCCTGGCCCGGCAGCCAACGACAGAGAACACGAGAACCTGTCGCGAGAAGGGCAAGGCGAAGCTGCACGCTAAACGGTGTCGATTACCGGCTCTGCCCACGACAGCGAGTTATGAAACACCTCAGAAACGTGACGATCTACACGGATGGCGCGTGCCTTGGAAACCCGGGCCCCGGTGGCTATGGAGTGGTGCTCCTTTATGGTGGGGAAAGGAAAGAGCTGTCCGGGGGCTTTCGCAGAACCACCAACAATCGGATGGAGCTAATGGCTGCGATCGTCGCACTGGAGACTCTCAGGGAGAAGTGCCGGGTGACACTGTACAGCGACTCAGAGTATCTGGTCAAAGCAATGTCGCAGGGATGGGCTCAGAGATGGCGCGCAAACAACTGGAAGCGTAACAAACGGGAAAAGGCGCTTAACGCTGACCTCTGGGAGAAGCTTCTGCAACTATGCGAGTATCATGATGTCCGGTTTCAGTGGGTGAAGGGCCACGCCAGGAGTCCTGAGAACATCCGCTGTGATGAGCTGGCATTGGAAGCCGCCCGGCAGCCAGACCTGCCCGTAGACGAGGTGTATATCTCGCAGAGTGCCCGGCTTGAGTAAAATCACAAAAGATGGCAGAATTACAGCCGGCAGAACGGCGCAATCGTGCCACGGCCTCTATTCCCCGGTAGCTCAACGGTAGAGTGGGCGGCTGTTAACCGCTTGGTTGCAGGTTCGAGTCCTGCCCGGGGAGCCACCTCTCTCTTCCCTGGTTCGTAGAGTCAGGCTCCTAGCCGGCCAACAGCTCCTTTAACTTGTTGGTTAGAGCGGGCACGACGTCCTCGTATTTCCCCACCACGCCCAGCTCGGCTTCCCTGAATATGTTGGCCTCAGGGTCTTTGTTGATGGCTATGATATGCTTCGAACCGGAACAACCCGCCGTATGCTGGCTGGCACCCGAAATGGCTATGGCAAAGTAGACGTCAGGAGCAACGATCTTCCCGGTGAGGCCTATGTGCAGCGCCTCCGGCACCCAACCGTTATCGGCGGGAGGACGTGAGGCCCCTACGGCGCCATGCAGCAAATCGGCTAACTCCTTCAATGTAGTCTGGAAGGGCTCCGGCCCGCCCAACCCTCGTCCGCCGGCGACGATGACCGGGGCGTCCTCCAGCTTGAGGCCGACCGCCTCTTCCATGACGGTCTCCAGTGTCTTTGTCCTCACTTTGGAGGCATCGATATCGACCTTGAATGGTATGACCTCACCTGTTCTTGAGTCGTCCCGCTCTAACGGCGACATCGCCTTAGACCTAACGGTAACCATCTGAGGTATGACGTCGCTCGTGAATACAGCCTGTGCATTGCTCCCGTAAACAGGCCGCGTCTGCACCAGCAGCTTCGTATTCGGGTCTATGCTCAGGTCCAGACAGTCGGTTGCCAGGCTGGTGCCCAGTCTGAATGCAAGCCGGGGCGCCAGGTCTCTACCCATGAACGTCTGCCCCATGATTATCGCCCTGGGGGAGGTCTCCTTCACCAGTTTCTCGACGACCTGCATGTAGGAATCGGCTTCGTAATCCTTGAGAGACGCGTCCTCTACGGAGTACACCTTATCCGCTCCGAACGCAATAGCTTCCTTGGCGGGTTCGCCAACGGCCTCGCCCACCAGCAGGCAGCATAAGTCCTCCTTCAGGTCATCGGCAAGCCTCCTGCCGCATCCCAGCAATTCAGTGGTGATCGAGCCCAACTTCCCATTCGCCAGTTCACCACAGACCAAGATACCCTTGTATTCAGCCATGATTTCCTCCTTGATTCAAAGCAGTTTGGCTTCCCTGAGCCTCAGGGCCAGATTGGCGCCAGCCTCTGCTGGCGTGTCGCCTTCGATCATCTCACATTTCCCTTCCTTGACCGGCTGGAACAGCTTTTCCAGCTTGTTGCGCCTTCCGGCGGCGCCAACCTGTGAGGGCTCAAGCCCGATATCGGCCGGCTTCCAGATGACCGGTTGTTTCTTTGCTGCCGCCATGATTCCCTTCAAGGCGGCATAGCGAAGCGCTCCCAACTCGCTTGTTACCGTAACAACAGCAGGCAGCGGCACTTCAACAACCCGACAGCCGTCGGGAATAACCTGCTCGACCCTGGCTTTCCCATCTGCGACCTCTACCTTGCGCGCGAGCGTTACGGCTGGGAGCTGTAGAATCTCAGCGATACCCAGACCCGTCTGCCCCGCATCCCAATCAGAGGACTGTCTGCCGCAGAAGATGATGTCATACTCACCTATCTTCTTTATAGCCATGGCCAGTGCGTTGGCTGTGGCCCAGCTATCGCTATCTTCAAAAGCTTCGTCCTCCAAAAGGACTAGCTCGTCACCACCTACCGCCAGGGCCTTCTTGATGACATCACGGACGAAGTTGTTGCCGAGGCTGAGCGCGGTGATCTTGCCGCCCGCGGCGTCCTTGATCCGGAGGGCTGCCTCGAGAGCAAATTCCTCATATTGGCCGATTACTGGCTTGACTTCTGCCGGCCAGGTCATCTTGTTGTCTACCACTTTGAACACTGCCGGTGGCGCTTCAGGATCGGGCACTTGCTTGCAGCAGACGATCATGTTAACTGGCATACCGTGACCTCCTTGCGAATTATTTGCAGCCCAAGGATATACCAAAGCCGTTCGCCAGTCAATAGTTGTGATCTCCGGCTCTCTCGAGCGGCAGCAACGTCATGCCCGGCACCTGTGTAAGTAGGCGCGGTCACGGGGGGCTCGAGTGTTTTCGGAGATACGGTTGTGAGCCTTCATTGATCATGGTCCGGCAGCCAGACACTGTCTGTGTCGGGTTGCGGTGATATCGGGTGACCGGGAATGGTCGTGCGGCGCACCGTCCCGGGGCCTTTCCGGTGGCGCGCCCCCCTATGCGCCGGAGCGACTGCGATTCAGCGGATGGCGGCTGCTGGCTCTGCGTCATTGCTGCTAAAATGGATATCCCGTCATAATATGAAGAGCCGGTTCATAGTGGATAACAACATCGGAAAACTCGCCCGATGGTTAAGGCTGATGGGCTATGACACCCTGTTGTTCCATGAGAAGGACGATAACCGGATGCTTGAGATTGCTCTCGATGAAGACAGGGTGATTCTGACCAGGGATAGCCAGTTTATGAGACGACGCCTGGTCATCACCGGCATGGTCAAGGCTATGCTTGTCAGACATGATGATCCTGAGGTGCAGGTCCGCGAGGTGGCTGGAGCCTTAGATTTGGACTACTCGTTCAAGCCTTTTTCGCTTTGTCTCGAGTGCAATGAGGCACTTATACCCCGGCGCAGAGCAGACGTACAGCACCTCGTTCCTCATCACGTTTATGAAACGCAGACCGAGTATACTCAGTGTCCTGCCTGCCATCGTGTCTACTGGCGGGGTACACATTGGGAGGCAATGGTCAGTAAGCTACAAGCTCTGCCGCGAGATGACATCCGGGACAACGTTTAGATCCGGTGCCGCTGTCGCTACCGGCGGACGGATGCTAGCACGCGGTTAGGTAGTAGTGCTATACTCACTCCGCAAGGCTGGTACGATTGAGGGGAAGCCAAGCATCTATGTTACTGGCAGTCGATATTGGGAACACCAACATCAAGCTGGGCGTATTCGGCGGCGACGAGATACTGGCCACCTGGAACCTGGCTACTGAGATCCACGCCACGTCAGACGAGTACGGGGGTGTGCTGCTTAACCTGATGGATCGACGACAGGTGCTGTCTGCGAGTGTTACCGGGGTGGCACTGTGTGGCGTGGTACCGCCGCTGATATATACATTTGCCGAGATGTGCAGGAAATACTTGAACAACAGACCGCTGGTGGTTGAGGCCGGAGTTAAGACAGGCATGCGAATTCTACTGGACAATCCTCGCGAGGTTGGACCCGACCGCGTGGTGAACGCAGTGGCTGCCCGTCATCTCTATGGTAGCCCCTTGATTATCATCGACCTCGGCACGGCCACGACCTTCGATGTGGTGTCGAAGGAGGGTGACTATATCGGTGGCGCCATAGCCCCGGGGATAAACATTGCCAGCGAGGCACTCTTTTCCCGCACTGCTGCGCTGCCTCGAATAGAACTCGTTCGCCCCAGGGACGTTATCGGGAGAAACACGGTCTCTGCCATGCAGTCGGGTATAATATTCGGCTACATCGATCTCATCGAAGGCATGATTAAGAGAATAGAACAGGAACTGGCAACGAAGGCTAAGGTGGTTGCTACCGGTGGCCAGGTTTACCCCTTTGCCGAGGAGATCGGAGCGATAGACGTAGTAGACCCCAATTTGACGTTGAAGGGATTGCGTCTCATCTATGAGATGAACAACGAATCATGATGCTGAGCAATAAGACGATAGTTCTGGGTGTAACGGGCAGTATTGCGGCCTACAAGGCGGCGGAGATCGCCAGTCAGTTGACCCAGGCAGGGGCGAGGGTGAACGTGGTTATGACCCGGGAGGCCGTTGAGTTCGTTTCGCCCGTCACGTTCCGGGCGATCAGCGGCAGGCCGGTCGTTACTGAGATGTTTGACCTTGCCTCGGAGTACAGTATCGAGCACGTTTCTCTGGCGGCAGCGGCCGACATAGTAGCGGTGGCTCCCGCTACCGCGAACGTTATCGCTAAGCTTGCCGCCGGTATCGCAGACGACATGCTGTGTTGTACCGTGCTGGCTACTAGGGCGCCGGTGCTGATAGCCCCTGCGATGGAGGCCCGCATGTACATGAATCAGGTTACCCAGGAGAACCTTGAGAAGCTCAAGGCCCGCGGCTTCGTGATCGTAGGCCCGGGTGCAGGCTGGTTAGCCTCTGGCAAGGAAGGCCTGGGACGCCTGGCTGACACGAGTGACATTATCGATAGCATCTGTCAGATGCTGGGAAAGGGATCGGGCCTGGCGGGGAAACGTATAGTGGTCACGGCGGGCGGTACGCAGGAACCTGTCGACCCGGTGCGCTACATCGGCAACCGGTCGTCGGGTAAGATGGGCTACGCGCTGGCTGAAGCGGCCCGTGACCGGGGAGCCAGCGTATTGCTGATCACGGCGCCTGCTATGACGACTGAACCAGCAGGGGTTGATGTGACNCGGGTCGGCACGGCGCAGGAAATGTGCGAGGCTGTGGAGAACGCAACCCCGGGGGCCGACGCTCTGATCATGGCGGCAGCTGTTGCTGACTATCGCCCCGCAAGGAAGCTGGAGGAGAAGATCAAGAAGACGGAGGCGGGACTCACCTTGGAATTGGAGTGCACGCCTGACATTTTGAGTGCTGTTAGGGGTAGTATCGTCAGAGTCGGTTTTGCCGCTGAAAGCAGTAACCTCNTTGAGAATGCGAAGGAGAAGCTGCAGCGGAAGGGCCTTGACCTTATTGTAGCTAATGATGTTACGGCNCCCGATAGCGGATTCGGCGCCGACACCAACCGGGTGACAGTAATTGACCGCGAGGGCCGGGTTGACAGCCTGCCTCTGCTATCAAAGCGCCAGGTCGCAGACAAGGTCCTGGACAGGGTGGCGGAGTTGTTGGCCGGGGCTGAGCGCTGAGCTACAGCCCGAAAGCGTAGACGGCAGTAATGCGGGCAATGATCGTTGCCGCCGCAACGTGTGGTGCCGTAATCTGAAGGGCGCCAGGTGCCCGGGCAGATGATTGATGGAGGGGTGGCCCGCGTGGTACACAATGATTGGACTATCGATGGGAGATCGTAACCGCAATGACGGAGCATGACAGCGAGATCGCCAGGGCATATGAGCCGGGAAAGATAGAGCAGCGCTGGTACGACTTCTGGCTGGGGCAGGGCTACTTTACCGGCACAATCGATGCTAATAGGCAGCCGTTTGTCATCGTCATGCCGCTTCCTAACGTCACCGGTGACCTTCACCTTGGACATGCCCTGTTTGTGACATTGCAGGACATTATGACAAGGTGGCACAGGATGATGGGTGAGCCGACTCTGTGGTTGCCCGGGACGGACCACGCCGGCATTGCCACGCAGGTGGTTGTCGAACGGCAACTGGCCAGTAAGGGCAAGACCAAGGAGGAGATCGGTCGCGAAGAGTTCACCAGAGTGACCTGGGAATGGGCAGAGAAGAACAGGGCTGATATCAGGCGCCAGCTTCAGATGATGGGCGCTTCCTGCGATTGGACCCGGGACAGGTTTACGCTGGACGAAGGTCCCAGCAAGGCGGTGCGGACTGCCTTTGTGCGTCTGTACAATAAGGGGTTGATCTATCGTGGTGAGCGGATGACAAACTGGTGTCCCCGCTGCCGAACCGCTCTGTCCGACCTCGAAGTCGAGCACAAGGATATTGTCGGGCACCTCTACTACATGCGCTATCCTCTCGCTGATGGCGATGGCTCTGTCACGGTAGCCACTACCCGTCCGGAGACCTTCCTAGGTGACACGGCTGTGGCCGTAAACCCCGGGGATGAGCGCTACAAGAACCTAGTTGGCGCTAGCGTCACCCTTCCGATCGTGCACAGGAAGGTCCCGATCATAGCCGACGACGCCGTTGATGCGACTTTCGGCACTGGGGCACTCAAGGTGACTCCGGCTCATGATCCCACAGATGCGGAAGTAGCCCGGAGACACAATCTGCCGCTGGTGAACGTCATGAATCCCGATGCGACCATGAATGAGAATGCCGGACCCTATCGCGGGATGGACAGGTTCGCCTGCCGGGAGCAGATACTGGCTGACCTGAGAGATGAGGGGCTACTGGAGAGAACCGAGCCTTACTCTCATTCAGTGGGGCATTGCGATCGGTGCCAGACCATGATCGAGCCCAAGATGAGCCTGCAATGGTTTGTGCGGACAGAGCCCCTGGCCCGGGCAGCCATCCAGGCGGTTGAGGATGGCAGGATCACCATAATCCCGCAGCGCTTCGCTAAGGTGTATTTCGGCTGGATGGAGGGTATCAGAGACTGGTGCATTAGCCGGCAGCTGTGGTGGGGACACCGCATCCCTGTGTGGTATTGTCAGGACTGTACGGAGGTGACAGTCTCGATAGGTGAACCGATAGCCTGTGTTCACTGTGACTCGCAGCGGATATCTCAGGATCCCGACGTCCTGGACACGTGGTTTAGCTCGGCGCTGTGGCCGCATTCCGCGCTGGGTTGGCCGGACGATACCGATGACGTCCGTTACTTCTACCCGAGCTCAGTAATGGAGACGGGCTACGACATCCTCTTCTTCTGGGTGGCTCGCATGATAATGATGGGCCTGGAGAATACCGGCGAAATACCGTTCCACACCGTCTATCTCCACGGGCTGATTCGGGACCGGAGCGGCGAGAAGATGAGCAGGAGCAAGCTGCGGGCGAATGCCATGAATCCTGCGGAGCCCATAAACGAGTATGGTGTTGATGCTCTCCGTTTTGCGCTCTCTGTGGGTAGCACGCCGGGAAACGACATGAGTCTGGGCAGGGACAAGCTGGAATCCGGTCGTAACTTCGTCAACAAGCTATGGAATGCTACCAGGTTTATCATTCGAAGCGTGGACGTTGAGCGGCCGGATACTCAGTTAGTCCTGCCGTTGACGGCTCCCCCGCAGCACATCGAAGACCGGTGGATCTACAGTCAACTGAACAGGCTGGTCGACAATGTGAACAGATTGATGCAGGATTTCCATTTTGCCGAGGCAGAGCAGGCGATCTACGACTTCGTGTGGTCGGAGTTCTGCGACTGGTATATCGAAATGGCCAAGATACGCGTCCGGAGTCAGACGTCCCCGTCGCCTTTGCCCATCCTGTTCCATGTCCTGGAAGCATCACTGCGTCTCCTGCATCCGTTCATGCCTTTCGTCACCGAAGAACTCTGGCAGAGATTGGTGGCAACTGAGCACGGCAGGGTCGCAGCGTGCTCTCCGCTCGCAGCGAACTGTGACACGCCGCCGGCTTCTGTGATGATAACTCCCTATCCCCGCGCTGATCACCAGGCCTTCGACCCCGGCGCCGAACGTGTGGTGGACTCGTTGATAGAGATCGTGCACTCCATTCGCAACGTTCGCGCACAGTATAGCGTGAGGTCCGACAGGTGGGTTGAAGCCCGGGTCTATACCGGTGAACTCTTGTCAAGTCTGGTTATGGAGTCAGACACGATAGAGAATCTGGCCAGGGCCCGGCCTTTGACCATGTTGAGTCGCGGGGAAAGGCACTCCGCTGGAGATGATGACCTGGTGCTGGTGTTGAGAGATGCAGAGGTAGTTTTGCCGTTGACCGACATGACCGACCGGACTGCCGAAAGGCAACGGCTGGAGCAGGAAAGCGAGGAAATCAGGGCACGAATCGCGCAGACTACTGTCCGGCTGGGTGACCAAGCTTTCCTAAGCAAGGCGCCGGCCCGGGTCGTCGAAAAGGAGAGACAGAAGGTCGCAGCGCTTGAAGACAGGCTGAACCGCATACGCCAGGAGCTATCGCGCCTCGGCTCTTGAGCGGCCGGCATATACCCCCTTGACCGGGAAGTCCTGTCGAGGGTGAGGAGGGTGGCCGGGAGATGACGATTAGCCCGTTCGGAACTCGTCTGG
>SL_5KL_010_SEDDRAFT_10001462_pt1 | contig 14260 bp, 13 predicted proteins | sample SodLakKL_010_SED_FD_9118 | JGI IMG/M metagenome (IMG submission 9118)
AAATCCACGGTAACTGTAGTGAAGTTAGCCATGGACCGGGTAATTTTTTTGGCCAGGGAGGGCTCTACTTTAAGTTTGCCTGTGGCGACAACATAAAACTCCTGTAATACCTGTGTTGAAAGTACACCGGTCCGACTGGTTTGGGCAGTTTTTAACAGGGTCCTCGCCTTCATTTGCTTTTGCGGATCGGCCTGGTCAAGGGAGTATACCAGAATGTTAGTATCGATAAAGATTTTAGACATCGTAAAGTTCATCACGCTTCCATTTAACGCCGCCGGAGTTGATCGCAGCCTGATCCATCAGCTCAAAGCTGTCTTCAAGCCATTTTTCGGCATCATCGGCAGAATAATTTGTATAGGTTTCCCTGACGGCATCATTGATCAATGTAGATACAGGTTTTTCAGTTTCGATAGCCTTTAATTTCAAAGTTTTGTGTAGATCATCATCAAGGTAAACAGTTACTCTTTTAGTTTTTCTGGACATAATACCACCTTCCCCAAAATCATGATAGCATAATAACGTTATAACGTCAAACTGTTATTTCTGCTCAAAAAGAAGTCAGTCATTGTATAATAGCCTGGAAAGATAAAAACAGGAATCATAATCAGAGGGGCAAATCTTTATAGTGATGGTATAATGATTTCAAGCTTGCTGCGAAATCTTTTCAACAAGAAAGGAGCCAGATCATGCCCAAGATAACGGTAGAAGAGAAAAATCATGTTTTGTTGATAGGCTTAAACCGCCCGGAAAAAATGAACGCCTTTGACCTCGATATGTACATGGAACTTGCAGCAGCACTGGGTAAGCTTCATCACGAAAACAACTTACGCTGCGGCCTATTATTTGCCCATGGTGATCATTTTACTTCCGGCCTGGATATGGTTAAATGGGTCGAGGTCTTTAGCAGCGGTTCTTTCCCCTCCCTTCCAGAAAGCTCCCGCGACCCTTTCGGCCTTGATCAGCAAAGAATTTTAAGTAAACCGCTGGTTATAGCAGTCCAGGGTATTTGCTACACCGTTGGGCTGGAACTGATGCTTGCAACCGATATCCGGGTAGCCTCTTCAAACACTCGTTTCGGACAGATTGAAGTTAAAAGGGGGATCTACCCGGTAGGCGGCGCCACGATTCGGCTGCAGCAGGAAGTGGGCTGGAGTAATGCCATGCGCTACCTCTTAACTGGCGATGAAATATCAGCCGAAGATGCATACCGGATCGGTTTAATCCAGGAAGTAACGGCACCGGGCGAGCAATTTAAGCGAGCCCTCTCAATTGCCGAAACCATCTGCGAACAGGCTCCACTTGGTGTGCAGGCCACCTTACGGTCGGCGCATATTACCCGCCGGGAAGGAACTGAAAAGGCTATATCCAGGCTTCTTCCAGACCTGCAGCCAATTATGAAAAGTGAAGACGCTATGGAAGGAGTCCAGTCCTTCATTGAAAAACGCAAGGCTAACTTCAAGGGCCGGTAAATATGGTGGATATATAGATGTTTTCTGGGTTGCTGGCAGTAACACCAACCTGGTATTTAAAGGGTGCATAAAATGGAACTGAAGCGTAAAGCTGCAATGCCCGAGCTGAACCTTTCTTACTGGAGCCGCTTGTTACTGGGATTGTTACTTTCTATACCCGGCGGCATTGCCTTCGTGCTGGCCTTTCCACCTTTTGAGATCTGGCCTCTGGCCCTGGTCGGCTTTGTGCCCATCCTGGTGGCTCAACACAGAATTATGCCGGCCAAGATCTCATCCCTGGCCCCTGCGGCGGGAGTTGCCATCTGGCTGCAGGGATACCTGGGGCCTGTTTTTGCCCCGGTTGGCACCTACATGGTCTGGCTGCCGTTAATTGTTTTCTTTATCAGCCTGGCCATAGATCGCGGCGACAGGACCTTCCACGCTAAAACTGGTTACCGCTGGTTCGTAATCAGTGGTGTCCTGACCTGGGGCGCTATCGAAATGATCAGGCTTTTTATCCCCATTGCCGGGACCTGGGCTTTTATTGCCTACCCCTTCTACCGCCAGCTGTGGTTGATTCAACCGGCAAGCATCTTCGGCATTATTGGTACCGGGATGCTGGTAATGATGATCAATTATGTTTTGGCGATGCTTGTGATCAGCAGGATGGATCAAAAGTGGCCCCCGCAGGATAGCGGTGATGAACCTGACCTGCCGCTTAAGTCCGGCCTGAGCAGGCGCTGGGCCGTAATCGGCAGCTCCATACTGGCCGGGTGGATTATCCTCAGTCTGGCACTCTGGAACAGTTCCCTTGAGACTCCTGAAGTTAAAGTTGCCGCCATTCAACCCGAGGTTTCACCGATAGTTAGTATTAACCGGGGAGAAGATATGGATGCTCTTTATGAGCAAATGATCGCACAAACCCTTGAAGCTAGCTCAAAGGGCGCAGAGTTTATTGTCTGGCCGGAAGCTTCCTTTAACTGGGACCCCCAGGAGGATGACCGGCTCGATTTAGTTGGACTTGCTCATGAAACTAACGCGCATCTTGCTGTTGGTTACGTAGTTTCGGCAGGTGAGGAAGGGTTCTATAACGAAGCCACGGTCATAAATCCGGAAGGGCAATTCCTGGGCCGGTTCGGCAAGGACCACCCCGTCATTTTCGGTGGTGAGACCAGCCTTAGCCGCGGCACCTATCCTGTATATGACACACCAGTTGGCAAGCTGGCCACCATAATTTGTTACGATCTCGATTATACCGATACTACAAGGAAAATGGTTGACCGGGGCGCGCAGTTAATTGGCGTTCCTTCAAACGATTGGAGCAGCATTGCCGACAAGCATTATACGCATGTTGTTTTCAGGGCCATCGAAAACCGTGCGGCTATGGTCAAGGCTGACGGTAGTTATAACTCGGCCATAGTCGACCCTTACGGGAGGATTGTGGAGCTGGCTGTCTACCCTGAAGGGGGCGAAGCTACATTAGTAGCAGATGTGCAAATTGGAGACGGAAAAGGCACAGTTAATACCCGTCTCGGTGACTGGGCCGGATGGCTGGCCCTGGCCGGCCTGGCTTTCTTTACCTTTGGCGGCAAATGGCTGGAAAGAAAAGCAGCGCTTTCTGCACCCGGTTTTTTTTAAATTAACTTTGCCGCTCAAGGCTTACTGCTGACAGGCCTTTTTATGTCTTATTTACAAATCATCTGGAAGGCAAGGTTGTCATCCTTGATCTGGCCTTCTTTAGGGCTAAAGCAGGATTTCTTGAGTGTTTTAAGAAATTACTTAGTTATATACTGTTTCTGTAAAGGGATAGCTATAGTGGAGGGCTGCTTTGATGATAATAGAGAATAAACAAGGCCTCTATGCTGTGCTCACAGGCGATATTGTAGAGTCAGTTAAACTTAATCCAATTAACCTAAAAATGGTTACTCAGAGCATAAAAGAGGGACAGGCAAGTTTTAACAAAGTGTATCCCGGTGCTATGATTGGACTACTAGACATTTTTAGTGGTGATAGTTGGCAGGTGTTGATGGGAAATGAGTATTTGTCTATTAGAGCGCAACTTTATTTTAGAGCCCTGGTAAAAGCAGTTAAAGATTTGAGTGCCGACACCCGTATTGCTTTAGCCTGGGGTAAAATAGATGAAAGTACTATTAATCCGGAACGCATATCTGAATCAACAGGAGAAGCTTTTACTCTCTCAGGCAGGGCTTTAGCTGAAATGGATAAATCAAGTCGACTGACTATGAAACTGTCGGATACCTTAACCCAAGATAAAGAATATGCTTATTCCTTATTGCCACATACTATGTTATTGCTTGACGAGATTTCCAAGCGTTGGACTGAAAAGCAGGCAGAAGCAATTGCTTTGGCTTTGCTTGGAGTCAAGCAGAAAACAATAGCAGCTGAACTAAGTATAGCTCAGTCAACAGTAAATAAAAGGTTAAATGGAGCGGGTTGGGACAACCTTAGTCAATATCTTAAATGCATAGAATATCGCCTTTAAGAGCGATAATTACCCATATTCGCCCTGTAAGGCGATATAGTTAGGTGATTTTAAATGGAGAAATATATAGCGGTACTATTTGCAGTCCATTTTATCGCTGACTTCCTGCTTCAGCCTGATAGTTTGGTAAATAAAAAGAGCAATCCTTTCTATTTAATTATTCATGCCGTCATTCATGCTTTGTTAGTCTATGTATTGCTTCAGAACTGGACAGTATGGCTGGTTCCTGTGCTGGTGTTTGTTTTTCACATCGTAATTGATTATATTAAGCAGGTTAAAACAGGCGGCTTAGATTCTGCAAAGATCATGTTGGTAGATCAGGTAGCGCATCTAGCCAGCCTGCTGTTAATTGTTTTGTTTGTAGAGCTTACTCTGCCGGTTATTGCTTTTACGGGAATTGGCTACGAGGTAATAATTATGCTGGCTGCTTATAGTATAGTTGTGCCTGGGTCCGGTTTTTTTATAGGCCGATACATGAAAGAGGTTTTTAAAGAAAATGATATACCAGCCGAGGGTTTAAAAAATGGAGGCAAATTGATTGGCCAGCTCGAAAGGTTGTTGATCTTAATCCTGATTATAATCGGGCAACCTTTGGGAATAGGTTTTTTAGTGGCAGCAAAATCTATTTTACGCTTTAAAGAATCTAAAATTCAATTAGTTGCTGAATACGTTATTATCGGGACTTTGTTAAGTTTTACTCTGGCGATTGCCTTTTCCAGCCTGGCCGTCTGGGCGATGAACTTCTAAAAGGACAATCGTTAGGCTGGTTAGGCAAATAGCACACCGTCATTTTAGGGAATAAGATTAGTTTCAGTCTCGGCGCTTATCCTGTATATGGCACACCTCTAAACAAGCTGGCTAATATAACTTGTCATGATTCCGACTAAACCGATGCTACGATGAAAATGGTTGCCCAGGCGCGATTAAGGTGTCAGGGCTTTTTCTACTGATTTGAGGAAAGCTTTGCTCGAGACCGTTGCTCCTGTAGTTATATCTACATCTAAAGACTGGTTGGCAATAACCTGTTCCGATAATTCCTGTTCCAATGTCTCGCCGTTTTCTATCTGAATATCTACAATTATTCCATCCTGGATTGTAACTTCTACCCTGTTTGACCACCGGTAGCGGTTGAACTCGCCTGCATATATTCCATCTGGTATTTCATCTGGATTCACATCGTTGATCACGATTTCCTGCATCTCTGATAGTCCTCTGGTAACGGCAAATAAACCTCCTCCAAGGACAAGTAAAAGTACAACAAAAATAATGCCAATTACTCTTAGTGTCTTATTTTTTCGCCCTTTCATTTCTTATGCTCCTTATTAAATTGTTTTCTTTACCTATTATTATAGGCAATTTCATTATGTTGTATAGTATACAAAAAAACCCCAATCATTGATACATCAATATTTGACTCAAGTCGCAGGAAGTGCGGTGGTTTAAGGATGCTCAACTATAACTGATAATTCGGCAGGAGATTGCAGGATGGTTCTGGTATTAAACAGATAAAAAGTTATAACTATACTCATATAAAAAGTACAGGAGGAAGCTATGGCTAAGTTCAAAGATGATATCCGGGTTACTGAGAAAAACCCGCGGGTTTTTGAGGGGACAGTTACCAATAATTGGTCGGTGAACGGCAACCCCAACGGCGGCTATCTGATGGCAATAGTTGCCGGCGCTATGATGAAACATTCCGACAGAAAGTCCACGCCGATCATAACGGCAAATTATTTAACCAGGTGTGCTCCCGGAAAAGCTGAAGTAGTAGTAGAAGAGATTTCTCAGTCGACCCAGTTTAATCGTTATGAAGCCCGGCTTATACAGGAGGGTAAGGAAAAAATACGCGCCCTGGGTACATTTATGCTCGATAAAAAAGCCTGCGAAGTAGAGCGTTATGAGTCCAGTGCTCCTGAACTGGCTCCTGTCGAATCCTGCATTGCGATACCGGAAATGCCCCAGTATACCCTATTTGAAAACCTGGATATGCGTATAGATCCGGCAAGCGCGGCTTGGTTGCAGGGTGAAACTACGGATAAATCCGAACAGAAGGGGTGGGTAAAATTTAAAGCAGGCGGCAGTTACGACATCCTGTCGCTTTTTCTGATTGCAGATTCAATTCCACCGGCAATTTTTGTGAGCCAGGGGCCGGTTGCCTGGGTGCCCACTATCGAGTTATCTACAAATATAAGAAATATGCCGCAAACGGAATGGCTTAAATTTGTTTTGCGGACTCGTTTTGTCACCTGCGGGCTCCTCGAGGCTGATGGTGAAGTTTGGGATGAGGCGGGAAATCTAGTCTCTATTTCCCGGCAAATAGCCCAGGTCCGGATGAGTTAAAAATATTTCATGGCCTCACCCCTGCTTCTAGTCTGCTCTTGCAGGCCTTGAAAGGTGGATATTATGGATAAAAAATTTTTCATCAGAAAAGCAGTTCCAGATGATTATGCTTTCTTAAAAGAGATGCTGTATGAGTCAATCCATGTTCCGCCGGAATATGATCAGCCGCCTCTATCTATTATTGAACTACCGGAGCTGAACTATTATATCAGGGATTGGATGAAAGAATCAGATACCGGGGTCATAGCGGAGTATGATGGTTATAAAGTCGGCGCTGCCTGGGCCCGGGTGGCTGAAAACAAAAACTGCACCGGATACGGATTCATTGATCTTGCTACACCGGAGCTGTGCTTTGCTGTAAAACAGGAGTACAGGAATCGCGGTTTTGGCACAGCATTAATGGAATCATTGTTTGGTGAGCTAAAAGAAAAAGGTTACAAAAAAATATCTTTAAGCGTCAGTAAAACAAACCGGGCAGTCAGTTTGTACAGGAGGCTCGGGTTTGAGCTGTTTAAAGAGCAAGATAATGATTTTTTGATGGTTAAAACAATAAAAAAAGTCTAAAGGCGGCCTGGCAATAAAGGCTGTAGCCAGAATGCAATGTATGCACCGTGCTGATCTGTTTGTCCGGGCAACTCTGATAACTGGCGTTTACTGAAATATTTTTGCTAATTTTTCGGCGTCCTCCTGCCACTGCTGGGTAATCTGCAGGTTCTTCTCCAGCTCAACGGGATCTTTCACATAACCCCGGGCCAGCTGTTGCAGATTTTGATAAAAAGCGGCCAGCTTATTCAGGGGCGCCTGTAAAGCTACCGCTTTTCCTAAGTCTCTCTCTGTTAAGGCCTTCTCCATCTTATCCAGGGTCTCCAGCCATTGTTCTGCGGGCATCCCGGCCACTTTTTTAAAATTGCGCAGCATCCACTGGCGCTCAAACATAGGCCGTTTCAGCCAGCCCTGGTGCTGCTCATAAAGTGTTTTACGGACCTTACGGCACAACGCTATAATTTCTGTTAAACTGTTTTCTCCAAGATCTACTTCTCCAGTGGTTTTCTCTCCGGGCAAACTGATCCCTGCTGCTGTCAAAGCGCTGCGGGAGTCGATTTCCATGCCCCGAAATTTTTCATACAAAGCTACAGCAGCGGCAAACCCCGCCCCAGCCCCTTCGGCGGAGATAACCTGCTCTTTGCTCATAGCAATGAATTCTTCTGCTGTCCTGTTGTATAGGGGAGCCAGTTTTTCGATGCCTGCTAAAGCACCGGGGGTATGCACCAGGCCCGGGCCGATGGTAAAAGCGACGACTCCTGTCCCTTCCAACTCGGCATCAAGGGTAGATCCCAGATGTATCTGAGCTGCTTTCAGAGACTCATAGGCCCCCATATAAGCTTCTCCTACTGATGAGACACAGACGATTACGCCGCAGTTCCTTTCAAGCATGCCGGGCAAAAAAGCTTTGGCCAACATCACGGGACCCTTCAGGTTTACCCGGTAGCTTAAGTCCCACTCTTCAATACTTACATCCTGCACCGCCCCCAGAGGAGTGACGGTAGCGTTATTGATTACTATATCTACCCTGCCTTTTTCCTCTAATACATGGCTGGCCATCTTCTCTATGCTGTTGATATCGCCCACATCCGTCTTGATAAACCAGGCTGCATCTTCACCCATTTCCCGGTTAATCTCTTCCGCGGCCCGACTGCCCGTATCATGATCAATCTCGGCAATGACCACATGGGCACCTAACCAGGCCAAAGCCCGGGCCGTCTCGAAGCCAATACCCCGGCCCGCCCCTGTCACTACAGCCACCTGCCCTTTTAATAAGTTCGGGTTCAGATCTCCTCTTGATATCAACGGTTTGCTTTTAGGCATAACTATTCACGACCTTTTAAAGATTATCAACTGAACATGCCCTGGGTTTTTTTGTTGCCTGTTTGGCATAACGAAACAAGGGATAACATAGTACCGGCACAGCTAAAACAGCGTTGGCAAATATTGCATAAGCGCTCATTATTATTGTCACGGAAGCTTAAGGTAAAACAGCCTTACTGCTGCTCAGGTGAGAACCTTTCACTTCATGGCCTACCTGTGAGCTGTTTAATCTTTACTCCCTGGTTCTATCATATACAGGTTTATTTTGTATTATACCCGATATAAGTAAGGCAAAGTGTTAAAGGGGTCAGGTCTTGAATTGCAACATTTTATCCAGGACCACGACAGATAAATTAAAAGAAAAAGTTATATTTCAAGACCGGACCCCCGCTGGCACTTCTATGTGCAGCCTACAGGAGACTTTTAATGAAAGCGGAAGCCTCTTTTGCGATGAGTTCCGCCTGATAATGATGCAGGTAGTGGCCGCAGTTAAGGAGTTTGTATTTTCCGGTTTTGCTGTGCAGGACATAGTCAATCAGTATTTCCCGCCAGCCCGGGGCATCAACATCGCTGCCCTCTGAAATGAAGAAGTACATAGGGGTGTCCGGGGGGATTCCTTCTGCCTGCACTTTTTGGGCATTCTTATGCAGGCAGTCAAGTTCGTACAGCATGTTTCTGGTATAAGCGCTTTTGTAAACCATGGACATATATTGCTTTTTATCTTCAGTACTGAGCTGGTCTGATTGCAGCAGGGGAAACATCTTTTCTGCATCAGCATCAGGCATTAACCGGGACAACCCCAACCTTGAGATCAAATACATAAAGAGCAGTCTTGTTTTAGGTGGAAGCTTAAGCGAATGCTCCACCACTTCCGGGACCAATGGGTCAAGCCCGACAATCGCCCGCACTTCCTGGGGGTACTTCTGGGCCCAGCGCAGCGCTTCCAGGCCCGACATGGAGTGAGGGAAAATTACATATGGTGAGCTCTCGCCGGCAAGATGCAGGGCTTTCCTGGTTTCCTCAAGCATTGTGTCTACATCCCTGGGGCTCTTTGATCCTTCGCTCCAACCATACCCCGGCCTTTCGACTACTGCGATCCGGTAATTATTTAACAGCCTGTGCCATAGAGGCTTAAAATCTAGAACCGGGCTGCTGGTGCCGTGTCCGGACATGAACACCAGGGTTGCCGCCCCTTTTCCTTCCCTGTATATGTGCAGTTTATGGCCGTTTACTTTAACCATTTTACCAGGCGGGGGGAACTGCTTTTTTTCTTTATGGAGCCGGTAATTATGGTTGATGGTGGCAAAAATTAAACAAAGAAGAAGCAGCCCGGCGATTATTCCCAAAACTATGAGCACCAATGGTTCCACCTTTCTGGTTGTGTTTCTTTATTATTACCACCTTGATTACAGGTTAAATTTATATGCAGGTTATCTTTGTGTCAACTAGATTATAAACCGGGCTGCAGAAAGCAGGAGTTTTCTACTTAGTTTAAGAATTATTTTACTACGCATGTTTAAAGAAGCTGGCTTTGTTCGGGAGGTTCTTGATGAACAGGTTTAAATCTGGTGAGCATGAAGGTGTTACCTGGGTGCGGGTTCTGGCCGGTTGGGGCAATTTCAGCATCAAGGTTTTTCTTTACCTGGTAAATGGGGTTTTGATCGATACCGGGCCAGTTAAACTTTCTTCAATTCTCGTGCCTTTTTTAGAGAAACAGAAAATCGAAACAGTCCTGTTAACCCACTACCACGAAGACCATAGCGGAAATGCCCCCTATTTGGCTGGCCGGGGAATTCCTGTTTATATTAATCCTTCTTCATTAGAGCGCTGTCGTGATAAGACCAGGCTGCCTTTATACCGGAGAATATTTTGGGGAAACCGGGAGGCTTTTTCCCCCTACCCCCTCGATGAAGAAATTTCTGCAGGCGGTTTTACTTTTAAACCGGTTTCCACACCGGGGCATGTTTTTGATCATCGCTCTTTCTACCTGTCCGAGAAGGACTGTTTTTTTACAGGAGACCTCTTTGTAACCACTCGCCCCCAGATGGTATTAAACACTGAAAGCACTCCGCGTATGATTGAAGATCTAAAAACAGTGCTCCGGTATGATTTTTCTACTGTTTTTTGCGGTCATGCCGGGATAGTACACCAGGGCAGGGAAGTGCTGCAGAAAAAGCTGGACTACCTGCAGGATATCCAGGGTAAAGTGCTTCATCTTCATGGGCAGGGCCTAAGTGTGCCGGAAATAACTCGCAAACTATTCCCGGGCAAGCTGCACCTGGAGTATTTTTCTTTTAAGGAATGGGCTTCTGAGCACATGGTAAGAAGCATTATAACGGGTAAGGCCACCGCAGAGACTCCCAGGCCGCTGACGTAGTTTGCTTAGCATGCTATAATGCGTTATTAAATATAAAAGGGCGATCAAATGAAACCGGCGCTCTGTAGTTCGCCCGGCGCCGGTTTCATTTTCAAAGATTCTGGAGATACTTTAGTTAAGCGGGTTGAAGCAGATACAAAGCTCACACTCAATTACCAATAAGGGAAAATTTCGTTAAAGGTAACTTCCTTAATCAAGATATTCATCCAGATCAATATCAAACTCCTCGCTTAAGTCGAGGAATTTTTGACCGAACCGGTCTCCGTATATATAGCCCTGGGCTTTGGTTTCAAAATCGATCCCCTCTTCCACGGTGTAATAGAGGGCATCAACTAAAGTTTCATAATGTACCTGATGGTCAGGACCAAGGCCGCTTCCCTGCAGCTCTTTTTCAAAGATGTAATTTGCGGCTATACTTAAGTCTTTTTCCCCGCCTGTTTCTTCTTTAATTCTCTTATCCAGGTAGTAAAAGCCAAGCGCCGGCTTGAAATAGGTTAAAAACTGATGGCCTGTATAGGCATGAACATCGACTTCAGTGCCATCTGGCTGGACCACATTTTCAAGATAAAATTCGTACATCGGCTTAAACCTGTTTTCAATTACGTCCCAATCGTCGTAGTAACTTGCTACGGCCAGGTCGGCATAATAAACAACCATGCCTGGATCGATGTGGTGAGCTTTAATAATTGTTCCAAACCACAACCGAGTAGTACCCCACATCCCAGGTAGGTGGTTGACTTCATCATCAGGAAAACGCTCAATGCACCACCGTTGCGGTTCATCCATTTTTGCTCCCCCATGATCAAGATCTGCGCCACCTGAGGCCCAGATCTGTCCGGTGGTGCTGTAACCATAGCCGTAAGGTGCTCTTTTATAACTCTCTAAATACTCTATGCTGTTTCCACCTTGCCTGGCAAATGGATACTCAATGGTCAGGACAGTATCTACCGGTAGTTCTCCAATCTTCTCTGCCAGATATTCATGAAACTGGTAATTTGCCTCGTGGTTTCTTTCAGGTTCGTAGGCTACAGAGTAAACATCTTTTAAGACGGTGCCGGCAACCTCTTTTTTAGCCATCAGGAAGGGGCCGTCCTTAAAAAGTATGAACGGGGAGCGCTGAATATTTTTCCAGGCATCTTCATTGTCCCAGTGCATAAAATCAAACTCTCCCAGGTCAATTTTGTCTTCAGCCACTTCTTCGTATACAGCAGCATAACGCCAACCTTCAGGTAATGTGATTTCCATAGTGTTTTCTATGATTTCGAATGTTTGTTGTTCTCGAGGTCTTAAAATAAACCATTCCATGAATGCGGCCCAGAAATGTTCAGGGTCATCGTAATGGCCTCCGAGATGGTTCATATTAGTCCCAAAGCCTTCCATAAGTTCAATATTGCTAACCAGTTCATATTCTGCGATAACAGTATTGTGTCCAGCTATATTTACGTCCAAAACATCAAAGTTAAAAAATTCATCGTAGTAATAACCATCCAGTTGCTCCCTGTTAATGCGGTGGCCCTGGCGATCATAATCTAGCTCTTCCCCATCAGGGGTTTTGAATACTAAAGAATCATAATCTATAAAATCAAAAAGCCGCACATCGGGCCCGACAATACAAGAACTGTTACCGTATATTGTGCCGATGACATCTAAGCTCAAAGTGTCATCATTTATATTTCTAATCATCAACTGCATTTCCGGGTTTTGGGATGCATCGCCTTCCAGGCTCAATTTATGGTTGAAGTAAAGGCCCTCTTCATCCCCAACCAGAAATATGTGGCGATCTGAAGCTTTTTGCCCGTAGCCGTTGTTAACACTTATACTCAGTTCATAGGCTCCAGATGTTTCCGGAGCGTGCCAGGTAGCCTGGGTACTGGTTTCGTTATCAATTTCCCCTTGCTCGGCTTCCCAGGAGACATATAAATCTTCATCAATTTCGACTTTGTTATTTAGCATGGCGGTAAGATCAACCTTGTTTCCTTCATCAACAGGATCAAGAACCGGATCTACTATTTCAATTACAGTGCCAACGAAAACGGGAAAACTCTTTTCCGCAGACCGGCCTGTTTCGGTTTCCACTGCTACACTAATATCATAAATACCGGTTTCTTCGGGAGCTGTCCAGGTGATTTCCTGCTCGTCATCTTTTAAGATTTTCCCAGCCTTAGCTGTCCAGGCATAAGAAACTGAAACCTCCGGATCCATTTCCTCTTTAAAAGATAATGAAAGCTGGCTATCTTGTCCGGGATGAAGCGGTTCTGTAGCCAGTTGGTCAAGCTTGATCTCTAAAGGTTGGTCAGGTTCTTCATGTTGTTCTGCCTGTTCTGTTTCACAACCAGTCATGGCGATAACAATTATTAAAACGGCGGATACTAGTAGGACAATTCGGCACGGCGGTTTTTTATGCATTTGAGCAAGCCACCCTTTCTGTAAATGTGATTATAATACCTATATTATAAAATTACTTTGGTAATTTGTCCAAGAGTTTAAAATTAAAGTGGTAATAAAAAATATTATTACACTTCTTGTTATGATAAGACAACAGGCAGCTTAAAAGGCGGGATGCTGCTAGCAGGTTGCGATCGATAGTTTCAAATATGAGAACTAGCTAAGGAGGTGTTAGCATAGTGGAAGATTGCTATTAATGTAGTATGATTGGCGTATAGGTGTAATATAATAGATTAGCTAATTGCCGGAAGGGAAGTGGTCGCGGGTGAGCGGGAATAGCAGCGGTACCGAATACATCAAGATGGAAGTAAGCAAGCCGACACCGGATGTGTGGCGGTTTTCCTCGCTGGATCAAGCCTGCGCAAACATGGTCCTGCGGGGAACCTGGCTATTTGCCGGCTGGCCTGAGGTGGATAAGCTCAAAGAGGGGATGGGAAAGCTGCTTGACTATTACCCTTATCTGTCTGGAAGGGTTAAAGAGGATGGCGGGATTTCGCTCAACAATGATGGTATGCCTTTCACGGTTATAGATAAACCCGGCTGGCGATTGGAAGGTCTATACCGGAGATGACTTCACGAACATAGCCGAAATGATTACTGCCATTGAGCCGGCCCGGTTGATGAAGGGCTGGGGACAGACAGAATCTCCCTTGAGAATCTATAAAAACTGTAATAACTGAAGCAGGGGTTCTCTGGTTTAGGTTTGACAGATGGGGTGGAAAAAGTTTTTTTGTTTCATATCTTTTTTTAGTTATCAACAGGAAACAAGATTGTTTTGATAGAATGTTACTTAGCAGTGCTTGAGGACTTAAATTGTTGTTGCAAACATTTTATTATTTAACCTGCATTATTCATGGAGGCACCTTCCAGTATGCCTGATAATAAAGTATTCAAAGCGGTCTCCTGGCCGGTTTTCATTGAGCAGCAAGCTAAGTGGTTACCGGTTGAACCCCTGGTTATGATTGTTCCTGATGGTGAGGACAAAGAACAGGTGGCTTCTTTATTTACCGCCCTTGATGAATCAGCAATATTTACCGTAACAGAACTGGTGGAGAGGTATGCTGTTAAATCTCTTGGACAAAAAGGGTTAATCTCAATCCCTGTAATGGAATCAATCATCGGCACAATCATTAAAACCGGCATGGTGCCTTATTTGAATATTGAAACCAACCGCCAGGGGTATATTAGAGCGATCACTGCTTTCATTAACAGTTTCCGATGTTCTTCCATTACAAACCTTAAACAAGCTTTTTTTGATTTTGAGGTTGAAAAGCCGGGTTT
>SL_5KL_010_SEDDRAFT_10001463_pt1 | contig 14259 bp, 10 predicted proteins | sample SodLakKL_010_SED_FD_9118 | JGI IMG/M metagenome (IMG submission 9118)
GAAAAAGATGAGCGCGGCATCGCCCGGAAAGGATTGATGATCCGCCACCTGGTCATGCCCAACCGGGTTTCCAGCCCCCGCGATTTTGCATTCTGGGTAGCTGAAAACCTGCCTAACGATACTTACGTTAACATCATGTCCCAGTACCGGGTCGAATTCGAGGCATTTGAATATGAAAAGATTGCCCGGGCAATAACCTCCGAAGAATTCGTTGAAGCCATAGACTGGGCCAAAGAGGCCGGGCTGACAAACCTCGATGAGCGCTCCCTGGCCAGGTACGAAATCCACCGGGATCGCATGTAAAATAACAAGGGACTTAAAAAAAGCCCCTTAATCTTCGGGGCAGCTCAAAATGTGCTATTAACCCCCAACCCCCTGCATAAAACCGCACACCGGCATTAAAAACACCTTTATAAAGTGGGACCGGGAAGAATCATGATGGCAGCTTTGTTTAAGCCCACAGCCCGGGCACACTTGCACCGCAGAACTCACAATCCCCGTCCTGGAGCCTGATATCCTCGATTACAAATCCTTCTCTTTCAATAACTTTTTCCCCGCACCCGGGGCAAAAAGTATCTTCGCCTTCATGGCCGGTAACCCTGGCCACGTAAACATATTTCAAACCAACATCAAGAGCGGTGTTCCTGGCCTCATCAAGGGTGGAAGCAGGCGTCCGGGGCAGGGCCGACAATTTGTGCAGGGGATAAAAACGGGCGAAATGAAGGGGCACGTCCGCCCCAAGCTCGGCAGCAATCCACTCGCACATCTCCCTGATCTCATCCATTTCATCGTTCAAGGTGGGAATAACAATATTGGTTATTTCCAGGTGGATCCCTGCATCGCGAATAATTTTTAAGTTGTCCAGGACGGTATTTAAATCACCGCCCACGTATTCACGGTAAAACTCTTCATTAAAACCTTTCAAATCAACATTGACTGCGTCCATCCTGGCCAGGAGTTCCTGCAGAGGTTTCCGGTTGATATAAGCGGCGGTGTGCATCAGGTTTAAATATCCCGCTTCCCTGGCCAGTTCTGCCACCGAAGCAGTATATTCATGATAGATAACCGGCTCCCCGAAAGCAAAGCTTATTGATCGCACATCCTCCCCGGCCCTGGCATGCTCAAGTACCGTTTCCGGAGGCATATCATAAGCATGCACTTCCTCCGGTAAAACCAGGGCCATATCCCAGACCTCGCAAAACTGGCAGGCCAGGTTACAGCCGGCCGTCGATATGGAAAGAGCCCTGCTTCCGGGAAGGACGTGGAAGAAAGGCTTTCTCTCGACCGGGTCTTCCTGGACCAGGGCCGGATTGCCGTAAACCAGGCTGTAGCAAGAACCGTCCCGGTTTTCCCGAACCCGGCAGAGCGCCCGTTCCCCCTCTTCCAATTCGCATTCTTTCGGACACAGTTCACAGCGGACTTTATTACCTTCGAGTTCTGTATACCAGGGAGACCGTTTGGTCTTGATCAAGCCTTTTTTAGTTACCGCTTCTCCCGGATCAACTGGATCTGCAGGCGCTTCCGTTTGCTCTTCTCCTGGAGCACAACCGTAAATACCGGCCAGGCAAAACGAACATATCCCGGCTGCTCCCACTTTCATAAAATTCCTGCGGTTTAACCTGTTCCCAGGCTGTCTGTTGCCCATAAAGAACCCCTCCTACAGGATAAGATTACTACAAAAGCGGTAAAATTGGCAATAGCGGCCAGGATACAGGCAGCTGTAATGCCGAAGACCGGAGCCACTACCGCGCTGGTTAAAATGGCGCCAAGGCAGGCCCCAAACAGCTCCACTCCGTATACGGTTCCTGCTGTTTTTTCGGCCCTCTTGTTCAGGGCCATGTAGCAAGCCAGGGAGATGGGAAAGTCTACACCGTTAATGAACCCCGCTGAAAAAGTGAGCAGGGAAAAGAGAGTGAAGATAACAGCCGGGGATTCTACGGCGGCAGCCCGGGGCAGAACAAGGGCAATCATAAGGGCCAGGACAGATATGACAAGCTGAACTAAAGCCAGGGTTTTTATGCTGGCTTTGTATTTTATATAGCGGTTGGTCAGGTAAGCGCCCAGGGCCAGGCCGCCCATAAACAGGGCCATGATCAGGCCCACTATCTCATAAACAAACCCGTAAATACTTTGAAAAGAAAAGATCAGGGCAATTTGCAGGGCCATCGTGGAAAAGCCAGTCGTAAAAACGGTAAAAATAACGGCAAAATTGGTGTCGGCCCCGGCTGTTTCCAGCCCGTTTTTTATAGATCCATCCTCCCTGACACTGCCTCTATTTTTAAACCTTAAGCCCAGAACTGCCATTAAAGGGACAAGGCAAAGCGGAAGGGCCCACCACCATGCCGCCCCCAGCGGCCACCACAACGTTCTGTCGTCATCAGGCCGGGTAAGCTGATCCCAGTGCATCAGGGTATAGTAATAACCGATCGGCCGGAAATCGGTATTGATAAAATAGCGTTCCTGGACCGGGGGGAGGTCCTTCTCGCCCGCTTCCTGTTCCTCGATGGGAACCGGAGTCACAGGCGCCGCTGCGGGACCGGTGAGATGGGCGCCGCTGCTGCGCCCGTGGTTGCGCACCACCCAGTTTACCCGCCTGAGCTGGCTTTCCTCCAGCATGACCCGGTAATGATGGGGGGAAAAATCTTCTGTTTCTATATCCCGCTCCAGGAACCTTTCCTCCAGGGTGATAGTGTCGAGAGAAACCTGGCCGGGTTCATCAGTGGCAAAATAAAACATGAACCGATCACCAGCCGGCAGGACCCTGTCAAAAACACTGTTCAGGGTATGGTAAATGGTTGCATTGCGGTTGGCGATCACGGTTCCCCTTAAATCGGGTGTGGAAAGGGCCCCTGTAACCAGCACTCCATCTTCAAAAAGCAAATCCCCGGCTTCATCGAAAAACTCACTTGTATAGAAACGGTTCAGGACGGCGGTAGCCGGATCGGGGACATCGACAATGATCAGATCATATTTCTCTTCAGCCGTTTTAACAAATAGCCGGCCATCGGTATGAATCAGGTTCACCCGCGGATCTTCAAGTGTTTCCAGGGTAGACCGGGACACGTAAGGGCGGGCTGTTTCAGTTAACGCTTCGTCAAGTTCAATATAATCGATCACCTCGACCGGGTGTTTGGCTATTTCACTGAGCACGCCTCTCAAGCCACCGCCGATTAAAAGCACCCGTTCCGGCTGCCGGTGTTGGACCATGGCCAGGTGGGAAAATTCCACCGCTTCCTGTTCTTCCATACCGGGTGCTTCGGCCTCGGGACCGGCAGTACTGAAGATGAGGTGGCCGCTCTGGAAAAAAGTAAACTGGTCCCGGTACTGAACTACCGCGATGGCACCGTGCTCCGACTGGCGGGTATCCACCAGTTCATGATCGGGGGCAAAATACCGCCACTGGATCCGGTAAGCCCACTGATCGATATCATCCAGGAAAGGGAATACAAGCACAACCAAACCCAGCAGGGCCAGGGCAACCAGGCGCAGGCGAGAAGAAAACAGGTTAACGGCAGGTGCTGTAAAAAGCATTATCCCTGATGCTCCCACCATCAAAAACCCGGCCAGCACCGCGGTCTGAAATGCATTGAGGTAGTGGACAAAAACAAGAGTAAATAAAATGCCGCCCAGCATATTGCCGGCGGCTTCCCCAACATAGGTCTTCCCGGCACCAGAACTATCTTCAGCCAAATCACTTTCCCGCCATATTTTAGCTAAAAAAACAAACTGAGCTCCAAGGAGCAGGCAAGCCGGGGCCATGATTATAAGGCAGGAAACAGTCATGTCAACCAGGGACAGGTAGGCCCCCGGCGGGATATCAAAAAAACCACGCAGCACCCTGATTATAGCAATGCTCACAGGCAAAAGAAATAGCAACCCTGCTGCGCTTCCAAAAAGCATTGAAAGGGGCCGTAAACCCCGTTCAACAAGCACCGCTCCCAGGCGGCTGCCCACCCCTACCCAGATCATCCAGGCCGCCAAAATCAAACCAATGGAGAGCTCATTGCCATGAAAAACCATCAGCAATTCGCGCAGCAGCAAGACCTGCGCCACCTGGGAAACCAGGCCCAGCATCAGCACGGACGGAAACTGGGGCGGCAGTCTCCGGGCCGGGGCCTTTTTCACAGGCCGTCCTTGATCAGGTTTATACTTTAGATTGTCTTCCACATGTTCACCGGGTCCAGGCATTATAAACTGCCCCCATACGGAAATAATCCTCCGAAACCCCTCACAGGTCCAGGGCAAAACAGGCCAGTATGCAGCTACAGCAGATACTGCCGGGTCAGGTAACCGGAGACACTAATAAGTACCAGGGCTGCTCCTAAAATATTAACATCTTTAATTACAGGGGGCAAAGAAGCTTTAAAGTGTTCGATGGTAAGTATGTTGCACATATGAATAGGAGAGCCAAAATAACCGGCCTGGGAAGCGAGAAAAACCAGGGCCATGTAATAAAAACCTTGTTCACCAGGCGGTAAAATGGGCAGGAAAAGGGGAACACAGATCCCCACAGCTGCAAAATAATTCCCCATTAGAAAAGCGGCCAGGAAGGGAAGGACTATAATTGGAACCAGAACTGGAAAGTTGTTGTCCATCATTACGGCCATGATATTGTCAATCACTGCGCTGTGTTCTAAAAAATCTTTGAAGATCAGAATAGCAATGATGGAAAAAGCCATAGACCAGTTGATCCCCCTGGCCAGGTGACCCAACCTCAAGCGGGCTGTCTCCCAAAACGGTTTACCGACCGGGAAATAAATAAAAAAGACAGCCAGGATACCAATCAGGATTGCTACGGGATAGTAGAGGTCAAAGGTTAATACCAGCAGGATAATGAGAATCAGGGGGCTGAGGCTGTATAATAATTTAACCAGCTCACTGCGCCGGTTATTAACTTCCGGGCCACCCTCAGCTAAACCTGTTACATTAACACCTCTAAAGACAAATTTAAACGTAACCAGGAAAAAAATTAAAAACACGGGTAAGTTGAATAAAATATAGTCATAAAGGTTGTAGGGGGAGATTTCTGCCATCAAAAGCAAACCTGGATAAAGAGGATAGATCATGTATTGAACATGGCGAAAAGCTGTATTTGCTACCACCATCCGCTCCCTGCTCAAATCCAGTTTTTTACCGGCTTCCTCTACTAAAGGTGCTGAGAAAACCGCTCCTCCAGGAAAAGTAATCAACCCGATTAAAAGAGGCAGGATTACCATCTGGTAACGGGAATCCTTAACCAGGGATGATAATGAGAGCATGGTTACTTTCAAACTGCCGGTTTCCTTCATCAAGTTTCCAAAGGCAGTCAGGGTGATAACAATAAGAGTCAGGGTAATCATGGTAGGGCTGCGCAGGGAATGATAGGTGATAGAGAATATTTCTTCTAATGTAAAGCGGTTTGAAACTATAACAACTACGATACCAGTTAAAATGGCCCAGTAGAGTTTAAAACTCCTCTGGGTCATAATTATGATAATAGCTACTGCTGCTATAACTCCGATTAGTTCCACGAATTAAACCTCTCCTTTTGCAAAATCTATATCATAACCCTTACAATGGAGACAATCAACTGGATGGTTTGATTTAATAGGGTTATTTGACCTTGATATCATTCATAAGGAAACACTCCTCGGTCACCACCCTCCCAATCCATGGAAATAAATAGCAGTCTATCAAAAAAGAGTTAAAGAACTCCTTGACTGGAAAGTTATATTTCAAGGGTTTTTCGGGTTACGCAGGTAGTAGTAAAAATTATAAACATCGAATTTAAAAAACCCCTCTATGATCCGATCTTAGCACTAACTATGAGAAGCTTGCTATTTATTTTACGGTCATAACAGTACAATCTTTTGCTTCCTGGGTAACGGCATTGCTTACGCTGCCTAGAAACACCTTACTCAATCCCCCGGTGCCCCTGCTGCCGATTACGATCATATCGAAGTTTTCTTCGGCACAGGTCTTGACAATGGTATGAGATGGATGTCCTTCTTTAAAAATCGGCCGCGCTTTTATGCCCTTACTTTCAAGATATTTTACGGCATCTTCTAAAACCTTATATCGCTCTTTCTTGTGGTTTTCCATCATTTTCCTAAACCGTTCGATTTGTTCGCTGGAAGTAAAATCTTTGGGCAACGTGGAGATGTCCTGCATGTTGTCATAAACATGAATCACTGCTACATCGCTAACCTGGCAACCCCCGGCAATCACCGCCGCTCTCTCCAGGGTTTTTTGGCTGCTTTCTGACCCATCGGTGCAAACGAGCATTTTCATCAGTTATTCCCCCTCTAAAACCATTTTCATCATGCCATCAATGCGTTATCCTACCCGGTCGGGTGCAAATGATTAATAACAAGGCTGGAACTTGATATTTCATATTATATCATAGCCTTGATTGCTCTTCGGATTTTAATTCTTGATTTTGCCGGCCTTAGAATTGATTTCAAATCTTTTCCCCTTGAACAACATCAACCGCTGACTGCTGCCAAAAAGGCAACCACCTGTGTTATAATTTTATCATCTTTATTCATGCCAGAAGAGTGGTGAATTCCTGGTGCCGTCTTTCAACTTACCGCAAAACGCCTGGTTCGGAGACGAGGAGATTACTATTACCCTTCCTGACGACTGGGAAGTAGCCTTTGCAGGAATACCGGCCGATGAACACGAGCTAATCGACAAAAAAGTAATAGTCAAAGCGATCAGAGCACCCCTGTCTTCCAGGCCCCTGGCAGAACAGGCTCGTGAACGCAGCAAGGCCGTGATCATTTTTGACGATCTTTCCAGGCCTACTGCTGTATCTGAAATTGCCCCCCTGGTTGTAGATGAACTGCTGGACGGGGGGATGGCGGAGAACAAAATCAGTTTTGTCGCCGCCCTGGGCGCACACGGTGCTCATAACCGGCTCGATTTCGAAAAAAAACTGGGGAAAGATTTAGTCCGCAAGTATCCAGTTTACAACCATAATCCTTATGAAAACTGCACTTATGCAGGCAAAACCAGGTTTGGAACCCCCCTTTATATCAATAGTGAAGTGATGAAAGCCGATCTCAAGATCGGGATCGGCTGCATCCTGCCCCATGCTTTCAATGGTTTTGGCGGGGGAGGCAAGATTATTTTACCGGGTGTTGCCGGCATGGAATCTATCACTTTAAATCATAAAAAGGTTTTAGAGGACCTAAAAGAGCGCGGTGTGGGTTTTATCGGCAATATGGGCAACCTGGCAAACAGCAAGATGAAAGAGGAGATAGAAGACGCCTTAAAAGCAGTTCAGCTTGATTTTTTGATCAACGTTCTACCAAACAGCAGCAGGAAGCCCGTAGAGATTTTTTGCGGCAGTCCGCCCCAGGTATTTAAAAATGGTGTGGAGAAAGCCCGAAAGCTATACCGGTCGGATTTTTACAGGGATGCCGATATTGTTATAGCCAATGCTAACGCAAAGGCCAGCGAAGCCCTGATCGCGATGCTTTTGAGCGCCAATTCCCTCAAGGAAGAAGGAGGGGACCTGGTAACCGTGATCAACTGTCCCGTAGGCCAGATTGTCCACTACCTGTTCGGGCGATTTGGGGAGTCTACCGGTGGCCAGCTTTGGTCGGAAGAAAACCTTTTCCCGCCTCGGATAAAGAGAAGCATTATTTACAGCAAATGCGGAGGCCAGCGGTTCGGACTGCAGGAAGATGCCATCGAGTGTGAAGACTGGTCAGAGGTTCTGAGTCTGCTGCGAGAAAAAAACGGCCCCGGTTCAAAGGTTGTTATTTTTAAGGACGGAACCATGCAGTATTTGGACCTTGACTCTTGATTGGCAGGCTTGCTTCGGGCCTGTATCAGGCCTTGCACATCGTAATAGCAGTATAAAGCCTTCTAAAATAGGACAAAATTTTAATAAACCCACCCTGGGCGGGCCGGTTCCACAATAAGTTGGGTATATTACAAGAGTCCTATTAAACCCATCCTATACTGGGTCCCCGGGCATTGGACTCTCCGGGATCACAAAAAACTCTTACCAAATATACCCTGAATTTTAGTGTTAATGGCTTAGTATATATTTCTTAGGACAAAAAGCGGGAACCAGGAGTGGTAGCTTTTACTACCCCGTTCCCGCTTTTTATCTTCTTTATCCGGGACCCGGCTGCCTGATTCTAAAGCTGCCCCCGGTCTCTAACGCAGCAGGTTGGGCAGCCACAGGATAATCTGGGGAAAGACCATGCAGAGGATCAGGCCGGTCAGCTGCAGTAAAACAAAGGGTACTGAAGCCCGGTAGATATCAGCGGTAGTGACACTTTTGGGGGCTACCCCTTTCATATAAAAGAGCGCATACCCAAAGGGCGGCGTCAATACATCCATCTGCAAGTTCACGCAGATCAGGATCCCGAACCAGACCGGGTCAAAACCAAGAGTCTCGGCGATTGGCATGAAAATAGGGATGACCAGCATTATAATACCGACCCATTCGATGATCATACCCAGGACCAGTACTATGACCATCATACCGATTAACAGGACCCAGGGGTCAACCGGCAGGGACAACATCATGCTTTTTACGAATTCAACACCGCCCACACCGTTATATACGCTGATAAACATTACAGCCCCAAACCCAATCCACATGACCATGGCCGAAAGGCGGATCGTCTCCAAACAGGCTTCCCTGACCAGTTTCCAGCTCAGGTTACGGTAAGCCAGGGCACATACCAGGGAACCAAAGGCCCCGATCCCTGCTGCTTCTGTGGGCGCAGCAATACCGGACAAAATTGAACCAAGCACGAAAATAATCAGCGCTATGGGTAAAATCAGCGCTTTCAAGTAGCGCAGCTTTTCCTGCCTGGAGATCCTGTCTTCTTCGGGCAGGCTCGGGGCTATTCCCGGCTGCAGGTAACTCCTGACCAGGATGTAAACAATAAATAAGCCGCCCAGCATCAACCCGGGCATCATAGCACCCAGGAAAAGCTGCCGGATCGATATGCCCGCCCACATCCCGTACATAATTAACATGATGCTTGGAGGAATCAGCACTCCCAGGGAGCCTCCAGCCATTACTGAGCCCATGGCCAGGTTGAGGTTGTAACCGCGCTTAAGCATGGAGGGCAGGGCGATCAGTCCCATGCTGACGATGATCGCCCCGATCACTCCCACCATGGCGCTCATGACGATGCTGGCCAGAACAGTCGCCACGGCCAGGCTCCCTCTCAGGGAGCCAACCCAGTGGTACACTGCCTCATAAAGGTAGTCGGTAATACCGGATCGCTCCAGCACGGCCCCCATAAATATGAACATGGGCACAGCCACAAAAATATAATTGGTCACCATCCCGAATATCGAAGAGGGGAGCAGGCCTACTGCCCTGGGACTCCAGAAGAGGTAAGCACTAATAACTGCTACAGCACCGGTGGCAAAAGCAATGGGAACATTTAATAGCAGCAACAGGAATAGTGAGCCGAACATGAAGAGGGTGATCATCCCGATGCTCCAATCAAGATCAAAAGTCATGATACCTCTTCCTCCTCCTTCCCGGTAATAGCTACCTTGAGATCACGGATAAAGTTGGCTATACCGGCAAGGAAGACCAATACTGCCGCTACCAGCACTCCCGCCTTAACCGGGTATATAATCGGGTTCCAGGGAGTTCCGCTTCTTTCCAGGATGCTGATTGATCTAATCGCAAAACTGTAGGAAGTTCGAAGCAGGGTAATCATAAATATCAGGAAAAAAATAAAAGCAAACAGATCCATGAATGCCCTGCCCCGGGGAGAAAAACGCCGGTGAATGAGGTCTACACTAATATGGGCCCTTCTCTTTAGCACATATGCTCCGCCCATCAGGTAAATAAAAGCACTTATATAGGTCATTGCCTCATGGCTCCATAGGAGGGGACGGTTAAAAAAGTACCTGCCGACAACTTCTGCCATAATAATAAAGATTACCGGAATACTCAGGTAGGAAAACAATATGCCTGAGTATTCCGATAGAGCATCAATTACAGAAAGCACATATCTCATCTAGATAAAGCCCCCAGTTCATCTGTTTAAGGGTTTCAGTCTATTATACCAATTGTTCTCATGTAATCCTTTTGTGATTCCAGGGCTTTTTCAGACAACTCATCGGTGGCGAAATCATCCCACAAGGTCGCAGCATACTCAGTCGCCCGCTGAATTTCTTCATCACTCCACTGGATTATCTCCACGTATTCTTCCATTTTTTCAAGGTATTCTTCGTCAAGTCTTTCAAAACGCTGGGCTTTAGTAACAGAAAGCTCCTTGGTGGCAACTTCCATGATAGCTTGCAAATCAGGGGGAAGCTCATTCCAGGCGTCCATATTGACGGTTACCTCTGAAGCCATCAACAGGGTATGCAGTCCCGGAATAATCACATAATCTGCGGCTTCATGCAGGCCAAGGGCCCAGTTGGAGTTGGGGCTAACCCACTCGGCAGCATCAACAACCCCTCTTTCCAGGGCGGGATAAATTTCCGGTCCGGGCAGGGTAACTATGGAAGCACCAAGCCCCTCAAACCAGCGTGCAGCTGCACCTCCGCTCCTTACTTTCAAACCGTCATAATCATCGATACTGTAAATTGGAACCCTGGAGTGAACAATTTCAGCACCTATGGGGGGAACTCCAAAAATGGCCGGTCCCACAAAATAGACCCCATGCCTGCCGTAAGCTTCCCGGGCAATATCAATTCCACCATGCTCCCAGAACCAGGCATCGAGTTGGTAAGCATGAGTGAAGGTGCCGGGAAGGCTGGTCAGAAGGTTGCAAACAGGCTCTTTACCGGGCCACCACATCGGAGTTTTCATACCTACCTCAAGGACCCCTTCGGCGACTGCATCAAAGGTTTCCATTGGGTCGACAACCGCTCCGATAGGTTGAAGTGTAATCTCCAGGCGTCCACCGGAGAGTTCGTACACCCGGTCCACAAAGGATTGCTGAACTTCAAGCCCCGGGTCCCCCGGTGTATAGATGCCCTGGGCCTGCCACTTGAATACTTCTTCCGGCTCTGCTACCGGATCATCATTATCGACCGGCTCTTCTGCCTCCACCTCTTCAACCCCCTCACATCCACTTAACAGAGGCAGCATGGCCAGAGCCAGGATGAGCAAAATCACCATATACCTGAATTTCACTTTACTTAACCTCCTTAAATTCATTGACCCTCACCTTTCAAATCGATATCCTCAAAACAATTATAGTGATTATCCTATGTTATCCCTCCCTTTTCGTATATTGATTAAAAGAAGTTAGAGCACATAAGTCCATCCTTAGCCTTTATGTATTTGCTGTTTTAAGCTGCCCCGGTATCGAGGGTGATGTGAGCATTTTATTCTAAAAACATTGAGCTTATAAACAATATTTAGAATATTATTCGTCAAAATTATCTAATATCCTTCTTTTCCATTATCAAATTTTTATGAAATATTTATATCTTTTTGGCTCAGTGGCTGCAGCCCTGGGGGGGCAATATCTTGTTAATAAAGTTTGTCAGGAAAAAATATACCTGTTATCTGGGCAGGGAATAAAGCATAACATGGGAATATAAAAGCTAACATAACATGGAGAGAGAGTTTGTAATTAAAGGTACGAAATCATCAAAATTGGCACACAAAGCTGCGGTAAATAAAGAACGCCTGGAGGATAGCGGTATTTATTCTTGATTTCCAGTTTCCTCGAAGCGGTGCATTTCGCATTCGCTCAGAGGCTTATTGTGATAGAATACGAGGTTGCAATAGGGGCACTGCGCCCCTTTGCCGGATTCCAGTGCAGACTTAATAAAGGTCCGGGCGGCGCCCTCTATTAACCTGTAGCAGTGAGGACAGCGAATTCTTTCCAACATCATACCCCTTCCAACATCTTGACCAAAAATAAAGAGCCAACCCTATAATAGCATAAGCCAGCCAAACGGGTTAATGATAATCACATATTACCACGCCCTGATAATTATAAAACTGCAGGCTTTCAAACCATGCTCCCGTGTACAAATTAAACAGACTGCTGAGAAAAACAGGTAAACTTTTAACTCTCAATGTCAACCGGTTGATTCTTTTTCGGAGCAACCATGCTTTCAGGGGCCAGGTTTGTGTCCAGGTCTTCTTTGGACAGCAACTTCTTCTCAAGAACAAGATCATAAATTCTTTTTCCGGTTTCAAGCGCTTCTTTAGCCAACCGGCTTGATTTTTCGTACCCCAGGCTCGATGACAGCGCTGTGATTAAGCCAATACTGCTATAAACCATTTCCCGGCAATGCTCTTCATTGGCGGTGATCCCATCTATACATTTATATTTAAAGGTATTCATTGCGTTCTTAAGCATTTCGATTGACTCAAACAAGCTTTGGACAACAACCGGCTGCATAACATTTAATTGCAGCTGGCCTGCTTCTGCTCCAAGGGTTACGGTCTGATCATTGCCAATCACTTTAAAAGCAACCTGGTTAACAACTTCAGGGATGACGGGATTTACCTTACCGGGCATGATCGATGAACCGGGTTGCATCGGTGGAAGATTGATCTCGTTTAAACCACATCTTGGCCCGGAAGAAAGTAACCTTAAATCATTAGCAATTTTGGACAGCTTAACAGCCAGCCTCTTCACCGCTGAAGAATACATCACAAAAGCTCCTGTATCCTGGGTGGCTTCAATCAGGTTTTTTGCCAGGACAATATCAAGACCGGTAATCTCTCTTAGATACCGGACACATTTGTCGCTGTAATCAGGATCGGAGTTTATACCGGTGCCAATTGCAGTCGCTCCCATGTTGACCTCCAGAAAAAGCCTGGCATTTTGATCAAGCCTCTCGATCTCTTCTTCCAGGGTTACAGCGAAAGCTTCGAATTCCTGGCCCAGTGTCATCGGCACAGCATCTTGAAGCTGAGTCCTTCCCACTTTAATGACATCATTGAACTCCCCCCCTTTAGCCCTGAATGATGCTACCAGGGTCTGCAAAACCCTGGATAGCTCCATGTTTGCTTTAACCAGGGCGATTTTCACGGCCGTAGGGTAAACATCATTTGTTGACTGGGAAAGGTTAACATGGTTATTCGGGTGACAGTGTTTGTGATCGCCTCTTTCAAATCCCATAATTTCAAGGGCCCGGTTGGCAATTACTTCGTTGGCATTCATATTAGTTGATGTACCGGCTCCGCCCTGGATCATGTCTAAGATGAAATGAGATTGATACTTGCCTTTTATTAGTTCACTGCAGGCCTGGATAATAGCCTGCGCTACAGGCTCTGTAAGCAGCCCAAGGTCGTAGTTGGCCTTGGCTGCTGCCATTTTGACAGCAGCGAGTGCCTCAATCAAAGCAGGGAAAAAATAGAGAGGTATGCCGCTGATATTGAAATTTTCCAGGGCTCGCAAAGTCTGAATACCGTAATATGATTCAGCGGGTACTTCTCTGCTGCCTAAAAGATCGTTTTCAATGCGGACCTCACCGGAATGATACTGGGCAGCAACATTGCCTGCTTTAGTGCTCGTCTTTAGCATACGCCTGGATATAATCCTGGCAGCCTGGATCATAACCTTTCCGGCCAAGTCCGGATACTCTTCACTCAAGCGGTTAAATGAGTTTTTACTTAAAATCAAAAGTTTTGAATCCACAGTGGCCCTGGCATAAGTAGAGTGAGGCAGATCGTCCATCAAAGCATTCTCACCAAGGAAGTCATGCTTTCCAAAATAAGCCAGCAGCTTTTTTTCTCCAAAGGGCATAATGTTGAAAAGTTCCAGTTCACCTTCATAGACCATATAAAGGTCGTTTCGCCGGCTGAATTCTATGAATAAGTATTCTCCGGCTTTGTACTGCTTCAATTCTAAATGCCTGGCAATATGGTGCAAATCTTCATCCTTCAATAACTTGAAAAGTTCAATTTTACGTAAAACAATATCAACCCCATGTGCCATCATCTTAACCTCCATTCGAAAACACGAGCTTGCTTTTAACAATAAGTATAACAGATTATTACTGCTTAAGGCCTTCAATAAATAATGACGCGAATCTCCAAACAATAATTTGACATTTAATAATCACTCCTATATCATATAAAACATTAAATAGATTAATACTATAGTATACGGAGTGTCATAATGAAAACCGAAATGAATAAAGCAGCTCCAGATTTTACTATTTTGGATTGGCAGGAAAATGAATTTACTCTTTCAAGTTACCAGGATCAAAATAATATATTTTTAGTCTTTAACCGCGGATTTGTTTGACCTTATTGCCGAAAGCATATGGCGCAGTTGCGTCAAGATTACTCTTTATTTCGAGAAAGAG
>SL_5KL_010_SEDDRAFT_10001465_pt1 | contig 14258 bp, 10 predicted proteins | sample SodLakKL_010_SED_FD_9118 | JGI IMG/M metagenome (IMG submission 9118)
AGTTCGGCAGGTCACTTAAGCTCCTCGAGAACCATCTCCACCACTGCCGGAATGGCCTGCTCCACCGCGGGCGTGCACTCCTCGCTGAAGGTAGCGATGTCTTCCGCCTCAACAGCGAATATGGTGATCTCCCGCGGCATGGCCAGTTTGAGCCGCCGACCCAGCTCCAGGGCCGTAATCAGGTTGATCTGGTGGGGTGCGGAGAGACGTTTGGAGCAGGAGAAATCCTCAGGGCCCATACGGTATATGCAGCCGGCNCNTTTCCCCTCGGTCTGAATGGCGTCGACGATGATAACCCTGTCGTAACCTGTGACACAGTCCAGCAGACCTAACCCGGCCAGGCTGGACTCAGCTACAGTGACATTGGGGTCATCGAGTTTCTCAGCCACCTCCTGCACCACCCTGATCCCCACCGCATCATCCGAGAGGATGGGATTCCCCATCCCCAGTACCAGGGTCTTCATCTTCCTCGGCAAGAACGATACTCACTCACCTTGCTCTCATTCCGAGCGCAACGACGAATCGGGTCGCTCTTTCTCAGACCCTTCGCTTCGCTCAGGGTGACAGGTGATACTCAGGCGCCTCTGCGAAAACTCGCTAGGAAATGCCCTGGCTCAGCTTCTTGACCTCGTTGCCCTCGGCATCATAGACGGTCACCTCCAGGGGCATCTGCCCGGGAAGGGCATGCGTAGCACAGGACAGGCAGGGATCGTAAGATCGCCACGACATCTCGATGCGGTTGAGAAGGCCCTCGGTGATCTCTACTCCCGGCTTGATGAAGTCCTCCGCCGCCCTCTTGATCGACATGTACATGGGTGCGTAGTTGTTGGTGGCCCCCACGATCAGGTTACACTTCTTCACCACGCCCCGCTCATCGGTGATGTAGTGATGGGTGAGAGTGCCTCTCGGCGCCTCCACGATGCCTACCCCCTCGTCGGGTGTCGCCGTCGGTATGTTGCGAATATCCGTACTGGTTATCTCCGGGTCCCGGCAGAGGTCCAAGAACCGCTCCGCAGCATAGAGAAGCTCGATCAGGCGCGCCCAGTGTGTTGCCAGTGTATAGTGGGTGGGCTTACCTCCGAGTGTCGAGTACATCTTCTCGTATTCCTCCTGCGCCAGGGGAGTGGCCATGCCATCGGCGGCATTCAGGCGCGCCAGTGGCGCTACCCGGTAGACTCCGCTGTCTTTGCCATCAACGAAGCCCTTCCAGCCCACCTTCTTGAGGTAGGGGATCTTCAGGTAGGTCCAGGCCTCGACCCGCTCCGCTATGTGGTCCAGATACTCGGGGGGAGAATACTTGGCGAACTCCTTCCCCTCGGGGTCGACTATCCGCATTTTGCCATCATAGAAGTTGACCTTGTTGTCCTCGTCCACCATGCCCAGGTTATACGACTTCTGCACAAACGTATCGCTCAGGATCATGTCGAGGTATGCCTTATTCTTCAGAACGACATCGTCGAACACCTTCAGGGACAGCTTGCCGAACTCCACTGAGGATTTGGCGATCTCCTCCATCTGTGCCCTCTCCTCTTCAGTGATCGCCCTGCTCACTCCGCCCGGCAGTCCGAAACAAGGGTGGATCGGCCGTCCGCCGATAGTCTGAATCACCCAGTGGTTCTGTTTGCGGGTGTTGATGACCGCGCCGCCCAGCTCCAATCCGACCTTGGCGATCACTCCTAGTATGTTCCGCTCCGCAGGAGGTGCATCCGGCCCCATAACGAAGTCCGGCGCGGCGAGAATGTAGAAATGCGTGGTGTGGTCGGTCACATAGAAGGAGCTGTAAAGGAGTTCACGCAGCTTCCTGGCAGTACTCGTCGGTTCCACGTGAAACAGGGCATCCAGAGCTTTGGTGGATGCCATGTGGTGCGCTTCAGGACAAACGCCGCAGATGCGCTGGGTTATCTGGGGCATGTCCTCGGCCGGACGCCCTTCCGAGAATTTCTCAAACCCCCTCAATTCGGGAACCTGGAAGTAGGTGTTGGCGACACCTCCGTCCTCGTTGAGGAAGATGGTGATCTTGCCGTGGCCCTCCAACCGGGTGATGGGGTCAATCGTTATCTTCTTCATTTTATAATCGCCCTCCTCAGCAGTGAATCGGGTAGACTGTATCGATAGAACGTGCCCGCCGGGTCCGGAATATCATCGAGTATCCTCTGTACCTCTTCAGGATCGTTGGAGTCGATTATAGACGCCAGGGCGGTCAGGAAATGAGTGCCCTGGTCGATCACTCCCTCCACCGGCCCGTAACAGCCCGTGCAGGGCATATTGGCCTTCGGACACAGAGCGTCACAACCTCCCCGTGTCGCCAGACCATAGCACAGTAACCCCTGTTCCAGCAGACACTTCTCCGGCTCCGGGATTATCTGGTACGGTCGGTAGAACTTCTTGACCTTTTTCTCTTCCCTGGTTCGAACACACTCATCGCACACGGCCTTTGCCGAGTGACTGATAACCGTACCCTTCGGCGGTAGCTTGCCCTCGATCACAGCTTCCAGCGCAAGCCAGGTGGTCCTCTCCTCCGGGGGACAACCGGGAACGAAGTAGTCGACATCCACGGTCTGCGCCAGCGTCTTCACCGTGTCGTAGAATTCCGGAATCTCCAGCTCTCCCTCCGGCACCTTCACCTTCGTCTGCGGGAAGATCTTGTCCGGATTGACGGTTGACGGTGTCTCGATATAGGCGCGTTCGAACGTCAACTGTCGGTTGTAGAAATTCGCCAACCCCGGGATACAGCCTTCATAGGCGCAGGAGCCATAGGCTATCATCACCTTAGACTTGGCCCGCAGGGTATGGGCCATGTGCTCGTTCTCTTCATTCCGGATCGCTCCGTTGAACAGGCAGACGTCTATGCTCTTGTCTTCCATGTTCTCCACATCGGCATACTTAAAATCCAGCCCTACCGGCCAGAACACGATGTCCGCCACCTCCGCCAGCTTCAGTATCTTCTCGTGTATCGCCAGTGTCGCGATCTCACATCCACCGCAACTGGCCGCCCAGTAAAGGGCTATCTTAAGCTTGGACATGTGTTGCCTCCTGAGTGCTTTCTTTGGCCCGGCGTAACGGACTGGGGCCGAGTTTCTTGATCGTTTCCGTGAACTCGTTGACTACCTCTGCGAACCTTGCTCCTTCCGATGCCGAAACCCACTCGAGCTGAACTCTTTCCTCCTCTATGCCCAGCTGCTGCAACGCCTTCTTAAGCAGTGGGATGCGGCGAAGCGTCTTGTAGTTCCCTTCGATATAGTGACAGTCGCCCGGATGGCAGCCGAGCACCAGCACACCGTCGGCCCCGACGCTGAGCGCCTTGAGGACAAAGAAGGGGCTGACCCTACCGCTACACATCACCTTTATTATCCTGATCGTAGATGGATACTGCATTCTCGAGGTGCCTGCAAGGTCGGCACCTGCATAAGAGCACCAGTTACAGCAGAAAGCCACTATCTTAGGTTCAAACTTGTCCATCGGTCCTCCTGACAAAACAGAAAGGGCAGTGAGAACCCGCCCTCGTCTGCTGACCGTCCATAGAACGGTAAACTAATAGCATATTTGACCCCAAAAGGCAAACCTGCGTCTCTTTCACCTGATCGGTGATGCCTCCTATAAACTCATGCATGAACTAGCCAGTCTACTTCCCATTCTTGAGCCACTTGTCGATCGAGATAGCCGCCCGCCGGGCTGCTCCCATGGCGCTGATAACGGTGGCAGCCCCGGTAGCCATGTCCCCGCCACACCAGACTCGCTCCTTGCTGGTGCTGCCGGTCTCTTCGTCGGTCAGTACGGTGCCCCATTTGGTGAGTTCGAGTCCCTCGGTCGTCGAGGGGATGATCGGGTTGGGCCTTGTGCCCAGCGCAGGAATCGCCGTGTCTATCTCCACTATGAACTCGGAGTCCGGCTTGAGGACCGGCCGTCGTCGACCGCTTTCGTCCGGCTCACCCAGTTCCATCTCATTCAGCTCCACCGCCCTCACAATACCCCGCCGATCGCCGAGAAGCCGGCCCGGATTGGTCAGTAGCTTGAAGACGACTCCTTCCTCTTCAGCGTTTTCACTTTCCTCGAGTCGGGCAGGCATCTCCGTTCTGGAGCGGCGGTAGATGATATACACTTCCTCGGCTCCCAGCCTCAGGGCGCATCGCGAGGCATCCATGGCCACGTTTCCTGCGCCGAACACGGCGACCCGTTTCCCCACCTGTATCGGGGTGTCGTATTGAGGAAAGAGATACGCCTTCATCAGGTTGGTACGGGTAAGAAACTCGTTGGCCGAATAGACGCCGCTCAGGTTCTCTCCCGGTATATTCAGGAACATGGGCGCCCCGGCCCCGGGCGCCAGGAACACGGCGTCGAAGCCATTCTTCAGAAGCTCATCCACGGTGGCAATCTTGCCTATGACGTGGTTGAGCTTCACCTCCACGCCGAGAGACTTGACATAATCTACCTCACCCTGGACGATGGCCTTGGGCAACCGGAACTCGGGTATGCCGTACATGAGCACGCCACCGGCGACGTGGAGCGCCTCGAAAACGGTAACTGCGTATCCCAGTTGCGCCAGGTCGGCGGCACACGTCAACCCTGCCGGACCGGAGCCTATGACAGCCACTTTCCTGCCGTTGCTCTTGATCTCCTCGGCCCCGCGTTTGACAGCCTCCGGGTGAGCTATCTCCCAATCAGCTACGTACCGTTCCAGCCTGCCGATGGCGATGGGCGCATCCTTCCTGGCCAGGTTACAGGTCAGCTCGCATTGTGTCTCCTGAGGGCAGACCCGGCCGCAGATGCCGGGCAGACTGTTCTTGCTCTTCAGTATTCTTACGGCCTCAGGCATATCGCCTTCCTGGATGGCCATTATGAATCCGGGGATATCCACGTTGACCGGGCAGCCGTCCTTGCAGCCCGGTTTCTTGCAGTCGATACAACGACCGGCCTCCTCGAGAGCCTGCTCTTCAGAATAGCCCAGGGCAACTTCGCTGAAGTTCGCCCTTCGAGCGTCCGGTTCTTGCTTGGGTATCGGCACCCGGTTCAGATTCAGCTTCGGCTTTTCACTCATTTTTCCATCGCGGAAACCCGCCCGGACAGCCGGGACAACTCCGCAATCCGGCGCAGGCCCTCAAGTTGCCCGAGATCGAACGCCCGCGCTTCCTCCTTGAGATAGGCCCGCTTGCGCTTGATGAGGGTCTCCCAGTCCACCTCGTGCCCGTCGAACTCGGGGCCATCGACGCAGGTGAACTTCGTCTCGTCCCCCACGGACACCCGGCAGCATCCACACATGCCTGTGCCGTCAACCATTATCGGCGTCAGGGCGACGATGGTCTTGACCCCGAAAGGCTTCGTCGCTCTGGAGCACTGCATCATCATGAAAACGCGGCCAAACGCGAAGACCCTGTCCACCTTGTTGCCGGCTTCCAGATACTGGCCCAGGAACTCACTTGCCTGCCTGGCTTTGCCCCGGCTGCCGTCGCCCAGGACCACGTGCAACTCATCGCTCAGACCCCTCAGTTCATCCTCCCAGAACAGAGAACCCTCGTCTTTTGCCTCCATGACTGAGATCACCCTGTTGCCTTTCTCCTTGAGCGCCTTTATGAGGGGCACCATCGGCCCGACACCGAATGTGCTGCCGACACACAGAACGTTGCCATAGGACTCGATCTCAGTCGGCCCGCCCAGAGGACCGACGACATCCATGATGGAGTCTCCCTCTTGAAGGCCCGCTAGCTTCATGGTGCTTCTGCCCATGATAAGAAAGAGCATCTCGATCATGCCGTCCTTCTGGTCCCAGCCGGCCAGTGATAAGGGGAACCTCTCGCCCACTTCATCCACCCGCAGTATCACGAACTGCCCGGGCTGCGCCTTCACAGCGATCTCGGGAGCTTCCACCTTCAGGTAGATGGTATTGGGAACCAGAACCTCTTTCTTCGCTATCCTGTACATCATCCGTCTCCAGAACTCTTCTTCTTGCCCGCGGACACCGGCTGCGCCTGCTCCAGAGAGTCGGCTACCAGGTTGGCCAGGTCCGTCACCTCTATCTTTATGTCAGGGCCTTTCTCCTCACTCCTGTCGTTCATGGCACATCTGAAGTGTATCTGGCACTTCGGACAGGCAGTCACCAGAGTTGCCGCTCCGCTGGCTTCCGCCTCGCGCAGTCGTCCCACCCTCATCTCGTGTGAATACATGTCACAGTTGGTGAAGGCGCTCGTGCCGCAACACAGCGCGCATTCCCTGCTGTTCTCCATCTCGATGAGTTCTACGCCGGGCATAGCCTCCAGCGCTTTCCGGGGCGCTTCGTAGANACCCAGGTGCCTCCCCAACCGGCAGGGGTCCTGATAGGTTACCTTCTGAACGGACTCCCTGAGCTTGAGCGCCCCCTCTTCCGCCTTTTCAGCTATGAACTCGGAGATATGCTGCAACTCGCAATCCAGCTCGAATCCGTGCTCGGGATAGTCCAGCCTGAACGTCCGGTAACTCTCCGGACAGGAAAACACGATCTTCCTTACTCCTGCTTCTTTGATCAGGTCCACGTTATGCCCGGCCAGTCTCTGGAAGGTCTCCATATCACCGGTCCAGAGGGCGTCATGCCCGCAGCATTTTTCATCGGCCAGCAACCTCGGTTCCACTCCTGCGGCGTTGAGTATCCGCAGGCTGGCCTTAGTGATGTCCAGTGGCCGCACTCCCAGGTAGCCGAAGACGGACTCCAGGTAAGGCGCGCAGCCGACGAAGAACAGCGTATCGCTCCGGTCGGACACCCCGTAATCGTCGGTAAGCCATCCCAGTCTGCTCTGTTGATAGGGAGACCTCGACATGAGCCGAACTACGGAGTGCAGGAAGCCCCCGTGTGCAGGACAGCCATGTTCACCGCTGTCGAAGGCGGTCGCCCTGGCCGTTCGCATGAAGGCGGGATAGTCCACTTCACTGGGACATCTCAGAGAGCAGGCATAACAGGTCAGGCACGAAAACAGGCTCTTGTCATGGGTGTTCTCGTTCGATAACCCCAGGGCAGCGTTTTCGATGACCGCCCGCGGAGAGTAGGACGGGTCATATCTTGCTACCGGACATATACTGGTGCATTTGGTGCACTCCAGGCAATAGTAAGCCCCTGTATCCTGCAGGATCTCATCCAGAGAACGATCAGGCTTCTCCACGCGGGTCCGGCCCGACTCTTTGAAGGGCGAAGGCCCCAACTGCTTGATCTCCCGCACCATCTCCTTGATGGTCTCAGCGAATATCGGCCCCTCCGAGGTCGCTATCCACCGGAGCTTCACCCGCTCAGGCTCAAGTCCGAGCATCCGGGTAACCTGACTGACCATCTGGAACCTCTCCTCAGCTTTCAGGTTCCCGGATATGTAATGGCAATCGCCGGGATGGCAACCCGCCACCAGGACACCGTCAGCGCCGTTCTCCAGCGCCTGCGAGATGTGCTCCGGAGCCACCATGCCGCTGCACATGACCCGGATGATCCTCACGTTAGCGGGATACTGAATGCGGCTCGTGCCCGCGATATCTGCCGCAGCATATGTGCACCAGTTACATGCGAAGGCGATGATGCGAAGCTCGAATTCAGTCATCTCCCACCGCCGTTAGCGCCCTGATCATGGTGGATATCTCGTCTGGGGTGAAGTGCTTTACATACATAGCTCCGCTCGGGCAGGCCACGGCACAGACGCCGCAGCCCTTGCATAGCGTATCGTTAATCGTGGACACCCGCTTCCCATCTTTGAGGACGACCTTTGGCGCATGGAACTCGCATGTTTCCTCACAGATCCCGCACCCGTGGCACAGGGTCTCATCGACACAGGATATCGCCGCTTCAGTCGTCACACTACCCTTGTCGATCAGCTCCAGCGCCGCCGCGGCCGCCGCCCTTCCATGGGATACCGAATCGGGGATGTCCTTGGGAAACTGGCAACAGCCGGCGACGAACACCCCGTCCATCGCCGTCGCTTGAGGCTCGAGCTTGGCATGGCGTTCCAGGAAGAAACCGGTTGCCTTCTGAGTGATGGAGAATCTCCTGGCAAGCTCCGCAGCATCAGACCGGGGGATCATGGCGGGGCACAGGATAACCATATCCACGGGGATGCGCATCATCCTGCCCAGCAAGGTATCCTCTGCGGTCACAATCAGCTTCCCTTCCTCCTCGTCGGTAATGGCCCTGTCTGTAACGTCGGCCACCTTCCCCTTCACAAAGGTAACGCCTTCCTCAGAGACGCGCTTGTAGAACTCTTCGTAACCGTCCCCGGTGCAACGCATATCGATATAGAGCCCGTACACGTCCGCGTTTAGCTTCTCCTTGAAGTGATGGGCGTGTTTCAGTGCATACATACAACAGATCCGGGAGCAGTAGTCACAGTAGTTAGTGTCCCGACTGCCCACGCAATGAATGATGGCCACACTCCCGGGCGCCGAGCCGTCCTTCATCTGGATTTGCCCCGAGGTGGGCCCCGAGGCGCAGGTCATCCTCTCGAACTCCAGCGCCGTCATGACGTTATCGTATCTCCCGTAGCCATACTGCGGAATCTGGCCGGCATCGAAGATGTCATATCCCGTCGCCAGGATTATGGCGCCTGCGTCCAGTTCCACGATCTGATCGGTCTGCTCGAAATCGATGGCCCCCACATCGCAGAACTTGAGACAGGCGCCGCACTTCTTACCCTCCGACTGGATATAGACGCAGTGGTCCTTGTCCACCGTTGCGACGTTCGGTATGGCTTGAGCGAAGGGGATGTAGACGGCCCGCCTCTCTCCCAGACCGGCCTCGTACTCGCTGGGCACCTTGAAGGGACACTTCTGCTCGCAGATTCCGCAGCCGATGCACTTCTCTTCGTCCACATACCTGGCCTTCTTCCTTACCTTTACCCGGAAGTTGCCGACGGAGCCCGATACCTCCTCCACTTCGCTGTACGTCAGAAGCTCGATATTGGGATGGTGCCCCACCTCGCTCATCTTCGGGGTCATGATGCATTCGGAGCAGTCGAGAGTGGGAAACGTGGTATCCAGCTGTGCCATGTGGCCACCGATCGACGGGTCCTTCTCCACCAGGTAGACCTTGTGGCCGCCGTTGGCTATCTTGAGGGCCGCCTCTATTCCGGCGATCCCGGCGCCCACGATCACCGTGTTGGGATTGACCGGTACCTCCTTGATCTCCAGCGGCTGGTGATAGTAGATACGTTGGACAGCAGCGCGGACCAGGTCTTTGGCCTTCCGGGTGGCCTGCTCTTTGTCGGCGTGCACCCAGGAGCAGTGCTCCCTGATGTTGGCGTGCTCGTACAGATAGGGGTTCAGCCCGGCCGCCTGGCAGGCCTTGCGGAAGGTAGGCTCATGCATCCGCGGCGAACAGGAGGCAACGACGACCCGGTCCAGGCCCTGTTCTTTGATATCATTCTTGATCAGGTCCTGGCCCGGATCGGAGCAGATATAGCGATAGTCACGCGAGACCACTACGTGAGGCAGCGTAGCGGCATACCGGGCCAGTTCTTCCACCTCCACCGTGGCCGCAATATTCAGGCCGCAGTGGCAAATGTAGACCCCGATCCTCGGTTCGATCTCCGCAGCTAGAGTCATTCTCTAATCACCCCGTCGGGCATTACCCGGCACAGAACGGCTTCCGTTGATGGTAGGTATCAGCGGCTGGATGGACTCGGCCGGCTCCCCCCCGGGTCTCCTCCGGTCACGGAAGGGGAGTCGCAATGACTCGCGCAGCTACCTGCAGGGCATGTTGTCTCCGGCCATATACATGCCGGAAAGGGAGCGGTAACCGCCCGTTCCGGCGCGCTTGCAATCGGCATTAACCGTTCTAATCTCACTAGCTAAATAGAGCCTCTACCTGGGCGAGAATCTGCTCATCGGTGAAGTGGTGCATGGTGATCGCCCCCGAGGGGCAGGCAGCACTGCACGTGCCACAGCCTTTGCACACCGCCTCATTCACGTGGGATACCCGCTTATCGTCCTCCTCCTGAAGCTCGATAGCGTTAAAGGAACAGAGAAGCTCACAGACTCCGCAGCCCGAGCATACATCCTCATTGACCACTGCGTTGATCGCCTCAGCCGTCACGAAGCCCATCCTCAGCGGACCGGCTGCCTTCGAAGCAGCGGCATAGGCCTGCGAAACTCCTTCCGTCACGTCCGTGGGCCAGCGTACAGACCCGCAGATATAGACACCGTCCATGGCAAACTCCACGGGACGCAGCTTCAAGTGTGCCTCCAGGAGGAAACCGAACTCGTCAATGGAGACCTTCAGCATCTTGGAGACATCCTTGTTGTCTTCGTTGGGGACGAGCGGCGTCGTAAGTACCAGTGTATCACAGGGTAGCTCTATCTCCCTTCTCCACAGCTCATGGTACACCTTTATCTTCTCGACCTCTCCATCGCCAACCACCTCAGGCGGCCTGTCCAGGCTGTACCTGATGAACCTGACTCCCAGTTCCATCGCTCTTCGGTAGTAGCCCTCTAAGTCCACACCATAGGTCATGAGATCACGGTGCAGTATCCAGACCTTCGACTCCGGATTCGCTTCCTTGATGAGGGAGGCATTCTTGATCGCCGTCATGCAGCAGATCCTGCTGCAATATGTCCTCTCAGGAACGCGCGCGCCGACGCAGTTTATCATCACGACGTTCTGGCCCGCCGGCTCGCCCTTCCTCATACGTCCTTCCAGTTCCAGTTGCGTCATCACGTTACTCATCTTGCCGTAGCCGTACTGCCCCGTCGGCTTCAGAGGCTCCGCTCCGGTGGCCACGACAATAGTGCCGACGTTGAACTCCTTCTCCCCGCCTTTGTTCTCCAGCTTGACATCAAAGTTGCCGATAAACCCGGTCACCTGGTGCACTTTCGATGAAAGGTGCGTNTGAATCCTGGGATGGTCCTTGACCTGTTGCGCGAGTTGCTTGACCAGCTTGGACGCTTCCTGGTTGTTCTGATAGAGCTTGTTGATGTTGCGCAGGGTGCCGCCCAGCTCCGGCTCCTTCTCCACGAGGTGTATGTCGAAGTCCTGTTTGGCCAAGTTCAAAGCGGCCTCCATGCCCACGACACCACCGCCTATCACCAGCGCCGAAGGAGCCACCTTCATCTCGATCTCCTCCAGCGGTTCCAGCAACCTGGCTTTGGCAATGCCCATTCTGATCAGGTCGGCGGCCTTCTCGGTAGCTTTCTCGGGCTCGCGCATATGCACCCAGGAGCACTGGTCCCTGATATTCACGAACTCGAACAGGTACTTATTCAGGCCTGCTTCCTCGCAGGCAGCACGGAAGAGCGGCTCATGGGTCCTGGGGGTACAGGAAGCCACCACCACTCGATTCAGATCGTGCTCCTTTATGCCCTTCTTGATGGCTGAAACGCCTTCCTCGGAGCAGGTGAACAGATTGCGCTCGCTATACACTACGTTCGGTAGCCCTTTAACATATTCGACAAGGTCCGGGACCTTAACGTATGCCCCGATGTTTATGCCACAATGGCAGATGAACACACCGATACGAGGTTCTTCCACTTTACTTGCCTCCTGATATGGCTTCAGCAACCCGGCCCGCTGCCCCCGAGGCCTGGGTTACCGAGTCCGGAATGTCGCGGGGGCTATGGACGTAGCCACAGGCAAAGACGCCCGGCCTTGTGGTATCCAGCGGTTGCAGCAATTTGTCCGGCGTCTTCACAAAGCCGTCTTTGTCCAGCTCTATACCGAGACTCTTCGCCAGTTCCTCGCTGATCTGGGGAACCATAGCCTGGGCCAGGACCACCATTTCTGCCTCGAAGCTCTTCACCTCGCCGCTGGTGGTTTCCTCATACCAGATAATCGGGTTGTCATTCTCGGGGTTTACCTCGATGCTGCCCGGCCTTCCCCTGATATAGTCCACGTTGTAGTCCTTCTTCGCGCGGGCTATGTACTCCTGGAACCGCTTACCTACCGCCCTCATATCCATGTAGAAGATGGTGGACTTCGTGCCCGGGTGGTGCTCGAAGGCCAGCATTGCTTCCTTGGTAGCATGCATGCAGCAGACACTGGAGCAATAGGCTTTATTCCTGAGATCGCGCGAACCGACGCACTGGATAAAGGCGATGTTCTCCGGTATGCGGCCGTCCGAGGCCCGCCTCAGTTCTCCCATGGTGGGACCGGAGGCAGCGGTCAATCTCTCGAACTCCATGGCGGTGATCACGTTCTTTATCTTGCCATAGCCATACTCCGTCAGCGGTGAGACGTCATATAACCCGAGACCTGAGGCGACGATCACTGCGCTCACGTCCAGGTCGATGATCTCATCCTTCATCTCATACAGTATGGCATCGGGCTCACATCGGCGCTCACATTCCCGGCACTCGATGCACCCTTCTATCTGGCCGGCCAGACAACGCGAAGCCTCGGCCAGGCCCTCTTCCAATGAATAACCCAGGGTCGCTTCACGGAAGTCCTCGACCCTCTCCTCAGCGGGTTCCTCTTTCATCTTCGCCCTCTTACCGGACGGGAACCGTTTCTTGCGGTCCTCTATCTCTTCCTCGGAGAATTTCTCGGGCTCCCCGGCCGGCTCCTCTCCCTCAAGAGGCTGCCCCTGCAGGTACTGGTCCATGCAACGGGCTGCCTTCTTCCCCGCCGCAATGGCGTCCACCACATAGGCCGGCCCGGTAACTACGTCACCTCCGGCGAATACCCCCTCCACGTTGGTCACTCCGGTCCCGGCATCGACTTCTATCGTGCCTCTCTTCGAAAGAGAGACCCCCAGTTCCTTGAGGAAGTCCGTCTCGGGAGTCTGTCCCAGCGCGGCGATCACCGTGTCCATCGGCATGGTGAACTCAGACCCCTTGACCGGGATCGGCCGTCGCCGCCCGCTTTCGTCCGGCTCTCCCAGTTCCATCCGCACGCACTCCATCTGGGCCAGCTTCTTATTCTCTGCAGAGAAACGGACCGGATTGGTCAAGAATTCGATCTTCACCCCTTCCTTCTCCGCCGATTCCACCTCTTCGGCGGCGGCCGGCATCTCGTCCCGGGAACGACGATAGACAATGGTCACCTCTTTTGCTCCCAGTCGCTTCGCCGTACAGGCACAATCGATGGCTGTGTTGCCACCACCGATCACCGCCACCTTCTTTCCGACGGTCACCTTCTCACCGAGGCTGGCCGCACGGAGAAACGCTATTCCTTCCATTACCCCGGGAAGGTCCTCGCCCTCCACTCCGAGCCTCATACCGCCATGCGTTCCCGTACCCAGGAAAATGGCATCATAGTCTTTCTTCAGCTTCGCAAGTTTGATGTCCTTGCCGACCTGGACGCCGGTCTTTATCTCCACGCCCAACTTCTCGATGTAGCCGATTTCCTGGCGCAGTATCTCCTTGGGCAGGCGATACTCGGGTATGCCCACGCGCAGCATACCTCCCGGCTCGGGAAGGGCCTCGAAGACGGTTACATCATGTCCCTTCAAGGCCAGGTCATTGGCCACCGTTAGACCGGCAGGACCCGATCCTACGATCGCCACCTTCTTGTCCGTCTTTGTTACCGTCGGGACTTCCAGTTCCTCGATATTCCACTGGTCGCCGGGAACTCTCTTGAGATCACGGATACACAAGGGTTCGTCCATCTGCCCGCGATTACAGGCTTCCTCGCAAGGTGCGTAGCACACCCGCCCGACAACGGCCGGGAAAGGATTGGTCTCCCTGATGAGCTTGTACGCATCCTTGAACTGTTTCTCTGCGATGAGCTTGATATATCCGGGCACGTTGGTATGAATAGGGCAGGCGTCTATACAGGCGGCTTTGCAGGGCCGTTCCTCCCTCTTATCGATGACGCACTTCTTGGGCACGGCCTGAGCGAAGTACAGGTATATAGCTTTTCTTGACCCTATGCCTTGGTCGAAATCGTCCGGTATGATGACGGGGCATCCTTCCACACATAGACCGCACCCGGTGCATTTGTCCCAATCGACGAAAGACGATTTCCTCTTCACCTTAACCTTGAAATCACCGGCCTCTCCCGAGACCTTCTCCACTTCGGAATAGGTCAGAAGTTCTATGTTAGAGTGCGAACTGGCCTCAATCATCTTGGGCGCCAGGATACACATGGCACAGTCATTGGTGGGGAACGTCTTGTCGAGCTGCGCCATTCGGCCCCCGATGCTGGGGGACTTCTCCACCAGATAGACCTTGAAGCCCATGTTGGCCAGGTCAAGTGAAGACTGAATCCCGGCTATTCCACCGCCTACTACCAGTACCGATTTGCGTCCATTTTTACCGTTAGTCATTGTTACTCTCCCGTGGCATTAGCTACCAGGTTGGCCAGATCCATTACCTCGACCCTGGGAGTC
>SL_5KL_010_SEDDRAFT_10001467_pt1 | contig 14242 bp, 13 predicted proteins | sample SodLakKL_010_SED_FD_9118 | JGI IMG/M metagenome (IMG submission 9118)
TGATGGCACGGAAAAATGGAGCTTCGAAACTGACGAGCCAGTTTTTTCTTCACCGTCTATTGGATTGGATGGTACCGTATATGTAGGCTCTGAAGACGGGAAATTGTATGCCATAAATCCAAACGGGACGATTAAGTGGAGCTTTCAAACGGGTGCTGGGGTAAGGGTTTCACCGGCTATTGCAGCAGATGGGTTCATATATATAGGCTCACATGATGGAAATTTGTATGCTATAAACCCTGATGGTACGATGAAATGGAACTTCGAGTTACAGAATATCCATTTATGGACCTTTTCACCTGCAATAGGGGAGGACGGTACGATATATTTCGGTAGCTATGGAAACGTATTTTATGCCGTTGGAGTCGAGTATTTCTTCACTATAGAGGAACCGGTAGGAGAAGGATCGATCCTAGTCAACGGTGAAGAGGTGACCGAGTGGCCCTACGAAGGAGTGTACGCCCATAACGAGGAAGTAGAAATAGAAGCTGTTCCTGATGATGGATGGTTCGTCGTTGGTTGGGCAGGAGACCACGAGAATGAGGAAGAAAGCATCACCGTAACAATTAACGAAAATAAAGAGCTTACTGCCCACTTTGAGGAGGAGACTGACGGAGAAAACGATACTCCTGGATTCACGTTTTTGATCATAACTGTAGGTATGATCGTTTCCCTATTCATCTATACAATAAGGAAAAACGATGACCTGAGGATCAAAAAGAAAGATCGAGTGTGATAGGATTGTAAAATGCCCAAGCTGCAGTAAAAAGTACGACAAACCGATAGGCGAGTTTGAAGACAACACATGCCCCGACTGCGGAAGATCTTTACTCTCATCTCTCCCTGGCTACCCAAATAGATTTGGAAAAGATGCCAAGAACTCACTTTCGATAGCCTGGAGGATATTCTCCTCAAATTTCTCTCAGATAATACTCTTTTTAGCCATACCTACGCTCATCGTATTCGCTTTAAATTCCGCCGCTTTTTTGCAGTATGAGGCGCCTTTGTATTTTGAACTTGTCACTGGAACTGAGGCGATAGAGGATTTAGAAAGGTATCAGTTGATGGAATTGTTTACATACCTTATAGCTCACACTTTTCTGATATGGATATTCCAGTTGGCGTGTCTCGGAGGAATCGTAAGCCTTTCAAAGAGATCATTCGTAGGCTTGGATGTAAATTTTAAAGACGGTTTGAAAACGGTTAAAGATAATTTTCTAAAACTGATAGGAGTCTCTACGATCTTGGTAGTGCTGATCACCGGGGGTTTTGTCGTATCAGGGGTGCTCGTCTTATTTACGGAAGAAGTCTGCGCCGGTGGAATACTCTTCCTGGTATCTTTGGTACTGGGATTGCTTTTCCTGATCTGGTTCTTGTACACGATACCTATAATGGTAATCGAGAAGAAAGGGATTATTAGATCACTCTCAGAGAGCAAAAAGACCGGTAAAAGGTATGGAGGCACATTCAAATTCTTTTTACTCATATTCTTCCTGGTAAGTTTCCTGAATAACTTAGTGATGTTTTTCGCCCCACAGATGATCTACTCACCTACATATTATCAACAGGGTATTTTCCAACTGATCTTACAATTCGGTCTCCGCTGGTTCTTGTTTCTCTATCAATATATTATATTCGGTTTCTCTATGATATTGATCTCAACCCATTATATGAGGCTCAAGGGCGTTGAAAAATAGACCAAAACACGATCATTCGACGTTCAACACACTACAAATTTAAAATACCTACACCACTATTGTACTACACCGGAGCGATAAGATGTCTTGGATCAAGGAGATCGAAAAAGAAGACGCCCAAGGGGAACTGAAAGAGATCTATGATGATATCGAACAGAAGAGGGGCAAGTTATCTAATATCATGAAAGTTCATAGTCTGAATCCCGCTACCATGAAGTCCCATATGGACCTTTACTATTCTATAATGTTCAAGGACAGGTCACTATCCAGGGAGGAGTGCGAGATGATCGCGGTTCTAGTTTCTAAACTCAACGGATGTGATTACTGTATCACGCATCACAAAGAGGCCTTGAATGCATATTGGAGGGATAAAGAGAAACTCGACACTTTCATCGAGGATTTCAGGAACGTAGAGATCGATAATAAGATGATAACCATGCTGGAATTCGTGGAAAAACTGACTTCCGAACCAGCTTCCATCGGTGAAGACGATATAAGTGAGCTCAGGGAAGTCGGATTCGAAGATAAGGCTATATTGAATATAGATCTCGTTGCTAGCTACTTCAACTTCGTGAACCGCATAGCCCTCGGTTTGGGTACAGAGTTCTCAGAAGAGGAGGCTTCCGGCTATGAATATTGAGGTGGTCTAAGATGTCAGCGATATTAGAGATATTCGGAGTCCTGGTGGTCGCAATACTAGGATTCCTTGGATTGATGAAGATCGTGTACAGTATGAGAGCCGGTAGGAAGATATGGGATTTCTACAAAGAACAGGCCAAAGAGCTCGGGTTGGATTTGAGAGAAGGGCACGGAGGGAACTACGGTATGCCCGACCTTTACGGTGAAAAAGATGATCGAAGGATGTATGTTCACCCTGTAAAAGGGAAAAAGAAAAAGCCTCCTAAAACGGTATATGCTGTGGAAACAGGGATAAAACTCGATGAAAAAGTGATAATCACCTCTCCTGAAACCTCCGAGATCGAAGAAGATCTACCTACTCTAGATCTATCTTATCTTAAAAAGTATGACCTTGATGTGGCTATAGAGAGCCAGATGGATAAATCTCTTGCTAAGAGCCTGATATCGAAAAAGGTAGCAGGAGAACTCAACAAGCTTTTACAGAAGAACAGTGACAGTTTCAGGGGTTTGATCTTCGAGTCCGGTCTAGTGATGTTCACCACATACGGTATAGATCTCGATAAAGTATTACTCAACCAAAATCTCGATGCCATGGTAAAAATAGTCGGTCATATGGAAAATAATGTAGAAAAGGATCTCCAGTCACTAAGAAATGAAAGATTGGAAGCCATCGAAAAGAAAAGTAGATTGGTGTACATGGAATTCGGGTTCATGTCTATAATATTTATATTGGGCTTGTACCTGGCATATACCTCGGTCTACGCCTTATCATTCTTCTATATCAATCTAGGGATAGTGGTAGCCATGATCTCTGGAGCTAGGGTCTTCTCTATCTTGAACACTAGGGGATGGCTAAGGAATAAATAGATAAATGTGTATACTGTATCATATTCAGGGTTGATCATATGAGATATAATCAGTTCGAGGGCAAGGAGATATCCGAGATAGGGATGGGCTGTTATGCTCTCAGCGGGGTATACGGTCCTGTGGATAGAAGTGCTTATAAGAAAGTTCTAGAACATGCGGCAGAATTGGGCATAAATTTTTTTGATACTGCCGACACCTACGGTCCCAAAGCAGAAGAGGTCTTAGGTGAAGTAGTCGCTCCCATAAGGGATGAGGTTGTGCTACAAACCAAGGTCGGTATCAAGGAAGGGACTGCTGATCTGTCTTATGATGCAGTGATATCAGCCTGTGACAACAGTCTAAAAAGGTTGGATACGGACTATATCGACTATTATCTGATACACTTTGCAGATCCAGATATACCGGTGAAAGAAACCATCGGTGCCCTTAAGGATCTGAAACAGGATGGAAAGATAGACGGCTACGGTGTCGGTCATATCGGTTTCGAAGGTCTGAAGGAGTACTCGAGATATGGTTCTCCATCTGTAGCCATGATGGAGTTGAACGCAGTATCCAGGAAACCTATAGATGATCTTCTGCCCTTCTGCGATGAGAACAAGATAGGAGCCATCGCCTTCAGTGTAACTGGTAGAGGTATATTAACAGGTAAATTCCGTAGAGAAAGAGATCCCAAACTTCCGGGTATCAAGGGTATCGATCCACTGTTTCAACACGCTAGGTACGGATCCGCTTTACGGGTGGTGGATAAGATGAAGGAACTCGGTGAAAAATACGATAAGACACCTGTTCAGACTGCTATCAGATGGGTGCTTTCACGTGGGGTCTTATGTGCTTTGACTGGTCCATCTTCTAAGGAACATATAGAAGAAAATGTTGGTGGGAGTGGATGGGATATCTATGAGGAGGATCTGGAGGATCTCGATGAGTTCCTTCAGGAAGAAGAAGAAAGGTTGAATAAGGAGGAACCCGCGGTTATCGAGAGATTGTTGAGGTCACCCCTCAGCGATGATCTACAGAGAGCATATTCCGATCTAGTCTATGTGATAGAAACCTCCGTGGATCATTCGTTAGCAAAGGAGGATGAGATAATGCCCACGTTCCAAAGGTTATGGAGGATGAGATCATCCGAGAAGGGATTGAAAAGGGAGAAATTGGAGATGGTCCAGAAGGAACTGAGCAGGATCATCCTCTGATGCTAGACCCTTTCCCAGATACCGAGTATCCTTTTGGTACCCCACAGACTGTTGACTTCGGATACCACGATAACTCTTTCGTAGATATCGATGACATTGAACGAATTGCCGTACAGACTCCTCTGGTACACGCTGCTCAACGAATTAGCGTTGACGACTATACTGTCACCTATCTTTGCGGCGAAGGGGTGTGAAGAGGTACCTGTTAAAACTAGATCGACTTTCTCGTCTATCAGTCCTCTGAGAAGGTCACCGCTGTCTTCTAAAAGTCCCTTCTCTCTGGAATGTGGTATCGGAACGATGTTGTGATGTAGAAACACACATCTGAAAAAATTTTGGTATCCTCTTAGCTTTTCGAAGAGAGCGTTCCTCTCAGTTTCTCCCACCACACCTATAGGTGAATCGTACTGCGAGGATGATATCCCCTGTAGGAAAACATCTTCATTGGAATATGATTGATCTATACCACCAAAATAATCTGAGAAGAGTTTGTAACCTAGATAATTGATATCCCTTCCAGCAGGTGTGAATAGTTTTGTCACCTTCATCCTGTTCATGTAATTCTTAGCCAGTTCGTAATCTCTAGAGATGCCTTCTTCAACGACTCCACCGCAGTGAACCAGTACATCGGCGTCCAAGGAATTTATAGAGTCGATGGCGTTCATGAAGTGCATGTATCTGAACTTTTTTGAGTTAGATATGAACGAGTTCGACATGTGAACGATACGAAATATCTTTTCACCGAACTCGTGAAAGATCCTTCTTTCCTTCCTGGAAAACACTTTCGACCTTACAGATCCGTCGATCCTTCGAGTTTCCACTTGAATATCTTCCTCTCCTACTTCGATAACGTTGTACGAATTGACGTCGCCGTACCTGGTTTTCTTTGCTGAAACTGTCCCTGCGTTGACGAAAACCATGTTCTCCACGGAGTGTACGTTGGGGAAGTGCCTGTGACCGGAAACCACCAGATCCACATCCTCTTTCAAAAACAGATCCAGAAGGTCACCGGCATTGGATAAGATGTTCCTTTCCCTGCCCGCCCTGGGGACCGGTAGAACGTGGTGATGTAACAAAACGATCTTGATCTTTTTCTTATTGTACTTTCTGAGAGCATCTTTCAACATCTCGAACTTGACCATGCCGACCCTACCGTCGTCGCTGTCTGAAACGGCACTATCCACGTAAACAACCACGGCGTCACCGATCTCCTCGAACCCGTTAGCCGGGCCTATATAATCCTCGAATAAAGATAATCCACCGCTCCTTTTATCGTGGTTGCCTGGGATTATGAGGTGGGGTATATCTATCTGCTTAAAGTATTCCTGGGCTTGTTTGTAGTATTCTGATCTACTCCCTTGGGTAACATCACCAGAATGTAAGAGCAGGTCGTACTCTCCGGAATTCGCTTCTTCCAGTACTTCGTTCAGAGTCTCTCGATTGAAGTAATCGTCTTTACCGAAGTGTGTATCCGAGATGTGTAATATCTTCATATCATTCCCTCGAGATATGGGTTTCAACCTTCTGTTTATCTATGTGGATCAGGTCACCAAAGGTGAGCATCCCGACTATATCTCCTTCTTCCTCGACCATGACGTGCTTCACATTTTGTTCTGCCATCAAGTCGAGAACGTCACGAACAGTGGTTCCTATATCAGCGGTTATCAAGTTTCTACTCATCACTTCCTTTACAGGTATGTCAGAACTGAGACCCTTGGCCACTACTCTTTTCTTTATATCGCCATCTGTCAAGAACCCGACGATATCTCCCTCATCGACGACTACCAGTGAACTCACTTCGAACTCCACCATCTTCTCAGCACTTTCCTGGACCGAGCTGTTCTTATCTACACCTATCACTCGTTTCGTGATCATACTCCTAATGGGCATATTCAGATCGTAGACTTTCGGTATCGATCTTTCCATCTTTAAACCTCCTTTTCCAGACTTTTGATAACATCATTTACTATGAACCTGATAGTTTCATCCATATCACGGTTCTTGATTACTTTAACACCTTCGTTATCTGCCTGCTTTTTTGTGAACTCTTGTATCCCTCTGATGCTGTTCATCCTCTCGATGTACCTTTCAGGATCCCGATGACTGCCTTCAGCTCGTGTTTTGAACCGTTGGATATGTTCATCAAGGTCTGGAACTTCAAGGATATACTGGAACACAAAACCCTGTTCTTCTCTTTCATTTAGATCTAGATATCCCGGTACTATATGCACTCCGTTGACGATGGTGTTCAACCCCTCTTTCATACCTCTATCGATGACCGCTTTTATGCCTTCACTGACCAACCTGACCTGCTCATCGAACCCGTGTATCAGAGCGTTATCGATGAAGGGAGCTTTAACCACGGTGTGAGTGAGAAATGTTGATTCGTGCAGCGAGGGGATAAGGTTAGTAGATAAAATCGTTCTCATGATCTCCCTGATAGTGTCACTTCCGATGATCCTGTTGATGCCCAACCGGTGACCCAACTCTGCAGATAGTGTTGATTTGCCTACCCCTGGTCCCCCTCCTATGAGTATCAACAAAGGCTTTTCTAGATACCTGATCTTTCGGGACACCCGGTACAACCGTTCTTCGTTTTCACATCCGCTTTCTAGTAACTTTTTCCTGATCATCTCTTTCAGTTCTTTAGATTCGATACGTTCCACCTGTTCCCTTTCCAGCTCTTCATCGATATCTCTCACGATCTTGTATATCTCTTCCAGCGGTAAACCGGTTATGGAGAGCGATCTCGCAAGTATCCCCTTGGAGAAAGGGAAACATTTTCCACTCTTTGTGACTTCGATCATATCTTCTCACCTCTATCATGGAGGATATTTTCACAGATGGACAATATCTCCTTCTCAATACTTTCTACGTTCCCGTCGATGATCTCCGCTTCGTTGTGCATGAAAACTATCTCAACGTCGTTCTCAGATGCCATCATGGCGGCCATATCTATCGAAGCGGCCTTTATCTCGGTTAGGAGAACATCAGCTTCGCCCAATCCCTCATCCAGATCTTTCTTCAATTCGGGTCTGTTGGATAGTTTATTCGAAACTCCTACTACTTTACAGTCGTGTTCTTTTTCAATATGATCTACCAATATCTTACTCACTTTTTCAGGAGCTGTCGTTGTCAGGAACACTTTTTTACCTTTTATATCACCCAGGGGTTGTGGTCTGAATATAGTCAGTGCTAACCTGATATCTGGATTTATCTTGAGTATGCCTTTTTTTATCTTCTCCAGCTTCTTTTCGTTCACCATGGGTTCTTCGCACATGGTCACTATGGCAAGTTTTGAGATCTTCAACCTATATTCGCCGAAGTATTCCTTGATATTCCTGATAGGCTGCCCCGCACCTATGATAACGATATTCTCATCTGTTTTAACCGGCGGGAACGTCGGGCCGGAACCTTCCATTATCACAAAATCCTGGGGTATATCATTGGTCATATCGGCTCCCTTCAGGACGTTCGATGAAAATGGATCACCGGTCATGCCGCCTCCGCATCTCCTACAGCCTATGGTGGGTACCTGAGCTAGCAGTGCGTCCTCCCAGTAATCGGAAGCGGCGTGTTCGCCTTTTTTAGCGATGTTCAGCAGTGTATCAGCGTTGAGTTCAGTTTTAGATACATCTACATGAACCGGATCTGGTGGTCCTCCCCTACCCATACATACGATGGCCGGATCGTAGCCGTTCTCTTTCATGATCCTAGCTATTGAAACGCTTATGGCGGTTTTACCGACCCTTTTTCCGGTCCCGATGATCGAGAAACTTGGTTTGTTTAAGATCTTATGACGTTTTGGAGGAGAGAACATGAAATCGGACCCGTAGTAGATGACATCATGTGATATGACCAAAGATGCCAGCTTGAAACGATCACCGTAATCCACCACAGGTTCGTCGGATAAGTCGATAACGATGTCTGGGGTCACTTCATCGAGTGCTTGATCCAGCAGCGAAAGCGGTAATCCCTTCTTTTCTTCGTCGATGTACAGTTTGTACTTGCCTCCTCCACCGAGCTCTTCAACAGCGTTCTTCACCTTCTCCGTCCCGCCTAAGAAAAGGATACCTACGATGTCGGCTCCGACCTTCTCGATCTCTTCGATGGTCCACTTGGTCACCGGTGGGTAATGCTGCCCATCCACGAGACAGAGAACATCCTTTTGATCCAGTAATCTCAGATAAGAATTATCCATGTGTAGTGATTCTTCTAAACCCTCATGATTCATTTTAAACACCTATGTTGAATACAGTTCGTATAACATAGTTAATTCGGTATATCTTATTTATGGAAAAGGAAGGTAGTTTTGGAGCTATTATCGAACGAAGGGGTTTGCACTCGCAGTGCGTAAAAAAGCCGTAATCTATGCACTGCTAATGCGTAAAAATAGCGAATATCGTCCACTCGCAGTGCGAACCTATATATTAATAAGAGGTTTTAAATCGTGTCGTTACTTTTGAAATAGAGATTACAGCTTTAGAAGGGAGTGATCGATTGGTCGAAGAAGAAAGGATATCTGTGCTGAACGATGAAGATCCATCAGAAGGTGATTTTGTCACTTACTGGATGCAGTCCTCGCAGAGAGCAGTTTTCAACCCTGCTCTTGAGTATGCTGTAGAGAAGGGAAACGAACTGGGTTTGCCTGTTGTAGTTTATTTTGGTCTGACCGATGACTTCCCCGAAGGGAACGAACGTCATTACAAGTTCATGTTGGAGGGATTGAAAGAAGTTGAAAAGAGTTTGGCGGATAGAGGTATCCAGTTGGTCATCAGAAAAGAGATCCCTACAGAGGGCGCCGTTGAGATTGCGGACGAATCTTCGTACCTAGTTACTGATAGAGCGTATCTTCGCTTCTTGAAAGATTGGAGGGATCACGTTTCTGAAAGAGTAGATTGTCCCTTCGTTCAGATCGAGAGCGATGTCGTTGTTCCCGTTGAAACTACATCGGAAAAGGAAGAGTATGCCGCCAGGACCATACGCCCTAAGATCCAAGACCGAATGGATCGCTTCTTGAAAGAGTTAAAGGAAACTGAAGTGAAACATCCTTCCCTGGACTTTGATTTTGAAAAGTATGAAATAAAAAATATCGAAGAGGCCCTTAACAAATTAGATCTGAAAGATGTAGAACCCGTTGACCAATATATAGGTGGGACGAGCAGAGCACTGAACAGATTAGACACGTTCATAGATGAAAAACTTGACCACTATCTAGAACGATCCAACGACCCTACGAAAAACGGTCTTTCCGGATTAAGTCCCTACCTGCATTTCGGTCAGATCTCTCCCGTACAGATAGCTCTGAAAGTGGAATCCAGCGGAAGTCCTGGGACAGAAGATTTTCTTGAAGAGTTGGTCGTTCGTAGAGAACTGAGTATGAATTTTGTCAACTATAACGAAAACTACGATTCTTTGAGATGTCTTCCAGGATGGGCGTACGATACCTTGAAAGAACACGAAGACGATGAAAGAGAGTACTTGTATTCTAAAAAGGAATTCGAAGAAGCAAGAACCCACGACCCGTATTGGAATGCCGCCCAGAAAGAGATGCTGAAGACAGGTAAGATGCACGGGTACATGCGCATGTACTGGGGTAAGAAGATCATGGAATGGACTGGCAGCCCTGAGGAAGCGTTCCAGATCGCTTTGTCTTTGAACAATAAATACGAACTCGACGGAAGGGACCCCAACGGCTACACCGGCGTTGCCTGGTGTTTCGGAAAGCACGATAGAGCGTGGAAGGAAAGGGAGATCTTCGGTAAAGTCAGGTACATGAACGCCAACGGGTTAAAAAGGAAGTTCGACGCCGATAAATATGTGGAACAGGTGGAATCCCTTTAATATCCACTCAGAACTCGACCGGACAAGTCGTCGATGACCACCCGGATAATCCACCGAGCACCACGGTCACGTCGTTCCATCCTTCTCTTTTCAGAAGACTCGCAGCCGACATCGATCTCAGTCCTGAACCGCAGAATATGTGGATGTCCTGGTTCTTAGGTATCTTATCTAGTTCCTCGGGTATCTGAGTGATATGGATGTGATGTGCATCCTGGATCTCACCGTTATTTTTCAGTTCCTCTTTACTGCGCACGTCTAAGATCCACTTTTCTTTTCCGGAATCTAACTCTTTACAGAGATCATTGACGTTAACAGTACGTATAGAATCGCTTTCCTTACCGGCCATATGCCACGACAGCATACCACCTGACAAGCATCCTTCTACGTTGTCGTAACCCATCCTTCTGAGGAAAGTTAGTGCCTTCGAGGGATCACCGGATTCATCCACTAACAGTATGGGTTTGTCGTAAGGTAAAAACCACCCTGCAAAACTCGGGACTCCATCTAACCATATCGAGATGGCCCTGGGTATATGGGCAGCCCCGAACGCCAGTTCTTGACGTGTATCCAAAACAACTGCATCTTCTGCTTTCTCTTCGAACTCGTCAGGTGAGAAGTACTCAACGGACCTAGCTTCAGATAATAATAGATTCTTTTTCAGATTCATCTCTTCCATCTTTCTGAAGTATGGAGAGTATTCCAACATCTCGGCGTTCTTCTCGTAGAACTCCTTCTCGTTTTCAACCTGCAGTTTCGGATTCCTTTTCCTTTCTATACCTATGGTGGTCATTTCACGTTCAGCTATATCGGCGGCACATACAGAACCGGACCCATGCGCTGGGCAGACGATGACTCCGTCTCCCAGGGGTAACAACTTATTGAAGATAGAATCGTACAACTTGGAAGCCATCTTCTCTAGGTTTTCTTCTCCGTAGAAATCCATCCTCCCGACATCACCTGCGAACAAAGCATCCCCAGTGAAAACCATCCACGGTTCTCCGTCGGGATCGTAAAGAACGTAACTCATACTACCTAACGTGTGACCCGGGGTGTGTATAGCTTCGATCTTCAACCTACCGACTTTCCACGTATCGCCCTCTTGAACAGGCTTTCCGTACTCGTATTCAAGGCCTCCATCTGCGTGGAACATCTCGGCCCCTGTTTTAGAAGAGATCTCGTGAGAACCTATAACGTAATCTTCATTGCGGTGAGTTTCCAGTACGGCTTTTATGTTCATCCCGTTCTGAGATGCCAAGTCCAGATATACCTGAGCATCCCTTCTTGGGTCGATGACTACTGCTTCGTTCTGATCACCTACGATATATGAGTTATGGGCTAATCCTTCGGCTACGATTCTTTTAAAGATCATATCTACACCTCTTTATTCAGATCTATATCTATTCCAGCCACATCCGGGATCCAAAGACCAGTGTGAACTGCATTATGGGTATGGTGGCGATGAATTCAGGTATAGCTGCACCGAGGGGATCGTATGGGATCGATGTAACGAGTCCTATAACAGCTATAGATAAGATGACAGATGAAAGTATCATGGTACCCCAAACGGGTTCCACTAGATCCCATAATTGATCCACACCTATAGCGGTCAAACCACTTATCGATGTGATAAAGAATAGAACGGAAACCCAAAAATGAGGTCCGCGACCTATGGGGAATACACCTACCAATATAAGAAAGACCATACCTGCTGCGAAGAAGGCTACACCATAATAGCCTAACACATCTTCGGCATACTCGATGATCCCGAACACGAATATCAACCCCATTATGCCTGCTATTATCAAGCCGGCATTGAATACATAGTTATAAGCTAACCCAGATTCGCCTAGATGACTCAAAGCATGATCGCTCCAACTGAACCAATCTCTGTTTATGATTACGGATATCGTTATGAATAGATAAGCTATGAACGGTGCGATGACCCCACACGCCCCTGTGATCTCCTCTGGAATCAGATCTTCTAAATCTTCTACATCCATCTTTTCACCATATGAACTGTTCCTCTTGATCAGGTAAATAATTTACAATGATAAAAAAGTTGCGATGTGGCTTATCAGTCAAGGGGTCAGATATATTGATCAATCGAATCCGGTTCTCTCCGGCAATATGGCTGATATGATGACGATAATCGGCCCCACGATCAACCCAGCCCATACAAAAAATCCGATGAAACCGTAAACCATCAACTTGACTTTTTCTTTTTTATCCAAGACATCTTCTAACTTAACACCTTCAAGTATCAACAGACTTCCGATCAATACAGGGAGCGATGCGAATATCAGAGTCAGGATAACCGCAGCACCGGGATTTGCGATCAAAGATGCTTTAACCATCTGATATGCGATCACGGCACCACTTCCTACGTAGAGCAATCCACCCAAAGAAAGAAGCCAACCGTTGATATTTTTAGGCGACCATCCCCGGTCTTTTTTTAAGGCGAAGATAGAAAGACCAGCTGCGATAGTGACCAACATCGGCGCAAATATTTCCAATAGACTCTGCCCTTCCCACATCCTGATCCTAACTATATCGAGGGGCACGTTTATCCACTCTAAAATTCCGTAACGTTCTTCAGCCCCGACTGCTAATCCATAATTCCCATGATCGCCATCTTCATCATAAACAGCGATGTAGTATGTTCCATCAACATCGACTTCTGAATCGTACTCGGCGATATAGTAATAGCTTGCAGGTGTGAACGGCTCGTAGTCAGCTTCATCTAGTTCCCCTCGTTCGATGATGTAACCATAGTTTTCAGGTACCTCTACATTTTCAGGTAGTTCTCCATCTCTCTCCATTTCCGGTCCCATGATAACCAGATCTGGGACAAAATCGGATCTCACAGGTACGTATAGGACCGCTTTCAGTCTGTCCCCCTCTTGGAATTCCATCTCGTAATAATGTACTGTATCGGCAGGTAGCTCAGAGTATATTGCCCAGGATTTAGTTGGATCATGTACGTGTGCCGCATCCTCCAGGCTTTCGTTACCCTCTGTGATTATTGGTACGTGTGCTTGGACAGCGTTGATAGAAAGTATAAGAACTATCACTATGGTCAAAACGATCAGCTTTTTCTTCACGCTCCACTCACCTATTGATACATGGATGGAGAAGTATATCAACTTTATCGAATCTTTAAAATAATGGGACTTCGATTCGGAAAGCATGGAAGCTTATAAAGAGACTATCGAGTTCTGGGATAAGGTATTCCAGGAAGAGATGGATTTCGATAAGGACGAACCGATATCCATCGATGAGATAGAAGATGGCTTGAGATGGCTCGCTGAGGGTTCAAATTCTCTGATCGATTTCGGATGTGGTAACGGTAAGTTATTGTTGAGGTGTTCTACATTCGGAGTCGATAGATCAGTGGGTATCGATATCAGTTTCAAAGCTATCTCGACAGCCGAGGAACTGGCAAAGGCTAACGACCTCAGTGGAAAGAGTTTTTTTCGGACCGGCGGGATCTCTTCACTCTCAGACTTCGAAGAAGATGAGTTCGATGGAGGGATCATCTCTAACGTTTTAGATAATTTATTACCAGATGATGGAAGACGGCTCTTAAATGAGTACCACAGGATCATCAAACCAGGTGGGAAGGTCCTTTTGAAACTTAACGATCATATCGAGCCGGAAACTTTAAAAGGATGGGGTGCTGAAGAGATCTCTGATGGTTTCTACAAAGAAAAGACCGGCCTCTATTTCTGGAACCTGACTGATGAAGATGTGAAAATGTTGTTATCTCCACATTTTGAGATACAAGAAGAAGTTCGGGTAGAGTTCAAAGAACATGACCAGTTCAATAGGTTGTATTATTTGGTCAACCGCTGAAACCTAGGTTAATTATTTAACTGAAATCATCTATGGATCATCGATGTTGGAAGACTTGATGGAAGAGTTGAAAGAGGGCGTTGATTTAAGTTCTTATTCGATCATCGCTGAAGGTGTGGAAAAGGGTAGGTTGAAAGACCAATTTTATCT